>Ga0207762_1000005_pt1 | contig 37282 bp, 28 predicted proteins | sample LuqExpMetageno37_FD_187795 | JGI IMG/M metagenome (GOLD analysis project Ga0207762, IMG submission 187795) | Tropical forest soil microbial communities from Luquillo Experimental Forest, Puerto Rico - Sample 37 (SPAdes) | ecosystem: Environmental > Terrestrial > Soil > Tropical forest ...
AAGAACTCGTAGGTTATTGGTGCTGCCAGCCTGCGCGAAGGGAATGCCAGCCACTACAACGACCAAGTCTCCGGCCTGGGCAAAGCTTTCTTGGCTAACTGCATTTGCCGCAACGCCAACCATCTCTTCGTATGAATGAACGTCCTCGGACTGCACGCTATGTGCACCCCACAGGAGGGCCATTTGGCGAGCGACCTGTATGTCTGGCGTAACCGCCAAGATCGGGAGTGCTGGTCTCTTCCGCGCAATCCGCGCGACCGTGGTTCCGCTTGATGTGAATCCTACGATCGCCGCCGCTCGAATGCGCTCGGCGAGTTCGGCTGCCGCTGCTGCAATAGCATGCGGCGGCGACTCATCTTCTGAATCTGAAGTAGCGGCTATCAAGGAACGATAAAGCTTATGCCGTTCTGTACTGCCGATAATGCGGTCCATCATGGCCACAGCTTCACGAGGGAATTGCCCGGAAGCTGATTCCGCCGAGAGCATAACAGCATCGGCACCATCATAAACCGCCGTTGCAACGTCGGACGCCTCGGCTCGCGTCGGCGTGGGCGAGTTCACCATGGACTCGAGCATTTGAGTTGCCACGATGACCGGTTTACCCGCAATCCGGCATGCACGTACCAGCTCCTTCTGCCTCCCGGGAACCTCCTCCTGCGGTATCTCGACGCCCAAATCGCCGCGCGCGACCATGACTGCATCGGAGAGACGAATGATGTCCTCGATATGATCGAGCGCCGACGGCTTCTCGATCTTCGCCATCAGGCCGGCTCTGTCTCCGATCAGCCCGCGCGCTTCGATCAAGTCTCCCGGCTTTTGGACAAAGGAGAGGGCGATCCAGTCCACGCCTAAACGCAACCCGAACTCCAGGTCGGTACGATCTTTTGGAGTCAGCGGAGACAAATCGAGGACGGTGCCTGGGAGATTGATCCCTTTGCGATTAGCAATCGCTCCTCCGACAATGACATCAGCATCGATTTGATCGTCGGTTATGCCGGATACACGGACGCGGACCCGGCCGTCGTCGATGAGCAAATCCTGACCGGGCGACAGCGCGGCGAAAACCTCCGCATGCGGCAGCGGAATGGACGTCGAGTCCCCATCCGCGCCGGAGCGCACGAAGCGAATCTTTTCGCCCGGCGCGACGGCAATCTTCCCGTCGCGAACGGCGCCTATGCGAATTTTTGGGCCTTGCAAGTCCTGAAGAATCCCGATGGGACGTCCTATCTCCTTTTCCAGTGAACGAATGGCCGCATACACCTTCGCGTGGTCGTCCTGCGTTCCATGGCTGAAGTTCATGCGAAACGTATCGACGCCCGCGAGAAAAAGCTCTCTCAACATCGCCGGTGATGAGCTTGCGGGCCCGACTGTTGCAACGATTTTGGCGCGTCTGGTTCGGTGCATGCTTCAATATCCGATCACGCGATCAAAATCGCGCGAATGTCATTTACGTTGGTCATGGTCGGGCCAGTGCGGATCAGGTCGCCGATCCGGTTGAAGAAACTATAGCTGTCGTGCGATGCCAAAAATTTCCTTGCATCGAGGCCAAGAGTTCGCGCTCTCGCGAGTGTGTCCGGGGCCACGATCGCACCGGCGGCATCTTCAGTACCATCGATTCCATCGCTGTCCCCCGCGACAGCCCATATACCCGCCGCGCCTTGCATGGCCACTGCAAGCGCAAGCAGGAGTTCGGTGTTGCGCCCTCCTTTGCCGGCAGCATCCCCACCGATCGTTACGGTCGTTTCTCCTCCAGAGAGAAGAACGGCAGGCGCTTTGAGGGGCGCACCGTGTGTGCGCACGGAGCGCGCAATGCCAGCAAGAACCTTGCCCACTTCGCGCGCCTCGCCTTCGATCGCATCGCCCAGAACGAGCGGCGTCAGGCCGTCCAATCGTGCCACGTTTGCGGCGGCTTCAAGCGCCTGAGTGGGCGCTGCAATGATGTGCACCTCGCCACCTATCTCGCCGGGTTTTGGCGTCTCGTCATGGCGGGCAAGCACTTCCTTGGCGGCCGAGGGTAAATCGATCCGATACCGCTCGATAATGTCCGCAACGTCCGACAACGTACTCGGGTCCGCCACGGTCGGCCCCGACGCAACAGTGGCCGGGTCGTCACCCGGTACGTCGCTTATCAACAAAGTGACGACGCGCGCCGGACGAGCCGCCGCTGCCAAACGTCCGCCCTTGATGCCGGATAGATGTTTGCGAACCGCGTTCATCTCTTCGATGCCCGCACCGCTCGCCAGCAATGCCTTGTTGATTTGCTGCTTGTCAGCAAGCGTCATGCGGCCCGCGGGGAGAGTCATTAGCGCCGAACCGCCACCGGAGATCAGGGCGACGACGAGGTCATCTTCGGACAGATTGCACACCGAGTTAAGAATTGCCCGGGCTGCTATCTCGCCCGCCGCGTCTGGAACGGGATGCGATGCCTCGATGATCTTGATGCGGCCCGCCGGGACCGCGTGCCCGTAACGAGTGACGACGACTCCTGAAATCTCGACGTCAGGCCACGCTGCATCGAATGCTGCAGCCATCGCGGCGGAGGCCTTTCCGGCACCAACGACGACGCAGCGACCCTTAGGCCTTTTCGGAAGGTGCCGGCGGATCGCCTCTCCAGGATCGGCGCTTGCCACAGCCGCATCGAAGATGCGCCGCAGGGTCGCCCGTGCCCCCGCGTCGGTCCAGTTACGTGTCATTATCTGTTGCACGGACTACAAGCTCTCACGCCGCCGCGGTTACAATATTTCTCGGCTCGCCCTTCCAGAATCCTTCGATATTGTCGACGAGCTGATCGACGAGCGATTGCACCGCTTCGCGGCTGGCCCAGGCGACGTGTGGTGTAAGGATGAAGTTGGGCCGGTCCGTCAGCTGCATGAGCGGGTGGTCGGCCGACGGCGGCTCGATGGTCGCCACGTCGAAACCAGCGCCGGCGATCTGACCTGCGCGCAACGCGGCCGCGAGCGCCACTTCATCGACGAGGCCTCCGCGCGCAGTGTTGATGAGCAGGGGCTTACGCTCCATAAGCACGAATTCAGCGGCTGCGATCATGTTACGCGTCTGCGGCGTCAGGGGTGCATGCAGTGTGATCACATCGCTCGTGCGCAGCACCTCCTCGAACGGTGTGTAGAGAGGCCCCATGCCGGCGACGCCCTTGTAGGATGAGAACAGCGGGCGCATTCCGAACGCCCGTCCGATGTCGGAGACCGCGCGCCCTAGCGCGCCATCGCCGATGATTCCGAGCGTCGCGCCCGCAAGATCGTTGATCGGGTGGTCGAAATAGCAGAACTGGCCGGATTCGCCCCAGCGTCCGGCGCGCACGGAATCGCGATAGGCAACGAGACTGCGTCGCAGCGCCAACAGGAGTGCAAACGTGTGTTCGGGAACGGTGTTGACGGCGTAGCCGCGAATATTGGAAACGGCGACGCCGTTACTTTCACAGGCACCGACGTCGACCACATCCGACCCAGTCGCGGCGATCGCGACGAGGCGCAGGTTCGGCGCCCTGGTGATCGCCTCGGCGCGGACGGGCGCCTTGTTAGTGATGACGATATCGGCGTCGGCGATACGTTCCGCGACCTGTTCTGGCGTCGTGGCACCAAATTCATGCAAGTCGTGCGGAAAAGCGAGCGGCCGAAGCGCGACGTCGGGAGGTATCGTATCGCGGTCGAGGAACACTATGCGAGCGGTGGGGTTCATGGATTTCCGCTTTCGGTCAGACAAATTTGGAGCCGAGAAGCCGAATTGCCGTCTCCGCAGCGTTTTCGGCCGTGATTCCGAAATGCACGAACAGGTCGTCGCCGGGCCCCGACGCGCCGAAGCTGTTCATGCCGATAAATCGGCCGCGGTCGCCGAGCCAGCGGTCCCAGCCAAGCCGCGCCCCAGCTTCGATCGCGACGCGGACGCTGACGCCGAGCACCGCCGCACGGTAGGTTTCGTCTTGCTCCTCGAACAATTCCCAGCAGGGCATACTGACGACGGCCGTCGGAACGTTTCTCGCGTGCAAGATCTCGCGCGCGGCGAGCGCGACGGCAACCTCCGAGCCGGACGCAAGCAGGGTGACGCGCCGCGCGCCGTCGGCTTCCGCCAGCACGTAGGCGCCGCGCGCAGAAAGATTGACTGTGCCATCGTCGGCGCGAACGGGCGGCACTGCCTGGCGCGAGCACACCATCGACGACGGGCCATTCCTACGTGACAGAGCGAGCTCCCAGCATTCTGCAGCCTCGATTCCGTCGGCCGGCCGGAACACCGCCATGTTCGGCATGGCGCGCAATGAGGCCAGATATTCAACCGGTTGATGTGTCGGTCCGTTCTTGCCGATGCCGATCGAATCGTGGCTGTAGATTGTGACGACGGGCAACTCCATGAGTGCGCTCATGCGCAGCGCCGGACGCATGTAGTCGGAGAAGACGAAATAGGTCGCCCCGAGCGGCAACACGCCGCCGTGCGCCACCATGCCGTTCATCATCGAACCCATAGCGTGCTCTCGGACGCCGTAATGCAGGTACCGGCCCGCGCGATTCTCAGCGTTGAAGGCCTCGAGCGCGCGCTTGCAATTGGTTGGTCCCTCGAGATCCGGCGCGCCTGAAATGAGTTCTGGGACCGCGTCGGCGAGCAGCGCGACGATGTCGGCTGTCACTTCGTTAGTTGAACGGGCCGGACGTTCGGCTGCCATTTTCTGTCGGAAAGCGGTGAGGCTTTCGATCCACGTCCGCGGAAGGTCGCCCCTAATCAGGCGGTCGAGCATAGCGCGCCTTTCCGCCGGCAATACCGCGACCCGCGCACGCCACGCCTCGTAGCGCGGCGCATTGCGGTCAGCAACCGCAGCCTTCCAAGCGGCGGCGACCTCGTCGGGAACCTTGAACGGCTCCTGCATCCAGCCAGCAGCTGCGCGCGCCTCTTCTAAATCCTTAGCAAAGACGCGGCCCCCATGGGCGCCGCGTTTGCCTTCAAGCCGCGGCAGGCCTTTGCCAATGATTGTGCGACACGCGATCATTGTCGGGCGCGGATCGCGTTCCGCCAACAGCATCGCAGCGGAAACCGAGTCGACGTCATGTCCGTTGGCGTCGATCACCTGCCAGCCGGCGACCCTAAATCGCGCTCGAACATCCTCGGAAATCGCGAATTCGGTATGGCCGTCGTCGGTCATCCGGTTGTCGTCCCAGAGAAAGCAGAGCTTGCCGAGGCGCAGGTGGCCCGCGAGGGAAATGACCTCGTGTGCAACTCCCTCCTGCAAACAGCCGTCGCCTACAAGCGCCCAAGTGCGATGGTCGACGATGTCGTCGCCGAAAGTGGCGTTGAGCCAGGCTTCGGCAACGGCCATACCCACCGCGTTGGCGATGCCCTGCCCGAGCGGACCGGTCGTGACTTCGATGCCCAGATTCGGGGCGCGCTCGGGATGGCCATGCGTATGCGAGCCCAGTTCGCGGAATCGCTTGATCTCCTCGATCGGAAATCCAGCGTAGCCTGACAGATGTAGGAGCGAGTAGACGAGCATCGAGCCGTGACCGTTCGACATGACGAAGCGGTCGCGATCGAACCAGAGCGGATCGGCGGGATTGCACTTGATGTGGCGCGTGAACAGCGCGGTCGCGATTTCCGCGCAGCCGAGGGGCGCGCCAGGATGGCCGTCCTGGGCGCGCTCGATCGCATCGAGCGAGAGAAAACGGATCGCGTCGGCCATGCGCCCGTTCATTTCAGCCGACGACTTCGACGACGACTCAGCGGCTAATGAATGGATTGACATTTCTAAACCATCTTGTTGCTTGCGATCCCGCCGAACCGGAGCCTGCGGGCGCCAGGCGCGCTTCCGGCGCGTCACGGGAGAAAGCCCGTGGAGATCCACGGCACAAAGGCGACGACGAGTAGGCCTACGACGAGGGCCGCGAGATAGGCCCAGATGCGCTTGAGGCCGGCATTGGGCTCTACCTGCCCGATCGAACAGGCCGCGTAGTAACCGAGGCCGAAGGGTGGCGCGAACAGCCCGATACCCATGGCCAGGATCACCACCATCGCGTAATGCACTTCGTGCACGCCGAGTTGTTTGGCGACCGGAAAGAGCAGCGGCCCGAATAGCACCATTGCCGGTATGCCCTCGAGCACGCTGCCCAACACGATGAAGACAACGATCGACCCGACGAGGAAGCCGTAGCTGCCACCAGGCATGTGCGACAGGGCGTTCGCGAGCGCATGCGAGAAATTCGACTGCGTCAGCGCCCACGACATGCACGTCGCCGCGCCGATAATAAACAAAATTGTGCCTGCGAGCGCGGCTGTGCCCACGAGCGCGGGATAGAGTTCTCGCCAGTCGAACGAGCCGTAAAAAAGTATTCCCGCGACGACTGCGTAGGCGATGCCGATCGTTGCGACCTCGGTCGCCGTCGCAACGCCTTCCATCACCGCGACGCGAATGATAATCGGTAGAATCAGCGCCGGCACCGCAATGACAAAAGTCCGACCGATCTCGCGCGCCTTCGTCACGCCACGCTCGGCGCCAGCGCCCTCCGCCATGCGTCGTCGCGCGATGAAGGCCAGCGCCAGCGCCAGCACGACGCCAGGGAGTATGCCGCCGGTGAAGAGCGCGGCGATTGATACGCCGGTCACCGAGCCGATGATGATCAGCACGATCGACGGCGGAATCGTCTCCGCCATGGCGCCAGATGCTGCCAAAAGCGACACAAGTTCGCCCTCGTGAATTCCGCGCTTCTTCATGTCCGGAAAGAGAACCGGCGCGACCGCGGCCATATCGGCCGTCTTGGCGCCGGAAATGCCGGAGACCAGTAGCATCGCGCCGAGCAGCACATAGGCGAGGCCGCCTTCCACATGGCCGACGAGAGCGGCTAGGAAGTTAACCATGGCGGTCGCCATGCGCGTCATGACGATCAGGTAGCCCAGCAAAATGAATAGCGGCACGGCGAGCAGAATGAGCGAACTTACGCCTTCGTCGATGCGGCCCGGAATGACCTGCAGCGGCGTTGTGGTCGTGACCAGCAGATAGGCGACCGTCGAGAGGCCGAAGCAAAAGGCGATCGGCACGCCCACGAGGACGCCGAGCGCCAGAAGCAGGGCGAAGAATACGAATAAATTCCAGTTGCCGATCGCGACGATCAAGGGGCTGGCGAGATAAAGTGCAGCGGCCAAGGCGCCGAGGCTGACGATCGCCAGCGCAAGCTCGCGCACCCCCAACCGCGCGCAGCGCGCGAGGCTCGACGCCAGCATGAGCGCGACGCCAACTGGCAGGGCCGCAGCGCGCACACTGTCGTTCAGGTCGAGCGCCGGCGTATGGACGAAGCCCTGGTCCTGCATGAAATCGATGGACGGGCCGAGTATCAGGAGGAGGAAGATCGCAGGCGCGAGCGTCGCGACTGCCTCGAGCAGCCCCTGCCTCGCGCTGGAGACCCGTTCGACAAGCGCGGTCATGCGCATATGCTGACCGCGGCGCAGGGCGATCACCGAGCCGAGCATCGCGAGCCACAGAAACACGATCGACGCGAGTTCATCCGACCACGTAAGCGGATGGTTGAAGACGAACCGCGAGACCACTCCCGTGAGCAGGATCGCGACCTCGGCGACCACCGCGAAGGCCGCCGCCGGCTCGGTGATCAGGCTCAGCAGTCGGTCGGCCCTTGCTGCCAGCCCTTTGCCAGTGGCGAAAGGGAATTCGACGAGATCGGTGCTTATCATCCGAGCCGACCTACAGTCTGCTCGAGGAGACTCCAGCCCTTATCGCCGAATTTCTTGTGCCAGTCATTATAAAAGCTCGTCTTAGCAAGTGTGCTTCGAAATGCTGACTTGTCGACCTCGACGAATTTTAGACCTTTGCTCGTCAGTTCAGCCTGCAACGATTTGGACAGGGCGGCGATGTCAGCACGCTCGTCGTCTGCCGCCTTGTTGAATTCGCGCGTTACGATTTCTTGAACGTCCTTCGGCAGGCGTGAGAACGAGCGCCGGTTACCGAGGATAAGATAAGCGTCCCAGACATGGCTCGTGAGGCTACAATATTTCTGAACCTCGTAGAGCTTTGCGGTCGCGATAATCGGCAGCGGATTCTCCTGGCCTTCGACAACCTTGGTCTGAAGCGCCGAGTAAACTTCGTTGAAGTTGATCGGAGTCGGACCGGCACCGAGCGCCTGAAATAGGCTCGTTAGAATCGGCGCCGCGGGCACACGCATCTTAAAGCCTTTAAGATCGTCGGGTGTCTTGATCTCGCGCGTTGATGCTGTGATCTGTCGGAATCCATTGTCCCAGGATTTGCATATTTGAAGAATGCCGGCGTTCTCGATCTGGCCTTTGATGAATTGACCGAGTTCGCCATCCATCGCCTTCCACACCTCGTCATACGAGGCGAAGGCAAATCCCGTGTTGACAATGCCAACAGTCGGAATGAGCGTCGCGAGAACCGACGCAGCCATGTTTATGTAATCGACGGCACCGTTTCGGATTTGGCCGAGCAGGTCTGTGTCGGATCCCAACTGGTTCGCCGGAAAAAGATTGATTTCGAGCCGCCCACCCGTCGCCTCTTTAATGCGGTCGATCGCCTCGCGACCCCGTTTGTTGACGGGGTGCGACGGATCTTGACCGGTTGCAAATTTGAGAGTGAATTCCGCCGCATCGCCGCGCCGCGAAACAATCGAAACTAGCGGTATAGCAGCGACAGTGGCGAGAACCGTTCGACGGGTGATTCTTTTTCTAAACACGTTGGACATTCTGTCCTCCCTTGAGGTGGCATTCGATTGTCTGAATTCCGATGCAAACTCTCTCTTCTTTTGCTTGCCGAAGGGGGCTGCGCCAGCCCTGAACCGAGACCTGTCGTGCCTCGCGTCAGCGCCAGGTTTTAACAGTCTGGCACATTGACGCCGTCGATATGCCATAACGATCATGGAGCGTCGGCAAAGCTCCCGCATCCAAGAATGCATCGGGCAGCGCTATCTGCTTGAAACGCGGATGCACACCCGAGCGCATCAGGAGCGTCGCCACAGCTTCACCGAGACCGCCATTAACGGTATGATTTTCGGCTACTGCGATTATGCGGCCGGGCTTTGCGCAGGCCTGCAGGATCGTCGCCTCGTCGAGCGGTTTGATGGTCGGGCAATGCAGCACCGCGACGTCGAGATTGTCGGCTTCGAGTCTCTTGGCCGCCTCAAGCGCGCGCATGGTGAGTAGACCAGACGAGATGAAAAGCACATCGTGACCGTCGCGAATTAGCTTCGCCTTGCCCAGTTCAAATCGATATCCGTAGTCATCAAGAATGAGTGGGACCTGTCCGCGGAGCAGCCGCATGTACACAGGGCCGCGATGCTCGGCAATGGCCGGTACCACCTGTTCGATCTCGTGAGCATCGCAGGGGTCGATGACCATCATGCCTGGAATCGCACGCATGAGGGCCAGGTCTTCTGCGGCCTGGTGGCTGGGCCCGTACCCCGATGTGAGGCCCGGCAAAGCGCACACAATTTTGACGTTTCGGCTTTCTTCGGCGATCGTCTGGTGGATAAAGTCGTAGGCGCGGCGCGATGCAAACACCGCGTATGTTGTCGCAAACGGCACGAAGCCTTCGGCGGCCATTCCGGACGCAGCCCCGAACAGTAGCTGCTCGGCCATGCCCATCTGGTAGAATCGGTCGGGAAAGGCCTGTGCAAAGATATGCAGGTCGGTATATTTCGCGAGGTCAGCGGTCATGCCGACGATGTCCGGCCGCAACTTCGCAACTTTGACAAGCGCGTGACCGAACGGTGCTGGTTTTGTCTTCTGTCCTTCGGCGGCGATCGAAGCGATCATTGCTGATGTAGTCAGCTTCGGTTTCGACGGATCAGATTTGGCAAACGTCTTTTTGTGGTTCATTTTCCGAACTCCGCATCGAGCATTGCGATAGCTTTGTCCCACTCATCACTTTCGACGCGAATGAAATGATTTTTCTCGCGTGCTTCGAGGAAAGGCACGCCTTTGCCCATCAGCGTATCGCAAATGATGGCGCGAGGTGCTTTGCCGTCGTGCTTACGAGCAGCATCGAAAGCAGCCACAAGCGCATCGACGTCGTTGCCATTGACCCGCTGGGTGTACCATCCAAAAGCTCGAAACTTCGCGTCGACGGGCTCGCTCGACAAAACAGACCTGGATGGACCATCGGCCTGCTGATTGTTGACATCAACCAGCGCGATGAGATTGTCGAGTTTCCAGTGCGCTGCCGACATGGCCGCTTCCCACGTCGCACCTTCGCCCAATTCGCCATCAGAAAGCAGGTTGTAGATAAAACTCTTCGAGCTTTTGCGTTTTAGGCCGAGGCCGGCTCCCACCGCGATCGTAAGACCTAACCCAAGCGATCCGCCGGAAATTTCCATTCCGGGCGTATAAGCGGCCATGCCCGACATCGGTAATGGGGAGTCGTCGCCGCCATAATCTTCGAGCGCCTCGCGAGATATGATCCCAGCTTCGATAAGTGCGGCATAGAGCGCAATCGCGTAGTGGCCAATCGACAGATAAAAGCGGTCGCGCCCCTCCCATTCCGGCTCTGCCGGCCGATACGTCATCGCGTGGAAATAGGCGACGGCGAGGATGTCGGCGACGTCCAATGCCTGCGCTATATAGCCTTGACCCTGCACTTTTCCCATTTGCAGCGCTGTGCGACGGATCGAATAGGCTCTCTCACTAAGCGACTGGTTATGTCCGATCAAAGGCTCGTGCATTAGTTTTCTCCTATACGATCGCAGCCGTTAGTGGATGAGCATGCCGCCATTAACATCGATGACGGCTCCGGTCGTGTAGGATGAGAGGTCTGAAGCCAGGAACAGGAAAATGTTGGCTACATCTTGCGGAACGCCAAGGCGCCCGAGCGGAATGCCCTCGAGTATTTCTTTTCGTTTTTCATCGGGAATTTTGCCGGCGTTAATGTCGGTCTGGATTAACCCCGGGGTCAGACAATTGACGCGGATCCCGTCGGGCGCCAGCTCGCGCGCCATTGCTTTGGCGAGGCCAAGTACACCGGCCTTGGATGCCGAGTAATGTGCACCGCCGAGAATTCCGCCGCCACGCTGCGCTGAAACCGAGGACGTGCAGGCGATTGCGCCGGACTTACGGGCGCGCATGTGCGGTATCACCGCTTGCGAGAGATAAAATACACCACGTAGGTTCACATCCATGATGCGATCCCAGCTCGCGGAATCTATATCCCAAACCTTGATCGCCTGGGTGATCCCTGCATTGTTGATGAGGATGTCGATCTGGCCGAAGGCCTTCAGGACTTCGGCCACCGCGCGCTCACAATCGGCTTTTTTCGAAACATCGCAGCCAACGCCAACGTGACCATTGCCGAGTTCAGCGGCCGCTTTAACCGCGCCCGGCCCATCTAAATCAAGAATGGCGACGCGGGCGCCTTGCTCCGCAAATGTCTTTGCCGTAGCGAAGCCGATGCCCCGTGGCCCCGCTGCTCCAGAAACGATCGCCGTTTTGCCCGCCAAAAGCATGTGTCCTCCGCAACGTCCAGTTCGATAGGGTTTGCATTAATTCGATTGGGCGGCGCAGCAAAACGCGAAATTTGCACCTATTGGTGAAATATGTTCACCTATCAAAATGGCCTCGCTACCTCTCACCGGTTTGCGCGCATTCGAGGCCGCCGCCCGGACAGGATCGTTTCGTGCGGCCGCTAGCGAGCTCGGACTTACACCGAGCGCGGTGAGCCACGCCATTCGCAGTTTTGAGGAGCAGATTGGAACGACTCTCTTCGAGCGCGACGGTCGAATCGTTCGGCTCAACGCTGCTGGCGACGAATTACTGCGTCGCGTATCCAGTGCCTTCGACGAACTGCGGCATGGATTGGAAACCGCCGGTGCGCGTTCCTCAAATCTGCTACGGTTGCACTGCGCTCCAAGCATGGCAGCGCAATGGCTAATGCCACGTCTACGAAGGTTGCTCGCGGAACATCCTGGACTCGAAGTGCGGCTGTCCGCGGGGACCGATTATCCGCGGTTTCGTAATGATGAATTTGATGCCGACATCTGCTACGGCCCACCGCGTCAGGAAGGTATGGTAGTTCTGCCGCTTGGCGAGGAACTCGTACGCCCCCTGTGCGCACCTTCTATGGCTGGAGCGATCCGCGGGCCCGCGGATTTGGTAAAGCTGCCATTGATCGAAAGTGAACAAAAACGCGTTCGTTGGAGTGCATGGTTCACGGGCAATAACATTTCTCCACCGAGTCCCGGAAGTTACCGTTTCGATCGCAGCTTTATGGCGATTGCTGCGGCCGTCGACGGACTTGGTGTCACGTTAGAATCCGTACGACTTGCCGAACGCGAACTTGCAAGTGGCGAGTTGGTGGCGCCCCTCGACGGCCGAGCAAAAGATATTTCCTACATCGGTCACTATCTTGTCTTTCCACCGCAAGCCAAACATCGAAAAGCTGTGCGCATCTTCGCGGATTGGCTTCGCAAGGAGCTGCATTTGGTTGGGGGTGCAAAGCAATTTTGACGCTCGAACAGAACAGCTCGTCGCGAGCTCTCGCTTGACATCATCAGCGGCCAGCACGAAGCCAGCTAAGGGCCACATCTGGATGTATATGAATGCGCGTCGTGGGTCAGTTTCACTCTGTATAGTGGAGCTGGCGGGCTGCAGCTTCTACTAACCGCCCGCTCTTACGGCTGTTGGTCTGTGACTGATGAGGGCCGCAAGCCGTTTATCGCGCCATTGCCTCCGCTTTTCCATGTTCGGTTCCGAAAGTGAAGCACGAAGTTCGGATCGCAGAAGCGCGCGAGAGCATGTCCGCCAAGGGCCAACAGCGCGCGGCCATTGCGCTACGACCCCTCAGGATTTATCCTAACAATGCATTGCACTCTCAAGTATGGGAGGCCCTAGTGACGACAGAGAAGCTGTCCGTAGGTAAGGCGCTGGACAAACTGCGCAAGGCAGATCCGCCCAAGTCGAAACAGGCACAGCTTGAGGAAGATGATGAAACGCTCCGGCGCGAGATACGGGAATTGCAGGCAACGAGACGTAGATTTTCGCCGCCGAGCAAAGGCTGATTGGCTATCTGCACATTGCTATTCGGATGAAGCTGAACGGAAGCGTGTCGAAACCTCACCTATCTTTTGTGCTAACTGGCCAGGCGACAGCCGCTAAAGGCGAACGCAATCGCGAACGCTTGCTGGATGTTGCACTTCGCGACCTTGCTGCCTGACCTACTTTTTTCAAGCTGAAAAAGCCGAGTCACAGTGTCCGCTTCGGGTAAAAAAAGCGACATTGTGTGTTGATCGGCACATGTCTGCTCTACCGCGAAAATCGGACATCACAGATTTTATGAGTGCACGTCCTAGACGGAGGGGACCTACTTCCTCGAAAGCTGCGCGGTCGTCAGATCGCGGCTCGAGCTATCCAGCGCGGGCCTATCCTGCGCCTTGGCGACCATCCTCAGTGGATCGCCAGGGGATAACGGGCGCTCTTCAGGACATTCGTCCACGACGCGCCCCCTCGGCTAATGGTCAGTTACGGCGAACTGCTCGACGGTGGATGCGCTACCGCTTGACCGCTTCTCTGCGCGTTCGCCCAATTGGGATTGAATGCGCCAAGGTGCAAAAACGGCGCATTCTTCAAACCACGCCACAACCCCCTATCTCAAAAGGCGCCGAAGAGCTACCCTTATTGCAGAAAGACCGAGCTGTCGCTAATGACCTGAGACTCCAAGATAAAATTCGTGCGAGAAGGGAGCCACGATGACTACAGCATTATTCTGGCGGGCTATCGTTGCGCTTACACCACTGACGTGTATCGCCTGGGTGGGAATAGCGACCGCTGCGCCGATCACTTTCAAGGTTGAGCTCTCGGGCACCGAACAGGTGCCGCCTCTGACCAATGTCAGCAAAGGAACTGCCGTCCTTATATGGGATCCGAGCACTCGCCTCGTCACCTGGGACATCACCGACAGCGGCATGACGGGGCCGGTCACTATGGCGCATTTCCACAATGGTCCCGAAGGCAAGAACGGCCCGGTCGTGATCTGGCTCAGCAAAAAGGACCAAGCAACGCCGAACGCGATCAAGGGCGAGGCCACCTTGACTCCGGAGCAGGCCAAGCAGTTCGAGGCCGGCGACTGGTACATCAACGTCCACACCAAGGACCATCCAGCGGGCGAGATTCGCGGTCAGGTCAAACCGCCTAAAAGCTAACAAAACAGCAGCTCACCTAAAGGAATTTAGCCACGGCGGCGGCAATCAATATCCCGCAGCCGAGAGACACAAGCGCGCGGAGCGCTCCCGCCTGTGCGGGCTGGCGCACGCCCAGCGGCATCGCTTTGCATCCGGTAATCATCGGCAGGACCAGATTTTGACGCTTGGCCACCCAATAGACCGCGACCGCAAGAATGTGCGCCACCGATGCGGCAAGCAGCGCTTGCCAAAGAACCTGGTGCAGCGTGGAAATAAGATCGGCTACAGATGCCGGAGTAACGCTCGTCAGCGGACCGACGTCCGCCATGTCGTTGTCGATGTAGATGCCCGTGAGGGCCTCGAAGAGCAGCAGCCCCAGGAGGAGCATGACCATCCAGCCGCCGGCCGGATTGTGGCCGATCCACCGGTCGGGCTCGCGGCGAAAAAGGTTGGCGAGTTGGCGCAGCGCCAGACGCGGCGCGGCGAGGAAGCGCGTGAATAGCGCGGTTTCACTGCCGAAAAACCCCCATAGCAACCGGAAGACTACAATCGCGAGCACCGCGATACCCGCATATGCGTGCCAAAACATCCAATCAAGCCGCCAGGTCACATACGTCGCCACGAACAATATCACGGTGAGCCAATGGAAAAGACGGGTGGGCACATCCCAAACTACGATGAGTTTCATTGTCCTGCCCCGTGCCGGCGCGTGGCCCGTATGGTAGCGGATGGACAATTCGAGCGCATGATCCATGTCCGCTTTTTGGCTCGCCGCAGGCGTAAAGCATTTTTTTCCAAGCTCATCGCCTCAGCGTTTACCGCAATTTCGTGTAAAAACGCTTTCGCCGTTCGCGGACGGACGGATGCTTGCCACGTAACTCGCCATGCAACGTAGAGGCGCAAAGACAAGGACGTCCGGAGGCAAGAATTCGCCAGGCGATCCCAGCAATGCTAATCTTATCAGGACAGTAGTGCTGGCAAGCGAGATTTGCCGGAGCGGATAAAAATGGAATTGGGGATTTCGCGTTTATCAATTCGCGGGCGGCTCACCCTGCTCGCGGTTTCGCTACTGATCATCCTGATGCTTACGGTCGGCTATCTAACTGTGGAGCTGGCAAGCGATTCGGCCGCCCTGGACAGCCAAGCGGGTGTTGCCGAACATCTCAAAATCGCCGGTCAGGCGGAGCGGCATTTCGGTGATTTCAAATATTGGCTGGAAGAATATGCCGTCAGTCTTCTGGACGAGTCGCAGGAAAGTGCAGCGACCGCTCAGCGGGAATTCGAGGGGGATCTAAAGGCGCTATCGGCAATCGATAGTGCCGGCGTCGCTCTCATTAGAGTCGAACTGACTGAGCTCCAAAGCCTCTCCCTGGAGGCCACCGAAGCTTACGGCAGCAACCAGCGTGAGACCGGCAATGCGCTCATGGCAAAATCGCGCGACCATGTCCGCAAAGTCGATCAGGAATTGTCATCGATCGTCGACATGCTTGAGCGGCGGACCGTGGCTGCCCGAGATGCTGCCCGGGAAAATGCGAGCGCAGCGGTCAAAATCGCTCTCATCGCGGGACTTGCCGCAATCCTACTCGCCGTCGTGCTGCTCGTGCTGATCTTGCGCTCGATCGTCCAACCAATTCAGCGACTTGAGCAAGCGATGGCCTCGATCTCGCAAGGACAGCTCGATCAACCTGTGACAACAGCGGGAAATGACGAAATCAGCGCGATGACGCGCGCGTTGGAACAGTTCCGGCTGAGTCTTCTTGATCGTGAGCGTCTTGAGCGTGAACGTACTGACGCTGAGGCCAAAGCAGCGCGCGCCAAGCTTCAGCTCCATGAAGCGATCGCCTCGATCGATGAGGGCTTTGCGCTGTGGGATGCGCAAGACCGCCTCATCGTTTGCAACGATCGGTTGCGCCACATGTTTGGCGAGCTCGATGTCGAGCTCCGGCAAGGCGTGAGCTTTGAAGAGGTCATCAGCTCGCTAGCGCGCTCGGGCAGGATCCCTATAACCCCAAATAGCATAAACGATTGGGTCAAGAACCGCATCGCTAGCCACCGTGCCTGCGGCGCCTCCTTTGAGCATCAGAACAGTGACGGCCGTTGGCTCAAGATCAGCGAGACCCGCGCCAGCGACGGCACCATTGCCGGCGTCTACATGGATATCAGCGGTCTCAAGGCGCGTGAACACGAATTGGCAGAGCTCGTGGATCGGCTTGCGGATGCACGCGATCAGGCAACGCAGGCCACGGTGGCAAAAAGCCGCTTTCTCGCCAACATGAGCCACGAGTTGAGAACGCCCCTGAACGCCATCATCGGTATCACCGAGATGCTGATTGAGGACGCCGAGGAATTCGACCAGGAAGGATTTATCGAGCCGCTCGAACGCATCGCACGTGCCGGCAAACATCTGCTGGAGTTAATAAACGAGGTCCTCGATCTTTCGAAGATCGAGGCGGGCAAGCTCGAGCTCAACGACGAGGACGTCGACATCGCGACGCTGGTCGGTGATCTGGTCGCTGCGGCGCAGACACTTGCCAGCAAGAACGGCAATCGCCTCGTCGTCAACGGCGCGAAGGAGGCCGGCACGCTGCGGGCCGACCCACTGCGGCTGCGCCAAATCATCTTCAATCTGTTAAGCAATGCCTGCAAGTTCACCGAAAAAGGTACGGTGTCGCTGACAGTGTCACACGACAAACGCGGCGAGCGGATCGCATTCGCGGTCGCTGACACTGGTATCGGAATGACGCCGGAACAGCTCGGGAAACTGTTTCAGGAATTCAGCCAGGCAGACAGCTCGACCACGCGGAAATATGGTGGAACCGGTCTTGGCCTCGCCATAACGGACCGGCTCTGCAAGATGATGGGTGGCAGCATCACGGTGGCGAGCGCGCCGGGAAAAGGCACGACTTTCACTGTGACGCTGCCGTCGCGGCATAGCCTTGTGCCATTGCGGGCACCCCCAGATAGCCGCAAGGACACCTTAACAATCGCCACCGCAGTACGCCGAACCAACCGTGTTCTGGTGATCGACGACGATGAGACCGTGCGCAACATGATGCGGCGTTATCTGAGCCGAGAAGGTTTCGACGTCGTGACCGCGCAAGATGGACACGAAGGTGTCACGCTGGCGCGCGAACTCATGCCATCCGTGATCACGCTTGACATCCTGATGCCCGGCACAGGCGGCTGGTCGGTATTACAGGAGCTCAAGGCGGATCCGAACCTCGCAGCTATACCAGTAATCATGATATCCATCCTCGACGAGCAGCAGAAAGGCATTGCGCTCGGTGCTTCGGGGTATCTCAGCAAACCGATCGACCGGGCCAAGCTGGCGGCACTGGTGAAACAGTTCACGTTCACGAATAAGATTCCGCGTGCGCTGGTCGTTGAAGATGACGAGCCCACGCGCGTGATGCTGAAGCGGGTGCTCAAGGGTGAGGGTTGGGAAGTCACCGAGGCAGCGAACGGCAAAACCGGTTTGGAACAGCTCCGGAACGTGCCGCCTGACCTCATTCTGCTCGATCTGATGATGCCGGAGATGGACGGCTTCGAATTCCTGACACAGCTGCGTCGCGATCCGAAACACGAAGCGACGCCCGTCATCATCGTCACCGCGGCTGATCTCAGCGCCGAAGACCGCCGTCGTCTTGATGGCGCCGTCAGCCACATTCTGGAAAAAGAAGCCTATGCACGCGATGCATTGCTGGAGCAAATTCGCCAGCTCGTTGCGAACTATGCCGAGACCGTGAAATTGACCGGGACAGGCGGTTAGCGATGGCCAAGATCCTCTATGTCGAAGACAATGAAGACAACATCTACATGTTGAGCAATCGCCTCGGGCGGCGTGGCCATGAGATCCTGATCGCGCGCGACGGTCAGGAAGGCATTGACATGGCGCGGCGCGAAATGCCCGCGCTGATAATCATGGACCTCAATATTCCGGTCATAGACGGATGGGAGTCTACCCGTCGTCTGAAGGCGGCGCCGGAAACGCGGCATATCCCCATTATTGCCCTTTCGGCCCATGCCATGTCGGGCGACCGCGACCGCGCACTAGCTGCGGGCTGCGACGATTACGATACCAAACCCGTGGAGCTTTCGCGGTTGCTGCAAAAGATCGTCACGGCGCTCGTGAATGAACAGCAATGAGTCAAGCCGTTCCCGCAATCCTTCTTGTCGACGACGACGAGGGCAACCGCTACACGTTAGCGCGCCGGTTGCGCCGCGAGAGTTTTACTGACATCACCGAGGCGGTCGATGGCCGGACCGCGTTGACCATACTGCGTGAGCGGCCGTTCGACCTCGTGCTGCTCGATGTCATGATGCCTGAGATGGACGGCTATGAGGTACTCAGTCAGATCAAATCCGACATGACTCTCCGGGATATTCCGGTGATCATGATTTCCGCGCTTGATGCTATCGACAGCGTGGTGCGCTGCATCGAAATGGGTGCAGAGGACTACCTGCCCAAACCTTTCAATCCTACCCTCTTGAAAGCCCGCATCGGTGCCTCATTGGAAAAACGGCGTCTGCGCTTCCAAGAAGAAGCCTATCTGCGGCAGATTGAAACCGAGAAGCGCAGGAGCGACGAATTGCTACACGCCGTGCTCCCGCCGGGCGCCATTCGCGAATTGAAAGCCACGAACGAGGTACTGCCGCGTCGCTACGAAGGCGTCGCAGTCCTCTATTGCGACATCGTCGAATTCACCGCCTATTGCGATCGTAATGCGCCAGAAAAGGTCGTGGCGGAACTTCAAAGTCTGATCGAGGAGTTCGAACGCATTGTCGCAACGCACGGGTTGGAAAAGATCAAAACGATCGGTGATGCGCTTATGGCAACTGCGGGGCTGCTACAGCCCATTGACGAACCATTGGTCGCGGCGGTTCGTTGTGCGCTGGATCTCGTTGTGGGAACGCAACGCGTCAGCCCGCATTGGGGCATTCGCGTCGGCATCCACTACGGGCCCGTTGTTGCTGGGATCGTCGGCAAGCGCCAATTCCTTTTCGATTTGTGGGGCGACACGGTGAACATGGCGGCCCGCGTCTGCGCCTGCGCGGAGGTCAACTCGGTTTTCATGTCGAGCTTGGAATGGATGCGTATCCGCAGCTGTTGCCAAGCGAAGACGCGAGGCACGTTTGCCCTGAAAGGGAAGGGTAATATCGAATTGGTCGAGTGCCTCGCTATCAAATAAACCCATTCGGCCCTCGGCCTCATTCAGCGCGGCAGGGCCCGCTAGCCGGGAGTCCTGGAGGGTTGCGATCGAGGTCAACAATGCGACAAAAGTACTGCGGGTTGTGCGAGCAAAATTGGTTAAGACCCAGCCCGCTAGGTGTTGCCCAGGGGCAACGCGCCGGCCAGGGTCCGCCGCGATGAGCGATTAGCCCCACATCGCTCGCATCCGGCTGCGAATATCCACCGACGACTTAGAGCGATCATCGGCAGTTGACGGTCCATGCGCGAGAACTGGCCACCTTGCGACGCCAAAATGGCACGTCAGGAGGTCCGGGATGAATCGCGTGCGCGACGCATACACATGCCGATCGCCTGTGCTGCGCTGTCCATGAGTGTAGAACCGCTGTGGTACGATCAGGTGTAGCTGATCCTTCGCGCGTGTCATCGCGACGTAGAGTAGGCGGCAATACTCTTCGCGCGCACCCTGCAGCATGGTCTCGCGCGCGGTGGCCATCGGACCGACGTCGTTGTCCTTGGATGTCGCCCAGATCAGCCGATCCGCAGCGCCGGGCGCCGCGTGCTCCGGCGCAATATCCAGCAGGCGGGGCGGGTGCCAGCCCTGCGCCGGTGTGGTGGTGTCGGCGAGAACGACGACGGGCGCTTCGAGGCCTTTCGCGCCGTGCACGGTCATCACCCGCACTTCGTCGCGCTCCATCTCCATGTCGCGCTTCACCTCGGCCTCCGCGGCACGCAGCCAGGCAACAAAGCCCTGCAACGACGGCGCCTCGACGCGTTCGTATTCGAGCGCCAAGTTGAGAAATTCGTCGAGCGCATCAGCCGCCTCATGGCCTAGACGCGCAAACATCATGCGCCGGCCGCCCTGCGAGCCGAGCAGCCACGCATAAAAAGCGAACGGCGTCATCGCGCGTGCCGCATCGCGCAACGTATCGAAACGAGCTGCGACATCGGACCGCTTCTGCTTCAGCGCGTCGTAAAGTCCGCTCGGCCTTTTCCACGCGATGTCGAACAAGGCATCGTCGTCCAGTCCGAACAGCGGGCTCTTCAATACCGTGGCGAGCGCGAGATCATCTTCGGGGAGCAGAATGGCGTCGGCGAGCGCCATCAAATCCATCACGGCGATATGCTCGGTGAGCACCAGACGGTCGGCGCCCGCGACCGGGATGTGCTCTTTCTTCAACGCGCGGATAACGGCATCGAAGAGCGCGCCACGGCGGCGAAGCAGGATCAGCACGTCCTTCGAACGGCGGCCCTCGCTTCGCCAGGCGGCAATAGTGCGGGCGATGCGCTGCGCGAGCTTGGCGATGCCGCTGGTCACGTTTTGCACGTCAAACGGCGCCGCCCAGCCTTCCTTGCTTTCGAAGCTGTCCGAACTCTCCAGCTCCCAGATTTCGACAAGCCCCGGCGCCTTGTCCGGCAGAAATTCGTGCACGGGCGGCGCCGGATCGGTGGTCAATCCGGAATAGGCCTCGCTCCGCGAGAAGACAGTATCAACCGCGCCGAGCACGTTCGGACCCGAACGAAACGAATGCTTGAATTCCGTGGCGACGAAGGGGAGCTCTGCGCGTGCATGCATTTGCTCGAAGTGCGCGCGCATGGCGGCGAACTCGCGCGGCGCCGCGCCCTGAAACGAGAAGATCGACTGCTTCTCGTCGCCGACCGCGAAGATCGTGCGCCGCTGCTCGTGCGCGCCCGCGCCCGCGAAAAACTCGCTGACCAGCGCGCGCACGATGTCCCACTGCTTGGGGCTTGTATCCTGCGCTTCGTCGATCAGCACGTGATGGATGCCGCGGTCGAGCTTGTAATGCACCCAGGCCGCGCGCTCATCGCGCAGGAGGTCTAGCGTCTTGTCGATCAGATCGTCGTAATCGAGCAGCCCGCGCCGGTTCTTCTCGTCGCGGAAACGGGCGACGACCGCGTACGCGACGGTGATCAGTGCACTCGTGCGGTCGCGAGTTTCGATCGCGCGCTTTTTCTGAACCAGGGCCCAGACACGGTCACGCTCTTCCTCGAGGCGGCGGCAGAGACCGGGATCGGTCCTTTCGATCGCGCTGGTCGCGATCCGTTCCTTCGACTTGTCGCGGTTCGCCGTGCAGAAGATGTCGAGGTATTTCTCGATTAACCCCGTACCCTGCAGTGTCGCCAAGGCGTGGAAGCGCGCGCCCTGGTCCTTGTCGGTTTTTGAGCCGCCCAGCATCGTGGCGCCGATCGCGCCCCATTCCGAATTCGCGATGAGACTGCCGCGGAGGATCGCGGCGTCGACCTCCGCGACCGTGTCCTCCGGCTCTACGTTCAGCATGCGCGAGAGTTGCGCGACGGCTTGCGAAACGCCGCCGGCCTCGCCGATCCAGCGGGTCAGCGTGTCGCGCGCGCGGATCGTTTCACGCAGCATGTCCTGAAACGTCTGGTCGGCCGCGGCGAGCACGGCCTTTTCCAATGCGCGGCCGAGCTCGGTGTGCGACGACTCCGCCGCTTCCAGCAGAACATTGAGGCCAAGCCGGTCGAGCATCTGCGTTTGGGTCGCCTCGTCCAGCACTTCGAAGCGCGCAGGCGCGTTCGCCTCGAACGGAAACAGTTGCAGCAACTGCGTGCAAAAGGCATGGATCGTCTGCACCTTCAGCCCGCCCGGCGTATCGAGGGCGAGCGCAAACAATTGCCGCGCGCGCGTGCGCAGTTTCGGCGTCGGCGCAAGCACTCCGACCTTGCGCATCGCGTCATCGAGACGCTCGTCATCGAGCAAGGTCCAAGCGCGCAGATCCTGGGACACGCGGTTCGCCATGTTCGCGGCCGCGGCTTTGGTGAAGGTGATGCAGAGAATGCGCGCTGGCTCGACGCCGGACAGCAGCAGGCGGATCACGCGCTGCGCCAGCACATGCGTCTTGCCCGAGCCGGCGTTGGCCGACACCCAGGCCGATGATTCAGGATCGGAGGCGGCGATCTGTCGCTCGGTGACGGCGGAAGGAATGGTTCTGGGCGCGCTCATTCGCCGTTCCCGTCCTTCACTCCGCCGATCAGCGACCATTCCTGCACGCGCGCGAGGTGATCGTACGTGCCGTAATGCGTCTTCCACATCGGATGCAGCAGCGAATAGTAGGGCTTCGCCGGATCGGCGAACTGCGCCAGCACTTTCGTCAATTCCTCCAGCGCATGACCGGCATACTGATCCGGCGTGCCGCCGTCCTTGAATTTGACGGCGCGGGCTTCGCCCGGCTCGGCGCCGCCGCGCAGCCGCACATAGACCAGTTCGGAAATTGATGCGCCGGCCGGGATTGGATCGAACCCACCCTTGCGCAGGATCGCGGCCTCCAAGGTGAGCTGCGGCGACAGGCCGGCGGCGACCTGTTTGTCCGTCGGCGGCGATCCGGTCTTGTAGTCCAAAATTGCGAAGCGGCCGTCGGCCAGGTATTCGATGCGATCCGCGCGCGCGGTCAGCGCGAAACTCACGCCGCCGACCGGAATCTCGATGCGGCCGCCGATCTCGATGTGCAATTTTCCGGCATTTGCGCGGCGCGCGGCATCGAAGGTGGCGAACCATTGCGCGATGCGCTGGAAGCGCGGCCACCAGAACGCGCGCGCTTCCGGAAACGCGGCGAGCGGCTTGAATTTCTCGCGTCCGAAGTCGGACAGCACACGGGCTGCATCGCTCGGCAGTTTGTCGGGATACTCTTGCGCAAATTCGGCAATCGCCTCGTGGATAACGCTCCCGCGTGCGGCCGCGTCAGGCGGCGCATCGATGTCCTCGAGCGGCTGCAAATGAAGCACATGCCGCGCATAGATCGTATAGGGATCGCGCAGCAGGTCCTCGATTTCGGTCACGCTCAGGCGGCGCGGGCGCGCTGCGAATGGAGGCCTGGGCTGTGGCCGTTTCGCCGGGCTCGGCTCGGCTACGTCGTCCAGTTGCCGCGCAAGCGCGAGATATTTTGTGCCTTTCTTGACGGCGCTTTTCCAGCGCTCCTCGCCGGTCACCGCGGCAAACCGTTGCAGAAAACGCGACGGCACGGTCGGCGCGCCGGCAAGCCGCGCCGCGCGTGTCAAGATAACTTCCGGCGCGCCGAGCGCCTGCGCGAAATCGTGCGCGGACAATCCGACGCGCCGCTCTGGAAGATCGAGGCCGAGTTGCTGCCGCATCGGGCGGCTGAGCCAGGGATCGCTGCGCGTTTCCGGAGGCCAGACACCTTCTACCAGGCCGCCGAGCACAATCCGGTTGACGGATTGCAGACGCGATTCCAGTAGACCGAAGATCTGCACGCGCGCGTCCGTCGGCGGCCTGTAGCTCGCCATGTCGAGAATGGCGGCGTGAAATAATTCCGGATAATCGGCGGCACCGACCTGCAGCGTGCCCGCCTCCTCGATCTCGCCAAAGGCTTTTGCCAGCGGTTCGGTCATGCCGCCCAATGCCGCCCCGACCTCGGCGTGCGCCGCCGCGAAGATGCTCACCGAGCGCCGCTCGCGCGCCAGATTCTCGAGCGGAGCAAGTGCCGCATTCAATGCACTGACCAATGAAGCGGCGGCGTCTAATTCGGCTTCGCTCAACCTCACTCGCGGATCGGAGCGGTGCAGGGCGGACGGTTCCCCGGCGCGCGCCTTCGCGATTTCGCCGCGGATGGCGGTCAGGGCAGAGGCAAGACCGTTCGTGCCGTGCTGCGGGCGCGGGCCGCGCAGAACAGCGCGTTCGAGGGCCGTCACCGCGCGTGCATCGAACCGCGAGAATGGATGTTTCAACAATGCGAGCAGCGGTACGGGCGCCGCGCTGCCGAGCGCCACTTCGGCGGCGAGCCGCGCGAACGCGCCCTCCGGCGTGTCGGCGAGTGACACGCCACGCGAATCCTCGATCGAGACATGCCAGCGCGCGAGCGCTGCAGCCACTCGTCGGCCGAGCGCGACGTCGGAGGTGACGAGAGCGGCCGTCTTCCCCGGCTTTTCAATCTCCTCACGCAAGGCGACGGCGATCGCGAGCGCTTCTTCCTCGGCATTTGCGGCTTCGATCACGGCGACATGCGCCATCGCCGCCTCGGCGCGCGCCGCGAAATCGTCGCTGTGCAGGCGGTCTTTCCATAACTGGCTCGCCAAAGCCGGGCGCATTGCTTCCGAAACGACGATTTCGCGCCCGTGCGAGGCTGGCGTGCCGAGCACCTTCACTTCGCTGCGCGCGACGCCGATCCGTTCGAGCAGATGAGCCATTGCGAATTGCGGGTGGCCATGGCCGCCTTCGGGATCGTTTGCGATTGCCGCCCATGTTGGGTCGTCGAGGTCGGTGTCGAGTCCCGGCAGAACGACCGCGCCGAGCGGTAATTTTGCAATCGTGTCGAGCAGAGTCGCAGTTGCCGGAATGGAGCCGGTCGATCCCGCCGCGATCACCGGGCCCGCCGCCCGCTTGAGCCGCGCGATCTCCGCCGCAATAAGCCGGTCGCGACGCTCAGCCGGATCGATGCAATTTTTTTCCGTGAGGATGTCGGGCCAACTCGTGCGGATGAATTTAAGAAAATCGAGCGTCAATTTCCAATAGACGTCGAATTCCTCGGGCACCAGTTCGTCGAGCCGCTTCCAGTCAACCTGGCGCGTACTCATGTCATCCATCAGCCGCGCGAGGTCCTTCGCCAGCGCGAACGCCGTCGCTGTGCTGTTAGCGATGAGCGGCGCGTCGCTTCGCTCGCGCGGCGCGATCGTCTGTGCCCAGCGCAGGATCAGCGCAGCGAGTGGCATCAGGCGGTCGAGGCCGGTCAGTGCGTCCGGCAATTGCAACGCGGACTCGCCGAGGTGCGCGTTCGCCGCTTCAGCAAACGCGATTTCGTCCTCGTCGATGTCGCCGAGCGGGACGATGCGCGGCAGGATCGCCGCGTCGCGCCCGAGCCGGTCGAGGAAAATGTCGCGCGCGCGCCGGCATGCGCGTCGCGTCGGCAGATAAAGAGTGGCCTGCGCAAGCGCGAGCGGATCGGAGGACGCGGGAAATTCCCGCACGAGCCGGCCTTCGCACAACGCATCGATCAGCACCGTGAGAAACGGCGCCGAGGCGGGAATGCTGAACAGATTGGCGCGACTCATGGGCATGCGCCGCGAGCATATACCAGCGCGCTAGAGCACGCTCTGCAGGATGGCCTGCTCCGCCCCGCTGATCGCGTCCGGCGTGCCGACATGCATCCAGAGGCCTTCCAGCCGAAGACCATGGAGCCGCCCGTTCTTCTGCGCGCGCTTGAACAGGAGGGTCAGCGGGAACTCACCTTTGGGCACATCACGGAACAGCGCCTGGGATAGTATCGCCGCACCGGCATAGACGAAGGGCGCGATCTCGCGCTCGCCGCGTCCCGTGAGCTGCCCGTCTGGCGCCATCGTAAAATCGCCGCGACCGTCATAGCCGATGCTGCCGCTCGTCGGCGCGAGCAGCAGCAACACGTCCATGGCAGCGGGGTCGAACGCCTCGGCCAGGCGCGTGAGGTTCGGTCGCACTCCGTCGATCCAGATCGTGTCGCTGTTAATGTGAAAGAACGGCGCGTTGCCGAGCCCGGGCAGCGCCTTCACCACGCCGCCGCCGGTGCCAAGCAAGAGCCCACGCTCGTCCGAGATAGTCACGCGTGGGCGTCTTCGCGCGGCGACATGCGCGATGATCTGCTCGGCGAGATAATGCACGTTCACCACCGCACGCTCGACGCCGGCATCCGCGAGGCGGTCGAGCACGTGATCGACCAGCGGCTTGCCCGCGACCTCGACCAGCGGCTTCGGCTTTGTGTCCGTCAGCGGCCGCATGCGCGTACCGAGACCGGCGGCGAGCACCATGGCGGTGCGCGGAATTTGCATCAGCTAGACTCTCAAGGCCGGCACGTGCGCGCGATACCAGCTCTGCAACGCGCTCAGCGCCGGATGCGCCAAGGCGCGGCGGAGATAGCCCCATACCCGCGGCATGTGACGCAAATATTGCGGCTTGCGGTCGCGCTTCTCCAGCCGCGCGAAGATGCCAAGGATTTTTGACGCGCGCTGGGCGGCGAGCGTCGAATAGATCTGCCCGAACTGCACGGCATCGAAGCTGGGGTCGGCCGCATGCCGCTCGCGCACATACCGGGAAAGCAGCGAAAGTTCGAGCGCCTCCGGCACGTCCACGCGCGCATCCTGCAGCAGCGAAGCGACGTCGTACGCGCCCGGCCCCATCAGCGCGTCCTGGAAATCGAGCAGGCCGATACGTGCGACCCCTTGCTGTTGCGGCAGCCACAACAAGTTCGGCGAGTGATAATCGCGCAGCACCCATGTCGCTGGCGCTTCCAAGGCGGGCGTGAGCGCCTGATCCCAAAGCTGCACGAATGTGTCGCGATTGCTAGCGGAGATCACCGATTTGAGCTTCGGCAAATACCAGTCGAGCAGCAATTCCAATTCGATTGACAGCGCATCGCGATCGTAGCGCGGTAAGCGGTACTCGACCCCCGGTTCGACCGACAGAGTCTCGGGCAGTTCCATGCCGTGCAGCGCGGCGAGCACGTCGACCGCAGCGGCGTAGCGCTCCTCGATGGGCGCGGGCGGCTCGCCGCGCACGACAAGCTCGTGGCCCAGGTCTTCCAAGACCAGCAGTCCAGTCTCGCGCTCGGCGTAGAGAATGCGCGGCGCAGAAAAGCCGCGCTCGGCAAGGCCGCGCGCCATAGCGATGAACGGTGTAACGTCCTCGGCGAGATGCGCGATGGCGCTGTACGGCTTGCCGTCCCGCACCGGCGGCCCATCCGGCTTGCGCGGCGCGTTCATCAGCACGAAGGTCCGTCCGTCGCGCACAAGTCGCTCGTAGACGCGCGTCGAGGCGTCGCCCTGGATGCGCTGGCGCAGCGCATCCTCGAATCCGTGCGCGGCGAGAAAATCACGGATATGCGTCATTCGCTGCGCCTTCGCGGCGAACTTGCCGAGGCCGGTAACGCGCACATGCCGTATGCTCGGGCCTTGCTCCGGTGCGAGCGTCAGTTCGATGTCGAGCCTGTCCGGTGGCAGCGTGCCAGCGGCGCGATCCGGCCATTCGAGCAAAGCCACCGCGCCTTCGCGCAAGTCATCGAAGCCGAGCTCGGTCAACTCGTCGGGACTGTTCACGCGGTAAAGGTCTGCGTGCAGCAGTGTGAATCGGGGAAGCTCGTAGACCTGCATCAGCGTGAAAGTGGGGCTCGGCACCTCGATCGCATCGTTGCCGGCGGCGTGGCGGATGAAGGCGCGCGCGAACGTCGTCTTGCCCGCGCCGAGATCGCCCGAGAGCGTGATCAGGTCGCCGGGCTCGATCAGCGCGGCAATGTCGCGCATCAGCGCCTCGGTCGCCTGCTCGTCGGCGAGTACCGCCGTGAAGCTATAGCCTCCGGAACTTGGAGAGAGCATCGAATCATCCGATTGGCGCTGTGCGCAGAATGTCATGTCGGGCGCGCTTCGCAAGCGGCGCGGCAACGCCGTTGGACCGCTTTCGCCGCCGGGAGCGCAATGCTAGAGAGGCCCCACCTCTCGTTGTCTTTCGGGTTTTTCATTGCATACGCAAGTCATCATTGTCGGCGCCGGCCCTGTCGGCCTGACGCTCGCCATCGACCTCGGCCGCCGCGGCATCCGCTGCATCCTGCTGGAGCAGAAGGAGGCCCCGCAGTTCCTCCCCAAGATGGAGCGCTGCAACGCGCGCACGATGGAGATTTATCGCCGCATCGGCATCGCGCAGAAGATCCGCGACGCCGGTTTCCCGCGCGACGCGCCGATGGACGTATTCATCATCACGTCGCTGATCGAGCCGCCGCTGCTGCGGTTGCCCTACCCGTCGGTGGCGGAGGCGCAGGCCGATATCGCCGCGCACAACGACGGCACCCGGCCGCTGGAACCGTATCAGCTCATCTCGCAATACACGCTCGAGCCGCTGCTGAAGTCCGTGGCGGAGAGCATCCCCGCGATCGACGTGCGCTACGGACACGAATTCCTGTCGTTCGATCAGGATGCAGGCGGCGTGCGCGCGAAGGTCAAGAAGCCGGACGGCAGCGTCGCTGAATTCTCCGCCAACTACCTCGTCGGCTGCGACGGCGGGACCAGCAATGTGCGTCGCCAGCTTGGCATCAAACTGCAGGGCGAGGCCAATTTGCTGCAATTGCGGCAGGCGCTGTACCGTTGCGACGATCTGTTCGAGCGCATCCCGATCGGCAAGGGCCGCCACTATCACGTCGCCGACGACAAGGCGACGTTCCTCATCGTGCAGGATTCGACCAAGCATTTCACGCTGCACGCCGTCGTCGACAGCGACGAGGAGATGAAAACGCAGTTCGAGAAGACCGTCGCGATGCCGGTGAAGTACGAGATTCTGTCGTGCGCGCCGTGGCGGCAGAATCTGCTGGTCGCCGACAACTACGGGCAGGGTCGTGTCTTCCTCGCCGGCGACGCGGTGCACCTCGTTATTCCGACCGGAGGACTCGGCATGAACAGCGGCGTCGGCGACGCGATCGACTTGTCTTGGAAGCTCGCCGCCACGCTGCAGGGCTGGGGCGGTCCGAACCTACTCACAGCCTACGAGATCGAGCGGCGGCAGATCGGTGTGCGCAACGTCGAAGCGTCGCGGCAGGCCTCGCGCGGGCGTCGCGCGTGGCGCTCGATGTGGCGTCCGGAATTCTGCGACAAGACGCGGGAAGGCGAAGCCGCGCGCGCCGCGCTCGTGCGCGTCGCCGACGTCGAGCAACGCAAGAGCAACGAGATGATCGGCGCCGAGCTCGGCTACCGCTATCGTGGCTCGCCGATCCTGTGCGAGGAGCCGGGCGACGGTCCGCCGGACAATTTCATGGCCTACGAGCCGACGACGTGGTCCGGTGCGCGCCTGCCGCATGTCTGGCTCGACAATGGCACCGCGATCCAGGACGTGATCCCGGACGGCTATGTGCTGCTGCGGCTCGGCCGTTCACAGGCCAATGCCGAGCCACTGAAGCAGGCGTTTGTCTCTTACGGCGCGCCATTCTCCACGCTCGACATCGCTGGCGAGCGTCCGCGCGAGATCTACGGATACGATCTGCTGCTGCTGCGGCCCGACATGCATGTGGTCTGGCGCGGCAATACTTTGCCGAACCCGGCGGCTCTCGCGCGCACCGCGACGGGACATTGAGAGGCTGTCATGCCGAAGAAATTGCAATTGACCCTCGCGGTCGGCGAATACGAGATCGTGCGGCCGTTGATTGACGGCCAAGTCGAGGTCGACGGCGTCGATCTCACCATCCTGACCAAGATGGATTCCGCGACGCGGCACTGGCGCTTCCTGCGCAACAAGGAATTCGACATCGCCGAACTGTCGAGCTCGTCTTATCTCGCCGCGCGTGACAATGACTGGCCGGTGCGCGCGATTCCCGTCTTCCTGCACCGCCGCTTCCGTCACGGCTTCATGTTCATCAACACGCAGAAGGGCATCACGAAGCCCGCCGACCTGCGCGGCAAAAAAATCGGCGTGAAGACCTTGATGACCAGCGCGATCCTGTGGATGCGCGGCATTCTGGAGCACGAATACGGCGTGCCGCTCAACTCGATCGAGTGGGTGGCCGAGCTCGACAACGACGTCGACGTGCAGCTCCGTGCCGATCTCAAATTTCGCAAGCTGCCCGACGGCGGCTCGGTCGAGAAGATGCTGGCGGCCGGCGAGCTCGATGCGGTCTTCCATTCCGACATCATCAAGCCGTTCATAGCCGGTGATCCACGCGTCGCGCGTCTCTTCCCCGATCCGAAGGCGGAGGAGATGGCATATTATCAAAAAACCGGCATCTTCCCAATCATGCACGTGACCGCGCTGCGTAAGGATCTCGCCGACGCGCACCCCTGGCTGCCGCTGAATCTGTATCGCGCGTTCAGCGAGGCCAAGAAAATTGGCATGAAGCGCATGATCAATCCGCGCATTGCGCCGCTGGCCTGGTATCAGGCGGCCTGGGAAGAACAGGAGCGCGTGCTCGGGGCCGATCCGTGGGAGTACGGGCTCAGCGAGAAGAACCGGAAGGTGCTCGATACGCTGATCAGCTATTCCCACGAGCAAGGGCTGATCAAGAAGCGCTTTTCGCCGGACGATCTGTTCTTGCCGGTCGAACTCGCCGGCAAGCGCGGCGAGGAGTTTCGGATCTAACTCTCCGCTGTCGTGCGCGCGACGGCGACGCGGCATGTCGACGAAGGCCCAGAATCTCGCTGCGCTCGCCGGAAGGGCGGCCCTCTTACACCCTTAAAATCACCTTGCCTTTCACTTCCCGCCGCGCGATCGCCTTCAGCGCTTCGGCGGCCTCGGCGAGCGGGTAGACCGCATGCACATGCGTGCGCAGCTTGCCTTGCGCTTCCCAGGCCAGAAGCTGCGCGGTGTTGGCGCGATGGCCAGCAAGGTCGCGCTCGGTCCACGCGCCCCAGGCGACGCCGCGCAGGTCGCAACTCTTCAGCAGCACGAGATTGAGCGGGATTTTCGGAATCTCGCCGGCCGCAAAGCCGACCACGAGATAGCGCCCGTCCCATGCCATGGCGCGCAACGCAAGTTCGGCGTAAGCGCCACCAACCGGATCGTACAGCACGTCCACGCCGCGCTCCCGCGTCAAGGCGCGCAGCGCGAATTTCAAATCTTCCCCGCTGTAATCGATCGTGTCGTCCGCGCCATGCTCGCGCGCGAAGCCGAGCTTGTCGGCTGACGAGGCACAGGCGATCACGCGCGCGCCCATCAGCTTGCCGATCTCGACCGCTGCGATACCCACGCCGCCGGCCGCCCCGAGCACGGCCAGCGTTTCGGCCGGTTGCAACCCGGCCCGATCTTTCAATGCGTAATACGAGGTGCCGTAAGTGACGCAGAGGCCGGCCGCACGGTCGAAGTCGAGTCTCTCGGGCATTGTGATCACCTGGCCTTCGCGCAAGACGACCTTCTCGCGGGCCGCGCCGAAGCGGCAATAGGCCATCACCCGGTCGCCCGGCTTGCAGGCGGTCACACCCTGTCCGACGCTCTCGACCACGCCGGCAAATTCCGCCCCCGGCGAGAACGGCAAAGCAGGCTTCACCTGATATTTGTTGGCGATGATTAGAGTGTCGAAAAAATTCAGCGAAACCGAATGGGCCTTGATGCATACCTCGCCCGGACCGGGGATCGGATCGGGCAGTTCGGTAAGCACGAGGTCGTCCGGAGTTCCGATGCGGGTACAGAGCAGGGCTAACATGGGGTGTTCGCGGGCAATCGTCTGTGGATGAAGCTTTCATCAGGGGGCATCGGCCGGCACAGCGGACTCGCATGAAAGCCCGCGGATGCTAACCTCGCAGCCCGCACGAGTAGCGACCGTTCGTCGCCTTCACAATGCCGAGTTTCGTCCGTATTGGGCTTTCTATCCACGCGAATCTTCCGGGCGGCCTGATATCCCCGTCAATAACCGGTAGGTCCCGATGAACATGACGTATTTGACTCGCGGAAGCCTAGCCTTGCTCGTGTCCGTCGCGCTTTCCAGCGCGGCGCAGGCGCAGCAGAAGAACCCTGCGGAACAGGCGACGCTGCTTGGCCAGTTCGGCGGCTGGGGCGCATACAAGGCCGCGCCGGGCGGCAAGAAGGTCTGTTTCGCATTGTCGAAACCGACATCAGCCGCAATTGAGCCTTCCAGCAAGAAGCGCGACTCCTCCTACGCTTTCGTCTCGACGCGTCCGGCCGAGAAGGTGAAGAACGAGATTTCCGTCATCGTCGGCTATGCGCAGAAGCCCGGTCACGACGCGACCGCTACGATTGGCAGTGCGAATTACCTGCTCTACACCCAGAACGACGGCGCCTGGGTGAAGAATGCGGCGGAAGAGCCCAAGATGATCGACGCGATGCGCAAAGGCTCCGAATTGGTCGTAAAGAGTGAGTCGCATTCGGGCGCCAAGACCACCGACACCTACTCGCTGAAGGGACTGGCCGAGGCGCTCACGAAGGTGGCCGAGGAGTGCAAGTAACCGGGCAGTGGCGGCACGCGTCGATCCCGCCTAGATAAGGGCGATGTCCCTCGCTGCCACACCGATCGAAAAATCGCCGCTTGAGCGCTACGTCGCGCCGACGAAGCCGTCGCTCGTCGGGCTGACGCGGGCAGAGCTCGGCGACGCGCTCGGCAGCGTCGGCGTGCCGGCGACGCAGCGCAAGATGCGCGTGCAGCAGCTCTGGCACTGGATCTACTTCCGAGGCTTCACCTCATTCGACGCAATGACCAGCGTGTCGAAGGATTTGCGCGCGGCCTTGGCCGAGCGTTTCACGCTGGAGCGGCCCGAGGTCGTCGCCGAGCAGGTCTCTGTCGACGGTACGCGCAAATGGCTGATGCGGATGCCCGGCGAGACGCAAGACCGGCCGCATGAGGTCGAGTGCGTGTACATCCCCGACACGGAACGCGGCACGCTCTGCGTCTCCAGCCAGGTCGGCTGCACGCTGAATTGCTCGTTCTGCCACACCGGCACGCAGCGGCTGGTCCGCAATCTCACCGCTGGCGAGATCGTCGGGCAGGTGATAGCGGCGCGCGACCGGCTCGGCGATTGGCCCGGCGGCATCCGGCCGACCGATGGGGTCGTGCCGACGGGCGACCGCTGCATCACCAACATCGTGATGATGGGCATGGGCGAGCCCTTGTACAATTTCGGGGCCGTGCGCGACGCGCTGCTGATCGTCTCCGACGGCGAGGGCATCGGCATCTCCAAGCGGCGCATAACTTTGTCCACGTCCGGCGTCGTGCCGAACATCACGCGCGCCGGCGCCGAGATTGGCTGCATGCTCGCAGTCTCGCTACACGCGGTGCGCGACGATCTGCGCAACGAGCTCGTGCCGCTGAATCGCAAATATCCAATTGCCGAACTGCTCGAAGCGTGCCGCAATTATCCCGGTGTCTCAAACGCGAAGCGCATCACCTTCGAATATGTGATGCTCAAGGACGTCAACGATTCGATCGCGGATGCGAAGGCCCTAGTGCGGCTGCTCAAAGGCATTCCGGCGAAGATCAATTTGATCCCGTTCAATCCCTGGCCGGGCAGCCAATACGAGTGCTCCGACTGGGAGCAGATCGAGAAATTCTCGCAGGTCGTGTTCGATGCCGGTTACGCCTCGCCAGTACGAACGCCGCGAGGGCGCGACATCCTCGCCGCCTGCGGCCAGCTCAAGAGCGCGACCGAAAAGCTGTCAGCACGCGAGCGTATGGCGCTGCGCGCGATGGCGATGACGGAGTAGTGTGAGGGAACGCATGTCCCTCCTCGGTCGCATCTTCGTCATCATCTTCGCCGTCATTGTCGCCAGCATCGCGGCCGGTATCGCGATCGCGCTCGGCATTCTTGGGCCCCAGTGGCAGGGCACCGGCGATCCCGGAGAGCGTTTCATCTTCTGGGGAATCGCGTTCGTCGGCAGCGTGTTCACCGGCGCAGTTGCGCTCCTGCCGCTGGCGATCTGCATCGCGATCGCCGAGACATTCAAAATCCGTTCGCTGCTGATCAACACGCTCGCCGGCGCCCTCCTGCTGCTTGCCAGCTATTACAGCAGCGGTCTTGCGCGACCCTCGTACGAGGAATCCATTGATGCCCCGCCGCCCCCGATTTCGCGTGAGGCGGAGATCGCCGCCGCGTCTGGCGCAGTGTTTGGTTTCGTGTATTGGCTGATCGCCGGCCGCAATGCGGGCCGCTGGCGCGAGAAGCGCGTGCTCAGCGCCTAGCCCAGTCGAGCGCGGCCTCAAGCCGGTCGTTGCCCCAGAACAATTCGCCGTCGGCGGTCACGAAGCTCGGTGCGCCGAAAATGCCGAGCGCCTGCGCTTCCTCGCATTGCGCGCGAAGCGCAGCCTTCACCGCGTCCGACTGCGCCTGAGGGATAACCGCGTCGGCATCGCGACCCAGCTTTTTCAATACGTTCTCCACGACGCCGGCTTCACCAATGTCCCGGCCTGCCCCGAATTCGCTGCGATACACCGCGTAGGTCCAATCTTCGCCCCAGCCCTGCTCGAAAGCGATCAGCGCGACGCGGGCCGTCAGCAGCGTGTTCTGCGGGAACAGTTCCGGCCGCACGAAAGGTAGGCTCTGTGCGGCGCAGATCCGCTCGAGGTCGCGCCACATATACGCGCCCTTCGCCGGGTAGATGTTGAACGGCGACGTGGTCCATCCCTGCGCCTTGAAGATCGGCCCCAGCAGGAACGGCCGCCAGCGCACGCTCACGCCGCGAGCGTGCGCAAGTTCGGCGATGCGCATGGCCGCCGGATAGGAGTAGGTCGAGGCGAACTCGAACCAGAAATCGAGGCGGGGGTCGGACATGCCGCGAGCTTAGCATTGCCGGCCTTGCCGACGTTGCCCCGCCTTTCCATTTCCACACGCCTCCGCTAGACCGCGCTTCGGCCGCCCTCGAATGGCGCGGTCGAAAGGGGAGCATGCACCGCACTGGATTGATCGTGGCGCTCGCGATCGGCGTCATCGCCGGCCTCGTATTCGGCCTGATTCCGTCGCTCGATTTGCGCATCGCCGAACTGTTCTATGCGGTGACCGACGCGAACGGGAACACGTTCGCCTGGCGACTCTCGCCGACCCTGCTCAAGGTGCACAACATCGCCCTGAACGCAGGCTTCGTCTTCTTGCTGCCCGTCGTCATCGCGGTCGTGTGGAAGCTGATAGTGCCGCGCCGACCGATGCTGATTTCGGCGCGGGCCGCCGTGTTCCTTATCGTCACGATGCTGCTCGGTCCCGGTCTGCTGGTGAACGTCGCACTGAAAGACCATTGGGGACGTTCGCGGCCCATCGACGTCACCCAGTTTGGCGGAAGCGAGCACTTCGTGCCTTGGTGGGACCCGCGCGGCGATTGTCCGAACAACTGCTCGTTCGTCTCCGGCGACGTCGCGACCGTCGCTTGGACCTTCGCGCCCGCTGCGCTCGTGCCAGGCCCGTGGCAGCCGCTGGCGTTTGCCGGCGCATCAGCCCTGACCGCGTTCATGGCGGCGATCCGGATGATGGCGGGCGCACATTTCCCGTCCGACACGATCTTCGCCGGTGTGTTCACCTTTCTCCTGATTTGGCTGGCGTACGCGTTGATCTACCGCTGGCCGGCGACGCGGCTCGACGACAAGGTGCTCGACGAGAGGTTTGCCCGGTTCTCGCTTTTCGGGCGCCGCGCAGGATAGGATCGGCCGGAAGAGGTTGGACATGGCCGACGCGGACAAGGTTAAACGCATCCTGCAGATGAAGGCGCGGGCGCTCGGCGACCCGCAGCAGGTTCTCTCGCTCATGCGGACCGCGACGCCGTTCTATCGCGCGCTGGGCGCCGCGAATTTCCGTGTGCTGCAGAATGTCGACGACCCAGCGCAGTTCCTGATCGAGATCGAATATGAGGCCGCCGCCGCGCTGGAATTGAACCGGCAGAAGGTCGCATCCGACCCGATGGTCCGGACCTTCCTGCAAGGCTGGAAGCAGATGCTTGCCGGCAGCGCCGACGTGGACGTCTACCAGGACGTGACGGGGTAGGGTCTACGGCCCGGCCTTGACCTTGAGCGGCGGCTTGAGTTCAACACCGGCCGAACACTGCCGGGCCACGCCCGGCCGAGCCAGAAAGCCCGTCTATGTCTGACAAAAGCGTCAAAAAGATCGTGCTCGCCTACTCCGGCGGCCTCGACACCTCGATCATCCTGAAATGGCTGCAGACGACGTATGGCTGCGAAGTGGTGACATTCACCGCCGATCTCGGCCAGGGCGAGGAGCTCGGCCCCGCGCGAGAGAAGGCGCTGCGCGCCGGCATCAAGCCGGAGAACATCTTCATCGAGGATCTGCGCGAAGAATTCGTGCGCGACTTCGTGTTCCCGATGTTCCGCGCAAATACCGTCTATGAGGGTCAGTATCTGCTCGGCACCTCGATCGCACGGCCGCTGATCGCGAAGACTCAGATCGACATCGCCCGCAAGGTCGGCGCCGACGCCGTCTGTCATGGCGCGACCGGCAAGGGCAACGATCAGGTGCGTTTCGAGCTTTCCTATTACGCGCTCGAGCCGGGCATCAAAATCATCGCGCCGTGGCGGGAATGGAAATTCAAGGGCCGCGAGGAATTGCTGCAGTTCGCGCGCGACCACCAGATTACGATCACCAAGGACAAAGAAGGCGAGGCGCCGTTCTCGGTCGACGCCAACCTCCTGCACTCGTCTTCCGAAGGCAAAGTGCTGGAGGACCCGGCCAAGGAAGCGCCGTCGATCGTCTATCAGCGCACCATCTCGCCGATGGAGGCGCCCGATAAGCCGACCGAAATCAGGATCGGCTTCAAGCGCGGAGATGCGGTGAGCCTCAACGGCAAGGACATGTCGCCCGCGACCTTGCTCGCGGCGCTGAATAAGCTCGGACATGACAACGGCATCGGCCGCATCGACCTCGTCGAGAACCGATTCGTCGGCATGAAGTCGCGCGGCGTTTACGAGACGCCCGGCGGCACGATCCTCCTGCAGGCGCATCGGGCGATTGAATCGATCACGCTCGACCGCGGAGCCGGCCATCTCAAGGACGAATTGATGCCGCGCTATGCCGAGCTGGTCTACAACGGGTTCTGGTTCTCGCCGGAACGCGAGATGCTGCAGGCGGCCATCGACAAGTCACAGGATATGGTCGAAGGTGACGTGCGGCTGAAATTGTACAAGGGCAATGTGATCGTCACCGGCCGCGAGAGCCCAGCGTCGCTCTATTCGTCTACGCTGGTGACGTTCGAGGATGACAAGGGCGCTTACGACCAGAAGGACGCGGAAGGCTTCATCAAGCTCAACGCACTGCGTCTGCGCACGCTTGGGCAACGGCGCCAGCGTTCAAAAAAGAACTGAACGGGGGACGGAATGCGCGGGGGGATTTTTCTGCTGCTGGCCGCGGCGGGGCTTGGAGCATGCTCGAACGCGAACAAGGAAGTAGCGGTTGATCCAAATATCGTCCCGACGGATTACCGCCGCGAAATCCTCAACACATTGCAAAAGTCGCTCGACAATCCGGCGAACGTGCGCGACGCCGCCGTCAGCGATCCGGTGCTGCGCTCGAGCGGCCAGGAGCAGCGCTATTCCATCTGCGT
>Ga0207762_1000011_pt1 | contig 31131 bp, 29 predicted proteins | sample LuqExpMetageno37_FD_187795 | JGI IMG/M metagenome (GOLD analysis project Ga0207762, IMG submission 187795) | Tropical forest soil microbial communities from Luquillo Experimental Forest, Puerto Rico - Sample 37 (SPAdes) | ecosystem: Environmental > Terrestrial > Soil > Tropical forest ...
GCCGTTGTGCCGAGGCAAAGCAACACCGAAGCCGATCTGTTTGCGCGCATCGCCGCGCTCGAACGCCCAGCATCCCGCTCAAGACATTGGCCTGCGGTGCGCTGGTGCCGCGCCTTGCTGATGTCACGGTTCTGCACGTGACAGACGGTGCGCCGCGCGTTTTCGTCGACGCGAGCCGGTCGGGCTTCACGTATTGGGCAGATTATGCGCGCGCGGCGGCAAGAGGTTGAGCTTGCGGCGAAGATCGCCGGCCTTGCTCCGCCTGCGCTGAAGTCGCTCAGCGTCCCAGTCCGCCGCGTTGCGTCTTGCGCAACTCACCCACGCGATCCTCGGCTTCATTGCCGGCGTCGATCTTGTGCCGATCACGACGCGATCGCCTTCGCCGTCGCCGCGGCGCGTGCGTGCATGCGCGGCAAGGCGCCGATCGTTCTCGAAATGCCGCTCTATCGGAAAAACGGCGCCGGGCGGACGCGTCGGCATTGCGACGGCGCGGAGCAGGGCGTGTGCTTGCGGTTGAACGACGAGGAGCGCGCGCAAGGCCAAGATGATCGCCGCCTTCAACAGCCGACGTCGGCAGAATTCGGGGTGAACGATGACATCTACTTGCGTCGCACCGGCCTACGACTTCACACGTCCCATCGCAGCAGCGCCCTACGACATCTATCCGTGGGCCGTGACCGGCGATCAATTCGCCGCGCTCGCGCGCGCGGCGCAGGGTGAACTGGGGCTCGATCGATTGAACTTACGAGATGAACGGTCCGATGCACCCGGACTTGCGATCCATTCTGGCTACGCCGGGCGGACCTGCCTCAGCGCCTCGCCGGTGACCATCGCCGCTGCCATGGCGACGTTGAGCGAGCGCATCCCGCCGTGCATTGGAATGACCACCCGCGCATCGGCCGCCTCGTGCACCGTTTGCGGCACCCCGGCGCTTTCGCGCCCGAACAGCAGCACGTCGGCATCCGCGTAGGCGAAGTCGAGGTAAGACCTCTCCGCTGCCGTGGTCAGCAGTACGAGGCGCAAGCCCCGCTTGCGTCGCCATGCCTCGAAAGCGGCGAAAGACGCGTGCCGCGTCAAATCGACCGCATCCAGGTAATCCATACCCGCGCGGCGGAATGCGCGATCCGTCACAGGGAAACCCGCCGGCTCGATAATGTGCGCTGCGATTCCTAGACACACGCACAGGCGCAGGATCGTGCCTGTGTTCTGCGGGATGTCCGGCTCATACAAGGCGAGATGCATCGAACAGGCTACTTCCCCCCGGGGCCCAGAAAGACATTGAGGGCAAAGGACTTACCGCTCCGCGCGGTGGGGTCGAATGAGCTGTGCAACCGGATGTCGCGGGCGCAATAGCGGGCTTGCACTCGCTCCGCAAGGGTGCCAATAGAACTTGCCGCCGCGTAGTTCTTGTCTTTTCGCAAGGATTGCCTACGGCCCGCCCCGCCGCCGATGGGACTTCTGCTCTCGGGTGGCCTTGCCGTGGGCGGACGATCACCCCTGGGGAGAGGGACGAGACGTGACGACCGTGTCTTCGGCGGAGCACACGCGCCGCGATTTCCTGTACATCGCTACGGGGGCGGTGGCGACTGTCGGTGCCGCTGCGGTGCTGGTGCCGCTGATCAATCAGATGAATCCCGATGCTTCGACCATCGCCGCCGGCGCGCCGATCGAGGTCGACCTTGCACCGGTCGCGGCCGGTCAGATCATCAAGGTGTTCTGGCGCTCCAAGCCGATCTTCATTTTCCACCGCACGCCGCACGACATCGAGCTCGCGAAGAACGTGAATGTGTCTTCGCTGCCCGATCCCGAGCCGGATTCGGAGCGTGTGAAGCAGGGCCATGAACAATGGCTTGTCGTCATCGGCATCTGCACGCACCTGGGCTGCATTCCGCTGCCGCACGAAGGCAATTACGATGGCTGGTTCTGCCCGTGTCATGGCTCGCAATACGATAGCGCCGGCCGCATCCGGCAGGGGCCCGCGCCGAAGAATCTAGCGCTCCCGCCCTACACCTTCGCCTCCGATACCAAGATCCGGATCGGCTGATCCGCGACGGATTGCCCTAAAGAAGGTTCGACCATGAGTGGACATTCCACGTATCAGCCACAGAACGGAATTTTGCGCTGGCTGGAGACGCGCCTGCCGATCGGCGGCTTGGCGCATTCGTCCTTCATCGCCTATCCGACGCCGCGCAACCTGAATTACTGGTGGACGTTCGGCGGCATTCTCTCGTTCATGCTCGGCGTGCAGATCATCACCGGCGTGGTGCTGGCGATGCACTACCAGGCGCACGTCGACCTCGCCTTCAGGTCGGTTGAATTTATCATGCGCGACGTCAACTACGGTTGGCTGCTGCGCTACATCCACGCCAACGGCGCGTCGATGTTCTTCCTCGCCGTGTACATTCATATGTTCCGCGGCATCTATTACGGGTCCTACAAGGCGCCGCGTGAAGTGCTCTGGATCCTCGGCGTGATCATCTATCTCCTGATGATGGCGACGGGCTTCATGGGCTACGTGCTGGTTTGGGGCCAGATGAGCTTCTGGGCCGCGACCGTGATCACCAACCTATTCTCCGCCATTCCCGGTGTCGGCGAGACGATCGTCACCTGGCTGTGGGGCGGCTATGCCGTCGGACAGCCGACGCTGAATCGCTTCTTCTCGCTGCACTACCTGCTGCCGTTCGTGATCGCCGGCGTGGTCGTGCTGCACGTCTGGGCGCTGCACGTCGCCGGCCAGAACAACCCGGCCGGTATCGAGCCCAAGTCGGACAAGGACACGGTGCCGTTCACGCCTTATGCGACGGTTAAGGACAGCTTCGCGATCGCGGTGTTCTGCATCCTGTTCGCCTGGTTCATCTTCTACATCCCCGGCTATCTCGGTCACGCGGACAATTTCATTCCGGCGAATCCGGCGCAGACCCCGGCCGAGATCGTGCCGGAGTGGTACTACCTACCGTTCTACGCGATCCTGCGTTCGATCCCGAACAAGCTCCTGGGCGTCATCGCGCTGTTCGGCTCGATCCTAATCCTCGCATTCCTGCCGTGGCTCGACACCTCGCGCGTGCGCTCGGCGCGTTATCGGCCGATGTTCAAGCAGTTCTTCTGGCTGTGGGTGATCGCCTGCATCGGCCTTGGCTATCTCGGCTCGAAGCCGCCGGAAGGCGCCTATGTGCTGATCTCGCGCATCTTCACGGCGTATTACTTCGGCTTCTTCATCATCGTCCTACCGCTGCTCGGCATTTTTGAGAAATCCAAGCCGCTGCCGAATTCCATTTCGGATTCGGTGTTGCCGGCGAAGGCGTGAGGCGGGAGAGACGAATGACGCGCACCATCACCGCACTCTTGCTTGCCGCCGCTTTGTCGGTCGCAGCGCTTCCTGCGCTTGCGCAGGAAGGTAACAGCAGCGTTCCGCCGACGCCGCCTCCGCCGCAGCAGTCCTGGTCCTTCGCGGGGCCGTTCGGCACTTACAACCAGGCCCAGTTGCAGCGCGGCTTCAAGATCTTCAAGGAAGTCTGCGCGAACTGCCATTCGATGGATTACGTCGCGTTCCGTAACCTCGCCGATCCCGGCGGGCTCGGCTACAGCGACGCGCAGGTCGAGGCGCTCGCCGCGACGTACCGGATCAAGGACATCGATGAGCAGGGCAATCCGACCGAACGCAGCGGGCGTCCGGCCGACTACTTCCCGGCGCCGTTCCCGAATGAGCTGGCGGCGAAAGCCACGCATGGCGTCGCGCCGCCGGACATGTCGACGCTCGCCAAAGCACGCACCTATAGCCGCGGCTTCCCATGGTTCATCTTCGACGCATTCACCGCGTATCAAGAGCAGGGCCCGGATTACATCGCCGCGCTCATCAACGGCTTCTCGGATCCGCCGTCCGGCTTCAAGCTGCCGGAGGGCCGCTACTACAACAAGTATTTCCCCGGCCACGTCATCGCGATGCCGCCGCCGCTGCAGGATGGGCAGGTGACCTATGATGACGGCGCGCCGCAGACTGTCGAGCAATACGGCAAGGACGTCGCCGCGTTCCTGATGTGGGTGGCCGAACCCAAGCTCGTGCAGCGCCACCGCACCGGCTTCCAGGTCATGATCTTCCTGATCGTGCTCTCGGGCCTGCTGTACTTCACGAAGAAGAAAGTGTGGCACGAGCTCGAGGCGCCGCGAGAAGCCGCGCACGGCCAGGATCTGGCGAAGACGACGATTTGACGCGGTTCGCTTGCATGGAATACGAAGGGCCCCGCGCGGGGCCCTTTTTATTTTTGCGCTGTCGCGAACGATCTTGTGCCGGATATTCATGTCCTTAAAACAGAGATGACGGCGTGGATGACCGGAGGGTCCGGTCACGGCGGAGAAACTGAATGGCCAAGTCCGTGCTCGGGATCATCGGCGGTTCCGGCGTGTACGACCTTCCGGGGCTCTCCAACGTGCGCGACGAGATGGTGCACAGCCCCTGGGGCGATCCGTCGGGACCGCTGCGCATTGGCGAGATCGACGGGCTGCCCGTCGTTTTCCTGCCGCGGCACGACAAGGGGCACCGCCTGTCGCCGTCGGACATCAACTACCGCGCCAATATCGACGTTCTGAAGCGCGCCGGCGTTACCGATCTCGTCTCGCTCTCCGCCTGCGGCTCGTTCAAGGAGGATCTGCCGCCCGGCACCTTCGTGCTTGCCGACCAGTTCTTCGATCGCACCTACAAGCGCGAAAGCTCGTTCTTCGGTGCAGGTCTTGTCGCACACGTCTCGATGGCGCATCCGGTGTCGCCGCAGCTGCACGACCGCATCCTCGAGGCCGCGTCGAAGGAAACCATCGGCGTCGTGCGCGGCGGCACTTACGTCTGCATCGAAGGCCCGCAGTTCTCCACTTATGCCGAGAGCATGGTTTATAAAAATCTCGGCTTCTCGGTGATCGGCATGACCAACATGCCGGAGGCGAAGCTCGCGCGCGAAGCGGAGATCTGCTACGCGACGGTCGCAATGGTGACTGACTTCGATTGCTGGCATCCGCACCACGACGCGGTCACGGTGCAGGACATCATCAAGGTGCTCGGCGAGAATGCCGAGAAGGCCAAGCGTCTCGTCGCGCGTCTCGCGAAGGATTTCCCGCGCGAGCACGAGCCGTGCCCGATCGGCTCCGACCGCGCGCTAGACAATGCGCTGATCACGGCGCCGGAGTCGCGCGATCCGAACTTGATCGCGCAACTCGATGCGGTGGCGGGGAGAGTGCTGCGCCGCTGATCACTGGGCCGGTTCGCTGAGCACTCTGCGCGCCCATATGCTCGGCTGTCCCGCGATCCCCGGACGATCCTCGCTGCAGGCGCCGAGCAACATCGCCAAGACCGGAATTATGGCTCGGGCGAAAATCATGCCGGCGGTCTAGCCGATCTTCTTGACCGATCGCGTTCTGCGTCCCACACGCGCCCGCTGTCCGATCAGCACCGTCGCGACCACCGCTGCGGCGAATGCCAAAGTCGCCAGGCTCATCGGTTCGCCGTTCACCGGCCAGGCGAGCGCGACGACAATAAAGGGCTGCAGCAGCATAATCTGGCCGACGCGCGCGATACCGCCCATCGCGAGCCCGGCATTGAAGACGAAAAATGCCGTGTACTGGGACACCAGTGCGACGTACGCGAGCCCGGCCCAGGGCAGCGGCTTCGCCTTATCGATATGCGCCGGCCAGAGCAGGAAAGTCGCGAACGCAAACAGCGGTAGAAAAATCGCGACCTGCCAGGAAATCACTTCCCAGCCTGGCATGCGCGCGGTGAGCCGTCCCGACAGCGTGTAGCCAAGCGCGCCGACAATCACGAGTGCGAGCAGGAAGATGTCGCCCAGCCCGAATGTCGTCCCGTCGTTCCGTCTGAATACGAAAGTCAACACGATGGCAGCGCCCGCGACGCTCGCGATCCAGAAGCTGGGGCTCGTGCGCTCGTGCGCGAGCACGGCGGCGGCGGCGGCGGTCGCAAGCGGCAGGATGCCGAGCACAACGCCGCCATGCGCCGCCGGCACCGTCACCATCGCGAGCGCCGCAAGCAATGGAAAAGCGAGCACTGTGCAGACGGCGGCGGCCGCGACTTCCGCCCACAAGCGGCGCGGCGGCAGCCTGCGGCGCGTGACGAGAAGTACAGCCACGCCCGCTATGCCGGCGAGTGTCGCGCGGGTGACCGTGAGAAAGAACGGATCGAAGCCGGTCACGGCGAGCCGCGTCGCCGGCAGCGTGCCGGCGAACAGGCAGGTGCCGAGGAAGCCGAGCAGAAGACCCAGTTTTTCACGGGAAGTGGTCATGGAAGACGAGTGACGCTAACCGTTCCGCGCTGCTTGCGCCAGCCTAAGGCTTGCGCAAGTCCAACGGACCGGCGAATGATCGCGCTCGCGATTAGCCATTTGCCACGAGACTGCCGTATGACCTCCCTCGATACCTCGAACGATTTGAGTGCCGCGATCCGCACGATCCCCGACTATCCGAAGCCGGGCATCATGTTTCGCGACATCACGACGCTGCTTGGCAATGCGCGCGCGTTCCGTCGCGCGGTCGACGAACTGGTGCAGCCCTGGGCCGGCTCGAAGATCGACAAGGTTGCGGGCATCGAAGCGCGCGGCTTCATTCTCGGCGGCGCGGTGGCGCATCAGGTCTCGGCCGGATTCGTGCCGATCCGCAAGAAGGGCAAGCTGCCGCACGCGCGCGTGAGCATGACCTATGCGCTCGAATACGGCGAGGACGTCATCGAGATGCACGCCGACGCCCTGGTGGCGGGCGAGCGCGTGGTGCTGGTCGACGATCTGATCGCGACCGGCGGGACAGCGGAAGCCGCGGTCAAATTATTGCGTCAGCTCGGCGCCGAAGTGTTGGCCGCCTGCTTCGTCATCGATCTGCCCGATCTCGGCGGCGCCGAGCGCCTGCGCAAGCTCGGCGTGCCGGTGCGCACGCTCGCGGCCTTCGGCGGGCATTGATCGGCCTCATGCTGAGGAACGCTGCGAAGCAGCGCACCTCGAAGCATGGGACGCCTCGTCCTTCGAGACGCCGCCTTCGGCGGCTCCTCACGATGTGGCGGAGAGGGGCCGCGGCGTTTTAATTTTGCTTCGGCCCCCAAGGGCCGCTTTCGCCGCCTTGCAGCGGCGATTGCTCGGGCAAAAACGGCTTTCCACTCTCCCGTGCATCGCCCCACGGACCTCCGGCGGGCGGCGCGCTCTGCGGCTCGGCGCCCCACGGCCCTTCCGCGGGCGGAAGCTGCGCCTGCTCCGGTGGCGCATCGAGCGCGAAATGGCCGGGATCATGGCCGCCGGCAAATTTGACCAGCGCGTCGACGCGGGCGTCGATTGGCGGATGGGTGTCGAACACGTTGGCGAATCCGACGCGCGGATTGTCGATGCACATCTCCATCACGGCGGAATTCGCGCGCGCGAGCTCACCGCGGTTCTCGATCTTGCGTAGCGCCGCGATCATCGCGTCGGGATTTTTGGTGAGCTCCACTGAGCCCGCGTCGGCGAGATACTCGCGCCGTCGCGACAACGCGAAACGGATCACGATCGCGAGCACCCAGGCGAGCACGATGAGCGCGATCGCGATCATGATCGCGATCGCTGCGCCTCCGCCGCGGCGGTCGTCGTCGCTGCTGCGCCGCCGCCTGAAGCCGCCGTAATAGCTCGCCTGGAAGAACAGCCGGAAAATCAATTCGCCGAAGAACGATACGACGCCGGCGATGACGACCGCGATCACCAGCATGCGCACGTCGCCGTTGCGGATGTGCGTCAGTTCGTGGCCGAGCACGCCTTCGAGCTCCGCGTCATTGAGTGCCGCGATCAGCCCGCGCGTCACCGTGATCGAATATTGCCGCTCGTTCAGTCCGGTCGCGAAGGCGTTCAGCGCATCGTCGTCGGCAATGCGCAAGGTCGGCATGGTGATGCCGCGCGAGATGCACAAATTTTCGAGCAGATTGTAGACGCGCGGCTCTTCCGTACGCGTCACTGGCCGCGCGCCGACGACGGCGTCGATCATCGACTGGTGGAATTTGTAGGCGATCGCGATCCAGATCAGCGCACCGATGGTCGCGAACGGCGACGCCTTGATGAAATCGTAGAGTGCGGCGCGGGCGAGATAATCGAACGGTGCGTCGGGAACGGTCAGCGCTTCCGCGACCAGCGCGCCGGCATAGACGAGCACGTAGACGAGCAGGAACAGGCCGATCAGCAGCGCGATCGAGCGGCGCTTGTTGGACTGGATGTGCGTGTAGAGACCGTAGGCGGCCATTCTCTTTCCTTCACCTCCCCCTGGAGGGGGGAGGTCGGCGTGCGCAGGACGCCGGGAGGGGGTGACTGGGTAGGTGTCTTAAATTCACCCGAGCCCGGACCGCCCATGGCGGTCCGACCCTCCCCCTCCAGGGGAGGGCGACTCAAAACTTCACCGCCGGCGCCTGGTCGAGCGCGGCGCGCTGGTCGCCGACGTCGAAGAAGGTCTTCGCGTGGAAGCCCATCGCGCCAGCGAACACCGCAGCGGGAAACTGCTGGATGCCGGTGTTATATTCCTGCACCGAATTGTTGTAGAACCGCCGCGACGCCGCGAGCTTGTTCTCGATGTCCGTCAATTCCGCCTGCAGTTGCTGGAAATTCTCGTTCGCCTTCAGGTTCGGGTAGGCCTCGGCCAGCGCGAACATCTGCCGCAGTGCGCCGGTCAGCATGTTCTCCGCCGCGACCTTCTGGTCGGGCGTCGGCGCCGCCACCGCCGCATTGCGCGCGCGCACCACCTCGTCGAGTGTGCCGCGCTCGTGCGAGGCGTAACCCTTCACCGTCTCGACGAGGTTCGGGATGAGGTCGTGCCGTTGCTTGAGCTGCACGTCGATGTCGGCGAAGGACTGGTCGACGCGCTGCCGCATCGCAACCAGGCCGTTGTAGGTCATGATCGCCCAGAGCACGATCAGGACGACAATCACGAGGATAATCCAGCCGGCAGTGGACATGATTTCCCCCCCTGTACGGATGCGTACATGGAACCTAGCGCAGATCGGCTGCCGGAACCATCTCGACCGGCGCACCGATCGGCAGCGGCGGGTAAAAGGCTAAAAAAAAGACCCCGAGCCAGAGGCTCGGGGCCTTTTCGCCAGACGGCTATTCGGGGGGTAAGGGGGGAGCCGCCCGACTAAAACGTATCGCACGTTCGGCCAGTTAACTGCCGGCAATCGGATTGGTTCCTGAAGCGAAAAAAATTTTAAATCGGGCTTCCGGACGCGCGCGGCCGGTAGCCCGTTCTTTGCCGATCGGACATCGCACGCGGAATCCGAAATCTACGCTCGGCGCTTGGTATGAGGATGTCCGAAAAGCGCCGTACTGACGGGCGTAGGAACAACCTACGCCGGCAACGCACAAGTACTTAGCTCGCCTCGCGGAATTGGACGGCGGCCTCGAGATCCACGGACACGAGTTGCGAGACGCCGCGCTCGGCCATGGTCACGCCGTAGAGCCGATTCATTCGCGCCATGGTGATCGGATTGTGCGTGATGATCACGAAGCGCGTGTCGGTCGAACGCGTCATCTCGTCGAGTAGGTCGCAGAACCTCTCAACATTGTGATCGTCGAGCGGCGCGTCTACTTCGTCGAGCACGCAGATCGGCGCCGGGTTGGTGAGAAACACGGCGAAGATCAGCGCCATCGCGGTCAGCGCCTGCTCGCCGCCGGACAGCAGCGACAGTGTTGCCGGCTTCTTGCCGGGCGGACGGGCAAGAATTTCGAGGCCCGCCTCAAGCGGATCGTCACTTTCGATGAGCTGGAGTTCGGCGGTGCCGCCGCCGAACAGTTGCGTGAAAAGGTGCTGGAAGTGCTTGTTCACCTGTTGGAACGATTCCAGCAGTCGCTCGCGCGCCTCTCGGTTCAGGCTCTGGATGCCGAGGCGGAGCTTCTTGATCGCCTCGACGAGATCGTCGCGCTCGGTCGTCAGCGCGGTGTGCTGCGCCTCGACCTCCTGCAACTCCTCGTCCGCGCGCAAATTGACCGCACCCAGCCGCTCGCGCTCGCGCCGCAGCCGCTCGAGCGTCGCTTCCGTCTCGGCGAGGTCGGGCAGGGGATCGTCCGGATTGAGCTCGGCCATCGCCGACACTTCGGACGGCTCGGTCTCCAGCATGTCGTGGATTTCACGCGCAACGTCGGTGAGGCGGCGCTTGGCGCCGTCGAAGCGCTCTTCGCTGCGTGCCAGCTCTTCGCGAGCGTGACTCGCCGCTTCCAGCGCGGCGCGGGCGTCGCGGTCGGCGGCGGCGAGCCCCGTCTCGGCTTCCTGCAAACGGTCGGCGCAGCCCTGCCGGTCAGTCTCGGCCAGCGCGACCTCGCTGCAGAGCGCATCGCGCCGCTCGGCAAAGGCGGCCGGCGCATCCTGCAACGACGTCCGTTCGGCCTGTGTCTCGGCAACGCGGGCTTCGAGCGTGACGAGCTGGGCGCGCGCGCCTTCCTGCCGCTGCTGCGAGGCGAGGCGGTCAGCGCCGAGCGCTTTGAGTCGGCGGTCGGCCAGTTCGGCCTCGCGCACGATCGCCTGCTGCTCGGCGCGCACATCGGCGAGCACGGCGCGCTTCTCTGTGATGTCCTCGCGCACGCCGCGCAGCTCGTTTTCGAGTTCCTCGGCGGGCGCCAGCGCGACGAGCGCTTCGGCGGCCTGCGCCTGTGCGGCGGCGGCTTCGTCGCGCGTTGCAGTCAGCCGCGTGCGCGCTTCCTGCAGGGCGGAGAGGCGGGCGGCATGACGGCTGCTGTCGCGCTCGGCCGCCTCATAGCGGTCGCGCGCGACATTCGCCTCGCGCTGCGCGTCGCGCGCGGCGGCACGTGCGGCTGTCTCGCGTTCGGCGGCTTCGCGGAGGCCTGCTTCGGCGGCTTCCTTCTGCGCCCGCGCGGTTTCGAGCTCGCGGCGCGCGACCTGCAACTCCGCTTCGATGTCGGCAAGTCGCGCGCGCTCGGCGAGCCGGCGGGCCGCGCCGGTCGGAGCATGCGCGGCGGCCGCAAAGCCGTCCCAGCGCCACAGATCGCCTTCCAAAGAGACCAGCCGCTGGCCCGGCTTCATCTGCGTGACGAGAGCCGCGCCCTGCGCCTTGTCGACGACGCCGATCTGGCTCAGCCGGCGCGCGAGTTCAGGTGGCGCCTCGACGTGCTTCGCCAGAGGCTCGATGCCTTCTGGCAGGGCCGGATCGGTCGGATTGATCGCCGCGCCCATCCAGCGCATCGGGGCGGACGGATCGACCGGCGCGTCGAGCTCGTCGCCGAGCGCGGCGCCGAGCGCCTTCTCATAGCCCTTCGCCACAGCGACGCTGTCCATCACCGGCGGCCAGAGATTCTTCGTCTCGACGGCGAGCACCTTCGCCAAGGTCCTGGCCTCGGTCTCCAGCCGCTGGGCACGGCGCTCGGCTTCCGCCAGAGGGGCACGCGCCGATTCGAGTTGCTGGCGCGCCTGCGCATGCGCGGCTTCGGCCGCGAGCGCTGCAGCTTCCGCTTCGCCGACCGCCGCCTGCGCGCTTTCGACCGCCGCGGCGAGCGCGGCGAGATCGGGACCGTCCACCGCCTGCAGTGACGCAAGCTCGCCCTCGATGCCGCCGATCTCATTTTCGGCGCGCGCGGCGCGCTGCGCATGGTCGCGCGCGGCGTTTTCGAGCTGATTGCGCTGCGCCATCAGGGCGGCGAGCTTCGCGGTGAGTTCGGAGAACACCTTCTCCGCCGCGTTCACCGCCGCATCGGCGTCCGCGACCTTGGCATCGACGCCCGAGCGGCGGCTTGCATTCGCGTGCGCCTCGGCGCGGATCGTCTCTTCCTCAGCGGCGATGCGCGCGATCGCTTCTTGCGCTTCGGCCGCAAGCCGCTCTTCGCGCTCGCGGTCGGCGGCGAATTGCACCAGCCGCTTGTCCAATTCGGCGAGCCGGTCGCGGGCGCGCTGCTCTTCGCGGTCGAGATCGGCGAGCGCGAGCTTGAGCCGGTGCAGTGCCGCGGCTGCGCGCGCTTCCGCGTCGCGCAGGTCGGGCAGCGACGCGGCGGCATTCGCCTGCCGCACGGACGCCTCCGCTTCAGCTTCCGTTTTCGCGGCGACCTCGCGCACGGCGAGATCCTTCGCGTGCTCGGCTTCGCCGACTTCCAAATTCGCCGCGGTCCAGCGTAGGTGATAGAGTGTCGCTTCCGCCTTGCGCACTTGCGCGGACACGGTGCGATAGCGCACCGCCTGGCGCGCCTGCTTCTTCAGCGCCTCCATCTGGCTGGTGAGTTGGCCGATGACGTCCTCGACGCGGGTGAGGTTCGTCTCCGCAGCCTTCAGGCGCAACTCGGCCTCATGGCGGCGCGCATGCAGGCCGGAGATGCCGGCGGCTTCTTCCAGCACGCGGCGGCGCTGCTCGGGCTTTGCCTGGATGATCTCGCCGATGCGGCCCTGATGCACGAGCGCCGGCGAACGCGCGCCGGTCGATGCATCGGCGAACAGGATTTGCACATCGCGCGCGCGCACTTCGCGCCCGTTGATGCGATAGCTCGAGCCGGACTCGCGCTCGATGCGCCGCGCGATCTCCAGCATGTCCGCGTCGTTGAATGCCGCCGGCGCGCCGCGCTCGCTATTGTCGATCGAGATGCCGACCTCGGCGTTGTTGCGTGCCGGCCGCGAGGTGTTGCCGGAGAAGATGACGTCGTCCATCGAGGACGCGCGCATGGACTTGTGCGAAGACTCGCCCATCACCCAGCGCAGCGCTTCGACGAGGTTCGACTTGCCGCAGCCGTTCGGCCCGACCACGCCAGTGAGGCCGGGTTCGATCAGAAAATCGGTCGGTTCGACGAACGACTTGAAGCCGAGAAGGCGCAGCCGGGTCAACTTCATGCTTGACGTCTTTCGAATCGGTCCAGGCGCCCGCGATTATAAATCCGCCGGCAACCGCACGTCCCGTATTGCACTGGATGGCCCGCCCCGATCGCCCCGGCGCTAGGCTGATTTCGATACCGCATTGCCGCTGCAGCATGGCCATACGCCCGCCCATCGGCAACAGCGCGGCGCGACTCAGGCCACGTTTTCCAGACTTTTCGCGGGAACTCAGGGCGAAATTGCGGCGCCTCTCGCGCGAATTGCAATTCCCGATCGATTTTATACGGGAAAGCGCCGCAGAGATCTTGCCGGGCGTCTGCAGATGTGCGTCGGGCGAATCACTCAGCTCATTTCGGATCTGTCCGAAGGGGCGAGCCCGCAATCCATCGGCCGCAACTCTCCATCGTGATGCCCGGCCTTGTGCCGGGCATCCAAGTATTTGCGGCACTTCCGGAAGTAAGACGCGGATGGCCGGGACATAGGCGCTCTTGAAGAACGCCGCTCTTCGAACGGCTATGCTCCGCCATGACGGAAGGGGCTAGCCCTTCTGCCCTGTTGCGTCGGCGATCGCCTTGTCGAAATCCGTGATCGGCAGCGCGCCGACATAGCGTTTGCCGTTGATGAAGAAGGTCGGCGTCGAGTTCACGCCGAACTTCTCGTAGCCGCGATCGCGGCTCGCCAAAATGTCCTTCTGTAGCTTGGTATTGTCGATACAGGCCTCGAAGGATTGTTCGGTCATGCCCGCCTGCTTGGCAATCGCCAGCAGCGGTGGAATCGGCTGCTGCACGGCCCAGCGCTGCTGCTGCGCGAACAGCGTGTCGATCATGGCGTAGTACTTGCCGGAGTCCAATTCGCCGGCGCAGCGCGCGAGCGCAAACGCTGCGACAGCGAGCGCGAGATCGTCGCCGGTGCCAAGCGGGAACTCGCGGAAGATGTACTTCGCCTTGCCGGTATCGATGTACTTCTTCTTCAGCTCCGGAAAGGTCAATTCCGCGAAATGCGCGCAGTGCGGGCAGGTCGACGATGCGTATTCGATGATCGTCACTGGCGCGTTGGCATCGCCCATGACGCGGTCCGGAAGCGAGCCCGGCTTCATCAGCTCGGCTTCGCTGACGCTGCCCTGCGGCTCGGCGGCATTGGCGAAGGAGAATGGGACACTGCCGGCGACGGCGGCAGTTAGCGCCAGCGAGGCGGTATGCTGGCAGAGTTTACGGCGGGTAATGGACAAGGGAATGACTCCTGATCGTGTCGGGGCGGGTAAGGGCTAGCTGGAGACAGGGATTGTGGCAATGACGCGCCGCAATAACGCTCGCCTGCCTCACTTTCCTTTGATGGCGGCTCCTAGCCGGGCGACGGCCTGCCGCAGCGCGTCGTCCTCCAACTCGGGCAGGCTCTGGGCGATTTCCTCGGTCAAGGCGGGGTCGGGTCCGGCGGGCGGCTTCGGTGGTTCGCGCCGGCGAAGCGGCGCCTGCCTGAGCGCAATGTGGCCGACCGCCTGCCAGCCGAAGAAGCGGTTCACCCGCTCCAGGATGGCGGCCGACATGTGCTGGATTTCCAGCGCCGCCGGCCCTTCCACCCGCAGGACGAGGGTCGCGGGCTCAGGCGCCTCGTCGCGGACCGGGCGCGGCCAGTTTATCTTCAACGGTTCGCTCACAGCGGCGATCTCCGGCCCGGCGATGTCGCGCCAGCGCGCGAGAATCTCCGCCGAGGCAAAGCCTTGCTGCTTGAGCACGTCGGTCAGCGTCGCGCTCAACAAGTCGGAGAGGGGGCGGGGATAACCGCGGGAAGGCTTGCGCATGCGGTCGCGTCTCATGGCAGAAATCGAGGCATGAGCGTAGCAGTCCCAGCCCCCCGGAGAAAGGAATCGGTCGGTCCCGATCCGGACCTCCTACTTCCCTGGTACGACCGCCATGCTCGCCAATTGCCGTGGCGGCTGCGCGGCAAACGTCAGGAGCCGTACCGCGTCTGGCTGTCCGAGATCATGTTGCAGCAAACGACGGTGAAGGCGGTCGCGCCTTATTACGCGCGCTTCCTCGAACGCTGGCCGACGGTCGAAGCGCTGGCGCGCGCCGATCGCGAGGACGTGCTGCGCGCCTGGGCGGGCCTCGGCTATTACGCCCGCGCGCGCAACCTGCATGCCTGCGCGGTTGTCGTCGCCGCGCAGCACGGCGGCGTCTTTCCCGATACGCTCGACGGATTACGCGCTCTGCCGGGCATCGGCGACTACACGGCCTCAGCGGTCGTCGCGATCGCGTTCGACGCACCCGCCCTGCCGGTCGACGGCAATGTCGAGCGCGTGGTCGCGCGGCTGTTCGCGGTGGAAGAGTCGTTGCCCGCCGCGAAGTCGCGCATCAAGGCGCTCGCCGCATCGCTGCTGCCGCCGAAACGCGCGGGCGATTTCGCGCAGGCGCTGATGGATCTCGGTGCGACTATCTGTACGCCGAAGAAGCCGGCCTGTGCCTTGTGTCCGTGGCGCGAGGCGTGCGTAGCGCGCGCGCGCGGCGAGCAGGAGAGTTTCCCGCGCAAGGCGGAAAAGCGCGAAGGCCAACTGCGGCGTGGCGCGGCCTTCGTCGTATTGCGCGAGGATGGCCACGTGCTCATGCGCACGCGCGCGGAGAAAGGTCTGCTCGGCGGCATGACCGAAGTGCTGGGCAGCGAGTGGTCAAGCGACTTTAAGATCTCGGACGCGCTGTCGCATGCGCCAAAACTGCGCGGCAGTCCGCAATGGCGCAAGCTGGCCGGCCGCGTGCGCCACGTGTTCACACATTTCCCGCTCGAACTGACGGTGTTCGTTGCGCGCGTGCCCAAGAACACGCCCGCGCCGGAAGGTACGCGCTGGGTGCGATCGGGGGACGCGCACGCCGAGGCGCTGCCCAAAGTCATGCGCAAGGTACTGGCGCATGCGTTGAAGGATGTCGATGGGCTCCCAAGGCGAAGGCAGATCGGCTAAGCAATCGCCTCTGAAACGAGGAGAGTGAACGTGCAGATCACACGCCATCAAGCCGGGCCGCGCATGAGCAAGGCCGTCGTGCACGGCGATACCGTCTATCTCGCCGGCATCGTCGCCGACGCGCCGAAGGGCAAGAGCGTTGCGGAGCAGGCGAAGGACATTCTGCGCCAGATCGATGCGCTGCTCGCGGAAGCGGGCACGAACAAGAGCAAGCTTCTGTCGGCCAATATCTGGATCACCGACATGGCGAACTTCGCCGAGATGAACGCGGTCTGGGATGCCTGGGTGTCACCCGGCAACACGCCCGCCCGCGCCACGGTCGAGGCCAAGCTCGCCGCGCCGGACTACAAGCTCGAGATCATGGTGGTGGCGGCGAAGTGAGCGCGCCGGGGATTCTCGCCATATTCAACGACGTGCATTACGGCCGCGAGGCCGAGTTCGACGCGTGGTTTCAAGGCGAGCACCTTGAGGAGCGCCTGGCCGTGCCTGGCTTCCTGTTCGGCCGGCGGCACGAGGCGATCGCCGCGTCGTCAGCCTATTTCAACTACTACGTCGTCGAGAGTCCGGAGGTGCTGACGTCGAAACGCTATCTTGAGCGGCTCGACAATCCGACGCCGATGACTAGGCGCATCATGTCGGAGGTTTTCCGCAACATGAACCGCACTGTGTGCAAGCGCGCGGCGCGGCGCGGCGCCTTCCGCGGGTCGTATGTGGTGACGGCCCGCTACTTCGCCGCGGAGCCCGACATTGCTGCGCTAACGTCCAAACTCGAAGCGCTGGTGAAGGACACCGCCATAGCGGGCGGCGAAATCTGGACGGCGGTCGATCCGGCCGGCCTGCCGGTGTCGCAGGAAGAACGCCTGCGCGGCGGCGACGACAAGATCACGGGCGCGCTGGTCGTCGATACGCTGCGGCAGGTCGATGCCGAGATGTTGGCCGAGCGCCTGCCGCGGGAGCTCGGCGGCGCGGATATCGGTTTGTTCCGCGTGCTGTGCTCGCTCGGCTGCGATCCGGGAAACTAAGCCATGCAAGCACTGCTGCCGCTCGTCAACGAAATCGCCGCTAGGCTGATTGAGCGCAAGGAGACCATCGCGGTCGCCGAATCGTCTGCTGGCGGGCTCATCGCTTCGGCACTGCTGAGCGTGCCGGGTGCGTCCGCCTACTTCCTGGGCGGTGCGGTCGTCTATACCAAGGCATCGCGCGCGGCACTGCTCGGCATCGGCAACGCCGAGATGGCGGGCCTGCGTCCTTCAACGGAAGAATATTCTTTGCTTATCGCGCGCCGCGTGCGCGAGCGACATGGTGCGACCTGGGGGCTGGGTGAGACCGGCGCCACGGGGCCAACCGGCAATCGCTACGGCGATCCGCCGGGTCATACTGCCGTGGCGATTGCCGGCTCGATCGAGAGGGCGGCGACCCTCCGCACGAACCTCGCCGACCGGCAGGCGAACATGGAGGCATTTGCGGCACGCGCTTTGGCGCTGCTGGCCGAAGCACTTAGAGGGTGACTATTCGGCGGCGGTTTCCGACATTTCCGTCCGGACCTGGCCGCGAAACTCATCGATCAGCGTGAGGCCCTTGTCGGTCTCGACGTGCCAGAAGGTCCAGCCATTGCAGGCCTCGAGCCCCTGCGCGAGCGCGCCGATGCGATGGATGGAGCCGACCTTCTCGCCCAGCGCGAGCGCGCCGTCCGCGCGCACCAGCGCCTTGTGCCGCTTCTTCGCATCGGTGAGCCACGCGCCGGGCGCGATCAGTCCGCGCTCGATCAGCGCCGAGAATGCCACGCGCGGCGCCTCGCGCGCGGTGACGAACGGCGCGATGCTCGGCGCCTCCAGCGGCTGCGTCGCGGCAATGCGCTGTTCCGCCGCGCGCGCGTATTTGGCGTCGCGTTCGATGCCGACGAACCGGCGGCCGAGATGCTTCGCGACCGCGCCGGTCGTGCCGGTACCCGAGAATGGATCGAGCACGAGATCGTCAGGGCGCGACGAGGACAGGATCACGCGCGCGAGCAGCGCTTCCGGCTTCTGCGTCGGATGCAGCTTCTTGCCGTCGCCGCCCTTGAGTCGCTCCTCGCCCGTGCAGAGCGGGATCGTCCAGTCTGAGCGAACCTGGATGTCCTCGTTGCCGGCTTTGAGCACTTCGTAATTGAAGGTGTAGCCTTTCGTATTCGCCTCGCGCGAGGCCCAGATCAGCGTCTCGTGCGCATTGGTGAAGCGGCGGCCGCGGAAATTCGGCATCGGATTGGTCTTGCGCCAGATCACGTCGTTCAGGATCCAGAAGCCCAGATCCTGCATCAGCGCGCCGACGCGGAAGATGTTGTGATAGCTGCCGATCACCCAGATCGTGCCGGCGGGCTTGAGCACCCGGCGACAGGCGAGCAACCAGGCGCGGGTGAAATCGTCGTAAGCGGTGAAACTCGCGAACTTGTCCCAGTCGTCGGTGACCGCATCGACGTGCGAATCGTCGGGACGTTTAAGATCGCTCGCGAGTTGTAGATTGTAGGGCGGATCGGCGAAAACGAGATCGACGCTGGCCGCCGGCAATTTCGCCAGCTCGGCGACGCAATCGCCCACGATGACGCGATGGGCAGGCGCTGAAACTCCACGGGGCGCCCGAAGGGGCGCCCCGCGACGCGACACAACCATGACTCAGAACTCTGACTCAGGGACGACGCGGTCGGCGACGCGGGACCTACAACCGACACGCAGGACATTAGGCGCGTGACGGTGAAAAAACGGTTTATGAAAAACGCTTTTCGAATAGGCAAATTCTGCCGATTTAATGAAGGGTTAGCGAATGTGCCACGCGCTCCGCCATTGCGAGCGAAGCGAAGCAACCCAGCGACTTGGGAAAAAGAACTGGTTCGCTTCGTCGCATTCGTTCCTCGCGATGAAAGTCGTTTGAGCCATCATCTTTCCGTCCGCATTTCCGGTGACCATATTGGACGCCAGAATCTCATGGAGAGCGTGTGATGCGTTGGGACGATTTCCGCCGCAGCGAGAACGTCGAGGACGATCGCGGCGGCGGCGGAATGCCGTTTCATCCGGGCGGGCTCGGCCTCGGCACCATGGTCGTGCTCGGCATCATTGGCTGGGCCTTCGGCATCAACCCGCTCTACCTGATCCAGGGCGCGGAGATGCTCAACCAGAGCGGCGGCGGCTATTCGCAGCCCGCGCCGAACGTGCGGACCGGCGTACCGAACGACCAGACCGGCGACTTCGTCGCGGCCGTGCTCGGCAATACCGAGGACGTGTGGACGCAGGTTTTCAAGCAGAGCAATCTCACGTATCGCGCGCCGCGCCTGCGGCTGTTCAGCGGCGTGGAGCAAGGCGGCTGCGGCATGGCGCAGGCCGCGATGGGCCCGTTCTACTGTCCGAACGACCAGCGCATTTATCTCGACACGTCGTTCTTCCGCGACATGCGCGAGCGCTTCCGCGGCTGCGACGGCAAGGCGTGCCAGTTCGCCGAGGCCTACGTGATCGCGCACGAGGTCGGCCATCACGTGCAAAATCTGCTCGGCGTGCTGCCGAAGGCGCAGGAGGCGCAGCGCGCCGCCGATTCCCGTGCCGGCGCGAACCGCATCCAGGTGCGCGTCGAGTTGCAGGCCGATTGCCTCGCTGGCGTCTGGGCCAAGCACTCCGACGAGAAATGGAAGTCGATCGAGCAGGGCGACGTCGAGGCCGCGCTGCAGACCGCCTCCGCGATCGGCGACGACCGCCTGCAGAAACAGGCGCGCGGCTACGCGGTGCCGGATTCGTTCACGCATGGCACCTCGGAGCAACGCCAGCGATGGTTCTCGACCGGACTGAAGGCAGGCATGATCGCCGCGTGTAATACGTTCTCGCCCACGGCGCAGCTCTGACCCACGTGTTTTTCCTTATGCCTCCCTCGCTTGCGGGAGAGGCCAGGGTGGGGGCAAAGACATGGACGGCCGACAAGGCGCGGCCGTGACGCGGAAAGGTAAGTGCCCAATGTCCGGAATTGATGAGTCCAAAAAATTCGTGCCGCTGCGCATAGCGGTGCTGACCGTGTCCGATACGCGCGACATGGCCGGCGACAAATCCGGACAGACGCTCGCCGACAGAATTGAAAAATCCGGACACGTGCTCGCCGAGCGCGCGATCGTCAAGGACGAGGTCAGCGAGATCCGCGCGCGCGTGCAGCGCTGGATCGACGACAAGTCGATCGACGTCGTCATCAGCACCGGCGGCACCGGCTTCACCGGTCGCGACGTGACGCCGGAGGCGGTCGAGCCACTGTTCGAGAAGAAGATGGACGGCTTCGCGATGCTGTTCCTGCTCGTCAGTCACGCCAAGATCGGCACGTCTGCGATCCAGACGCGCGCGACGGCGGGCGTCGCGAAGTCGACTTATATTTTCTGCCTGCCCGGATCGCCCGGCGCTTGCAAGGACGCCTGGGACGAGATCCTGGTACACCAGCTCGACTACCGCTATCGGCCGTGCAATTTCGTCGAGATCCTGCCGCGGCTGGACGAGCATCTGCGCCGCGAGAAGGCGCGCGGCGCGACGGCGTAGGCTGCACCATTATTACAATTCCAAATCCCAGAACTCGGCGACCACGTCCTGGCCCCAGGTGTGGCGCGCTTCGCTCGAGGTGAGGCGGAAGCCGGCCTTCTCGTAGATGTGCCGCGCGCCCAACAAAATACTGTGTGTCCATAAGGTGATCGATTTGTAACCGGCCGCGCGCGCGAACTGTACGCACTTATCGACAAGGTGCGCGCCCACGCCCAGCCCGCGCGCCTTCGGGTCGACCAGCAGCAGGCGCAGGCGCGCGATCTCGTCCGTTTCCCTCACCAGCATCACGCAGCCGGCATTTTCGCCGTTCACCTCCGCGATCCAGCAGCGCTCGCGCTGCGGATCGTTGCCGTTGGCGAAATCGGCGACGATTTGGGCGCACAGGCCCTCGAACGGCTCGCCCCATCTGTATTCCTGCCAATAGAGTTCGGCGTGGCGCGAGACGATCCAGCCGAAATCGCCGATACGCGGCTCGCGCAATATGAATATGTATGACGGCGTCTCGATCGCGTCGCTTCCGTCCAGCAGCATTTCGATTTCTCCCATCGCTCGCACGAGTCGGTCCTGCTGCCCGGCTTCGAGCTTCGCCAGCATGCCGCCGACCTGCTCGTTGGAGCGCGTCTCGAACGGCGCGAACATCTTGTGCCCCGCCACTGTGAGCGCGATGTCGCTCTGCCGAGCGTCCTCTTTCGACGCTTTCCGCGAGATGAGGCCCTTCTTCTCGAAATTGCGCAGCACGCGGCTGACGTAGCCCGCGTCGAGATCGAGCGCGCGTACGATATCCGTCGCGGTCATCGCGCCGGTCGCGAGTTCGTACAGCACGCGCATCTCGCCGAGCGAGTAGGGGCTGTCGAGATAGGTGCGGCGGAGCACGCCGATCTGGCGGGTGTAGAAGCGGTTGAAGCGCCGGACGGCGGCGATCCTGTCGGGCTCGGCCATGCCGGCAAGCATGGCCAATTGCTTGACAAAGTCAAGTAATCGGCGCTTGAGCGGTGGCGGCGAGCAATGCGATGCGCCGGAGCCTGCGTAGCAGGGCGGCCTCGGCACCCTCACTCGCCAAATGTCCGCCCGACGCGTCATAGAGGTGCTTGCGGATCAGCAGGCCCTGGTCCGGATGCACACGCGGCCGTACGAGCCGCGTTAGAAACCCGCCGCCGTCCGCCCGACGAAAGCTCGCCGCTTCGCCGCCGGACTGCATGAATGCGTCGACCGCCTCGAGCCAGCCAGCCGCCGGCACCGTGCCCGGCCGCAAGAACATGAGCCACGGCGTCTTCGCCGCGGCGGCGGCCGCTTTCAGCCGTGCGCCGACCGGCCCCTCGCGGCGAAGGAAAGCGCAGCCCGCGATCTCGGCGACTTCCTCGGTCGCGTCGCGCGATCCGGCGTCTACCACGATCACCTGCGCGATCAGTCCCGCCGTCGCGCCAGCCACCAGAGGCGAAAGCGTCTGCACGAGCGTGCGCTCCGATTCGCGGGTCGGGATGATGACGGTGAGCATGGAACCTAAGGGCAATGGCGAGATTGCTCTATATCATGGGGCTGGATGGCAGCGCGCGCACAAAATGTACTAACAACTCAGATCGTTCTTGTTATGTTCACATTGAACATTTACGTTTGGGCCATGGCTAGTTCGAACGCAGCCCCGAGACGTCCGCCGGTAAAGGAGCTGCCCTCCGCCCCGGCGGGCGGCTCGCGTTACGCCGATGTCGATCAACTGCTCGGGGTCGTCGTCGAGCACGAGCGCCGGCGCGGGCGCGGTGCACAGAGCAATGCGTCCGGTCGCTACGAGCCGCAGGCTCGTATCGCCTTCGACGACGGCTGGCGCTCACTCGACGATCTGCCGCCTTTCAAGACCGAGGTGCAGGCTGACGCCACGCGTAAGATCCTCACGCGCAACGATTCCCCCGACATCGGCTTCGACCGCTCGATCAATCCGTACCGCGGATGTGAGCACGGCTGCGTATACTGCTTTGCGCGGCCGACGCATGCCTATCTCGGCCTCTCGCCCGGGCTCGATTTCGAATCCAAATTGTTTGTGAAGCCGGAGGCGGCCGAGCTGCTGGCGAAGGAATTGGCCGCGCCGAGCTATCAGCCGAAGGTGATCGCGATCGGCACCAACACCGATCCGTACCAGCCGATCGAGCGGCGCTACCAGGTGATGCGCCGCATTCTGGAAGTACTCGACGCGGCAAGCCATCCGGTCGGCATCGTCACCAAATCGGCGTTGGTCGCGCGCGACATCGACATCCTTGCGCGCATGGCCGAACGCAAATTGGCGAAGGTCGCGTTGTCGGTAACGACACTCGACCCCACGCTCGCGCACACGATGGAGCCGCGAGCGGCGACGCCATCACGCAGGCTCGAGGCTTTACGGCTGTTGTCGCAGGCCGGCATTCCTACGACGGTGATGGTCGCGCCGGTCATCCCAGCGCTCAACGACATGGAGATGGAGCGTATCCTCGATGCCGCGCAGGCAGCCGGCGTGAGGGAGGCGGGATACGTGCTGCTGCGTCTGCCGCTCGAAGTGCGCGATCTCTTCCGTGAATGGCTGATGGAGAATTATCCCGACCGCTATCGCCACATCATGCAGCTGATCCGCGACATGCGCGGCGGCAAGGATTACGACTCGACGTGGAATACGCGCATGACCGGCACCGGGCCGTATGCCTGGATGATCGGCCGCAGATTTGAACTTACCTGCGAGAAGCTCGGCCTCAACCAGAGTCGCACGGTGCTGACGACCAAGCATTTCAAGAAGCCGGCGGCCCCGACGGCGCAGCTGAGTTTGTTCTGAGTAAGCGTGGGGTGTGGCGTGTTCGCGTGTCGCGGACGCAGTGCAGCACGTCAGTGATGCACCGCAGACTCGGGACCGGTTCTTAGGGGTGCCACCGCACCGCCAAATCCCCAATCTTCACACCGCCGGCAAGCGGAACATTGACATCGCCGTCCGCGCGCGTGCTCATCGCGCGATGCCGCGTCCCGCCAAGAAATCCCCGCGCCTGCCGCTGAAGGAACCAGTGCTCCGCCCAAGCTTCCGGCGCGAGCGCAAGCTGTTCAGTCAAGGCGTCTGGCCGGTGGCGGGCTGCGACGAGGCGGGCAGGGGGCCGCTCGCTGGTCCCGTCGTCGCCGCTGCGGTCGTACTCGATCCCAAGCGCATCCCGCGCGGCCTCAACGACTCGAAAAAACTCGACGCCGAAGCGCGCGAAAAGCTCTACGACAAGATCTGCGCGACGGCGCAGGTCGCGGTCGCCTTCGGCTCGATCGAGCGTATCGACCGCGACAACATCCTGCGCGCGTCGCTGTGGGCACTGGCGCGTGCTGTGAAGGCGCTGCCGGTCAAGCCGATGATGGTGTTCGTCGACGGCAACATGAAGATCGACTGCGGCTGCGACTGTACGGCGGTGGTGTCCGGCGACGCGCTCGTGCTCTCGATCGCCGCCGCCTCGATCGTCGCCAAGGTCACGCGCGATCGGTTGATGACTCGCGTTGGTCTTGCGCATCCGGGCTACGGCTTCGAGCGCCACATGGGATACAGCGTGCCCGAACACTTCGCCGCGCTGAACGAGCTCGGCCCTTGCGTGCATCACCGCAAGACCTTCGCGCCGGTGGCGGAGAAGCTACTGGCCGCCGCGCCCGACGACCTCACCGAGTTGCCTCTTTAGCGGCGGTTCTCTATCTCTGGCCGATCCCGTTTCCCCAGGCGGGGCAGGGAATAAGGCCGGCGCGCCCCGCGAATGCACTACGTCTCCCTGATCATCGAGTTCTTGCGCGGGCGCCCACGCTTCGTGTTCTGGGCCGCCACGCTAACGCAGGCGGCGCTATGGGTGCTGGTGCCGAGCCTCACCTACAGTTCGCCGCCCGGAGACGTGCCGACGCTGCTCGCCACCGGCCACGAGCTTCTGCTCGGCAGCGAACGCGGCCCCCCGCTGGCCTTCTGGCTCGGCGAGCTCGCCTTCCGCGTCGCCGGCATCGTCGGCGTTTACATCCTCGCGCAGGCCTGCATCGTCGCGACCTATTGGGCCGTGTTCACGCTCGGCCGAGCGATCGTCGGCATCAGGCACGCCGTGCTCGCGGTCCTACTGATGGTCGGCATCGCCGCGTTCACGATGCCGACGGCGAATTTCGGCCCCTCTGTGCTTGCCGCGCCGTTCTGGGCGCTGTCGCTGCTGTTCTATTGGCGCGCGCTCGAAGGTCGGCGCGACGCGTGGTTTCTGCTCGCGATCACGCTCGGCGTCTTACTGCTCTCGAGCTTGGTGGGCGTCATCCTGCTCGGGCTGATGATCCTGTTCACGCTCTCCACGGCGGAAGGAAGGCGCGCGCTACTTCATCCCGAGCCGTGGGTCGCCAGCGTGCTCTTCGCGATCGTCGTCTTTCCGTTCGGCCTGTGGGCCGCGCGCAATCATGAAATCGTGCTCGCCGGCATTCTCGGCCCCGACACGACCGGCCATTCCGCGCTGTGGCTCGCGAGCCTCATTTCCGGCACGCATCTCGGTATGATGCTGCTGATCGCACTGGCGAGCGGCTTCCCGCGCCACACGAAGCAACAGGCGCCGGAGATTGACCGCACGATGCCGGTCGGCACTGCGGCGAGGATCTACATCTACACTTTTGCAATTGTGCCGATGCTGGTGGCCGTCGCCGTTGCGGCGGCGCTGCACCGCGCCGGCCCGCTGGCGCCCGTCGCGCCTTTGGTCGTGCTCTCGACGCTCGCGATCATGGTGTTCGCCGGCGACCGCGTGCGGCTGTTTCGCGAGCGCATCGTTTCGAGTGCGTGGCTCGGATTTTTGACCATTCCGCCCGCACTCGCGGCGTTCAGCATCGTGCTGACGCCCTGGGTGACCAAGTCGGAGCTTGCGACCGCGCAGCCCTCGCGCGCTGAGGCTGCGTTCTTCGCCGAGGCATTCACACGCCGCACCGGCAAGCCGCTGCGCTATGTCGCCGGCGACCCGCAGGTTGCGCCGTTGATCGCGGTCGCGGCGCCGATGCGTCCGCATGTGTATTTTGACTGGGCGCCGCAGCAGAGCCGGTGGGCGACGCCCGAGGACATCAAGCGCGACGGCGGCGTGCTGGTCTGGCCCGCGCCCGGCACCGCGCGCAATCCGCCGCAACGCCTGCTCGATCAATTTCCCGGCCTGGTGCCGGAGGTGCCGCAGACCTTTCGGCGTCCGGTGAACGGCCTGTTGCCGCCGGTGCGCCTCGGTTGGGCGGTGATCCGGCCGGCGCAGTAATCAGTGGTAGCTTTCGCCCTCGCGCACTTTGCCGCGGAAGAGCCAGTACACCATGACGATGTAGCCGAGGATGATCGGAAGCAGGAACAGCGTGCCGAACAGCATGAAGATCTGACTCGGCGTCGAGGCGGCGGTGTCCCAGATCGTCAGCGTCGGCGGCACGATGTAGGGAAAATTGGAAATCACCAGGCCGAGATAGCCGAGCAGGAACAGCACGATCGCGGCGAGGAACGGCGGCGCGTCGTAGCCGTGCTCGAGCCAGCGCCAGGCGAAGAACGCGACCGCCGCGGTGATCACCGGCACCGGCCACAGATATAAAATGTTCGGCACGGAGAACCAGCGCTCCGCGATGCGCGGCTGCATCAACGGCGTCCACACGCTGACGGCCGCCATGAAGATGATGACTGCGAACAGCAGCGCCTTCGCGTGCTCGCGCGCGCGTCGCGCGACCGCGCCTTCCGTCTTCATCACGAGCCATGTCGCGCCGAGCAGCGCGTACCCGGCCATTACGCCGAGCCCGCAGAGGACGGGGAACGGGCGCGCCCAATCGAAAGCTCCGCCGGCAAAGGCATTGTTTGCGACCGTGACGCCCTGGATGAGATTGCCGAGGATCACGCCCTGCGCGAAGGCGGCGAGCCCCGACCCGATCGTGAAGACGAGGCTCCAACCCGTCTTGCTGCGCGACACGGTGCGGAATTCGAAGGCGACCCCGCGGAAGACGAGTGACACAAGCATCACGATGATGGGAATGTAGAGCGCCGGCATGATTACGGCGTAGGCGCCGGGAAAGACGACGAATAGTCCGGCGCCGCCGAGCACGAGCCAGGTTTCGTTGCCGTCCCAGAACGGCGCGATCGAGCGCATCATTTGATCGCGCTCGGCCTCGCTGCCGGCGAACGGAAACAGGATGCCGATGCCGAGATCGAAGCCGTCCATGACTACGTACATCACGACGGCGATGGCGATGATCGCGGCCCAGATAAGCGGCAAGTACCATTCCATGGCTCAAGCCCCTGCGTTCATCCGATTTTGCGCTCGACGTTCTCGCGATCGTGCGCGGCGGAGAGCGGATTGCTGGAGAAGTATTCGCTCGGGCCCGTGCCCGGATCGGGACCGCGCGCGATCAGCCGGTTGATGTAATAAATGCCGAACCAGAACACCGTGCAGTAGGTGAGCACGAAAAGGATGAGCGTGCCTAGCACGGTGCCGCCGGCGAGCGGCGAGGTGGCGTCGGCGGTGCGCATGAGCCCGTAGACGACCCAAGGCTGGCGGCCGGTCTCCGTCGTCACCCAGCCGGCGATCACCGCGACAAAGCCGATCCACCAGCAGTGCGCCATGATGCGCATGTACCAGCGCTGCTCGAACAGATTGCCGCGCCACCAGAAGAAGGCGCCGAGCAGGGCCGACGCGATCATGAACAGCCCGATCGCGAGCATCACGCGGAAGGCGTAGAAGACGGCCGGCACCGGCGGGCGCTGGTCCGGCGGTACACTTTTGAGGCCCGGGAAGAGGCCGTTGAGCTTGTGCGTGAGGATGAGCGAGGAGCCGCGCGGGATCGACAACTCGAAGCGATTCGTCTCCGCCTTCTCGTCGGGCCACGCGAAAATTGCAAAATCGCCCGGCTTGTTGCCGTCCCAGTGGCCTTCCATCGCGGCGATCTTCAACGGCTGATGTTTCAGCGTGTTCAGCCCGTGCTGATCGCCGATTACAAGCTGCAGTGGCGCAAGAATCGCCATCAGGCCGATCGCCATGCGCATCATCGTGCGGCCTTCGGCGATGTAGCGTCTGCCGAGTACGTAACGGGCGCCGACCGCCAGCACTACGAAACCCGTCGTGAGGTAGGCGGCATTGAGCATGTGCGCGAAGCGGTATGGGAAGCTCGGATTGAAGATCACCTGGATCCAGTCGAGCGGATAGGCGGCGCCGTTGCGGACTTCGTATCCGGCCGGCGTCTGCATCCAGCTATTGGCCGATAGAATCCAGAACGCCGACATCGCGGTGCCGAGCGCGACCACCGCGGCCGAGAGCACGTACAGCCACGGCGGCACGCGGTTGAAGCCGAACAGCAGGATACCGAGGAACGTCGCCTCCAAAAAGAAGGCCATCAGCACTTCATAGCCGATCAGCGGCCCGATGACGTTGGACGCGAAGATGGAGAAGCGGCTCCAGTTGGTGCCGAACTGATAGGACAGCACGATGCCCGACACGACGCCCATCGCGAACGACACAGCGAAGATGCGGCTCCAGAATCGCATCAGGAGTTGGAAGCGCTCTATGCCCGTGCGCAGCCAGACCACGCCCAAGGTTGCGATATAGGCCGACAACCCGATCGTGAAGCTCGGGAAAATGATGTGAAAGACGATAGTGAATGCGAATTGCGCGCGGGAAAGCAGAAGGGGATCGAAATCCATGCGGCGAGCTCCGCCCGATGGCTGCCAGCATCAATTGCACAGAAGGCCGGGCCGATCCATGCGGTAAAATGCAGCGGCTATCCACATGAACAATATCGGATACCCCTGTCCGTGTATTCACGCATAAAACGAAAGTAGGATAGGCATCCACAGACGCATTCGGACGCACGCCATGGACCAGCCGAGACGTGACACGACAAAAGCGCCGGAAACGGCGCTCGACCGCTATTTCGGCCTCGCTGCCCAGGGCACGAATGTGCGGACCGAAATTGTCGCGGGGGTCACGACCTTCCTGACGATGGTCTACATCGTGTTCGTCAACCCGAACATTCTCGGTCAGGCCGGCATGGACAAGGGCGCGGTGTTCGTCGCGACCTGCATCGCGGCGGCGACAAGTACCTTCGTGATGGGTCTCTATGCCAACTACCCGATCGCGCTCGCGCCGGGCATGGGGCTCAACGCCTTCTTCGCCTTCACCGTGGTGCTCACCTACAAATTCACCTGGCAGCAGGGTCTCGCCGCAGTGTTTTGCTCGGGCGTGCTGTTTTTTCTGATCTCGGTCTTCCGCATCCGACAATACGTGATCGAATCGATCCCGCACAACCTCAAGCTCGCGGTGTCAGCGGGCGTCGGGCTGTTCCTAGCGATCATCGCCCTGGAAGAGGCGAAGGTGGTGGTCGCGCATCCGGCCACGCTCGTAACGCTCGGCGACCTGAAGAACCCTGTCGCGTATCTGATGCTGTTTGGATTTGTGCTGATCGCCGCGCTGAACTACCGTCGGCTGCTCGGTGCGACCCTGAGCGGCATCCTGATCGTGACCGCGCTTGGCATTCCCTTCGGCCTGACCACGTTCACCGGCATCGTCTCGCTGCCGCCGTCGATCGCGCCGACCTTGTTTCAGCTCGACTTCTCGCGCCTGTTCGACATCACATTCGTGATCGTCATCTTCTCGATCCTTTTCGTCGACGTGTTCGACAATGCCGGCACCCTGATCGGCGTGACGCATCGGACCGGCCTGATGAGGGACGGACGGCTCGCGCGCATGAAAGAGGCTCTGATTTCCGACTCATTCGCCGCCATGTTCGGATCGTTGATCGGTACCTCGACGACGACGAGCTATATCGAGAGCGCGGCCGGCGTCGCGGCCGGCGGGCGCACGGGACTCACGGCGGTGACGGTCGGCGTGCTGTTCCTGCTCGCATTGTTCTTCGCCCCGCTCGCTGGCGCTATTCCGGCCTACGCCTCGGCCGCGGCGCTGCTCTACGTCGCCTGCGTGATGACACGGGGCCTCGCGGAGGTCGACTGGGAGGACATCACGGAATACGCGCCGGCGGTGGTGACGGCGATCTCGATGCCGCTCACTTACTCAATCGCGACTGGCATCGGGCTGGGCTTCATCACCTATGCGCTGGCGAAGATCATTTCCGGCAAGTTCAGCGAGGCGTCCGCGCCAGTGCTCGCGCTGGCCGCGATCTTCGCGCTCAAATTCGCGGTGACGGGATGAGCTGGACCTCGTCCTGGCTGATCTGGGCGCTGCTGTCGGCGGCATTCGCGGCGCTCACTGCCATCTTCGCCAAGGTCGGCGTCGAGAACATCAATTCCGATCTTGCCACCTTCATCCGCACTATCGTCGTGATCGTGGCGCTCGGTCTCTTGCTCGCAGCGACCGGGAAATTTCAGTCGTCCGGCCCCATCTCGACCAAGACCCTTTTATTCCTCATCCTCTCGGGCCTCGGCACCGGGCTCTCTTGGCTCTGCTATTTCCGCGCGCTCAAGCTCGGCGAAGCGGCCAAGGTCGCGCCGATCGACAAGCTCTCGGTCGTGCTGGTCGCATTGTTCGGCGTCGTGTTTCTCGGCGAGCGGCTCTCCGCGCCGAATTGGCTCGGCATCGCGCTGATCGCCGTCGGCGCGATTCTTGTTGCATATCGATAACAGGTCTTGCGGTTGCGACGCGGTTCGCTATCGTCCGGCCGCTGAATGGGAAATGCATCATGCAGCGGCGTCAATTCTGGTCCGGCCTTCTCGCATCCTGTCTGCTGGCAATGCTGGGCAGCGGCGTCGCGCACGCGCAAGACGGCAAATACCCGACGAAGCCGGTGACGATCATTTCGGATGCGGCCGCCGGTTCGGCGCCAGACGTCGCAGTGCGCCTGGTGGCTGACGGCCTGACCAAGTTGTGGAACGAACAGGTCATTGTGCTCAATCGCCCGGGCGCGAACGGCAGTATTGCCGCGCGCGCAGCGTCCGAGGCTGTGGCGGACGGCTACACCCTGTTCATGCCGTCGCTCTCGACCTTCGTGGCCTTGCCGACGGTCGCGCCGAACCTGCCCGTGAAGGTGCCGCGCGATTTTCTGCCGATCGGATTTGCCGCCGACCAGCCGATGTTCATCACAGTAAGCCCGTCCGTGGACGCGAAGGCGCTGCCCCAGTTCATTGAACTCGCTAAGAAAGAGCCCGGCAAATACTCCGTCGCGGTCTCGGGCGTCGGCCGCCTCACGCATTTGACGAGCGAACTGTTGCAGAGCCGGGCCGGCATCGAGCTGGTCAGCGTTCCGTATACGAAAGGCATGGCCAACGCGATCGCCGACGCCGCGTCCGGGCGCGTCTCGTTGATCATCGAAAATTTCTCGGCGGTGATCGGCGGGGTCAGAGGCGGACAGATCAAGTTGCTGGCGGTGGCATCGGCGCAACGGCTGCCGGATTTCCCCGACGTGCCGACCGTCGCCGAAACGTTTCCAGGCTTTATCGCGAGCGGCTGGCAGGTCCTGCTTGCGCCTCTTGGAACGCCCGCGCCGATCATCGCTAAGGTGAGCGCCGATCTCAGGCAGGTCGTCACCGATCCGGAGTTCGCCAAAAAGATGGCGCCCTTGGGCGCCTATCCACGAGCGATGACTCCCGAGGAGGCCCAAGCCTTCGTCGCGAAGCAGCAGGAGACCTGGCTGCCGATCGTGCAAAAGATCACCGCCAAGCAATAGCGCGTCACGCTCGCTCAGCCGGCGAGCGCCTTCTTGATCGCGAGAAAGTCGCGCCAGGCGAAGCGCTTCTGCAATGGGCTGCGTAGCAGGAAGGCCGGGTGGAAGGTCGGCATCACGCGGATGCTGCGCGTGCCCGTGTCGTAATCAAACCAGCGGCCGCGGATTTTCGTGATGCCCTTCTGCCCGAGCAGTGTTTCGGCGGACGGACCGCCGAGGCAGACGAGCACGTCGGGATCGCACAAT
>Ga0207762_1000013_pt1 | contig 29819 bp, 20 predicted proteins | sample LuqExpMetageno37_FD_187795 | JGI IMG/M metagenome (GOLD analysis project Ga0207762, IMG submission 187795) | Tropical forest soil microbial communities from Luquillo Experimental Forest, Puerto Rico - Sample 37 (SPAdes) | ecosystem: Environmental > Terrestrial > Soil > Tropical forest ...
GCCCGAAATTGATCAATCCAGCAACGGCTTCGCCGTTCTTGCCGCGCCGCACCCCGCCACCGCCGTTCATCATTCGCAAGTGCATCGCCTCCGAACGTCCTTCCATCCGCTGCGGTTCGTCATATAGTTTGATATCAAACTATATCCTTTACAACGCTACCGTCATACTGCTGAATGATAAAAAAATTGGCGGTGTCACCAACACTCAACATGGGAGGGAACTCATGATGTCCCGCTTTGCCGCGTGTGCCGGCGCGGCCGTTCTTGCCACATTGGTCGGCTCGGCGCCGACAATCGCCCAGGACAAGACCTTCGAGCTCAAGCTCTCGCACTGGGTGCCGGCCTCGCATCCCCTGCAGAAGGCGTTGGAGGAATGGGGCGCATCGGTCGAGAAGGATTCTGGCGGCACCATCAAATCCAAGGTCTTTCCCGCCCAGCAGCTCGGCAAGGCCTTCGATCATTACGACATGACGCGCGACGGCATCGCCGACCTCACCTACATCAACCCCGGATATCAGCCCGGCCGTTTCCCGATCATCGCGGCGGGTGAATTGCCGTTCCTGATGTCGAATGCAAAGGGCGGCTCGGTGGCCCTCGACGCTTGGTACCGCAAATACGCGGCCAAGGAGATGAAGGACGTCAAGTTCTGTCTCGCCTTCGTGCACGACCCTGGCTCAATCCATTCCGTCAGCAAAAAGGTAATGGTGCCCGCCGACATCAAGGGCATGAAGATCCGCCCAGCGCAGGCTACCATTGCCGAGCTGGTCACGCTGCTCGGCGGCACCAACGTGCAGGGTGCGGCGCCGGAAGTTCGCGATATGTTGGAACGGCGCGTCGCCGACGCAGTGTTCTTTCCCTGGGGCTCGGTCCCGCTGTTCGGCATCGACAAGGTGACCAAGTATCACATGGAAGTGCCGCTCTACGTGACCACTTTTGCCTTTGTGTTCAACAAGACCAAGTACGACGAGATGTCGCCGGCGCAGAAGAAAGTGATCGATAATCACTGCAACGGCGAATGGGCGGCAATGGTCGCCGGTCCCTGGGCTGACTTCGAACACGCAGGCATCGACAAGATTAGAGCGATGCCTGGCCATGAGGTCTATACGCTCAGCCAGCCCCAGCTCGACGAATGGCGCAAGGCGTCCGCGCCGCTGGAGGCAAAATGGGCGGAAGGCGTCAAGAAGGCCGGCATCGACGCGGACGCGGCGATAAAGGAATTGCGCGTCGAGCTCGCCAAGAACAACGCGCTCGCCAAATAGAGGCGAAACAACTTCAGCAAGATCACGGCGGCGGCATCCCGCCGCCGGTTTTCCTTCAACGCCGCGGAGCAGCCATGAAACGCATTTACATGGATCGTTTCATCGACACGATCGAATGGATAGCCGCGGGCTTTGTTGGCATTGTCGCCCTCGACGTTTTCATCTCGGTGCTGCTGCGCAATCTGTTTAGCTATTCGATCCCAGACTCGTTCGACTTCGGCCGGCTGCTGCTCGGCATCCTGATCTTCTGGGGCATCGCCGCGACCTCCTATCGCGGAACGCACATCACGGTCGATCTTATCTGGGCAAACGTCGGACCGAAATACCAGCGCGTGATCGACGTGTTCGCGACGCTAGTGCTGCTGTTCGTGGTGACCGTGCAGACCTACACGCTGTTCGACAAGGTGCGAGGCACCTATTACGATAACGTGCTCACCTTCGATCTGCGTCTACCGGTCTGGCCGTTCTTCGCGGTCGCCTGGGCCGGCGACATCTCCGCGGTCCTGCTCATCGCGGTGCGTACTTATCGGCTGATCTTTCAGCCGGGCCTAATGAGCGAACCCAAGATCAAGCCAGTCGAGTGAGCAATGAGCACCGACGCCGTCGCTATCATCGGCTTCCTCTCGCTATTCGCACTCATGCTCTTGCGCGTGCCGGTTGGCATGGCGATGGGCTTGGTCGGCGTTTCTGGTTTCGGTTACCTGGTCGGAGGCGCGCCGGCGCTCAAGCTGGTCGGCCAGACTTCGATGCGCACGGTCACCGACTACACGTTCGGCGTCATTCCGATGTTTCTGCTGATGGGGACCTTCGTCAGCAATTCCGGCATGAGCCGCGAGCTGTTCAAGACCGCCAACGGATTTGTCGGCCATCTGCGCGGCGGCCTCGGCTTTGCCACCGTCGCGGCCTGTGGTGGCTTCGCGGCGATCTGCGGCTCCTCGGTCGCGACCGCCGCCACCTTCTCCGCCGTCGCGTATCCGGAGATGCGCCGTTTCGGCTACCCGCAAAGCTTCGCCACTGGCGTGATCGCCGCCGGCGGCACACTCGGCGCCATGCTGCCGCCGTCCACCGTGCTAGCGGTCTACGGCATTATTACCGAGCAGGACATCGGCAAATTGTTCATCGCCGGCATCGTACCTGGTATCCTAGCGATCTCGATGTATTTCATCACCATCATGGCGATCGGTTACGTGCAGCCCGACTTTCTGCCGTCAGGCCAGCGGGTGAGCTGGCGCGAGAGCGCCGCCGGTCTTAAGAACATCTGGGCGCCCACTTTATTATTCATCTTTGTCATTGGCGGCCTGTACGGCCTGCCGTTTCTTCCGCGTTTTACACCGACAGAAGCCGGCGGCGTCGGCGCGACCGGCGCATTTCTGATCGGATTGCTCACCGGGCGCCTCGACAAAGAGAAGATCCTGGCCTCGCTGCTGCAGGCGACCCGCACTGCCGCTGCGGTATTCACCGTGCTGATCGGCGCGCTGATCTTCGGCTATTTTCTCACCATCACGCAAACGCCGCAGAAGGTCACCGAATTCCTCACGGGGCTCGGGCTCGGCAGCTACGGTGTGTTAGCTCTGATCATGGCAATGTATCTGGTGCTGGGCTGCCTGATGGACGCCATGGCGATGATCATTTTAACGGTGCCGATTATCTTTCCGGTTATCACGCATCTGGGTTTCGACCCGATTTGGTTCGGCGTCATTATCGTCATGACGGTCGAGCTTGGTCTGATCCACCCACCGGTCGGCATGAACGTGTTCGTCATCAAGAGCGTGGTGAAGGACGTGAGTTTTGCCACTATTTTCGTGGGCGTCGTTCCTTTCATCATTACCGACTTGATTCGGCTGGTTATTTTGATCGTCTTACCCACCGTCGCGCTATGGTTGCCCTCCCACATGTAGCCGATCGGTGCTATATAGTTTGGGTCCCAACTGTCTCGCAGCCTGCTGATGGAACGCTCGTTTAAAAAGGAAGTGCAGGCGCTCAGGCTCGGCGACGGCGAGACCTTCCGCGGCGAGGGAATCCTGGCCGTCACCAAGGCGCTGCTGCAGTCGGGCGTCTCCTATGTTGGCGGCTATCAGGGCGCACCCGTGTCGCATCTGCTGGACGTGCTAGTGGACGCCGAGGACATCATGGCCGAGCTCGGCGTGCATCTGGAGACCTGCGCCAACGAAGCCTCGGCGGCGGCCATGCTGGGCGCCTCGATCAATTATCCGCTGCGCGGCGCGGTGACCTGGAAATCGATTGTCGGCACCAACGTCGCCGCCGACGCGCTGTCCAACCTTGCCTCGCCGGGCGTCATCGGCGGCGCCCTGATCATCATCGGCGAGGACTACGGCGAAGGCGCGAGCATCATCCAAGAGCGCTCCTATGCCTACGCGCTAAAGTCCTCGATGTGGCTGCTCGATCCGCGGCCCGACCTATCCTCGATCGTGCGCACCGTGGAAAAGGGCTTCGAATTGTCGGAGGCGAGCCATGCACCCGTGATGCTCGAATTGCGCATCCGCGCCTGTCATGTCACCGGCGAATTCGCCGCCAAGAACAATTGCAAGGGCATCATCTCTGGGCTCGACAAACTGACCGGGCCACCGCGTTTCAATTACGCGCGACTGTCGCATCCGCCGGTGACCTTCACGCAGGAGCGGCTGAAGGTTTCCGAGCGTTTGCCGGCCGCACGCGAATTCATCCGAGTCAACAAGCTCAACGAGTTCATTCCCGGCGACGTCGGCGACGTCGGCATTATCGTAATGGGCGGCCTCACCAATAGCGTGCTGCGCGCGCTCGAACGCATGGGCCTCGCCGACGTTTACGGCGTCTCGCGCATCCCGATATTCGTGCTCAACGTCGTCTATCCGCTGGTACCGGAGCAGATCCGCGAGTTTTGCGTTGGCAAGCGCAGCGTGCTGGTCGTCGAGGAAGGTTATCCCGACTATATCGAACAGGCGGTCAACGTCGAACTGCGCCGCGCCGACATCCCGACGCGCGTGTTCGGCAAAGGTCCGCTGCCGCCGACCGGCGAATATACCTCCGATGTGTTGCTGGAAGGTCTCGCCTCATTCCTGCAAAACGAAAAGCCGCAAGGCATCGACGGCGAAATGCTAGCGGAAAAAGCGCGCGGCCTGGTCGAGCACAAAGCGAAGGCTGCGGCTGCTCTGGGGCCGCTGCCGCCGCGGCCGCCCGCCTTCTGCACGGGTTGCCCGGAACGTCCGGTGTTCTCCGCCATTAAGCTGATGCAGCGTGAGCTCGGGCCCACACACATTTCGACCGATATTGGCTGTCATTCCTTCGCGACCTTCGCGCCGTTCAGTCTGGGCAATTCGATCCTCGGCTACGGCATGTCGCTCGCTGCCGCCGCCGCCGTGACACCCAATATGCAGAAGCGGCCGATCGCAATCATGGGCGATGGTGGCTTCTGGCATAACGGCTTGATCACCGGCGTCAGCTCCAATCTATTCAACAAAGGCGACGGCGTGCTGATCGTGCTGCAGAACGGCTACGCTTCCGCCACCGGCCAGCAATACATCCCCTCGAGCGTGACCGACCGCGCCGGCGTCGCAACGCCCGGCGTTGAAATCGAGCAGACGCTGCGCAGCATGGGTGTGAAATGGCTGCGCAAGGTACGCAGCTATTCCGTCGAGGTGATGACCAAGACGTTGAAAGATGCGATGAAGAGCGCGGAGCGCGGCCTTAAAGTGATCATCGCCGACGGCGAATGCCAATTGGCGCGCCAGCGTCGCCTGCGCGCCGAGGATGCTGAGAAGCTCAGGCGCGGCGACCGCGTCACACGTGTGCGCTACGGCGTCGACGACGAGATCTGCACCGGCGACCACTCCTGCATTCGCTTATCCGGCTGCCCTTCGCTGACCGTGAAGCCGTCGCCCGATCCGCTGCGCAGCGACCCGGTGGCGACGGTCATCGACACATGCGTCGGCTGCGGCCTGTGCGGCGAGGTCGCGCATGCAGCGGTGCTATGCCCCTCGTTCTACCGCGCCGAGATCGTGCTCAACCCGCACCCGTGGGAACGCTCGCTCTTCCGCTGGCGCCAGAGGGTGATCGGCTGGCTCGGCGGTGATATTTCTGCTGGATCCGCCGGGCAAACAGCGCCCGCTCCGGTTCCAGTCGACGCGCCTGCTTCGGCTCAACGCGCCAAGCCGCTGACGACGGGCGCGCCCCTAAAACTCTTAATCGCCGCGCTCGGTGGAGAAGGCGGTGGCGTGCTCACCGATTGGATCGTGACGGCGGCGGCCGCGACCGGCCTGCCGGTGCAATCCACCTCGATCCCCGGCGTCGCGCAGCGCACCGGCGCTACCACCTATTACATCGAGATTTTCCCGGTGCCGACGCGCGAACTCGGCGGCAAGCGGCCGCTCCTCTCGCTCGTGCCCGGCATAGGCGACGTCGACGTGGTGGTGGCGAGTGAGCTCCTGGAAGCGGGGCGCGCTGTGGCCAACGGTTTTGTCACGCGTGAGCGCACGCGTCTGATCGGATCGCTCAGCCGCTTCTATGCCATGGACGAGAAAATCGCCATGGGCGACGGCCGCTTCGACCAGGATAAACTCATCAAGTCCATCGACGGCAATGCGCGTGAGGCACTGCTCATCGATATGGACGCGCTCGCCAAGCAGAGCGGCTCGATTGTCAACTCGGTAATGCTTGGCGCCATCGCCGGAACCGGGACGCTGCCGCTGACGGTCGAGCAACTCGAAGCCGCGATCCGCGCTGACGGCAAGTCGGTCGACAGCAACCTGCGCGGCTTCCGCGCCGGGTTCGAAGCGGCGCTCGCAAAAGCGCAGCTGGCGAAGACTCCCGACAAGAAACGCAGCGGACTCGCCACGCCCGACTTACTCGAGCGCGAAGTCACACACTCCTTGCCGGCGCTCGCGCAGCCGGTCGCCATCGAAGGTATCCGCCGGCTGATTGCCTATCAAGGCGTGCCGTATGCGCGGCTCTATCTCGACCGCCTGCGCGCCCTAGTCGATACTGACAATGCCGGCGGCACACCGGGTCGGCTGCTCAAGGAAGTCGCGCGCCAGCTCGCAGTGCGCATGTCATATGAAGACGTGGTGCGGGTGGCGCAAGCCAAGATCGCGCCCGCCCGCATGCGACGCATCGCGCGCGAGGAACTGCGCGTTCAGAACGAGCCGTTCTCGGTGCACGATTTTCTCAAGCCCGGCATCGAGGAGATGAGCCAGTTGCTGCCGGCGCTCCTGGCACGACCGCTACTGGGCTATGCGGAGCGCAAAGGCTGGCTCGGCCGCGTCCATTTCGGTATGCAGATCAATTCGACCTCGATTAGCGGCTATCTATGCTTCCTGCTGCTTTCCAAGTTGCGCTGGCTTCGCCCCCGCGGCCATCGCTTCAAGCAGGAACAAGTGCAGATCGAATCCTGGCTCTCGCTCATCGCAGAGGCGGCGCGGCGTTCGCCTGAATTCGCCCTCGAAGTCGTGGAATGCGCGCGGCTGATCAAGGGATACGGCGACACGTATGCGCGCGGCATCGGCAGCTACCGCAGCATTGAAGCGCGCGTGATCCGCCCGGCGCTAGCCGGCCAAATCCCGCCGCAGCGCGCGGCCGACGCCGTCGCCAGTGCACGCACCGCCGCGCTAGTGGATCCCGAGGGCGAGAGTCTCACCAAATGCCTGGCCGAGATTGACGGGCAAGACGGTTTCCGCATCGCGGCGGAGTAGCGCGAGCGCACGGCATAGCTGTGTTTCGCCGTCCTCCGTTGTCAGCCCTACCCTGCGTCGAGTAAGACTCCGCGCAACAAAAAGTTTGGCAATTGGAGCGAAACCGCATGGCGATATCAACGACCGGACAACGGCCGACTATCGCCGCCGAAGCGTTCTTGCGCGCGCTCGCCGATCACGGCATCGATTATTTCTTTTGCAATCCGGGCACCGATTTCGCGCCGATCGTAGAAGCATTCTGCCGTGCCAAGAAGACCAATGCTAAAGTTCCCAAGCCAGTTCTAATCCCGCACGAGAACCTGGCAGTCGGCATGGCGCACGGCGCCTACCTGATGACCGGCAAGCCGCAGGCGGTGATGGTGCACACAACGGTCGGCACTGGTAACGCCATCAACAACTTAATCAACCTGTCGCGCGACCGCGTGCCGCTAATTCTCGCGGCAGGTCGGAATCCAATAACCGAGAAAGGCTCTTTCGGCACGCGAAACCGGCCGATCCACTGGGCGCAGGAAATGTTCGACCAGGCCGGCATGGTGCGCGAGATGGTGAAATGGGATTACGAGCTGCGCATGCCGAACCAAACCGGAGACGCGGTCGCGCGCGCGGTGGAAGTTGCGATGGCGCATCCCTGCGGACCAGTCTATCTGATTCTGCCGCGCGAGCCGCTGGCGGCTTCGCTCGCCGAGCCGATAGCGCCGATGAAGCCGCGCGCCCAGGCGGCGCTTGCCCATCCCGATCCGAAAGCGATCGCAACGCTAGCTGACTGGATCGCCGCCGCCGAGCGGCCACTGATTCTGGCGAGCGCCTTGCCGGACCGCGCCGTCTCGGCACTCGCGCATCTGGCCGAACGCTGTGCCATCCCGGTGGTCACGCACAATCCGCACAACGTCTGCCTGCCCTCGAGTCATTCGATGCACTTCGGCTCCGAGCCGGGCGCATTCCTCGCCGACGCCGACCTGGTGATCGTGCTGGAATGTGACGTGCCGTGGATCCCGAGCCTGCAGCATCCGCCGGCGGGTTGTCGTGTCGTGCATGCGGGTGAGGATCCATTCTACGTTCGCTACCCGATGCGTTCATTCCCCAGCGACCTCGCCGTGCAGGCCAATGCGGCTCACGTGCTCGAGACGCTAACCGCCGCGGTCGAGCACCGCTTGCAGATGGCGGACCGCATTGCCGCCCGCCGCGGCCGCCTGGCCGAGCGCATGCGCACGCGGCGCGTGCAACTGGCCAAGGATTCGACAGCGGGCGAGCGCATTTCGCCGGAATACCTGTCGCGTGTGATCGGCGAGACGCTTGGTCCTGACGCAATTATCGTCAACGACTACTCGCTGCGGCCCGATCATTGCGCGCGCGAAAAGCCCGGCACCTTCTTTTCGCTCGGGCCGGCTGGCGGGCTTGGCTGGGGATTCGGCGCCGCGCTCGGAGCCAAGCTCGCCTCGTCGGATTCCTTCGTAGTCTCGACCCAAGGCGACGGCTCCTACATGTTCGCCAACCCCACTGTCGGCCATTGGGTCGCGGCCAAGCACGGCCTACCGATCCTCACCATCGTGTTCAACAACAGCTGCTATGGCGCGGTGCGCCGCGCCACGCTGTCGATGTTCAAGGACGACGCTGCCGGCGAGAACGACGGCCGTACGTTCGCCGACCTTGATCCTTCGCCAGCCTTTGATGAAATCGCGCGCGCGCAAGGCGCCTATGCCGAACGTGTGGAGAAGCCGGCTGACCTATCAGATGCGCTGACGCGCGCGCGCGACGCCGTAGTCAGCGGGAAGCGCCAAGCACTGCTCAACGTCATCACGCCTTACTGATTTTGCGCAAACTGAAAATCTACCGGGGAGTTAAGCCATGCGTGTCGACGCCTATACCCATTTCATCCCAGCCAATGTCTTCAATAAGATCGTCGACAGCGGCCATACCGATATCGGCAAGCGCGTCCGTGAAATCCCGTCGATCCATGACCTCGATGTGCGACGCAAGGTGGTCGAGAGCTTCAGCGATTATGCGCAGATTCTCTCCTATCCGATGCCGCCTCCGGAAGTGTTGATGAAAGGCAACGAGGTAGAGGAATATTGTAAACTGATCGACGACGGCTTCGCCAAGATCTGCACCGAGTATCCGAAACATTTTCCCGGCTGGGTCGGACAGGCAGCGCTAGCCGCCCCCGATGCCGGCGTGCGCGAGGCCGAGCGAGCGCTGAAAAGCGGCGCACTTGGTATACAGATGAACACCAACGTCGCGGGGCGGCCGCTCGACAATCCAGAGTTCGAGCCGTTCTTCGAATTCATGAGCAAGTCGGGCAAGCCGATCTGGATGCATCCAGCGCGCGGCGCTAACTTCCCCGACTATCTGTCCGAGAAGATCTCCAAATACGAAATCTGGTGGACTTTCGGCTGGTCCTACGAGACAGCGGCTGCGATGGCGCGGCTGGTGTTCTCGCGCATCATGGACAGGTATCCTGGCCTCAAGATCATCACCCATCACTTCGGCGGCATCGTGCCGATGCTGGAAGGCCGCATCGGCCCCGGCTGGGATCAGCTCGGCGCGCGCACCTCAAATGTGGACTTGAGCCTGGTGCGCAAGACGCTGAAGAAGCGGCCGCTCGACTATTTCAAGCACGACTTCTACACGGATACTGCGGTGTTCGGTGGCGTGCCGGCAACGCACGCGGGGCTTGCCTTCTACGATCTCGACAAGATTGTGTTCGCCTCCGACTGCCCGTTCGATCCTGAGAAGGGCACAATGTACACCCGCGAGACGCTGCGCATTCTGGAAGGCATCGACATGCCGAAGGCCGACAAAGAGAGGATTTGGCACGGCAATCTAGAGCGGATCACCCAAGTGAAACTTTCGGCCTGATCGCCAGATTCCCACCGACGTGGGAATGAACGGGTGTGGGTTGTTCGCGCTTTGCCTATAAGCGCTTCCGAACTTCTGCTAGCTTTTAGCCTATGGCTGTAACCCAACCCATCGGCATGTCCGAGCCTGAACCGCCGCAAGGCGACGCAGGGCGCGTGACTCCGATGATGGAGCAGTACATCGAGATCAAGGCGGCCAATCCGGATTGCATCTTGTTCTACCGGATGGGCGACTTCTACGAAATGTTCTTTAACGACGCCGAAACCGGTTCTCGCGCGCTCGGCATCGTGCTCACCAAGCGCGGCAAGCATCTCGGCCAGGACATCCCGATGTGCGGCGTGCCAGTTGAGCGTGCCGATGAGTACCTGCACCGCCTGATTGCGCTCGGCCATCGCGTCGCAGTGTGCGAGCAGCTCGAGGACCCGGCAGAAGCGAAGAAGCGCAGCTCGAAAGGAGTAGTGCGGCGCGACGTGATCCGCCTGGTGACGCCCGGCACGCTCACCGAAGACACCCTCCTCGACGCCAAGCGCAACAATTATCTGATGGCGGTCGCCCGCGCGCGGCTGTCATCAGCCGGTGAGGACGCCCGATTCGCACTCGCCTGGATCGACATCTCGACCGGCGAGTTTCGTATCACCGAATGCGACCGGCTCTCGCTTCCGGCCGAGATCGTGCGGCTCGAACCGGCCGAGGTCATCGTGTCCGACGCGCTCTATAGCGACGCAGAGCTCGCGCCCTATTGGCGCACGCTGCCGGCGGTGACGCCGCTGACCCGCGACGTGTTTGACAGCGCCACCGCCGAGCGGCGGCTGACGAATTTCTTTTCGGTGGCGGCCAGCGAGGCCTTCGGCAGACTGTCACGGCTGGAACTAACCGCCGCCGCAGCCTGCGTCACTTATGTCGAGCGCACGCAGATCGACAAGCGGCCGCCGCTGTCACCGCCCTTGCGCGAAAGCGCCGACGCGACGATGGCGATCGACCAGGCGACGCGCAGCAATCTCGAACTGATGCGCAACCTGTCCGGTGACCGGCGCGGCTCGCTGCTCGATGCCGTCGACCGCACGGTGACATCGGCCGGCTCGCGGCTTTTAGCACAACGATTGTCGGCACCGCTTACCGATCCGGCGCAAATCACACGACGGCTTGATGCGGTGGCAAGCTTCGTCGAGGACGCCGGGGCGCGCGCCGATATGCGTTCGCGCCTCGCCGCGGCACCTGATCTCGCCCGCGCGCTGGCGCGGTTGGCGCTCGGCCGCGGCGGTCCGCGCGATCTCGCCGCCATCCGCGACGGTATCCTCGCCGCCGCCGATCTGGCGCGCGCCTTTGCCGCGCTGAAGGACACGCCGGCGGAAATCGCGGACGCGCTGCAATCCTGCCGCAAGCCGGATGGTATGCTCTCAGCTGAGCTGTCCGCCGCACTCGCCGCTGAATTGCCCGCCTTTAAGCGCGACGGCGGTTTCGTGCGTGAAGGCTACGACGCGAGCATCGATAAGACACGCGCGCTGCGCGACGAATCGCGCCGCGTCGTCGCCGCCTTGCAGACGCGTTACGCCGAAGAGACCGGTATCCGCGCGCTTAAGATCCGCTACAACAACGTGCTCGGCTATTACGTCGAGGTCACCATCCAGCACGGCGATAAGCTTTTGGCTGCGCCGCTCAACACCACCTTCATTCATCGGCAGACCCTCGCTGGCCAGGTGCGCTTCACAACCACCGAATTGGGCGAACTGGAAGCAAAGATTGCCAGCGCGGCCGACCGCGCGCTCGGTCTCGAACTCGACATCTTCGACAGCCTCACTGCCGCAGTGATCGCGCAAAGGGACTCCATCAAGCAATGCGCTGAGGCGCTCGCGCGGCTAGATGTGGCAAGCGCACTCGCACATCTCGCCAGCGAGCGCGACTATGCGCGGCCGCAGGTGGACGATGGCCACGACTTCGTCATAGAGGCTGGCCGTCACGCAGTGGTCGAGCAGGCACTGGGGCGGGACGGCACGCCGTTCGTCGCCAATAACTGTGACTTGTCGCCGCCGAAGGACGCGGAAAGCGGTCGCATCTGGCTCATCACGGGTCCAAACATGGCAGGCAAGTCCACGTTCTTACGACAGAATGCGCTGATCACGATCCTGGCGCAGATGGGCTCCTTCGTGCCAGCAAGGCGCGCGCATATCGGAGTGGTCGACCGGCTGTTCTCGCGCGTCGGCGCCGCCGACGATCTGGCGCGCGGCCGCTCGACCTTCATGGTCGAGATGGTGGAGACCGCCGCGATCCTCAATCAGGCGGGCGCACGCTCGCTCGTGATCCTCGACGAGATCGGCCGCGGCACCGCTACTTTCGACGGCCTGTCAATCGCCTGGGCAACGGTCGAGCACCTCCACGACGTCAATCAGTGCCGCGCGCTATTCGCCACGCATTTCCATGAACTGACGGCGCTCGCAGCACGACTTGACCGCCTGCACAACGCCACCGTGCGGGTGAAGGAATGGCAGGGCGACGTGGTGTTCCTGCACGAAGTCGTCGCCGGCGCCGCCGACCGCTCCTACGGCATCCAGGTAGCGAAGCTCGCCGGCCTGCCCGCGAACGTGATCGAGCGCGCTAAGCTGGTGCTCGCAAAGCTCGAGCAGCAGGACCGCGCCGCGCCGAAAGGCTTCGAGGATTTGCCGCTATTCGCCGTGCCGCACAATGCCACGGTGCATGAAAAGGAAGCGCCCTACCAGCGGCTGATCGCGGCGCTCGCCGCACTCGATCCGGATGAAATGTCGCCGCGCGAGGCGCTGGAAACGCTGTACGGGCTGAAGGCAAAGCTCGGTTCGGACAAGGACTAGTCGGCGAGCATCGTGGAGCCAGATCGTGCCTGATTATGTTGGCGTAGCCGAAGACGATCCGCACAACGCCGGCCCGTCACCTTTTTCAGACCGAATTTTTCAGACCGAAGGGTCACAGCGGACAGCGCGCGCGCATCGCTGCGGCAGGTGCTGACGCGCGCCTCTACCGAAGACATCGAAGGCCACGTGCAGAAACTGATGCAGAAAGATCGCCATCGGTCCGATCAAACCGCCTCCGCCGCTCAGCCAGTCGCTCGCGGACCCGGTTACGGGCTCTCGGCAGCCATCCAGACATCATCCTGGTGTTCTGGGGGCGGGCCGGCGCTGGTGCATCCGCAAAACGGGCGTTGTGTTCGCAGCCGGCGTCGGCACGACAGGCTACGTCATACGGCTGCCGCCGCAAACCGCACCTACTCGCCCTATCTGGCGTCGCAGATCAAGGCGCTGGAAGAAGGCCTGTTGTGCTAGACTCGAACGCCGCGCCGTCGCGCGGTGAGGATTGTGAGACTCCAGCCGAGCGAGGTAACTAGCGCCAGCGAGAGCGCGACCGGCAAGGCGAGCAGCGCGGCGGTAAAATGCAACACCATGCAGGCAAAGGCGAAGCCGACCAGTCCGAGCGGCGCGTTGGCAAGCACAGCGGCGGCCGGCTTGCCGCCGACGCGGCTGTGCAGGATGAGCATTACATTGATCAGCACCACTGGGAATACGGCGAACACGCCACTGCCGGTGGCGCCGATGCGGAAACTCAGGCCCACCGTGAGGCCAACCAGCGTCGCTACCATCAGCGCGCGTAGCGCGAGATCGTACCAGCGCGTGCGCACAGGAGGCATGGTAACATGGCGCAAGGGACGCACTAGCGCCAGACAGGACGCGAGCACCACCACGTTCATGAAGAAGGCCGACAACAAGGTCCACGACATCTCGTAAACGCTGAGCGCCAGGATCGTCCACACCAGCAGGCCACCCGGCAGGGCGACGGCGAGCGAACGCCTCTGCGCAAGCAGTGCGTAGACGGTGGCGAAGACGGCGTTTACCGCGTTGATCGCCAGGCTGGCGACCGCGCTGCTGGCAATGAATTGCGCATCGTGCTCGAGCGCCAGGAATACATAAACCGGCCCGGCGCCGATCGGCAGCGTCGACACCAGCCCGCCGACAAGTGGACCGACGCGCTCGGCGGTCACGGTTGCCGCCAGCACAAAGCCGGCGGTGATAGCCATTTTGGTGCCGAGGGTCAGCGCGAAATAGAGGCCGGGGGACATTGCCTCCCCTGTTTCCTAGACTCGCGCGGACGTCACATCAACCGTTCGACCGTGACACAGTTCAACCGTTCGGCCGCAGCACAGTGCGCCCGATCACCTTGCCGACCTTCAGGTCGGCGATCACCTGCTGCGCACCTTCCAGCGTGGTGGTCTTGGTCGGAACTAGCGGCAGCGGACGGTTGCGCATAAGCTTCACAAGCTCGGTGAGCTCCTTCAGGTTGCCGGTGTAGGAACCCTGGATCGTAAGGGCACGGATCGGCAGCAGCGGTAGCGATACCGGAATCTCGCCGCCGAACAGGCCGACGACGATCAGCTTACCGCCCTTCACCAGGCTGTCGGCGCCGAGTTGCGCAGTCTGCGCATTACCGACGAAATCGATCACCGCCCACACCAGGCCGCCAGCGGCTGCCTTCAACTGCGCGACTGCGTCGAGAGCGTTCGGATCGATAGCGGCAATGGCGCCCTGCTTCAGCGCCACCTCGCGTTTAACCGGATCGATGTCGACAGCGATCGCGCCCTTCCCCTTCATTGCTTTGATGATGGCGATGCACATGAGACCGAGCCCGCCGGCGCCTATCACCACCACTGGTTCCGTCTTCACCAGCTTGCCCAGCTTCTTCAACGCGCCATAAGCGGTGACGCCCGAACAGGCAAGCGGCGCCGCGTCCTCCGGCTTCATGCGGCGGCCGTAGTCCAACAGATAGCGCGGGTGGGGCACTAGAATGTGCGAGGCGTAGCCGCCATCGCGAAGGACGCCTAGGAAGCGCGGCGAGGTGCAGAGCTGCTCGTTACCGCTCTTACAAACCGGACAGATGCCGCAGCCGATCCATGGATAGACCAGACGCTTCTGGCCGACCTTGATGCCGCGCGCCTTAGGGCCGAGCGCGACCACTTCGCCGACGTTCTCGTGACCCATGGTCAGCGGCAGGGTGACGCCGCGGTCCTGCACCATCAGCCGCTTGTTGCCACCGAGATCGTAGAAGCCTTCCCAGATGTGCAGGTCGCTGTGGCAGACGCCGGCCGCCACTACCTTGAGGAGCACCTCGGTGCCACTGGGCTTCGGATCGACGCGCTCGGCAAACTGAAGTGGCTCGCCGCAGCGGCAAAGCTGAAAGCTACGCATGACAATTACCCCCTGGGCTCAAGGACTCTGCTCAGCCTGACCGCGACCGGGGGCCCGCTCTTGATGGTTTGATAGACCACGCAATAGCGTTCGGTGAGCTTGAGCAGCTGGTCGAGCTTCTCTTGCGGCGCGTTCGTCTCGACATCGAAGCGCAGACGGATTTGCGCGAAGCCAACCGGTGCGTCCTTGGCGACGCCGAGCGTACCGCGGAAGTCGAGGTCGCCTTCTGCCGACACCTTGCCCGACTTCAAAGAAATTTCGAGTGCAGTTGACACCGCCTTCAACGTGACGCCGGCGCAGGCGACCAACGCTTCCAACAGCATGTCGCCGGAGCAAAGTTCCATTCCGGAGCCGCCGGTCGCCGGGTGCAGGCCGGCCACGGCCAATGCTCGTCCGGTCTCGACCTTGCAGGCGATATTGGTATCGTCAAATGTTCCACTGGCTGTCAGCGTAATAAGGGCGGCTTTCGGATCGCCTTTGTAGCGTTCCTTGATCGGAGCCTGCAGCGCGCGCAATTCGCCCGCATCCATGTCCGGGTCTCCTTGAATTGTCGGCTGTGGAAACTACAGGCAAGGCGCGCTCGCGCACAAGTCTCACCACCACATCGCCGCGCCCTCGCCCGGACTCGCATCGGCGTCGACCTTGCGCTCGCGCTTCAGCGAGCCGTCGAGCGCCGACAGCACGCGGCGCTTGATCGCGTCGAAGGCAGCTGACTGCCGATCGCGGGGACGCGGAAGGTCCGCTTTGACCTCCTCGAAGATGTGGCCGGGACGCGGCCCCATCACCAGGATGCGGTCGGCGAGTACGATCGCTTCGTCGACGTCGTGGGTGACCATGACCAGCGTCGGTCGCAGGTCAGTCCACAGATCAAGCAGATGATCCTGCAAATCGATGCGAGTGAAGGCGTCAAGCGCGGAGAAGGGCTCATCGAGCAGCAACACCTCCGGCCGCGGCACCAAGGCGCGCGCTATGGCGACGCGCTGCGCCTGGCCGCCCGATAGTTCGCGCGGCCAGACATTCGCCTTGTCGCTCAGCCCGACGCGACGAAGCGCGCCGGCGACACGGCTCGCGCGCTCTGCGCGCGTTTCTTCCGCCAGACCAAAACCGACATTGTCGGCGACCGAAAGCCACGGCAGCAGGCGCGGTTCCTGGAAGATGATGCCGATCTTTTCATGTGGCACGGTAACGAGATCGCCGTCGACAAGCACGCGGCCGTGGCTCGGCGCGTCGAGCCCACTTGCCGCGCGCAGCAAGGTGGACTTGCCACAGCCGGAGGCACCAACGATAGCGATGATCTCACCGGGCCCGACCGCGAGGCTCACGCCGTCGAGCGCGCGCACGCCGTTAGGATAGGTCTTGCCGACATTTTCCAGCGTCAGCATCGCTCAAGCATCGCCCGCGCGCGCGAAACGGTCTTCCCAGCGCAGAAACGGCGCTGTCACTCCGACGATCAGCCAATCGGTCGCCTTGCCGAGCAGCGCGAAGGCAACGATGGCGGCGACGATCTCGGCCGGCTTGCCGAGCTGCTGCCCGTCGATCAGCAGATAGCCGAGCCCTTCGGAAGCGCCCATGAACTCGGCAGCGACGACGAACATCCAGCCGAGGCCGAGCCCCGCACGTAACGCAATCACATAAGCCGGCAGGACCGCCGGTAAAAGAATGCGCCAGACCATCTGCACGCCGGAGAGACGGAACACGCGGCCGACCTCGACGATCTTGCGGTCAACCGACATCACTGCCCCCATGACGCCGAGATAAACCGGGAAGAACACGCCGGCCGCGATCAGCGCCACCTTTGAAGTCTCGAAGATGCCGAGCCAGAGGATGAACAGGGGAATCCAGGCAATCGAAGGAACCGCGCGCAAAGCTTGCAGACTGGGATCTATCAACCGGCGCATCAGCGTCGAATAACCCGAGATCGCTCCGAGCACGGTGCCGAGGCCGGTGCCGACGCCAAATCCGGCGGCCACGCGCAAGAGCGTCGCAGTGACGTGGCGCAGCAGTTCGCCCGAGCGCGCGAGCTCGTCAAATTGCGCGTAGATACGCGAGGGCGGCGGCACCAGCCGGCCGTTGGATAGGCCAGCGCGCACCGCCACTTCCCAGCCAACCGCCAGCACCACAGGTACGAGCAGGCCCAGCAGCGGCCGCGCGAAACGCGCAAGACCGTTGCTGCGCGCAGCCGGCGGCGCCGTGACCAGTTCGATGCCCGCGTCCATGGATACAACAGTCATCAAGCCCTCACGAAAAGGCAAGGCGACGTTCAGTTCGTCGACGCCGTGACGTATTGGTCGTCGACCAAGTCGTCGAGCACCTTTTTCACATCGACATTGGCCGGTATGACGCCCGCCTGCTGCAAGGCGATGCCAGCGGCCAGGATCGAGTCGCGCTGCTGCGCGCCGATCTTGTTGTAGGTGAGCCCCGTGCGCTCCTTGAGCTGCTTGTCGACGACCGTGTCTGACAGCTTGGTGACGGCGATGAAGGCGGCCTTCAGTTCGTCGTAGTGGGCGAGCGAATATTTGCGCGCCTGCTCGTAAACGGCCAGCACGCGCTTGACCAGATCAGGATGATCCTTGGCGAACTGCTCGCGCACATTGAGGATGCCCCAGGTGTTGGCGGCAGCGTTGCGATAGAACAGCTTGGCGCCGTCTTCTATCTCTGCCTGCGCCATCATCGGGTCAAGACCGGCCCAGGCGTCGACATCGCCGCGGATTAACGCGGTCTTGCCGTCGGGATGCTGCAATAGTACCGGTTGGATGTCCTTCTCGCTCAGGCCGGCAGAGAGCAGTGCACGCACCAGGAAGATGTGCGGATCGGTGCCGCGGGTGACCGCCACGCGCTTGCCCTTGAGGTCGGCGATCTTGCTGATCGCGCTGTCCTTACGTGTCACCAGCGCCGTCCATTCGGGACGCGAATAGACGTAGATCGCCTTGATCGGATTGCCGTTGATCTTGGAGACCAGAGCGGCGGAGCCGGCGGTCGAGCCGAAATCGATTGAGCCGGCGTTTAGAAACTCGAGCGCTTTGTTGGAGCCGAGCGTCTGTACCCAGCGGACCTTGATGCCGTCCTTCTCGAATTCCTTTTCGAGCCAGCCCTTGTCCTTGAGTATCATCGAAACTGGGTTGTACGTCGCCCAATCGATATTGATGGTGCTTGGCTTATCGGCAGCGAACAGCGCGCCGGTCGGCAGTAATCCGACCATCAGGGCGGATGCAAACAGCGAACGGCGGGACCACAGGAACATGAGAACCTCCACAAAAACTGACCACGATCAGCCCGGCGAGGCCCGCCCCGCGCGTTAGCTGCATTTGTTGAGCGCCCGCAAGCGGCGTTGCTCAAATCGGCGCTACATTCATTCTATAAAATCCATGGAAATTCCGGTCAAACGAATGTTTTCCTTGTTCTTATGCGTAAATAAAAATATTATTCTCGCTACCTAAGCCGTGGAGGGCGTCGCTTTTCTTTGGTGAATGCGGTGACTTAACGCCGCTGCTCGTCTATCCCGGTGCCCCCATGGCCTCTCTCGCCGTCGAACGCGAAACGCACGATGCGCCCGACACCCCTTCGCGGGCTCCCGGCGACGTCCTCGATTTCCGCGCGGTCGCGGCCGACCTAGAAAATTTGGCCAAGAGCCATTTCGGCGGCGGGCGCGAACTGCGCTCGGCGCTGGCGCAGCGCCTCAAGGTCGCACTCAACGCAGGCCGCGCCAAGACCGAGCAGTTGCTGTTCAAGGACAGGCACGGCCGCCGCTGCGCCGAGCGACTGTGCCGGCTGGAAGACGAGATCATAAGCCTGCTATTCGAATTTGCGCGGAAGCATCTTTATCAGTCGCAGAATCCGTCCGAAGCCGAGCGCATGGCGGTAATCGCCACCGGCGGCTACGGCCGCGGCCTGCAGGCGCCCGGCTCGGACATCGATCTGTTGTTCCTGCTGCCGTATAAGCAGACCGCCTGGGGCGAGTCGATTGCGGAAGCGATCCTATATTGCCTATGGGACACAGGGCTCAAGGTCGGCCACGCCACGCGCTCGGTCGACGAATGCATCCGCCAGTCCAAGGCGGACATGACCATCCGCACCGCCATCCTGGAAGCGCGCTTCCTGCTCGGCGACCGCGAGCTCTACGATGAGCTGATAACGCGCTTCGACAAGGAGGTGGTGCGCAACACGGTTCCCGAATTTGTCGCCGCCAAGCTCGCCGAGCGCGAGGACCGCGTGCGCCGCTCCGGCCAGTCGCGCTACCTGGTCGAGCCCAACGTCAAGGACGGCAAAGGCGGCTTGCGCGATCTCCATACCTTGTTCTGGATCGCCAAATACGTCTACCGCGTGCGCGAACCGGACGAGCTGATCAAGCAGGGCGTATTCGACAAGCAGGAATACTTGCTGTTCCGCCGCTGCGAGGATTTCCTCTGGTCGGTGCGCTGCCACATGCATTTCCTCACCGGCCGCGCCGAAGAACGTCTGTCGTTCGACATCCAGCGCGAGATCGCGGTGCGGCTCGGCTACACCGAGCATCCGGGCCAGCAGGACGTCGAGCGCTTCATGAAGCACTATTTCCTGATCGCCAAAGATGTCGGCGACCTCACCGCGATCCTGTGCGCGGATCTGGAAGATAGCCACGCCAAGAGCGTGCCGGTTTTGAGCCGACTGATGGCGAGGCTGCGACCGGTCAGGCAGCGCAAGCTCGCCGAGAGCGACGACTTCATCGTCGACAAGAACCGCATTACCATCGCCACTGCCAATGTATTCAAGCGCGATCCGCTCAACCTGATCCGCATCTTCCATCTGGCGCAGAAGCACAATCTTGCCTTCCACCCCGACGCGATGCGGTCGATCACGCGCTCGCTCAAGCTGATCGACGCCAAGCTGCGTGACAACGAGGAAGCCGGGCAACTCTTCCTGGAGATCCTCACCTCCAAGAACGATCCGGAGACGGTGTTGCGGCGGATGAACGAGGCCGGTGTGCTCGGCCATTTCGTGCCGGCCTTCGGCAAGATCGTCTCGATGATGCAGTTCAACATGTACCACCACTACACGGTCGACGAGCATCTGCTGCGCTGCATCGGCGCGCTGGCGGAGATAGAACGCGGCACTAATCCGGAGACGCAGCTCGCCAACGAGCTCGTTCACAAGTTGCAGCTAGGCAACCGCGCCGTCCTCTACATGGCTCTGTTCTTGCATGACATTGCCAAGGGCCGGCTCGAGGATCACTCGATAGCTGGAGCACGGGTGGCGCGGCGGCTCTGCCCGCGCATGGGATTCTCCGGAGCCGACACCGAATTGACTGCCTGGCTGGTGGAGCAGCACCTGGTGATGTCGAGAGTGGCGCAGTCGCGCGACCTGTCCGACCGCAAGACGATTGAGAACTTTGCCGCGGTGGTGCAGTCGGCCGAACGGCTGAAGCTCTTGGCGATTCTCACCGCCGCCGACATCCGCGCCGTCGGCCCCGGCGTGTGGAACGGCTGGAAGGCGCAGCTCATTCGTACGCTTTATTACGAGACCGAGCCGGTCCTGACCGGCGGTTTCTCTGAGGTGAACCGCTCAAAGCGTGTCGCCATCGCGCAGGACGAATTCCGCGAGGCGATGCAGGATTGGCCGCCCGAGCAGCTAGAAAGCTATATCGCTAAGCATTATCCGGCCTACTGGCTCAAGGTCGACCTCAAGCACAAGGTCGACCATGCCAAGTTCGTGCGTGCAGCTGAGGAGGCCGGCAAGACACTGTCGACCACCGTCGGTTTCGACCCCGAACGCTCGGTGACCGAACTCACGGTTCTCGCGCCTGACCATCCCTGGCTGTTGTCGATCGTCGCCGGCGCCTGCGCCATGGCCGGCGCCAACATCGTGGACGCGCAGATCTACACCACCACCGACGGCCGCGCGCTCGATACCATCTCACTGTCGCGCGAATTCGAGCGCGATGAGGATGAGGAGCGGCGCGCCAACCGCGTCGCCGATTCGATCGAGAAGGCGCTGCGCGGCGAATTGCGCCTGCCTGATGTGGTAACCAGGCGCGCTTCGGCCAAGGGCCGCATCCGCGCCTTCGCGGTGGAGCCGACGGTTACGATCAACAACCAGTGGTCCCACCGCTACACGATGCTGGAGGTCACCGGCCTCGACCGCACCGGCCTGCTCTACGAACTGACCACCACGCTGTCGAAACTCAACCTCAACATCGCCTCCGCCCACGTCGCCACTTTCGGCGAGCGCGCGGTGGACGTGTTCTACGTCACCGACCTGCTCGGTGCGCAGATCACCTCGCCGACCCGGCAGGCTGCGATCAAGCGCGCGCTTATCGCGCTGTTCACTTCCGTCGAGGCTGCGGCGAAATCGGACAAGGACGACTAGCTACTCCGGCGTCGTCTCGGCGCGCGTACGGCCAAGCCTTTCACGACGAGATTGCATTCGCGCCTGCAGCTCCTTCGGCGTTGTCGAGATCGATGAGCATCACAACGCCGATTTCGGCGGCGACGCCAGCGAGTGCCATGAAGCCAACGGCGACCGCGACCGACACGTTGAAGCCGAACGCCCGAGCCCTGAATTTGCCGGCAATTTAGTGTTAGTGCTTAACGGCCTCTTAAACCGGTCCCCGTAGCGTGCCTCACTGGGGACCGGTGCAACGCCGGCTTTGTCGAGTTCGGGTCGCGTATGGGGTCGGGCAAGGATCAAGCGGGCGCGCGCCGGGAGCCGGTGTTCGACTCAAGTCCGGAAGTGCGCGTCGAGGCTGGCGACCGTGCCACACCAGCAAACAAATTTCCGTCAAAGCTAAAACGACGCCGCAAGCGCAAGGCGCGCGCCCACAAGCCGAAGCGCTCGCTTATTGGCCGCACGATCTACTGGGGCCTGGTGCTGGCGCTGTGGCTCATCATAGGCGGTGTCGCCACCGTCGCCTGGACGGGCGCGCACCTGCCGCCAATCCAGTCGCTGGAAATTCCGAAACGCCCGCCTTCGATCCAGATCGTCGACGTCGACGGCCGCCCACTCGCCACACGCGGCGACATGGGCGGCGCCGTGCTGCCCCTGAAGGAAATGCCGAAATACGTTCCTCAGGCCTTCATCGCAATCGAGGATCGGCGGTTCTATGAACATTACGGCATCGATATCTGGGGCATCGCGCGCGCCATCGTTGCCAACATCCTGCATGGCGGAGTGTCGCAAGGCGCCTCCACCATTACCCAGCAATTGGCGAAAAACCTCTTCTTGACGCAAGAGCGCACGGTGCATCGTAAACTGCAGGAGATGCTGCTGGCGTTGTGGCTGGAGCGCAAATTCACCAAGACCCAGATTCTCGAGCTGTATCTCAACCGCGTCTATTTCGGCTCCGGCGCCTACGGCATTGAGCACGCGGCGGAGCGTTATTTCGGCAAGCCAGCCAAAGAGTTGAGCCTGCCGGAAGCGGCGCTGCTTGCCGGATTGGTGAAGTCGCCCTCGCGTCTGGCGCCGATGCGCAACTTCGACGGCGCGGAAAAGCGCGCACAAACCGTGCTCGCGACTATGCTCGATCTCGGCTTCATCAACGCCGAGACCGCGCGCGCAGTGATGTCACATCCGCCACGCGTGGTGGCACAGGCGGGCTCGAGCTCGGCCAACTATGTCGCCGACTGGGTGATGGATGCGATCAACGACGTGCTCGGCCATGTCGAAGAAGACATCGTGGTGCAGACCACGATCGACGGTACCCTACAGGCCAGCGCCGAGAAGGCGATCAGCGAGGAATTGGCGCAGAAGGGCGACAAGAACGGCGTCGGTCAGGGCGCGCTGGTAGCGATGACTCCGGACGGCGCGGTGCGCGCCATGGTCGGCGGTCGCAACTACGCGGAGAGCCAGTTCAACCGCGCGGTCGCCGCCAAGCGGCAGCCCGGCTCGGCTTTCAAGGCCTTCGTCTATCTTACCGCGCTCGAACATGGCCTCACGCCCGACAGTCTGCGCCAGGACGCGCCGATCAAGATCAAAGGCTGGCAGCCGGAAAACTACGGCCATCAATATTACGGACCGGTGACGCTCACCCAGGCGCTGGCGATGTCGCTCAACACCGTGTCGGTGCGCCTGACCATGGAGTTCACGCCCGCCGCGGTGATTCGCACCGCCTACCGGCTCGGTATCGCCTCAAAGCTTGAGCCGAACGCCTCGATCGCCCTCGGCACCTCGGAAGTCTCGATGCTCGAACTGGTCGGCGCTTATGCGCCGTTCGCCAACGGCGGCTTGGCGGTGATCCCGCATGTGGTCGAGCGCATCACTGCGACGAACAGCAAGGTGCTCTACCAGCGTGACCAGCGGATGCTCGGCCGCATCATCGACGCGCGCTACGTGGCGATGATGAACGAGATGATGGCGCAGACTTTGACCATTGGCACCGCGCAGAAGGTGGCACTGCCAGGCTGGCCGGCGGCTGGCAAAACGGGCACCTCGCAGGATTTCCGCGACGCGTGGTTCATCGGCTACACCGCGCATTTGGTCACCGGTGTCTGGCTCGGTAACGATGACGGCACACCGACCAAGAAGGTCACGGGTGGCGGACTGCCAGTAGAGATCTGGAGCCGCTTCATGCGCGCGGCGCATCAGGGCGTGCCGGTTGCCGTACTGCCCAGCGCACCGAGGGGCGGCCTGATGTTTGGACTGTTCGGCAACGGCGCGCCGGCGCCGGTGGAAACGGACAGCAGCGGGTCGGTGCCGCCCGCGCCAATCCCGTCCGCTGGCAACACCACGAGCGGAGGCGGCGGTCTCGACGGCTGGCTACTCCACAACCTGTTCAGCCGCCGCTGACGCCCGAGCGTAACGCGCGCGTGACGATCCAAACGCCCAACGTTGTGCAGCCGGTCAGCGCCACCGCGGCCGCGAGCGGCCACGCGCTTCGCCCGAGCAGCACGCCGACCACGGCGCCGCAGAGCGCCGAACCTGTCTGCTGAATGAATCCGAGCAACGCGGAAGCAGCGCCCGCCCGTTCCGGAAACGGCGTCATAGCGCCAGCGATCGCCTGCGGCAGCACCATGCCGAGCCCGGCCATGTAAAGCGCCATCGGCAGCACCAGCGACGCGGCTTCCGTCAGGCCGAGCGCCACCACCACTACCATCCCGAGACCGCCGGCCGCCATCGCCGTAGCGCCAATGCCGAGCATACGGTCGATGCCGTACCGCATGACCCGCCGCGCGGCCCATGTGGTGCCGATCATGTAGCCGACCGAGCCGACCGCAAACGCGACGCCAAACTGGAACGGCGACAACCCATAAAGATATTGCAGGACGAAGGACGATCCGGAGATCCAGGCGAAGAGACCGGCGAAGCTGGTCGTCGCCAGCGCGAGATAGCCGAGATAAGCAGGATTGCGGGCGACGACCCTATAGGAGCGCAGCATGGCGGCCGGGGACACCGATTCGTTCGCTCGCGACAAAAGCGTTTCCGGCAGCAGCGGCCCTACTATCGCGGCGCCTGTGAGACCGCAAGCGACCAGCGTGAAAAAAACCGAGCGCCAGCCGAAGCCAGTTTGCAGCACGCCGCCAACAAGCGGCGCCAGTACAGGCGCCAGCGCCATCACCGAGCCGATCATGGACAATTCGCGCCCGGCGCGCGCGCCGGAATAGAGGTCGCGCACGATTGCGCGAGCAAGCACGATGCCGCCGGAGCCGCCGAGAGCCTGCAACGCACGCGCCGCGATCAGCATCTCGATTGACGTGGAGAGCGCGCAGAGGAGGCTCGCAAGGCAATACAGCGCCATCGCCCCAAGCAGAACCGGCTTGCGGCCATGCCGGTCAGCGACCGGTCCGTACAAGATCTGCCCAACGGCGAAGCCAAACAGATAGGCAGACACTGTCAGCTGCGCCTGCGATGTCGAGGCGTGGAGCTGCGCGGCGATGTCCGGCAAGGAGGGCAGGTACATGTCAGTGGTGAGCGGGCCGATCGCACTCAACGCCGCCAGCAGTGCCGTTAGCGCAAAGGTGCCGGGACGGAGCATGGCGTGGCAGTACAACAAGTTTTGCGGCCGAGCCAGCGTGCGGCCGCATGGCCGTCAGTCTTTTGCCGCGCCGTAACGGTGTAGGCCGCCGCCGTGCGTGTCGAGCCAAGTCTTGGCGCGCGGATAATCCGGGCAGACTCTTTCCACGAGCCGCCAGAAGCGGCGCGAATGGTTCATTTCGACGAGATGAGCAACCTCGTGCACGGCAAGATATTCGAGCACGAAATGCGGCGCGAAGATCAGCCGCCAGGAATAGGACAGCACGCCGGTCGACGAGCACGAACCCCAGCGGCTCGACGGATCGCGGACCGACACGCGCTTGACGGTGACGCCGAGCGCAACTGCCGCGCGACGGCTGGCGACTTCTAGATCGCCTTTCGCCTCGCGTTTGAGAAAATCGGAGACCCGGCGCGCGACATGCGGCGCCTCGCCGGCGACGCAGAGCAGGCGTTCGCCCTCGCCCTCTTCGATCCACACCGTGCCACGGCCACGGCGATGCGCGATGCGGTGGTCGACGCCGCGCACCGGGATCACGGTGCCCTCCGCGAATGGCGCGGGCTCTGGCAAATGGTCGAGCCGCGCCGCGATCCAAGCGCCGTGTTTCTCGGCGAATTCCCGCGCTTGCTTAAGGCTGCCGCGCGGCGGCATGGTGAGCACGACGTCACGCGTGACCGAATTGATGCGCAGCGTGTAGCGCCGTGCCTGCCGGTGGCGACGCACCCGCACCAGGTAGACCTCACGATCGAATACGATGCTGATCGCTGATGGCTCGCTCGGCCGACGGTAGAGCAAGGCGCGCAGGGGCAGCAGCATGCTGCAATAGTGCCCGATTCGGCGTCGCTCGCCACGCACTTTCGCGCGGGCGGGCCTATCTGATTTCGTTAGAGGCGGGCTTCGCGGCGGACAGACGGGCGCGGCGGTGTCCGTTATGCGAAAGCACAAAATCACCGATGCGCGGCGCGATCTCGGCGCGGAAGCGCGAGCCGTTGAACACGCCGTAGTGGCCGACGTCCGGCTGCTCCCAATGCACCTTGTTCTCGGCCGGGATGTTCACGCACAGGTCGTGCGCGGCCCTGGTCTGGCCGACCGCCGAGATATCATCGTGCTCACCCTCAACCGTCATTAGCGCGAGGCGCCTGATCTTCGCCGGATCGATATGGCGGCGGCGATGCCGCATCTCGCCCTTCGGCAGCGCGTGGCGAATGAACACGGTGTCGACGGTCTGGAGGTAGAACTCGGCGGCGAGATCCATGACCGCCAGATATTCGTCGTAGAACTCACGATGCTTCTGTGCCGAGTCGCCATCGCCCTTGACCAGATGCAGGAACAGATTGTGGTGTGCCTCGATGTGGCGATCGAGATTCATGGTCATGAAGCCGTGCAACTGCAGGAAGCCTGGATAGACGTCGCGCATGAAGCCGGGATGGGGGAACGGCACCTTGGTGATGACGTGACGGCGGAACCAATCGATGCCGCGCGTTTCCGCGAGCTTGTTGACCGCGTTAGAGTTGATGCGAGTGTCGATCGGGCCGCCCATCAGAACCATGGAGTGCGGCACGTAGTCGTCCTGGTCGGCTTCCATCAGCGAGATCGCGGCGAGCGCCGGCACTGAAGGCTGGCAGACCGCGATCAAATGCGCGTCGCCGCCCAGCGTGTGCAGCATCGAGATCAGGTAATCGATGTAGTCGTCGAGATCGAAATGACCTTCGCTCAGCGGCACCATGCGCGCGTCAGCCCACTCGGTAATGTAGACGTCGTGATTGGGGAGGAAGGTCTCGACCGTGCCGCGCAGCAGCGTCGGATAGTGCCCCGACATCGGCGCCACGATCAGCAGCCGCGGCTGCGGCCGGCGCGGCATGCGCGTGAACGCGCGTTCGAAGTGCAGTAGCCGGCAGAACGGACGCTCCCACACCGAAGAGATATGCACCGGCACGCGCTCGCCGCTGACGGTAGTGTAATTGATGCCCCAATCGGGGCGGCGGTAACGGCGCGTCGAGCGCTCGAACAATTCGGCCGCCGCGGCGACCGATTTGCCATAGGTGGTGTGCGCGAGTGGATTCGCCGGATTCTTGAAGAACAGTCGCGTCGCATCGGCGAAGGCGCGCGACGGATTGAGCGCGGCGTGAACCATCTCGTAGAGCCAATAGATTGGCGTCGACAGCAAAATGCCGTTGTTGCCGGGCAGCGATGCTGCCCCGTCGAATTCGCCAATCGGCATGGACTCCCCCTCGCCTTGCGGCAGTGCGGCAGGGTGGCGCTTCTCGCTCATGCGGTCAACATATATAGACGAGTTCTTCGCATCCGGTTTACAGCCTTATAACTGCCTATAACCGCTTATATAAGAAGACTTTTTTCTCTTATTCGCCTTCCTGGAGCAGCGACCCATGCACCCTGGCGCTCTGCAAGAGCTTCAGGAAAGCCAATGACGCAGCTGCGAAAAGCACAATATTGAATACGAAAGCCTCGAGCATCAGGTTGGCGCGGAAGACATGATCGATGAGCAGCGTGCGCATGCCTTCGAACACGTAGGTCGGCGGCAGCGACCAGGCGACGTACTGCAGGAAGTCGGGCAGCACGGTTACCGGGTAGTACACGCAGGTAAGCGGCAAGAACAGAAACATGATGGTCCAGGCGAGGCTCTCGGCGCCCATGCCGTTGCGCAACAAGAGGCCGGCGACGAAGATTCCAACCGACCAACTGGTCAACATCAGATTGAGGAAGAAAGCGGCGAGCGCCAAGCCAAGCGACCACAGATTGAAGCCAAAGAACAGAATCGCGAGCAACGTCACCGGGATCATGCCGATCGACAGGCGCACAATGCTCATGATCATCAGCGCGGCAATGAATTCGACCGGTCGCAATGGCGACATCATCAAGTTGCCGAGATTGTGCGCGTACATCTCTTCCAGAAAGCAAATGGAAAAGCCGAGCTGGCCGCGGAAGAGGATATCCCACAACAGCACCGCGCCGATGAACACGCCGCTGGCGCGCGCGAACAGACCGCCGTTCTGCATCACGTAAAGCTGCAGGAAGCCCCACATTAGCATCTGCACGGTCGGCCAATAGATTAGGTCGAGAATGCGCGGCCAGGACGAGCGCAGCAGGTACCAATAGCGCCGTACCATCGCGCTGACGCGGTTGAGCGAGAAGTTCACACCGACGTCGCTGCTGTTCATTGCGCGACCTTACGATGGGTCCCCCGCCCGCGCGCCACGTCGAGAAACACCTCTTCCAGCGTCTCGCGTCCGTAGCGCTCGAGCAGGCGCTGTGGCGTGTCGTCATCTTCGATGCGGCCTTTGTTCATAATAATGACGCGCTCACACAGCCGTTCAACCTCGGTCATGTTGTGCGAGGCGAGCAGCACGGTCGCGCCATGCCGGTGGCGATAGTGTTCGAGCCGTTCGCGCACCCAGTCGGCCGTGTCGGGGTCGAGCGAGGCGGTCGGCTCGTCGAGCAGCAACACTTCCGGATCGTTGAGCAGCGCCTTGGCGAGCGAGACTCGGGTCTTCTGCCCGGCCGAGAGCTTGCCGGTCGGGCGGTCGAGAAATTCGGTGAGGTCGAGATCGGCGGCAAGCTTCGCGACGCGTTCGCGGGTTTCGACTACGCCGTAAAGCTGCGCGAACACCGAGAGATTTTGCCGCGCCGTGAGCCGCATCGGCAGCCCTACATAGGGGCTTTCGAAGTTCATCCGGTGCAGCACCCGGTAGCGCTCCTTCGGCATCTGCGCGCCGAGCACACTGACCGTCCCGAGAGTCGGCGTCACCAGCCCCATGATCATGGCAATGGTCGTGGTCTTGCCGGCGCCATTGCCGCCGAGCAGACCGGTGATCGATCCGCGCGAGAGCCGAAAGGTGATGCCGTCAACCGCCGCCACGCTCTTGTAAAACTTGACCACTCGCTCAAGGGCGATGGCGGGAGGGGTGCTGGCGTCCATTCACGCAGGTCCGATTGGCGGGTCAGATGTGACGTCGGGGCGCGCCAAGCGCAAGCCCCACCTCGCATTTGACCTAGGTCACAACCCTGTCCGGCGCACAACCTAAGGATATTTCGTCATGCCCTTGCCTATCGATGCGCAGAACCATTCGCGTCGTCACGTCCGGCTCGAGACACTGGTGCGCCTGCGCTGGCTCGCCGTCATCGGCCAGACCACTGCGGTGCTGGTGGTCTATTACGGGCTTGAGTTCAAGCTGCCGCTCGTGCCTTGCCTCGCTGTGATCGCGGCGGCGGCACTGCTCAACGCCGTCCTGCGCCTGAGCTTTCCCAGCATGCAGCGGCTCGCGCCCGACCGCGCGGCCTGGTTGCTCGCCTTCGACATCGCCGAACTCGCGGTATTGTTGTTCCTCACCGGCGGGCTGGAGAATCCCTTCGCCTTCCTTTTTCTCGGACCGGTGCTGCTCTCGGCGACCGCGCTGCCAGCGCGCTTCACGCTCCTGCTCGGCGCTTTCGCGATCTCCTGCGCCACCGTGCTGGTGGTCACACACTATCCGTTGCCGTGGAAAGCCGAGGATCCGCTGGAGCTACCGCCCATCTACATGATGGGCATCTGGTTCTCGATCCTGCTCGCGATCGGCTTCATCGGCGTCTACGCTTGGCAGATCACCGAGGAGTCGCGCCAGCTCTCCGACGCGCTCGCCGCGACCGAACTAGTTCTGGCGCGCGAGCAGCACTTCTCACAGCTCGACGGCCTCGCCGCAGCCGCCGCGCATGAGCTTGGCACGCCGCTCTCCACCATCGCGGTGATCGCAAAGGAGCTGGAGAACGCGATTCCCGCCGAGGCGCCGCATGGCGACGACGTGCGGCTGTTGCGCGAGCAAGCATCGCGATGTCGCGACATCCTGGGTAAGCTCACCGAGTTGTCGTCGAGCGGCGGACCGTT
>Ga0207762_1000014_pt1 | contig 29673 bp, 27 predicted proteins | sample LuqExpMetageno37_FD_187795 | JGI IMG/M metagenome (GOLD analysis project Ga0207762, IMG submission 187795) | Tropical forest soil microbial communities from Luquillo Experimental Forest, Puerto Rico - Sample 37 (SPAdes) | ecosystem: Environmental > Terrestrial > Soil > Tropical forest ...
TCGGTAAACTTCGACTTTTTCATTGGCCAAGCCTCCCTCCTTGGGTTCAAGCCTAGCCGGATTCTCTCATTCAGAATGGTCTAACTTCCCGGGAGGAGCCCATTCCCGGGAGGAGCCCACTTCCCGGGAGGAGCCCAATCTTGAGTAGCGATCCTTACTTTTTGCCATTCAGCATCGCACCAACCTGTTCAGTCGCTTTTTTAAGCGGATCGTCAAACAAGTGCGCGTATCGCGCCGTTGTTGCCGGCTGAGTATGGCCGAGCAAGCGGCCGATAATTGGTAGAGTATGTCCGGATGATACCAGCAGCGAAGCATAGGTGTGGCGCAAGTCGTGTGGGCGCGCGTTCTTGATAGCTGTTACCTTTCTTATACGCGTCCACAGCCTCGCGATTTCGGTACGGTACCCGCCAAGCCTACCCGGGAAAACATAGACGGCTTCCGGTTCGCGCGCCCTGCTTAACTCCAAAAGGAGATCATGGGCTGGCGTCGATAAGGGCACACGGTGGACAGTTTTTTGCTTGGTGGTTGATCCCGGCTTCGTCCAGACTCCCGTCTGTAGATCAATGTCTTCCCAGCGCATTGATCTGACTTCGTTACTGCGGGCGCCTGTTAGCAACAAAAGGCGCAGAATGTTCGCGCCCTGCTGGTCGGGATCTTTATCGAGCGCGTCAGCAAGCTGGCCGAGCTCTGCCATTGCAAGATAGCGTTCGCGCGGCTGCTCAGTGTTGCGTTCCACGCCTTTGGTGGGATTGTCGGTGCGATGTTTCCATTTGATGGCCTGGTTGAACATTTTCGATAGGACAGAAAGCACGCGGTTTGCCTGTGTAGGCGTGGCCTTCGTGGCGCCGCGGTGAATAGCGTCAATATCATCGAAGGACACCAGCGCGACTTTGGTGGTGCCAAGCTCAGGCCTAATGATGTTGCCGATGATGGCAGCGTACTGTCGCTGCGTTAGGGGTCGTTTCTTCGGCAAATATTCGGCAAGGAAGCGATCACACAGCTCGCCAACGGTCGGCGCGCCACGCTCGGCATGTATGACGCCTTGCGGATCGTGGCCGTCCTTTATCTCGCCCTTCAGCTCCCTTGCCTTGGCCCTGGCGGCCGTCACGCTAAGGTCTGGATGGCGTCCTATCGTATAGCGACGTTCCCGGCCCCCACGGGTGCGGTAATTGAGGATAAATGAACGCACGCCGGCCGCAGTGACACGGCAGCCAAAACCTTTCACTTCCGTGTCGTAATAGACAACGTTACCAGCCCCGGGCGCTTCCAACTGACCAAGAGTCCGGGTATCTAATTTCTGCGTGCGTCTGATCTTGACTTTGTTCGCCATGACTTGCTGTGTCCGCACCGTGTCCGCATATTGGCTGCGTATGGTATGGCGGCGAGTGACAGGAAAAGTCAATAGACCTCGTTATGATGTCCTTATTTTACAGGTATAAATCGACTCTAGTTTGAAAACCGTGTCCGCATCAATGACTTAGAAAACGAGCCTCAAGATGACGTACAATCATTGGATTTCACGTCGTGCATTGGTCAAGACCGGTCTCGGCGCGCTGGCCGCGCCCGCCGTGCTACGTGTGCTGCCTACCAATGCACAGTCGAGCGTCATCAAGATCGGTCACGTCAGCCCGAAGACCGGCCCGCTCGCCGGCTTCGGCGAAGCCGACAATTTCATCCTCAGCCAAGTGCGTGGCATCCTGAGCAAGGGTCTGCAGAGCGGCGGCAAGACCTATCAGGTAGAAATCATCTCAAAGGACAGCCAGTCGAACGCGAGCCGTGCCTCCGAAGTCGCTTCCGAATTGATCCTCGGCGACAAGGTTAACCTCATCGTTGCCTCGGCCACGCCCGACACTACCAACCCGGTGTCGGACCAGGCCGAAGTCAACGAGGTGCCGTGCATTACAACCAACTGTCCGTGGCAGCCCTATTTCTTCGGCCGCAAGGGCGACCCAAAGAAGGGCTTCACCTGGACCTATCACTTCTTCTGGGGCCTCGAGGACGTGATCGCCGCGTTCCTCGCGCTATGGGATGAACTGCCGACCAACAAGGTAGTCGGCGGCCTCTTCCCCAACGACGCCGACGGCAACGCTTGGGGCGATCCCAAGCTCGGCCTGCCGCCCGCGCTCGCCTCGGCCGGCTACAAGCTACATGACCCCGGCCGGTACCAGCTGATGAACAACGACTTTACTTCGCAAATTTCCGCGTTCAAGGCGGCCGGCGCTGAGATCGTCACCGGCAACATGATCCCGCCCGACTTCGCCACCTTCTGGTCGCAAGCGGCGCAGCAAGGCTTCAAGCCGAAGATCGTTACGATTGGCAAGGCGCTCTTGTTCCCTTCGGTGATCGACTCGCTGGGCGAGCGCGGCAACGGGCTCACCAGCGAGATCTGGTGGACGCCGCATCATCCGTTCAAGTCCGGCCTCACCGGACAGAGTGCGCACCAACTCACCGACGACTGGATCAAGACCTCGAACCGGCCCTGGACCCAGCCGATTGGATTCCAGCATGCGCTGTTCGAGGTGGCGATCGACGTGCTCAAGCGCGCCAAGAGCCTCAACGATCCGAACTCGATCCTCGATGCGATCGTCGCGACCAACTACAACTCGATGGTCGGCCACATTCAGTGGACTGGCGCGCCGGTGAAGAACGTCACCAAGACACCGCTGGTTGCTGGGCAATGGCAGCTCAAGAACGGCAAGTTCGATCTGGTGATCGCCGAGAACAAGACGGCGCCGGAAATCCCGCTCGGAGGCAAGCTGCAGCCGATCAGCTGACGCAATCGCCCCATGGCCCCACTGCTCGCGCTAGAAAACATTTCGAAGCGGTTCGGGGCCGTGGTCGTGGCCGACAATGTCAGCCTCGCGCTCGCCGAGGGCGAGGCGCTCGGCATCATCGGTCCGAACGGCGCTGGTAAGACCACGTTGTTCGGCATCGCCACCGGTACGGTGGCGGCCGACGACGGCCGCGTGCTCTTTGCCGGCAAGGACATCACCCGCCTGCCGCCCGAGCGGCGGTGCCGCAAGGGCATCGCCCGCTCGTTCCAGATCCCGCAGCCGTTCTCCGGCATGACCGTGTTCGAGAATGTAGTGGTAGCCGCTGCCTTTGGCGTCGGCGAGCGCGAGGCCGCAGTCTATGACCGCTGCGGCGAGCTGCTCGAGCGCTGCGGGCTCGCCGAAAAGGCCAACAAGCGCGCGGGCGGCCTGACTCTGCTCGACCGCAAGCGGCTGGAGCTCGCGCGTGCCTTGGCGACGAAGCCGCGCGTCTTGCTCCTTGACGAGGTCGCCGGCGGACTGACCGATCACGAATGCGCTGCGCTGCTCGTGCTGATCAGGAACGTGCGCGTCCGTGGGGTATCGATCATATGGATCGAGCATGTGGTGCATGCGTTGCTCGCCGCAGTCGATCGTCTCTTGGTGCTGCACGGCGGCAAGTTCATCGCCGACGGCGATCCGCGCACCGTGATTCATAGTCCGCAGGTCGCGGAAATCTACATGGGAATCGAAGCCGATGTCTGATCCCCTGCTCGAGGTGCGCGGCATCGACGTCTTCTACGGCGACTTCCAGGCGCTGTTCGGCGTATTGTTGTGTGTCAACGCCGGTGAAGTGGTCACAGTGATCGGCGCCAACGGTGCCGGCAAGAGTACGCTCTTGAAAAGCATTGCCGGCCTGATGCCGCTCGGCCGCGGCGATATCTTGTTCGACGGCGCGAGGATCAGTGCCGCTGCGGCTTTCGACGTGGTTAAGCGCGGCATCGCGCTGGTGCCGGAAGGGCGGCGTCTGTTTCCCTCATTAACTGTCGAGGAGAACCTGCTAATCGGCGGCCAGTCGCGGCGGCCGGGCCCGTGGACGCTCAAGCGCGTCTACGAGGTGTTCCCGGTGCTGGCCGAGCGGCGCCGCCTGCCTGCCCCCGCCCTCTCTGGGGGTCAGCAACAAATGGCGGCGATCGCCCGCGCGCTGATGTCGAATCCGCGTCTGCTCCTATGCGACGAGATCAGTCTCGGGCTCGCGCCGATCGTGGTGCGCGACATCTATGCACGCTTGCCGGCGATCGTCGCTGAGGGCCTGTCGCTGATCGTCGTCGAGCAGGATATTGCGCAAGCGCTCAAAGCTGCGCGCCAGGTCTACTGCTTGCAGGAAGGCCGTATCGCACTGCAAGGCCAGGCCGGAGAGCTCACACGCGAGTCCATCTCCGCCGCTTACTTCGGAGTGTGACCGCGATGCAGTGGGGCAACGTCATCATCCAGGGTGTGCTGATCGGCGGACTTTACGCCATGTTCGCCGCCGGATTGTCGCTGATCTTCGGCGTAATGCGCCTTGTCAACATCGCGCACGGCGACCTCATCGTGCTTGCCGCCTATGTGGCGCTGATGGTGCGGCAGGCGCTCGGTATCGATCCGCTCACATCGCTCATCCTTGTCACGCCCATCATGGCGGCGATCGGCTACGCGCTGCAGCGCGGCCTACTTAATCGCACGCTAGGCGACGACCTGCTACCGCCCCTTCTGGTCACGTTCGGACTATCCGTTATCATCCAGAACGGCTTGCTGGAATTGTTCACAGCCGACAGCCGCCGCCTGCAGGCGGGCGCGATAGAGATTCAGACATTCCAGGTAGCGGAAGGGCTCTGGATCGGTGTGTTGCCGTTCATCCAGTTCGCCGTCGCAGTAATCGTGATCGCCGCTCTGCAGAGCCTATTCTACCGCACGCCGCTCGGTCGCGCCTTCCGCGCCACTTCCGACGATCAGGCGGTGGCGCAACTGATGGGCCTCGATACGCGGCACGTCTTCGCCATGGCCATGGCACTATCGCTCGCCGTGATCGCGATCGCCGGCGTTTTCCTCGCGGTGCGCGCCAATTTCGATCCGGCCATCGGCCCGGCGCGGCTGATCTTCGGCTTCGAAGCGGTGATCATCGGCGGACTCGGCAACATGTGGGGCACGCTTGCTGGCGGCATTATCCTCGGGGTGTCGCAGGCGATCGGCGCGCAGATCGATCCGGGCTGGCAACTGCTCGCTGGCCACATCGTGTTCCTCGCCATTCTGGCCGTGCGCCCGCAGGGGCTGTTCCCGAAGGTGTCAGGATGAGCCGAGTCCAGCACGCAACGCGTTCGAGCCAGATCGGCGTTGCGCTGATCGCCGTGGCCTTGGTCGTCTTGGCGCTGGCACCGTTCTGGGCAGAGCGCTCCACGCTACGCCTCTTGGCCGAGATCTTCACCTTCGTGGCGCTAGCCAGCCTGTGGAATCTCCTCGCCGGTTACGCCGGATTAGTCTCAGTCGGCCAACAGGCTTTCGTCGGTCTCGGCGGCTATTTCTTGTTTGCGCTCGTCGTCCTGCTCGATGTGCATCCGGTCGCAGCGATCTTCTTTGCCGGGCCGGTCGGCGCCCTGGTCGCCATTCCGGTGGCTGCGTTGGTCTTCCGCCTGCGCGGCGCCTACTTCGCCATCGGCACTTGGGTGGTGGCAGAGGTTTTCCGCCTGCTGGCCTCACAGGTCTCCGTCCTCGGCGGCGGCTCCGGCATCAGTCTGCCTGCTGGTGCTGTGATCGCCATGGCGGCGAGCCGGCAGATGCGCGAATTCGAGATCTATTGGCTGGCGCTGGCACTCACCGTCCTCGTGCTCGCCACTATGGTGGCGCTCTTGCGCTCGCGCCACGGGTTGGCGCTAACCGCCATCCGCGACAACGAACTGGCGGCCCAGAGCAACGGCATCGACGTATGGCGCATCAAGTTCGTCGTCTACGTGCTGACCGCCTTCGGCACAACGATGATCGGCGCTCTAATTTTTCTCACGAAACTACGCATCTCGCCGGAAACCGCTTTCAGCGTGAACGACTGGACAGCTTTCGTTATCTTCATCACGGTGATCGGCGGCATCGGCCGCATAGAAGGGCCGATCATCGGCACTATCGTGTTCTTCGTGCTGCGGCAGGCACTGGCCGATCTCGGTAGCTTTTATATGTTGATGATGGGCGCAGTCGCCATAGTGGTGATGCTGTGGGCGCCGAAAGGCCTTTGGGGCCTGATCGCCGAGCGGTTCGGCTGGCAGGCACTGCCGTTGCAACGGCATCTGCTGCTCGCGCCAAAAGACTCGGGAGCAAGATCATGAGCACGATCGTCGACATCTACTGCCACATCTTTCCAAGCAGCTACTTCCAGGAAATGACGCGCGTGGCGCCGAAGCTCGAAAACATCGGTAAGCGCCTGCGCGGCGTCACCAAGCTGTTCGATCTCGATGCCCGTTTCAAGGAGATGGATGAGTTCGGCGATTATCGCGAGATCATCTCGCTGCCCAATCCGGCGATCGAGGACATCGCTACGCCCGAAGTCGGGTTGCAGCTCGCGCGCATCGCCAACGACTCGATGGCGGAACTGTGCCGCAAATATCCACAGCGTTTTCCGGCCTTCGCCGCGGCGCTTTGCCTGACCGACGTGGAAGGCTCGGTGGCGGAAGCTCGCCGCGCCGTCAAGGACCTCGGCGCGCGCGGCGTGCTGATCTACACCAATGTCGCTGGAGAGCCGCTCGACCAGCCAAAGTTCGAGCCAATCTTTGCCGCCATGGCCGAGCTCGACCTGCCGATCTGGCTGCATCCGGTCGGCACCGCAGCGATGCCCGATTATCCGACCGAGAAAAAATCACGCTTCGAGATGTGGTGGTGCTTCCACTGGCCTTATGAAACCTCCGTCGCCATGGTGCGCATGGTGTTCAACGGCCTATTCGATCGCTATCCTAAGCTCAAGATCATCACCCACCATCTCGGAGGTATGATCCCCTATTACGACGGTCGTGTTGGCGCTGGCCTGAAGGTGCTTGGCCAGCGCACCTCCGATGAGGATTATTCAAATATCCTATCGTCGCTAAAGCGGCCGCATATGGACTACCTGCACGAGTTCTATGCTGATACCGCCATGTTCGGCGGCGGCGTACCTGCAACGCGCTGCGGCTATGAATTTTTCGGCGCCGACCATGTGGTCTACGCGACCGACACTCCGCTGGGGCCTATCGCGCCCACCATCAAGACGGTCGAGGGCCTCGGTGTTGCGCCCGCAGATGAGCGCAAAATCCTCTGTGGCAACGCCGAGAAGCTGCTGAAGATGAAATTCTGATACTCCGCGGCGGAGCAACGGTTTTCGCCGGCTTCATTTGCTTCGCTTCGCCAGAGCCTGTGCCATGCACCGGCGTCCAATGGGCGGACCGCTCGGCGAAGCTCTCGTCGGAGGTGCTGACACTTGGTCCTCGTATCATTGACCCGCTCGCACCACGTCCTCGGCGTGCCGTTTCCGCTTTCACGACTCATCGGCGCAAAATAACGAGCCGTCCGCAGATAGTTCCGCGAGCGAAAAGCCTGCCGAAATTAAAGCCTATTCCGCCGCTGCTTTGTGAGCGGCGTTCATCCGCGGTTTCACCACCACCTTGATGGCGTCGTCGATGCGATCCTTAGCGTAGCGGATCGCGGTCGGCAGGTCGCTGAGCGCAAACGTATGGGTGTGGATCTTGGTAGCGTCGAACCGTTTCTGACGCATGAACGCCTCGGCGCGATGCACCGCGCTTCTACCCTCGCCGCGGATACCGTAGACGTAGATGTTGTTAGTGACGATGTGCGCAACGTCCACCATGACCGGCTCGTGCGCAAAAGCGGCGAGGCACACCTTGCCGCCGCGATTGACCATGTGCACGGCGTCGTCGACAGCTTTGCTAGCGGCTGAGCATTCGACTACATAGTCGACGCCCTTGCCACCGTTGAGTTCCTTCACAGCAGCAACCACGTCGGGCACCTTGCTGATGTTGACGACTGCGTCGGCGCCAAGCTCGCGCGCGATCTTGAGCCGGTTGTCGCGCACCTCGGTCAGGATCACCGGCTGCGCGCCGAGAGCTTTCGCCACCGCGACCACCATCAGTCCGATCGGACCGGCGCCGCTGACGACCACGCTTTCGCCCGCGACCAGCCCGCCAAGCTCGGTCAGCGCATACATCGCCGTTCCGGCCGTGACGACCAGTGAGCCCTCCTCGTCAGACATATCGTCGGGAATCGCGACCAGCGTATTAATGTTGTTGACTTGATATTCGCAGAAGGCGCCGTCGGTGGTGAAGCCGTTGGCGCGGTGGCCCTTGTCGACGTCGCCGTAATTGAGACCGTAGTTGTGGCACGAGGTGTACATGCCCTCGCGGCAACGCTTGCATTGGCCGCAGCCGGCGTGGATTTCGACCGCTACCCGCTGACCGATCCTGTACTCGTCAACGCCAGGGCCAAGTGCGACGACCGTGCCCATGTACTCGTGGCCGGGCGTGAAGTTCTTATTGAAGGGCAGCTCGCCTTCGATCATGCCCGGCGGGCCCTGGTAGATGACCTCCAGATCGGTCGCGCAAATCGCGGCGGCGTCGATGCGCACCAGCACCTCCGCGCGCTTTGGTACCGGCACCGGCTTATTCTTGAGCGTGAGCTCGCCGGGATTGCCGAGCACCCAGGCTTTCATTGTGTCCAAGATCGGAAATTCCTTGCTAACCTTCACTCCGGCCGGCGCGTACATGTTATCCTCCAGCGCAAGAAGTATCGCGTATCGGCGCTTCAGGCCGTTGAGGAAGATCAATTCCTCGGTTGCGACAACAGCGGAGTACCACCGCCAATGGCGAGCACCATGCTCCGTTTAGATTTAAGTTTAGGCCTGTAACGGGCTGGCCAACGTTTTCGGGCCGATGCATTCGGCGGACCGAGCGCTGGTGACGGCAGATATCTCGTTACGCGTTAGCACCAGATGCGCCCTGCTTGCCCGCGGGGCCGGTTAGCCAAGCCGAACCAGACCTGCGCCGTCTGGGAAGCGCTGCCGCTGTCATCGATGTGCCCCTTGTGCCGACACGTTGTGCCGACACCAAGGTCGGGCACACCCGGCTATCTGGCCGGCTTGGCAAACCCCAACTCGATTTCCAAAGCGCCGCAGAGCATTTGACCCAAGGTAATATGCATTTCCTGGATGCGGGCCGTAACATCTGACGGCACCACCAGCAAATGATCGGCCAGTCCCACCAGGGCGCCGCCGCCCTTCCCGCCAAGCGCCGCCGTGATGAGTTGCATGGCCTTCGCCTGCTTCAAGGCGGCAATAATGTTCGGGCTTCTGCCGGAGGTCGAGATGGCGATAGCGATATCGCCAGGCCGACCCAAAGCCTCGATCTGGCGCGCGAAGATGCGCTCGAAGCCGAGGTCGTTGCCGGCGGCGGTAAGTGCGGACGTGTCGGTGGTCAAAGCGATCGCGGCAATGGCGGCACGGTCGGTTACGTACCGGATGGTCAGTTCGGTCGCGAGATGCTGGGCATCGGCGGCGCTGCCGCCGTTTCCAAAGAACAACAGCTTGCCGCCGCCACGGATTGCCTTAGCGCAAGTCGCCACTAGATCGGCAAAGGCTCCTGCCAATGCGGTCTCGGTGCGCCGCGCCGTATCGTGATGCTCGGCAAACTCGGCCTCGAAAAATGCCGCAAGATCCATAATCCGCCCCTAGGCCGCCTCACCGCGGAATTCGGGCACCGCGTCGCGCAGTACATTGTAGATGACCGCCCGCTCGTTGCGCGCCAGGCCCTGCTCCAGCAGCGCCACCCAGGCGCGGATCGCTTCCAGCGAAGGCTGTACTGGCTTGGTGGCGACAATACCGGGAATGCCGATCTCGCTGGTCTCTTCCTCGCGGGCGAACAAGATCTCATGCAGACGCTCGCCGGGGCGAATGCCGGTGAAAGTGATTTGGATATCCCGCCCGGGCTCGAGCCCGCTCAGCCGGATGATGCGCTCGGCAAGGTCGATGATCTTCACGGGCTGCCCCATGTTGAGCACGTAGACCGAAACGTCGCCGCTCTCCGGCCCGAGCGCGTGGGTCGCCGCCGTGATGACCAGATCGCAGGCTTCGAGGATGGTCATGAAATACCGAACCATGTCCGGGTGCGTAACGGTAACTGGACCGCCCGCTTCAATCTGGGCCTTGAACTTCGGCACCACCGAGCCGTTCGAGGCGAGCACGTTGCCGAAGCGTACCGAAATCATGCGCGTAAAGCTTCTTCCGCCAGAGCGGCGCATCAGATCCTTACCCAGCGCCTCGCAATACATTTCGGCCAACCGCTTGGTGGCTCCTAACACCGAGACGGGCTCGATCGCCTTGTCGGTGGAGATCATCACCAGCGCGGCGCAACCGGCCGCCGCCGCCGCATCCGCGACATTGATCGAGCCGAACACGTTAGTCTTGATGCCTTCGTCCCAGTCGCATTCGAGCAGCGGCACATGCTTGAGCGCGGCGGCGTGGAAGACGATATCGGGCTTGAATTGCGCGATCAGGTTCATAATTCGGGCGCGGTCGCGGATATCAGCGATGCGGCCGGAGATTTCGGCCGTGCTCTCCTTTTCCTTCAACGCCTCGATCACGGCGTGCAACGCAGGCTCTGAGTTCTCGATCACCAGCAAACGGGCGGCGCCGAAAGTTACCAGGCGATCGCAGATTTCCGAGCCGATGGAACCGCCGCCCCCAGTGACGACGATTGATTTTCCGCCAACGAATCTTTCAAGCCGGCGGTAGTCGATCTTGACGCTCGGCCGCAACAGCAGGTCTTCGACCGCCACAGGCTGGAGTTGCGCCACCGGCCCGCCCGCCTCTAGTGACGGCAACTGGCTCATGTGCAGACCCAGGCGGCGTGCACGAATCAAGATCGACTCCGGACGCGCTTCCGGGGACAACGCCGATGGCGCCAGCACCAGGCGCATCACCTGCGTGCCCTGCTTGTGAAAATCGTCCACCACGCGCTCGAGGTCATCAATGTCACCCAGCACTGGGATGTTGCGGATCGACTGCCCGCGATCGGCTGTCGACGGCGACAGCACGCCGAGCGGCCAGATCTTCTTCACCGCGCCGCTTTCGATCGCTCGCAGCAGGACTTCAGCATCTGCCGCACGGCCGAGCACTAGCGTTGGTGTTGCATCGGCGACTCGGGCGCGTTTCAGCGTGCGCGCGTAGTGGAAATAGCGATAGGCGATGCGCAAGCCGCCGAGGAAGAACATCTGCAGCAGCCAGTAGAGGAGGATTGTGATCTTGCCGAAAAAGAACGTGCCGTAGAAGTTCGGCGCCAGCAGCACATAGTCGAGTGCGAGCAGTGACACCGCCAACACGGTGGCGGCGCGGAAAATGTCGTAAAGATCGGGAACGGAGGTGAAGCGCCACTTGTTGCGGTGCAAGCCGAACACGAAATAGACCACCGCCGCGTATGCCAGCAAAACGGGGACAAAAATCGCGAGGCCGTGCAGGCGCTCGTCCAGGCTCCTGTCCTCGAAGCGGACAAAAAATGTCAGCACGATCGCTGCGGCGGTGGCGACGAGATCGTGCAAGACGATCAGCACCTGGCGCAGTGTCAATTTCGGCAGCGATGTCATTTCGCGGTCTTCCCAGCCGGACGCTGCTTTACGCTATCGGCCGGTCGACGGATAGCTCAACAGACGGGCTTCCCCTGTTGGGCCAAATTATATCGTGAAATTCAATGATTTCCGCCGCCAGAGACCGCGGAAACCACGCAATCATTGGCTGCGGTTGACTAGCACATCGACTCTCGCCCCCATCCAAGCTTCATTCTCGAGGTTTTAAAAATCATAAGTGTCGGCATTGAAGCCATCAACAGCGCGCGAGCGTTACGGAATCCGACCGAGTGGATATGAAAGAAGGCCCTTTCCGGCAAGGGAATCTTATAGGAGCAAATCATTTGACGGGAAGTGCATTAGGTCTCCAGTTTATGTTATTTCCGCGTTCGAAGAGCTCGCTATTTTCATTAGCTGGACCGACATGCAGAACCGCGAGGATGCACCATCGCAGGCTCGCATCCTGACGAACTTACTGTTGTTGTGGCTGGCCGGTATCGCCTTGCGGCTTACCATCCTGGCGGTGCCCCCGGTGATCCCGCTCATTCATGATGATCTGCGACTGAACGCGACCCAGATCGGCATCCTCACCGGCCTGCCCTCGATGCTGTTCGCATTTGCGGCGGTGCCCGGATCACTGTTGATCGCCCGACTCGGGGTGCGCTCGGCGCTGGTGGTCGGACTGGGCATGACGGCAATCGGGGGTGCGCTGCGCGGCGCAATTGCCGACGTGACATGGCTCTATGCTATGACAATCGCGATGGGTGCAGGCATCGCCGTCATGCAAGTGACCATGCCGCCTGCGGTGCATGCCTGGTTCCCTCGGCGCATTGGCTTTGCCACAGCTGTCTATACCAACGGACTGCTCATCGGAGAAACCTTACCGGTGGCAATGATGCTGCCGGTGATCCTGCCGCTAGTCGGTAGCTGGCAACGTGCCTTCGTTTTCTGGGCCATGCCTGTCGCTATCATCGCAATCCTTGTTTTGATTCTTGCCCCTGGGACAAAGCTGAAAAGCGAAACAGAACTACCGACGCGCCGCCGTTGGTGGCCGGATTGGAACAGCGTATTGATCTGGCGACTCGGGATTTTGCTTGGCACTATCAACGCGACTTATTTCACGACCAATGCGTTTTTGCCGGACTATCTGCGCAGCAAAGGACAAGGCGAATGGATCAGCGCGGCCTTGTCCGGACTCAATATCGGGCAATTGCCCGCCTCGTTTGTGTTGCTGGCGATAGCCGGCCGACTAGAGAGAAAAACATGGCCCTATGTGATCTGCGGGCTCGTCTGCGTGGTCGCAACTGGCGGCATCGTGTTCGGCTCCGGCGTGTGGATCGTGGTGGCAGCCAGTTTGCAGGGCTTTGCCGCAGCCGCGATCCTCGTTCTCATATTGGCGCTGCCGCCACTGTTGAGCGCGCCAGATGATGTACATCGCGTCACCGCCGCCATGTTCACCATCAGCTATAGTTGTGCGGTGATCACGCCAGTCATCAGTGGCCTCGCTTGGGATCTCAGCCATATCGCGAGCACGGCCTTTGCGCCCGTCGCGCTGTGCGGCATCATCCTCGTCGCATTGGCGCCGGCCATCACTCACGTGCGGCCGGTAGGGAGTCACAGATGAAACCGATTCCAGTGGGCGCGAAAGGAACCTACACGCTGCGCGTGATGCCGGCGCACCTCGCCAATCAGTTCAAGGACGCGGCCCTACCGCAAGTCTTCGCCACGCCCATGATGGTAACGGCTATGGAGAACGCCGCGCTCAACGCGGTGCGCGATTATCTCGACCCGGGCGAAAGCGCAGTCGGCACGGTTGTCAACGTCAAGCATCTCGCCGCGACGCCGGCCGGCCATCAGGTCACCGCGGTCGCCGAAGTGACGAAGGTCGACGGCCGGCGGATTGAATTCAAAGTAAGCGCGCGCGACGAAATCGAGGAAATCGGCTCGGGGACGCACGCGCGCATGGTGGTGGATCTGGGGCGGCTCGATCAGCGCCTGCAGGCCAAAAAACGCCAGTAGTTCCAGACTCTTAGCATTACCCTTGCATCTCTGCCGTTGACAATTTATGCATCAATAGATAGATCAAATACGTCTATCCTGATTTATTTTACATGATCACTGGGCCTCAGATGCGGGCGGCGAGGGCGCTGCTCGGGATCGATCAGCGCGAGCTTGCGCAACGTTCCGGCCTGTCATTGCCCACCATCCAGCGCATGGAAGCCAGCGAGGGCGTCGTGCGCGGCAACGTCGACTCGCTGATGAAGCTGGTCGACGCGCTCGCCGCTAGCGGCATCGAGCTGATCGGTGAAGGCACGAGCAGCAGCGGCCGAGGCCGCGGAGTGCGGATCAAATAATGGTGGTGTTCGCACTTTATGGCGTGGCGGTGCTGTTGGTCTTAGCCCCTATCGCGGTCGCGCTCGGCGCATCGCCACGCGGCACAAGTATCGTCTATGGCACAAGCCTGATCGTAACGCTGATCTTGTGCACGATTGCACTGGTCTGCTTGTTCGAGCAGCCCCTCAACGCCAGCATAACACTACCTCTCGGCCTGCCCTGGCTTGGCGCGCATTTCCGCATCGACGCGCTTGCCGCGTTCTTTCTCACCGTCGTCAATCTTGGCGGCGCCTCGGCCAGTCTGTTCGCGCTTGGCTACGGGCGGCACGAGCATTCACCGCAGCGCGTGCTTCCATTCTATCCGGTCTATCTCGCGGGCATGAACCTCGTCATCTTGGCGGATGACGCGTTCAGTTTTCTGGTGTCGTGGGAATTCATGTCGCTGACATCCTGGGCGCTGGTGATTGCACATCATCGCGTCAGCGAGAACGTGCGTGCCGGCTACGTCTATCTGTTGATGGCAAGCTTTGGCACGCTGATGCTGCTGCTCGCCTTCGGCCTGCTCGCCGGGACGGACGGCAACTACGCTTTCGAGGCCATTAGGCTATCGCATCCATCCGCCGTGCTAACCGCTCTGGTGCTCGTGCTCACCATCCTCGGCGCCGGTTCGAAGGCAGGCGTGGTGCCGCTGCACGCCTGGCTGCCGCTCGCGCATCCGGCCGCGCCCAGCCACGTCTCCGCCCTCATGAGCGGCGTCATGACTAAGGTCGCGGTCTACGGCACGGTGCGCATCCTTTTCGACCTACTTGGCCCGCCAGCCTGGTGGTGGAGCATGCTGGTGCTCGCCATCGGTGGCATCACCGCGGTGATGGGCGTGCTGTACGCGTTGATGCAGCACGATCTCAAACGGTTACTTGCCTATCACACAGTCGAAAACATCGGCATCATCTATATCGGTGTCGGTCTTGCGCTCGCCTTCAAGGCATACGGCATGCCGGTCGCTGCCGCGCTCGCGCTCACGGCCGGTCTATTCCATGTGTTCAACCATTCGATCTTCAAGAGCCTGCTGTTCTTCGGTGCCGGCGCCGTGCTCAACGCCACCGGCGAACGCGACATGGAGCACCTTGGCGGCCTGATCCATCGCATGCCGCAGGTTGCTTTCGTTTTTCTGGTTGGCTGCGTTGCAATCTCGGCGCTGCCGCCGCTCAACGGCTTCGCGTCTGAATGGCTCACCTTCCAGGCAATTCTGCTCAGCCCGCAGCTTCCGTCCTGGGGACTAAAATTCCTGGTGCCGGCGGTTGGCGCGCTGCTGGCACTGTCGGCGGCTCTTGCCGCGGCCTGCTTCGTCAAAGCCTTCGGCGTCAGCTTCCTCGGCCGTCCCCGCACGCCGGCCGCCGCGCAGGCGCAAGAAACCGACAGCAACTCGCTTGCTGCCATGTACATCCTAGCCGCCCTGTGCCTAGTCGCCGGCATCCTACCCGGCGTCTTCATCGATGCCTTGGCGCCGGTGAGCAAGGCCATGATCGGCATTAGCATGCCGCATCAATCGGACCTGGAATGGCTCACAATCGTGCCGATCGCGGAAAGCCGCAGTTCCTATAATGGGCTGCTAGTTTTCGTCTTCGTGACGCTGTCGGGATCAAGCGCGGCCTTTGCCATCCATCGGCTGGCCTCCGACAAATTGCGCCGCGGTCCGGCCTGGGATTGCGGGTATCCGGACCCGAGCCCGGTGACGCAATACACTGCCTCGAGCTTCGCGCAGCCGATCCGCCGCGTCTACGGCACCACGATCTTCCGCGCGCGCGAGATCGGCGAAATACCGCCGCCGGGCGCCACCGCACCAGCGCGCCTGACGGTGCAGTTGCACGATCTGATCTGGGACACCGCCTACGCGCCGATCAGCGGGTTCGTCGCCTTCACTGCGAACAAGCTGAACGTTCTGCAATTCCTGACCGTCCGCCGCTATCTCACGCTGGTGTTCACGGCGCTGGTGCTGCTGCTTCTGGTACTTGCAATATGGTCGTGATCCGCGATTTCGCCCTGCAGGGCATGCAAATGCTGTTAGTGCTGCTGCTCTCGCCGCTGCTCACCGGCTTCGTCCGCAAGGTGAAAGCTAGGCTCTTGCGCCGGCAGGGCCCACCGCTGCTGCAGCCTTATCGCGATCTGATCCGCTTGATGCGTAAGGACGTGGTGCTAGCGGAGAGTGCATCCTGGCTGTTCCGCGTCATTCCCTATATCATTTTTGCCGGCACCTGGGTGGCAGCAGCCCTGGTGCCGACCTTCGGCAGCGGCTTGCTGTTTTCCTGGTCGGCGGACCTGATTGCCATCATTGCGCTGCTCGGCAGTGCCCGCTTTTTCCAGGCGCTTGCTGGCCTTGATGTCGGCACGAGCTTCGGTGGTATCGGCTCAAGCCGCGAGGTAATGATCGCCTCGCTGGCCGAACCGGCAATGCTGATGATCATGTTCACGCTGGCCCTGATCGCCGGCTCCACTCAGCTTTCAACCATGGCCACTTACATGGGTTCCGGCGTCGAGGGCCTGCGCGTCTCGCTTGGCCTTGCGCTGCTCGCGCTTATCATCGTGGCGCTCGCCGAGAATGCGCGCATTCCGGTTGACAATCCGGCGACCCACCTTGAGCTCACGATGGTGCACGAAGCGATGGTACTGGAATATTCCGGCCGCCATCTCGCGCTGATCGATCTCTCCTCCGAACTCAAGCTGTTGCTCTATGTGTCCGTGATTGGCTGTTTGTTCATGCCGTGGGGCATTTCCGGAGCGGAGGCCAATCCCCCCACCATCGCCCTCGGCCTTGCCGCCTATGTAGGGAAGCTCGCGGTCGGCGGTTTCCTGCTGGCGCTGTTCGAAACCGCTATCGCAAAGATGCGTGTTTTCCGCGTTCCAGCCTTTCTCGGCGCCGCGCTGATGCTCGGCCTGCTTGCCACCCTGCTGCTGTTCGTTTCTCGGAGCCTCTAATGCGCGGCATCACCTTCGACATCGCCCACATGCTGGCCGGCTCCCTGGTGCTGGTGAGCTTCATGCAGCTCTACCAGGACCGGCTCTACGCGTTGCTCAATACCTTCGCCCTGCACGCCCTAGTGCTCGCTGCCTCGGTCGCCTGGCAGGCCTTCGTGCAGGGAGCGCCGCATCTCTACCTCACTGCGCTGATCGCGCTTGTGTTCAAGGCCATTATCATTCCAATCGCGCTGCACCGAATCATCGTGCGGCTGGGCATCCACCGCGAAATCGAGACCGTGGTCGGCATCGGTCCGACCATGCTGCTCGGCATTGGCCTTGTCGCGCTCTCGATGGTGGTGATGCTGCGGGTAACGGTCGAGGCGGATCCGCTGGCACGTGAGGATCTTGCCTTTGCGCTGTCGGTCGTGCTCATCGGCCTGTTGATGATGGTAACGCGACGCAACGCGGTCAGCCAGGTCATCGGCTTCATGTCGCTGGAAAACGGCCTAGTGCTCGCCGCGACCGGTGCCAAAGGCATGCCATTGGTGGTCGAGATCAGTGTCGCCTTCTCGGTGCTGATCGCCTTCATCGTGATAGGCATCTTCCTGTTCCGCATCCGTGAGCGCTTCGACACCGTTGACGTGCAAGTGATCGATCGCTTCCGCGGAGAGGCCAGATGATCGATGCGCTAAGCGGTGTTCTGCTAATTCCTGCGGTTGCGGCGGCCCTGCTCGCCGGCATGCCCGGCTATCGCTGGAGCGCGCGGCTCAATGTGCTTGCTGCGTTCCTGAGCTTTGCAACCGCAGTTTCATTTTTCGCAGTCCAGCCGACGCCCGGTGCCTATCTGCTGGTGGACGATCTCAACAAGGTCTTCATCATGCTCACAACCCTGGTCGGCTTCACCACCAGTGTGTTCAGCGCGAGTTACATCGAGCACGAGATCGAGATCGGCAGGCTAACCCCGACTTTCGTGCGCTTCTATCACGCCATGTACCAGACGCTAATGTTCGCTATGAACCTCGCGCTCGTAGCGAACAATATTGGGCTGATGTGGGTCGCCATCGAGCTCGCGACGCTCACCACCGTGCTGATGGTCGGCATTTACCGAACACATGAGGCGCTGGAGGCCGCCTGGAAATATTTCATCCTCGGCAGCGTCGGCATTGCGCTCGCGCTTTTCGGTACCATCCTCGTTTACATGGCGGCACGGCCTGTGCTGGGCGAAGGTCTCTACGCTATGGTGTGGACGGTGCTAATCACCCGTGCGGGACAGTTCGATCCGGCGCTGCTGAACCTCGCCTTCGTGTTCCTGCTGCTTGGCTACGGCACCAAAGTAGGCTTGGCGCCTCTGCACGCTTGGCTGCCCGACGCGCATGCCGAAGGCCCAACGCCGATCTCTGCGGTGTTGTCGGGTCTGCTGCTCAACGTCGCGCTTTACGCTCTGCTCCGCTTCAAGATGCTGCTGGCGCTCAACCCGGCGGCGCTGGCGCCAGGCCCGCTGATGGTGACGATGGGCCTGATTTCTTGCGTGTTCGCAGCCTTCATGCTGTACCGGCGGCGCGACATCAAGCGGCTTTTCGCCTATTCCTCGATCGAGCACATGGGCATTATCGTGTTCGCCTTCGGCATGGGCGGCGCATTGGCGAACTTCGCGGCTCTACTGCACATGACCATGCATTCGCTGACCAAGTCGGCGATCTTTTACGCGGTCGGGCACATTTCCCAAGTCAAGGGCACGCAGAAGATCGCCGATATGGGCGGGTTGACGGTTACCAATCCCGTGCTCGGCTGGGGCCTGGTGCTTGGAGTTGTGGCGATCGCCGGACTGCCGCCCCTCGGCATCTTCATGAGCGAATTCTTGGTGGTGAGCTCAACCTTTGCGCGTCAGCCGTGGCTCGCGGCACTGCTGGTGCTCGCCATCCTGGTCGCGCTCGGCGGCCTATTCTTGCGCCTCAACTCAATCGTGTTCGGCGAGCCGCGCGGCCCGACTGCGCCGACGGAAGCCTCCTACGTGCCGATGTTTGCGCATCTCGCCATCGTCTTCATGGCGGGCATCTATATGCCGCCGGCACTGGTTGCCGGCTTCCAGAACGTCGCGCGGCTATTGGGATAACGCCATGGCCCTGCTCGATAGCATTGCGCACAAGGACACCGCCAAACGGCATCGCCCGTGGCCACGCGTCGGCGTGAGCGATGAAGGCTGGCGACAGGCGATTGACCTGCTCGCAGGCGGCCGTGCGACGCTGCTAGGGCTGTGGGGCGATGCTCCGGACGTCCACATGGCGCTGCTGGGCGAGAAGTTCGACAACATCGCCGTGCTCACTTACACCTGCAAGAACGGAACCTATCCCAGCGTCGGTGCGCGCCATCCGCCGGCGATACGTCTAGAACGCGCGATCCGCGACCTGTTCGGGATAGAGGCAGCCCGCGCAACGGACGCGCGCCCATGGCTCGATCTCGGCTTCTGGGACGTGCAGCACCCGCTTGGGAAAAAACATGCGGCGAAGAAACACGCGCCTTACACCTTTCTGGCGGCTGAGGGCGAAGGCCTGCATCAGATTCCGGTCGGCCCGGTGCATGCCGGAATCATCGAGCCGGGGCACTTCCGTTTTACTTGCAATGGTGAGCATGTCGTGCGGCTCGAGCAGCGACTCGGCTACGTCCACAAAGGCATCGAGTCATTGATGGCTGGCGCCTCGCTCGACGATGCAGCAAAGCTCGCATCTCGGACTTCAGGCGATAGCACAGTTGCTTATGCCTTTGCTTTTGCGCAGGCTGCCGAAGCAGCGCTGCAAATCAAGGCGCCCCCGCGTGCGACCTATCTCCGCGTGCTGATGGCGGAACTGGAGCGGCTCGCCAATCATGTCGGCGACATCGGCGCAATTTGCAACGACGCGTCGTTCGCCCTGATGCATGCGCAATGCAGTGTCCTGCGTGAGCGCACGCTGCGCGCAGCTGAGGCTTGTTTCGGCCATCGGCTGATGATGGACGCGATTGTGCCTGGCGGTAATGCGCGGGACATCACCGCCGACGGCGCCAGTCACGTGCGAAATCTGCTGGCCGAAATTCATCGCGTGTTCCCGCGCCTGGTCGAGCTCTACGACAACACCGCCTCGCTGCAGGACCGCACCGTAACGACCGGCATCGTGAAAGCCGATTACGCGCGCCAGTTCGGCACCGGCGGCTATGTCGGGCGCGCGTGCGGTCGCACTTTCGACGCGCGGCGCATGCCAGGCTATGCGCCCTACGATGCCCTGCAATTCGAGGTGCCAGTGCTGGAAGCCGGCGACGTCAACGCGCGGGTGTGGATCCGCATCCGTGAGGTCGAGCAAAGCCTTACCCTGATCGAGCAGGTACTCGGACGGTTGCCAAAAGGCGATGTGAGGACCGCGGTCAAATCGAAGGGCGAACCGTGCGAAGGGCTGGCGCTGGTGGAAGCCTTCCGCGGTGACGTGCTGGTCTGGCTGCGGCTCGACGGCAAAGGCCGCGTCGAGCGCTGCCACTTGCGCGATGCGTCGTGGTTCCAGTGGCCACTCCTTGAAACGGCGATCGAAGGCAATATCGTCGCCGACTTCCCGCTTTGTAATAAGTCATTCAACTGCTCCTATTCCGGACATGATCTATAGGGCTGCATGCGCAAGACGCTGTTCGAAAGCTTTACTCACGGCCCGCTCACCGAGCCGCCGCCCCCCGCCGACGAAACCGGCCTCGCCGAACTGGCGCAAGCCCTCAATCGCACCGCGCGCGCCAAACTCGGCCGATCGCTGTCGATCCGGCAGGTCGATGCGGGCTCCTGCAACGGTTGTGAACTGGAAATCCATGCGCTGAGCAACGCCTTCTACGATCTCGAGCGCTTAGGCCTGCGTTTCGTCGCGTCGCCGCGCCACGCCGACGTACTGATGGTGACTGGACCGGTCACCAAGAACATGCGCGAGGCCTTACTGCGGACGTATGACGCGACGCCCGATCCCAAATGGATAGTGGCGGTGGGCGCCTGCGCCGTCGATGGCGGGGTGTTCGCCGGCAGCTATGCGGTCGAGGGTGGCGTCAAGGACGTGGTGCCAGTCGACCTCACGATCCGCGGCTGCCCACCCAACCCGCGCCAATTGCTGGCTGGCTTGCTCGCACTGTTGCAGACCGCCTCCTAGCTGCCTCACAAGAGATATGATGTATTTGCGGCCCCTTTGTAGGAGCCGTTCGTGAAGCTTGTGTTGTTCAAGTCCGCGGCAGGCGCAGGAATCTTGCCGGGCCTGCTCACCGAACGCGGCGTGGTCGATATCTCAGCGGCGGTAAAGAAAAGCTACACACCACAGCTCACCATGCAGGGCATCATCGACGATTTCGAGCGCCTGCGCCCAGTGCTGGAAAAACTCGGCGGCGAAGGCGCCGCTCTGCCGCTCGAAAGCGTACGGCTCCGCTCTCCGTTGCCGCGGCCAGGCAAGATCCTCGCCTGCATCGCTAATTATTGGGAACATGCCCAGCGCGAACCTCGCCCTCTCAACATGTTCATGAAAAATCCGGATGCGGTGATCGGCCCCGGCGACACCATCATGCTGCCCGAGTTCACAGTGCCGTGGATATTCATGCACGAAGCCGAGCTGGCCGTGGTGATCAAGGGGCCTGCCAAGATGGTGAAGGCGAAGAACTGGCGCAGCGCGGTGTTCGGCTATACCGCAATAATTGACGTCTCCGCGCGCGAGCAAGGCCGCCGCACCTGGCCGGCGACTCCGCTCACCAGCTGGCTCGGCAAGTCGTTCGACACCTTCGCGCCGATCGGCCCCTGCATCGCCACCGCCGACGAGATCGTGGAGCCGAACGACCTGATCGTACGCTTCTGGAACGACGGCCAACTCCGCCACAACTACAATACCGACGACATGGAGCATCGCGTGCCCGAACTCGTCGAGTTCGCCACCACGGTGATGACAATGAATTCCGGCGATCTCGTTGCCTGCGGCACCAACCACGAAGGCCTCGGTGCGCTGCAAGACGGCGAGACGGTCGAGATCGAAATCCAGAATATCGGTAAGATGAAGCTGAAAGTGTCCGACCCGCTCAAACGCAAATGGGAGCGCGGCATCTACGTGGGCGTGGATTCCACCAATCCCGACGCGGTGAAGCGTCGCCGGCCGCCGGAGCCGACGCATGAACAAGAACAGTGAAATCCGCGACAACATGCAAATCGATTGGGACGCGTCGATCCGCATGGACGACGGCGTAGTATTGCGGGCCGACGTCTACCGGCCGGTCGGCGGCGGCAAATATCCGGTAATCCTGAGCTACGGGCCGTACGCCAAGGGGTTGTCGTTCCAGGAGGGCTACAAAAGCCAATGGTCACGCGTTATCAAGTCGGCACCCGAAGTGCTGCGAGGCTCGAGCAACAAGTACCAGAACTGGGAGCTGGTCGATCCGGAGAAATGGGTACCAGACGGCTATGCCTGCATGCGTGTGGACTCCCGCGGCGCTGGGCGCTCACCGGGCTATCTCGACGTATGGTCGGCGCGCGAGGCGCGGGATCTCAATCAGTGCGTCGAATGGGCGGGCACACAGCCTTGGAGCAGCGGCAAGGTCGGCATCAACGGTATCTCTTACTACGCAATGAATCAGTGGAATGTGGGCGCGCTGAACCCACCTCACCTCGCCGCACTTTGCATCTGGGAAGGTTCGTCTGACTATTACCGCGAGCTCTGCCGCCATGGCGGCATCTTGTGCGACTTCCTCAACAGCTGGCATCCGCGCCAAGTGGCGAGCGTGCAGCATGGCCTCGGCGATCGCGGCGCCAAGAGCGTGGTGACCGGTGAGCCAGTCGCGGGGCCAGAGACGTTACCGAAAGAAGAGCTGGCCAAGAACTGTGCCGATACCCCGGGCGAAGCGAAGCGACACGTGTTGCGCGACGACTACTACGCCGCGCGCACAGCGGAGTTCGAGAAGATCAAGGCGCCGCTGCTCTCGGCCGCCAACTGGGGCGGCGTCGGCCTGCACACGCGCGGCAATTTTGAGGGCTGGCTGCGCGCCGGCTCGCAGCAAAAATGGCTTGAAGTACACGGCGACACCCACTTCACGCATTTCTACAGCAAATACGGCGAGACGCTACAGAAGCGCTTCTTCGCACATTTCCTCAAGGGCGAGGACAGCGGCTGGAGCAAGCAGCCGCGCGTTTCGCTCAATATCCGCCACCCCGGCGAGAAATTCGTGCTGCGCGCCGAGAAGGAGTGGCCGCTCGCGCGCACGCAATGGACCAAATATTTTCTGCAACCGGACGGCAGGCTAGATCCTGCCGCGCCGAAGAGCGAGATGGCGTTGAGCTATCAAACGACCGGCGACGGCCTCACCTTCAGCACCAAACCTTCAACAAATAGCGTGGAGATTACAGGGCCAGTCGCGGCCAAACTGTGGGTGTCGTCGGAAACGACCGATGCCGATGTGTTCCTCGTGCTACGCCTGTTCGATCCGACCGGCAAGGAGATCACATTCATCGGCTCCAACGACCCGCGGACTCCGATCGGGCTCGGCTGGCTGCGCGCCTCGCATCGCAAGCTCGATCCGAAACGTTCGCAACCCTACCGGCCCTGGCACACACACGACGAGATCCAGCCGCTCATTCCGGGCCAGCCGGTGGAACTCGATATCGAAATCTGGCCAACTTCCGTCGTGGTGCCGCCTGGCTACTGGGTAGCACTCACCGTGCGCGGCAAGGACTACGAATTCGACGGCACTGACGCGGCGCTACCCGACGCGCCCTATCCGATGAAGGGCGTCGGGCCGTTTCTGCACGTGGATCCGGACGACCGGCCTGCGAAGATCTTTGCCTGCCGCAACACGCTACACTTCGCCGCCGGCAAGCAGCCATATCTGCTGTTGCCGGTGATCCCGGAGGGCTAGCGCGCCGGTTGCAACACCTGCTCGAGCCAGTCCCACATATAGGCCGAGCAGATGCTCTGGTTGTCGATCTGACAGTGGTGATAGCCGCCCTCTTCGCGCGTGAAGAGCTTAAACGTCTTGTGCTTCGAGCCGACCGCATCGAAGCATTTCTGCGCCTCGGGCAACGGAATCTGCTCGTCGCCCTCACCGTGCAGCATCAAAAACGGGCACGCAATTTTCTGCACGACGCCATCGAGCTTGAACGGCTCCAGCTTTTTCAAAACCTCATCCTGCGTTTTCACGTTGAGCACCCAAGCAATGTGCTGTTGCGCCACCGACAGTGACGGGGTATCGGCGTGCGCCAAGCGCTCGAAGCGGTCGCGCCAGATTTTCTGATAGTCCCACTGCGCGCCCCAAGCGAGACAGCAGGCGAAACGCTTATCGAACGCCGCTGCGCGCGGCGCGTAATAGCCGCCGAGACTGATCGCCATGACGCCAATGCGCTTGGGATCGACCTCGGGCCTCGCGGCAAGATAGTCGAACACCGGCGTCGCGTAATGCTCGGTGTCGTGGCGCAGATAGAGTCCGCGAAAGCGGATGCTCTCGCCGTTGCCCGGGCCGTCGACGATCAGACAAGCGATGCCGCGCGCGACCAAGTCGGCGACACCCTTGAAGTACTGGATTTCCTTGGTGACATCGAGGCCATCGAAGAACACCATCGCCGGTACCTTGCCGCTTTTCTTGGCCGGCTCGGCATGCACGAAAATCGCCGGCAGGCTGGTGACGCCGTAGGGAACTTCCACGTGCTCCAGCCGCGGCCGCCTGATGTATTTCGCGGCGTCGCGCAAGGCTTGCACGCCGCGCATGTAGGCATCGTTACCCTGCTTGCTCTTCGGCTGCAGGAAGCGCTCGCCGACGTGGTAATAGGCGCTGGCGCGCTGCAAATATTGTGCGCCGCTAATCGTGTGCCCGGCGGCGATGCGCTCGCGGCCACGGTCCTCTACAATGCGCGCCTCGCGCGCCCATTCACGAAACCACGCGTCGTCGTCGCCCACGCATTTCTTCAGGCGCAGGCCGACGCGGTTGACCTCGCCGATCTCGGCGCCGCCCCACGGTGCCATGTTCAGCCCGATCAGCAGCCCGTGCGACCAGCGGTAATTGTCTGGGAAATAGTTGAAGGACAGCTCTTCCGACACAGCGTACCGTCAATTCTTGTCCGGCCGGAACTTGGTCTCCGGCTTGATCCCCTTGCGCTTCTGCTTGACGCTGATCAGGCCGTTTTCCAGATAGCGGCCAAGCGCGGCGCGCTTGGCCGCCTCGTCCCATTGCGGCAGCCAGTCGCCGAGCGAGTAGCCGAACCAAGGCGGCTGCGGACGCAGCGGCTCAAAGCCTAGCTCGTCCCAGATCGCCTTCGCCCGCTCCATATATTCCTGCTTCGGCAACGCGAGCGGCGGCATGTCGCCCTTCATGGTTGCGTCTAGCAACAGCGTCGAATCTTCTTCGCTGTCGTGTTCGCGCTTGGGCCCGTGTCCCATCCCGCGATGCGGTAGCAGCTGCACGTCTTCGATCGGATTCATGCGATAGGCCATGGCCCACAGCAGCGCGTCGGCATTATCTGGTGAAATGTCCTCGTTGACCGCGATGCAGATCTTGCCGCAATCGCCCTTGAAGAACGCGGCACCGTGCAGCGCGCGCCACACTTCGGTGCGTGCGGCACCTTTTTCCATAGTGATGATGGTGACACGCAGAAGCCCAGTGAGCGGCTCATGCAATGCCACCTTCTTCACGCCGCGGATGCCCAGCGTCTTGGACAAATGCGACAGGAAAAGCGGCTCGTAGGCAACCCGCTTGATCACACTCGATTCGCTCGGTGCCACCTGGCTAATATACGACGGGATGATCGGATTTTTGCGATGGGTGATCGCTGTCACCTGCATCGGCATATTGAACTCTTCAAGCGCCACATGGCCATGCGACTCGCCGAACGGAGCTTCCGGCTCGAGCCATTCGGTGTCGATCATCCCCTCGATCACTAATTCCGATTCAGCCGGCACCAAAAGGTTGACGGTGCGCGCCCGCACCACGTTGATAGGCTCACCGGCAAGCCCTCCCGCAACGGTGAATTCGTCGACGCCGATGGGCAGTTTTTGCGGACCCAGGAAGGCGACAAAGGGGGGGCAGCCGAGCACGATAGCGCAGGGCATCGGTTCTTTACGTTTCTGGTACTTGAGATAATGCTGGTAGCCGCCGGCGCCGCCGACGCGCGTCGCCATGCGCACAACCAGCCGGTCCGGCGCCTTCAGCGCGGCGCGGTAGGTGCCCATATTCTGAATCCCGGTCTCGGGATCGCGCGTGACCACATTGGTCGCGGTCAGCGTCGGCGCGCTGTCGAAGCCCGGCGTCGAGACCGGGATCGGCAACATGTCGAGCCCATGTCCCTCGCCCTGCAACGCGGCTCCCTCGATGACGACGTCATGACAAATCGCTTCGTTCACCAGCCGCGGCTCGATCGGGTTGGCGATCGCGTGATCCCATTTGGCCTGGATGTCCTCGACCTTGGCCTCCATGCCGATACTGTAGATCTGCGGGTTTGCGGCAATGGCGCCGACCACCACCGACATCTTGTATTTGCGCCCCAGCCCGTCGGTGATGTTGGTGAACAGGAAGGCCTTGCGCTTTTCCTCATCGAGGCCGCCGACAAATTGCCAGCGCACCAGCGGATGCAATTCCGAATCCTTGTCGATCGTCCGATCTATGATGCGGATGAGATCGCGTTCGCGCAGCACCTCAAGATGCTCGTGCAGATCGCGGTAGCTTCGCGTGACTTGCGTCATGAGAATAGGATAGTGCGGGCTGCTAATCGGTTCCAGCGTCGATGATGATGCGCAGAATCCGGCCCGGATTACGCTCATATTCCTCAAAAGCGGCTGAGACTTGGGCGAGCGGGTAGCGCGCGGTGATAAACGGCGACACGTCGAATTTGCCAGACGCGACCAGGTCGATCGACGGCGTCATGTCTACGGCCTTCAAGGCGCGCGCTCCAATGATGCTGATTTCCTTGATGTACAGATCGAACGCGTTGAGCCCCGTGAAATCCGAGTGTCCTAAGGAAAACGACAAGAACCGACCGCCCGGCCGTAGCATCTTGATACCGGCACGGAGAGTGCCAGTGCTACCCACAGTATCCACGACGACGTCGGCACCGTTGCCATTGGTCTGCCGTTTCACCGGCTCCGCCGCCTCATCCACGTCGGTGCGCACGACTTTGGCGCCCATGCTTTCAGCCAGATCGATCTTCCATTGACTGCGCGAAACCGCGATCACCGGCTTGCAGCCGTTGAGCACCGCGAGGCGCGTGTGCAGCAGGCCAGTCGGCCCTTGGCCCAGAACGACGACAGATTCGCCCGGCTTGATGCCGGCGCGCACCTGCGCGTGATGCACCGTCGCGAGCGTTTCGATCATAGTCGCTTCAGCAAGCGGTAGGTGTTGCGGTAGCGGGTATACGTAACGCGCGGCCAGGCGGACGTACTGACTGAGCGAGCCTTCGAACTCGCGGCCCAAAATACCGGCATTGCGGCACAAATGCTCGTCGCCACGCTGGCAGCAGTCGCATTGGCCGCAGCTGATGACCGGATTGATGATGACATTCTGTCCCGGCTTCAAGCCCGTCACGCCCGCGCCGATTGATGCAACGGTGCCGGTCGCCTCGTGCCCGAGCACAATCGGGTAGTGCACGCCGGGGTGCTGACCCAGATAAAGGTCGAGATCGGTGTGGCAAACCGCGGTGGCGGCAATGCGCACGACCACTTCGCCCAATCCGGCAGCCGGAACCGGACGTTCGTCGATGCTAAATTTCTTGGGTTGTTGAAGAACAGCCGCCTTCATGGGACTCCTGACTGGGGCATGATCGCAATCGCCTGGCGGCCTCGCAACCGTGAAAATTACCAGCATCAACGCCCGCGAGTTCGATAATCACCTATGCCGCCAGCGTGACTTCACCGCGGTCCCGCGTGTTAGGGTGCAAATTGGTTGTTCGTCGAGATGCCCGCGCCCTGGGGAGCCGCCTGACGTATGGTCCCAGCTCTGCGGTCGGCATCAACCGCACGCTGTTCCTGAAGGTCGCCAACTTCATCTTTGACTGAAGAACGCGCCGCTTATTTTTTTGCCGCTGCCTTGTTGTCGGCAATGGCAGCCGCCTTGCTGGATGATACCATGCGCCCATCCCAGCGTTTCACAAAATCAGTATCGATTCCAAACTGGTCGAGCACGCGCGCCACGATGTGATTGACGATATCGTCGACGCTTTTCGGATGATTGTAGAAGGCAGGCATGGGCGGGATGATCGTCACGCCCATGCGCGAAAGCTTGAGCATGTTCTCAAGGTGCACTTCAGATAACGGCGACTCGCGCGCGACCAGCACTAGCTTCCGCCTTTCCTTAAGAACGACGTCGGCAGCGCGATGGATGAGGTGTTCGCCAAAACCCATTGCAATACTGCCGAGGGTGCGCATCGAGCACGGTATCACCACCATGCCGTCAGTGATGAACGAACCAGATGAAATCTCCGCCGCCATGTTCGATGCATTGTGATAAACGTTGGCCAATGCGGCCACTTGTTTGACCGTATACGGCGTCTCGTGCTCGATTGTTCGGTGCGCCCACGCACTGATGATGAGATGCGATTCCACCTTGCACGCCCTGAGCGCCTCGAGCAGGCGTATGCCGAGGATCGCGCCGGTCGCCCCGGTGAGGCCAACAATCAGGCGTCGCATTTGTGTTCCCTCCAAGCCAAGCGTCGCTACGGAGAAATTTCGAGCGTCTCCTTATGGCCAAAGCCCTTGCTATTGTCGATCAAAACAATGCGCGCCGGCCGCAAGCGATAAACGGTGGTACGCGCATAGGCCTCGAGTAGCTTGGTCGGCCCCTTCGCCAATTCTCCGAGAAATGGATAGCGCGCCTCAAGTAGCGCAAGATGGCGCTTGCGTTCGTGCATCGCCACGATCGGTTGCGCCGCACCTGCGATTTGTATACCGCGTATGTCCGCGAAATCCGAATAATCCGGCGCCACCGTGGCGGCCACGCGCGGGTCTGCCGCTATGTCCCGGGAATGCCGTGTATCAGGGTCGGACACCCAAACGAGGGCCAGTCCATCGCATGCGTAGAACAGATTTGTCGCATGCGGGCCGCTCGAACCAACGGTCGCGAGCGACATGACGTGGTGCGTTGCGAGAAAAGCGGCGACCCGCTGTTCGAGCTCCGAGTTCATGACGCCCAACAATGCCATACAGGGGTGGTCATTGGAAACATTTGGAAGCCTGTGAGATTTAAGGTTAGGATACTGACATGAGACCTCTCCCAAAAGCGTCACATCTTACCCGGCGATCAGACGCGAAGGATTGGTCGCGCGCCGACAACAGTTTGGACGAAGTGATCATCGTTGATGCAAACGACATACCGATCGGGACAGCGCTTAAGCTCGATGCGCACCGCAATGGACTTCGGCATCGCGCCATATCCATCGTCATTGGGGACGGCAACGGCCGCGTGCTGCTGCACCAACGCGCCGCCGAAAAATATCACTCGGGTGGACTTTGGACGAATACCTGTTGCAGCCACCCTCGTCCCGGCGAGAGCGTCCTCGATGCCGCCGTGCGGCGGCTGGAGGAAGAAATGGGCATCGTCTGCCCGCTCTCCTTCATCTTCGCGATGCCTTACCGCGCCGAAGTGTCTAATGGCCTGATTGAAGACGAAATAACGCATGTGTTCGGTGGCCATTTCACCGGTTCGCCAACTCCGAATCCGAACGAGGTCGCCGACTGGCGCTGGATGGACTACACCGAAGTCGAGCGTGACGTCGATGCGCGGCCCGAGCTCTACACTGCCTGGTTCCGCAAGATGCGCCGCGAATTCTGGAATCGTGTGCGCGCATCCTTGGGCGACTCCCCCGACTAAACGCAGCAGAAGGAGTCTCCGCACGCTGCCGGTAGACATCGGGATGGCGGCGGAATTGCTGCAGCACGATGCCAAGGCACCTGTGGCATTGTTCGATAAGATTCCGGGCTACCCGAAAGGCTTCCGCGTGCTCACCAACTTTTTTGGTAGCCGGCGACAGAACATGACGCTTGGCTTTTCGCCCGATCTCAACAAGATC
>Ga0207762_1000023_pt1 | contig 25434 bp, 25 predicted proteins | sample LuqExpMetageno37_FD_187795 | JGI IMG/M metagenome (GOLD analysis project Ga0207762, IMG submission 187795) | Tropical forest soil microbial communities from Luquillo Experimental Forest, Puerto Rico - Sample 37 (SPAdes) | ecosystem: Environmental > Terrestrial > Soil > Tropical forest ...
TTCCTCCCGTTTTCTGTGTGCTGACCCTGAGCCCATATTGAACTGCCCAGGGAAAACGCCGCGATCATGACGGCCATCCGTTTCATCTTTACCTCCGTTCAGGGCGAACCGTGATCGATCATTTGCGGTATTGCTCGTCGGTCACCTTCTCCATCCACTCCACGGCCTTGCCGTTGAGCTGTTCCTGTATTGCAATGTGCGTCATGGCCGTAGTTGGGGTCGCGCCGTGCCAATGCTTCACGCCCGGTGGAATCCAGATAACGTCGCCCTTGTGAATTTCTTCGACCGGTCCTTTCCATTGCTGAATCCAGCCAGTTCCGTCCGTCACAATCAGGATCTGACCGAGCGGATGCGTGTGCCAGGCGCTCCGCGCGCCGGGCTCGAATGTCACTTTCCCGCCGCTTGTCCGCGATGGATCGTGACCGGGAAACAGCTGCTGAACCTGCACCGAACCGGTGAAGAACTGGTCAGTCCCTTTGTTTGACTTCAGGGACTCGCTTCGCGCGATCCGGATGGTATCTGCATTCTGGACAGGCGCCGTTTGTGCAGCGCCGTTCGCAGGCCACATGAAAAGTGACAGGATCGCCGCCGCAATCAGTTTGAGTTTCATTCCTCCTCCACACGTCATCGGCGTTATCGTCTTCAGCGCATAACGAAGCCGCCGTCCACAGAAATGGACTGGCCGGTGACGTAGCTGGCAGCCTCACTACAAAGCCACAAAACAGCAGTGGCAATCTCCTCGGGCCGGCCAACCCGTCCCATCGGGATGCTCTTCTCCATTACTTTGAGAGCCTCACCTTGACCCGCCGCCACCATCTGGTCGGCCATTGGCGTCCAGATGAGTCCCGGACATACGGCATTGACGCGAATGCCGCGGGCCGCATATTCGAGCGCCGCACTCTTGGTGAACCCGAGCACTCCATGCTTGCTGGCATGGTAGATCCCGCGTTCCGCACCTCCCACTAGCCCTCCCATGGAAGAGCAGTTAACGATAGCGCCGCTTTTTTGCTTGCGCATCTGCTCCAATTCAAACTTCATGCAACTCCAAACACCGCGAAGATTGATACCCATAACCCGGTCGTAATCTTCCCGAGTGGTATCAGCCGTCTCGGCGAGGACATTCTGGACGCCTGCATTGTTGAAAGCGGCATCCAGGTGCCCGAACGTAGCCACCGCCTTCTCGACCATGGCCTCGACCTGCTTGTCATCCGAGACATCGCAGGCGACCGCCAGCACCTTGTGACCCTGCGCAACGAATTCGTCGGCTATAGCCCGCACCGACTTCTCGTTCCAGTCCGCCAGCACGACGGCGGCCCTCGCTTCGGCAAAGGCTTTCGCCGTCGCCAGCCCCAGTCCGGAGCCGGCGCCCGTGACCAGTGCAACCTTGTTCTCAAAAGACAGATTCATAAATGCATTCCCCTTGGTATCAATGGTTCTCAGTTGCAGTAAATTTCTCGCATGTTTCCTGAACAACATCTCCTGCTGTCACCGATTCGTCATCCGTTCCAGTTCTTCCGGATAGCGGTCGCCGTGCACCGTGATCCTCGCGATAGCGGCGTCGAGTTCTCTAAGATCACCCGAGGTAAGTTCAATAGCGGCCGCTCCGAGGTTCTCTTCAAGGCGCTCGAGTCTGGTGGTGCCGGGAATGGGAACGATCCACGGCTTCTGCGCCAGGAGCCAGGCGAGCGCGATCTGGGCGGAGGTCGCATTCCTCTTGGCGGCGAATGCGGCAATCAAATCCACGAGCGCGCGATTTGCCTTGCGGGCTTCCGGCGAGAAGCGGGGAAAACTGCCGCGATTGTCCTCTGGATCAAACTGGGTGTCCTCCGTAATCGCCCCGGTGAGGAACCCCCTGCCAAGCGGACTGAACGGAACAAAGCCGATGCCAAGCTCTTCAAGCGTGGGGATAATTTCCTCTTCCGGACGTTTCCACCAGAGCGAGTATTCGCTTTGCAGCGCCGTCACCGGCTGAATGGCGTGCGCCCGCCGGAGGGTGTGCGCCCCTGCTTCCGATAATCCGAAGTGCTTCACCTTGCCTTCACGAATCAGATCCTTCACCGCACCCGCCACATCTTCAATCGGCACGTTCGGATCGACGCGATGCTGATAGAGCAGATCGACGGTGTCGACCCTCAGCCTCTTTAGAGAGCCCTCGACGGTCTCTTTGATATACTCCGGCCTGCTATTGAGGCCGGTCGGGTGCGGATCTTTCCCGGAGCCAATCTGGAATCCAAACTTGGTTGCGATCACCACTTGCTCCCGCACAGGAGCGAGGGCCTCGCCCACGAGTTCTTCATTTACGAACGGACCGTAGACTTCCGCTGTATCGAAGAACGTGACACCGCGTTCGACCGCAGCCCGAATGAGCGTAATCATCTCCCGCCGGGTTCCCCCCACCGCTCCGTGACCGGGACTCAGCCTCATGCAGCCAAGGCCCATGGCAGAGACTTCAAGATTGCTCTTCCCTAATTTGCGTTTCTGCATTGTTTCCATTCTCCGTACGGCTTTGCGCTCGTCGTCTCAAAGGTCGCTCTCATCGTATCCGGGCTTCTTGTAGAGCTTGTCTAGGTTGTTCTTGACTTCGGGCCTGTACACTTTCTCCACCCACTCACTCGGCTTGACTTCTTCCATCGCCACCGAAACCGACTCCTCGCCGTAGTGCAGGATTTCCATAATGTCCTTGGTAATCGCGTCGGCCAGGGTTTTCTTCTGCTGTTCGGATTTGCCGGGCCACAATTTCACAATTACATGAGGCATAGCTCTCTCCTTTAGTTTGTCGCGGAGCGAGGCACGACTCTTACCGTTGCCCGCGTGCCCGCTCCCCGATCATTGGCTTGAGATACGGGCTGCCTGCATATTTCGCGCGGTAGGCATCATCGATGTGCTGGTTGATCTCCCCGTTCACAGGTTCGAAGGTGACTTCCTTGGTTATGCCGGCGGCCGTGATTCGTCCTGCCTTCTGGCGCACTGCTGCCTCGTACCATCGCGACTTCTTGCCGTTGTACGCCCGCACATAGAGGTCGCCGTCAACTACTACTGACCAAATCCACGTTGGGGTACCGTAGGTTTCCCCATCGTCACGGAATGGTGAGATGTGCAGGTCATCGGTCTCGCCAATTTTGCGTAGTTCGTCGTTCTTCCAGCTACTCACGTGATACCTCCCCGTTTCATGCAGTCCGCGGACGCAATAGCGCTTTTATCGCGCGGCGCTCATCCATGGCGCGATAGCCCTCGGCCACCTGCTCGAGCGGCAGCACCAGGTCAAATACCTTTCCGGGCTCGATATTGCCATTGAGAATCAGTTCGATCAGCTTGGGCAAATAGCGGCGCACCGGGGCGGGGCCGCCGTGCAGGTGGACGTGGCTAAAGAACAGTTGTGCGCCATCGAGGGTGACACCATGAGGAACACCGACGTAGGAAACGAACCCGCCAGGGCGAGCCGATTGGATTGCCTGCATCATCGACTCCTGCGTACCTACACACTCAAGCACGGAGTCAGCGCCGATGCCCTCTGTGATCTCCTTAATCAGCTCGGCGCCCACTTCGCCACGTTCGGTCACGATATCAGTGGCGCCAAAGTCGCGGGCGAGTTTCTGCCGTGCATCATTGCGGCTCATGGCGATAATGCGTTCGGCTCCCATCTGCTTGGCTGAGAGCACGCCAAGGAGCCCAACAGCCCCATCGCCGACCACAACCACGGTGCCGCCCGGCTTCACATTGGCAGCTTCGGCAGCGAACCAGCCCGTCCCTAATACGTCCGACGCGGTCAACAGGCTTGGTATGAGGTCGGAGGACGGCGTGCCTGCCGGCGTTGGCACCAGAGTCCCATCCGCCAACGGCACTCGCAGGAACGGCGCCTGCGCCCTCAACATGAATTCACGGTGTATGCACGAGGATTGGTATCCGTACAGGCAATTAGGGCAGGTGTTGTCCGATGTTGCGAATGAGCCAATCACAAATTGACCGGGCTTCACGAGTTTCACCGCGTTGCCCACCTCTTCGACAAAGCCGCAGTATTCATGGCCCATCGGCGTCGGCCCATCGATCGGCTGCAAACCTCGATACGGCCAAAGATCGGATCCGCATACGCACGTAGCCGCAATGCGAAGCACGGCGTCAGTTGGTTCAATGATCTTCGGCGTCTCTCGCTCCTCAAACCGAATATCACGCGGTCCGTAAAGAACAGTTCCTTGCATACTTTCTCTCCTTCTTCCCTTCGCCCGCCTCAACGCACCGTGTATCCGCCGTCGGGAACGATCACCTGGCCCGTCATAAATCCGGCACCAGGACTGCACAACCAAAGAACAGCTGAGGCGATCTCCTGCGCTTTGCCTAGTCCACCCATGGGAATCTCTTTCATCACGGCGTTCATCGTCTCCGGCTCGTTCGCTAACGCGTTTGCAACCATCGGAGTGTCGGTGCTCCCCGGGCACACCACATTGATGCGAATGCCCTTCGCCGCGTACTCCAGAGCGGCGCTCTTGGTTAGGCCGATCACAGCGTGCTTGGAAGCTGTGTAAGCTCCCAAGCCGGCAGTGCCGACCAATCCGCTCTGTGACGAGCAGTTGACGATCGTGCCGCTTCCTCGCGGGCCCATATGGCGTAACTCATATTTCAGGCAGTTCCAGATGCCCCGAAGGTTGACCGCTATAACGCGGTCGAAATCCTCGCCGAGAGCATCGGCTGTTTCGGCGACGGGAGCATGCACTCCGGCATTGTTGAATGCGATGTCGAGTCGTCCAAAGCGGGTTATGGTCTGCTCGACCATCGCTGCCACGGCGCCTTCATCGGCAACGTTGCAGCGGATTGCGATCGCCTTTTGGCCCGCAGAGACGAGTTGCTCGACGACAACTTCAAGGGCATCTTCGTTGATATCGGCCAGTGCCACCGCTGCGCCTGCTTTCGCGAATGCTTGCGCCGTTGCGAGCCCTATGCCCGATGCCGCGCCGGTCACCAACGCAATCTGATTCTCGAACGAAATATTCATCTTAGATTCCTTCAGTCCTCGACTTTGATTGGGTATGTGTTGGCATCAAACGGACTCCCGAGTCGCATTGCCGTTTCTAAAGCAGCACGCGTCTCTTCCGAGGAACGCCGAGGCCCAACGCCGGCATTTGCACACCATTGTTTAGTTTGATGAGGACATTTTTCTCGTTCATGATTTCTCTCAGATAATCAAGTAATTCCTATCCGATGGCACGAGGAGCAGCGGCTCACCGCATGGAACGCAGCTTGGCAATGTCCTCGTCTGTTCGGTTGCCGTGGATCTCGATTCTGGTCAACGCCGCCTCAATCCTGGCGACCTCATCATCCGTCAGTTGGACGTCAGCAGCGCCAAGGTTTTCTTCAATCCGCTCCAGCTTCCGCATTCCGGGGATTGGAACGATGAACTTCTTATGCAGCATCCAGGCCAGGGAAATCTGCGCCGGCGTGGCGCCTTGCTTTTTCGCAATGTCCGTCAGCAAGTCCAGGAGGGGCTGGTTCGCGCGAATGTTGTCCTTCTGGAATCGGGTGATGACTCTCCGGACGTCGTCGCCGGTGTATGTATCCGTGGCCGTGACCTTCCCGGACAGAAATCCGCTGGCCAGCGGACTGAACGGTACGAACCCGATTCCCAGTTCCTCGCAAGCAGGGATGACATCTTTCTCGAACATGCGCTCCATCATGGAATACTCGCTCTGGATTGCCGTAAGAGGAGTGACAGCGTTAGCACGGCGGATCTGTTCTTCGGTGGCCTGAGACTGGCCCCAGCCAAGGATTTTGCCTTCCGCGATCAACTCGCCCATGGTGCTTGCCACATCTTCGACGGGTATCGACGGTGGCACTCGATGCTGGTAGTACAACTCGACGCGATCGGTCCCCAGCCGCGTGAGCGACGCATCCAACCGCGCCCGAATCTCCTTCCGGAGTTGTGCCCCTGACAGCGGACCTGCGATGAAAAACTTCGTGGCGATCACGACCTGGTTGCGGATCGGCGCCAGCGCCCTGCCGACCAGGCGCTCATTCTCCCCCGCGCCATAGCCTTCCGCGGTGTCGTAAAACGTGCACCCCAAATCGAATGCCTTGCGCATCAGTTGGATCGCTTCGTCGTCACCCGGCCCTGGCCCGTATCCGTGGCTGAATCCCATGCAGCCGAAACCAACTGCTGACACCTCTAAATCTCGTAGTTTTCGTTTTTGCATTCTTCGTTTCCTTTCGCCGATTTACCGGTTGCTCATTCGTTCGATTTGTTCCGGGTAACGAGCTCCGTGAATAGTCATCTGTCGAGCTGCGCGTTCGATGTCGGCCAGATCGTTGGCTGTGAGCTCTACCGCCGCCGCTCCGATGTTTTCTTCGAGACGAGTCAGCTTCGTCGTACCCGGAATGGGAACGATCCACGGTTTCTGCGCCAGCAACCATGCAAGTGCAATTTGGCCCGGCGTGGCGCTCTTTCGCTGAGCAATCTGGCTCAGTAGGCTTACCAGTGCCTGGTTAGCTTTCAAAGCCTCCGGCGCGAAGCGCGGTAAACTGCTGCGGAAGTCGGTGCTTTCAAACGACGCGTTCTCACCAATTTTGCCAGTTAGGAACCCCTTGCCTAGCGGACTGTAGGGAACGAATCCGATTCCAAGCTCCTCTAGAGCAGGTATCACTTCTTTTTCAGGCTCGCGGTACCAGAGTGAATATTCGCTCTGCACGGCGGTGACCCGCTGAACGGCGTGTGCGCGTCGAATCGTCATTGCCGCCGCCTCGGACATACCAAAGTGCTTCACCTTGCCCTGCTCGATCAGGTCCTTCACGGCACCGGCCACGTCTTCGATCGGAACTTCAGGATCAACGCGGTGCTGATAGTAGAGATCAATCGCTTCGATACGCAACCTTTTGAGGGATCTTTCGACGACCTGATGGATGTGTTCCGGCCGGCTGTCCAAGAGTGTCCACCGCACTTCGTCGCCGGGCGCCGGCTTCCAACCAAACTTGGTCGCGATGACCACTTCGCTTCGAAATGGCGCCAGCGCTTCGCCCAGCAGCTCTTCGTTCACGAACGGACCATAGACTTCGGCGGTGTCGAAGAAAGTGACGCCGCGTTCTACCGCCGCGCGAAGCAGAGAGATCATCTCCTTCTTGTCTTTCGGCGGCCCGTATGACCAACTCATGCCCATGCAGCCCAAGCCGAGCGCTGAGACTTCAAGATTGTTCTTCCCGAGTGTGCGTTTCTTCATCGTTCTGGTTTCCTCGCTGGTTTAGAAGCGCTCCCAAACCACCTTCCAATGTTCGTTCTCATTCGTCGATGTGATGGTTAAGCGGTTGCCGGAAATCTCATACTTGCGCTCCAGGTATTTGCCTATGAGTGTGCGCACCAGCGAGCCGTCGCGCTAGCGCTCTGAGCGTTCTGATACATGACCTGGACAGACGCCTTGCCGCCAGCCGTAAACACCAGCATTCCCGTGCAATCTGCCTTGTGAATCGTCCCGCTCGCATCGGGTTCTTCAAGAGATGCAAGCCTCCAAGTTCCAATGAACTGTTTTTGTATCTCTTGCTTAGAGTCACGGTCGCGGCTACCGGAAAATGCCAGGACCGTTGTCGCCATTAAGCCCGTAATGAGAATGAGTAAAACCAGATTCTTCATATTCGCCTCGGCAGAATTCCTCGTTTCAATTCCAAGATACGAAATGTTGACCCTGCGGCGCTTTCCCAATACTGCCGATTCTTTGCCTAATCCTGTCTGGCATTCGGATTTTATGCACGAACTGGACCGGGAAAGCAGTACCCTAAGAAGGGGTTGAAACAGTGCCAATGCCTTGGCGAAACGACGCGAACTCGGCAGTGACGGACATGCTGACGGAGTTGGCAAGCAGGATCGCGGTCCATGCCCCTTCTGCCGGAGAGCATTCCACGGCGATTGCGGGTTTGCTTCTCTTTCGGCGAACGAAGGCCACCGCGTGTTATCGCGGCGCAGTTGAGCCCAGCCTTACGGTTTTCGTTCAAGGAAAGAAGCGAATGAGCCTTGGAGGGACGCCGTACGTTTGCGGTCCTTCCTCATTCTTCTTGTCCTCGATAGATGTTCCCGTCGAGAGCAAAATCATCGAAGCCTCAGAAGAAGTACCGCTGCTGTCGATGTTGCTTCGTCTCGACATGTCCATCGTACGGGAGATGCTGAATCGCGAGGAACTGCCGGAATCAGAAGCCTCTTCGCAACGTCGCGGTGTTGCGATTGGCCGGGCATCGGTCGGTTTGCTAAAAGCGTGCTCTCGGCTCATGGAACTTCTCGATGCTCCCGAGGACATACCTTTTCTCAGCCACTTAGTCCAACGCGAGATCATTTACCGGATCTTGCGAACGCCGCAAGGTGGGCGACTCCGAAGTATTGCAACGACGGGCGACCTCGGTAACAGAACTGCGAGAGCGATCATCTGGCTCAAGGATAACTACGCGAAGCGCTTGCACATGGAGGAGCTAGCAGAGATAGCCCGGATGGGGGTTTCGACACTGCACCATCAGTTCCGCGCACTGACCGCCATGAGCCCGTTGCAATTCCAAAAGCAGCTGAGGCTACAAAAGGCGAGGGAGCGGATGCTCATGGATGGCATGGATGCAACAACTGCCGCCTATGAAGTCGGGTACGAGAGCGTCAGCCAATTCAACCGGGAATACAGCCGCTTCTTCGGACAACCCCCGATGCGTGACGTCAAAGCTCTACGGGCCACCGGTGTTGTTGCCGCATAACTTCTCGTGGAGCGAAGAACTGAGAAACACGTTTAATCGCAATGCGCGTTTTCGTCCACTGTATGATTGCTATCGGTGTACGAGCTTGAGGGAGTGGAGCACGGTCCTGCGTGAAACAGCCTTACAACAGTTGTCCATCATCCAAAATCGAGCGCTTTCCAGGGTCGTGATGCGAATCCCGTATGAACGAAGCCTAAACATCGCTCCTGCCTGTCCTCTGTTTACCAGGTAGCGGACCGTGCTGACACTCGGACTTCTCGCACCTGAATTCTATTTCACGCTGTTATAGTCCTTGTCGCTAACGGGCTCCAACCAGATTGTTTTTCCCTTTTGAGTGGGTGTTACTGCTATATAGGCAAACGTGCTGGATGGTGTTGCGCCGTGCCAATGTTCCACTCCTGGAGCGCATTTGATTACGTCTCCCTTGTGAACGATACGCGCGGGCTTTCCGCGTTCCTGATAGTAGCCCACTCCTTCGGTGATTAGTAGAACTTGACCGCCAGGATGAGAATGCCAATCGAGTTTTGCACCAGCATCATATGTAGCCATCGCGATACTGGGATCAAACGTGCTGTCTCCTACGTTTAGTTCGCTGAGCCAGATATTCCCCGTGTGGTTTTTGGCGGTGGACAGTTCACCTTTTGGGAAACCCGAATCTGCCGTCTGGGCTTGAGATCGGACGATGAGTAAAGAGCTCACCGCGAAAACGATGATCAAAAGTTTGGTTCTCATGTCTTATCTTCTCCTTGGTGCTTTTGTCTGACTGTACTGCCAAATTCAATATCACAAGCGGACACGGCCTCAGAAATCAGAGCGCTTCCCAGATTCGGTCGCTAACTGTGTCACGTCGAGTCGCGCTTTCCATGGATCCGGACCAGCGCCAGCAGTACCATCGGAACGGAAATCGAAAATCAAATCTTTATTCGGCTCGTAAGGCGGCCAACTCGGCAATCCTGCACCATTCGGGTCGCCAGTCTTAGCGAAGTTGATCCAATAACTTTGCGCCATCCGAGAAACCGATTTATCCAGATCTGTCGGTGGTGGTGGCGGCGGTCCAAAAACCGCGGTACCCAATGTGCCGAATACGAAAGCGATTTCGTCGCCGTGCGGCGCACCGGCCTTAAACATTTCCCTCATCCCATTCGGCACGTAGGAGAACCGGTAGAGGTAGACGGGCGAACCTTTGGCAGCAAAGGCGCTTGCGGCGAAGCGAGCAGGCTCGGCCTGTCCGAAATCGTCGTTTGCTTCCGCTATCAGTGTGGATAAATCTGCTGTTCCGTCGGGATCATAGGCCAACTTCGCTTGCTCGCTCCACTTGCCATATCGAGCGAACAGCTGCTCTTTAGTTGTCGCTTTTATTCTGTTTCCAGCAGTGTCCGCGCTGTTGCTTCCCAGCATGATCGGAACACGCGGCTGGCGCTGCGCTCTGTACGCCGTCTCCGCCGTCTCTGTAATGAGCTTGCCATCAAGGATCGGAGTTGTTTCGTAGGACGGCGGGCTGCCGCCGGGTTGGGCAGGCGCGCCGCGAAGAACTTGCTCGGCGCTCAGGGCTCGCAGCTTAGCCAGCGCGGCCTGATCCGTTCCGTCAATCCCAAATGAACGCGCGAACTGGATACCGATCGTCTCAGCGGACACTGGATAATTCGGATCGACTCCATCCTTGCTCATCGGTCGCGCCGTCAACACACTGTCACGCGAACCGCCAGACTCAACAATCGCTTTTTGAAACAATCCGCTCGCCAGCGGCGTGGTCAGGAGGCTGTGCACAGAAACGCCGCCAGCGGAAAATCCAAAAATAGTGACGTTGTTCGGATCGCCTCCGAACGCGGCGATGTTTTGCTGCACCCACTTGAGGGCTGCAATTTGGTCCATGTAGGCGTAGTTGCCTTTGAGCTCATCAGGATGTTCCTGGCTAAGCGCCGGGAACACAAAAAATCCGAAACGCCCGACGCGATAATTCGTGGAAACCAGAATCACGCCGTGTTTCGCGAACTCCGTTCCCGAAGTGATTGGGATTGCGCTTGAACCGCCAACAAATCCGCCGCCGTAAATCCAGAACATCACGGGTAACTTCGCGCCTGGCTTGGCATTCGCAGGAGTCCAGACGTTCAAGTACAAGCAATCTTCCGATGAATTTGCCGACATCGAGCCGGCCCCGGGCCCGAACCCGCCCTGCGCGCAATCCGCGCCGAACTTGCTCGCATCCCGCTCACCCTGCCACGCGGGCAAAGGCTGGGGCGGACGCCAGCGGTTGTCGCCTGTGGGCGCAAGTGCAAACGGAATTCCCTTGAAGCTGGACACGCCTGCCTCGGTTACGCCGCGCACGATTCCGGAGGAGATTCGAACCGTAGGGGCTGCGGGTGAGCCGGTTGCCGTGCCAGCGGCAGCCGATTGTGATTGACCAATAGCCCACGGCGTATTCACGGCCAAAAAACATAGTCCTAGGACAGTCAGCTTTGATTTCATGTCGTCGTTCCTTCACCTCTACGTTTCTATGTCAGCCGCTAATGCGCATACGGCTGGAAAAGAGAAATGATTACAGTCCAGTCATCTTTAACGCAGCCTCAGGAAGACGTGTGCCTTCAAGTTTCAGTCTGGAGGCAGCTTCGTCGATCGCTTTGAGGTCGCTCTCGTTCAAGTCGACGTTGACCGCACCAAGATTCTCTTCGAAGCGGTGAAGCTTGGTCGTTCCTGGAATCGGCACAATCCACGGCTTCTGCGCCAGCAACCACGCAAGTGCAATTTGTGCCGGAGTCGCGTTCTTGCGCTCCGCGACGCGCTTAACCAGTTCGACCAGAGCCATATTGACCTTGCGCGCCTCGGGCGAGAAGCGAGGGACGTTGTTGCGAAAGTCGGTGGGATCAAACTTCGTGTTCTCGTCGATCTTGCCGGTGAGAAACCCTGCTCCCAGCGGGCTAAACGGCACGAAGCCGATGCCAAGATCTTCCAGGGTCTGTAGCAGTTCCGCTTCCGGGCCACGCCAGAACAGCGAGTATTCACTCTGTACTGCGGTGATCGGTTGGATAGCGTGCGCGCGGCGGATGGTCTTGGTCCCGGCTTCAGACAAGCCGAAGTGTTTGACCTTACCTTCGGCAATCAATTCCTTGACCGCGCCAGCTACGTCCTCGATTGGCACGGTCGGATCGACGCGGTGTTGATAAAAAAGATCGATGTGGTCGGTGCGCAAACGCTTTAAGCAGGCATCAGCTACACGCTTGATATGCTCAGGCTGGCTATTGGTTTTGCCGCTACGCTTGCCTGTTTCAAGATCGATGTCGAAGCCAAACTTTGTTGCAATTACAACTTGGTTGCGGATTGGCTGAAGCGCCTCACCCACCAGTTCCTCATTGGCGAACGGGCCATAAGATTCCGCTGTATCGAACAGGGTCACACCACGGTCGTGGGCGGTGCGGATTAGCTCGATCATCTCGCCTTTGTCAGCTGGCGGCCCATAGAGCGCGCTCATGCTCATGCAGCCGAGGCCGAGAGCAGAGACTTCGAGGTCTTTTCCTAATTTGCGCGTTTGCATTGTTCCTTCTCAATCTTCATTACCCGGATCAACGATTGACTCTCTGCTGTAGATGCGCCGGGTAACGATCTCCTTGCACTGCGATCTTTGAAACAGCTGCAGTGATATTGCGGTGATCGCTCTCCGATAGTTCTATGTTCAGTGCGCCCAAATTTTCCTCCAGCCGGTGCAACTTGGTAGTTCCTGGAATCGGAACGATCCACGGTTTCTGCGCCAGCAACCAGGCAATGGCAATCTGCGCCGGTGTGCCCTTCTTTTGTGCCGCAATCTCCCCGAGCACACTCACGAGAGTTTGGTTCGCTTTGCGGTTCTCTTCATTAAAACGGGGAACGATGTTACGGAAATCGGTACTGTCAAATTTCGTGTTCTCGTTGATGGCGCCCGTGAGGAAGCCTTTTCCCAACGGACTGAAGGGGACGAAGCCGATTCCAAGCTCCTCAAGAACTGGCAGAATCTCGCGCTCCGGTTCTCGCCACCAGAGCGAGTATTCGCTTTGCAGCGCGGCAACTGGTTGTACGGCATGAGCGCGACGGATCGCTTCAACACCGGCTTCGGAAAGGCCGAAGTACTTCACTTTGCCTTGGGCAATGAGTTCCTTTACCGTACCGGCAACATCCTCGATGGGCACGTTCGGATCGACGCGGTGCTGGTAGAAGAGATCAATGACATCAGTGCGCAACCGTTTCAGGGACGCGTCAGCAACTTCCCGTATGCGCTCCGAACGGCTATCCAGGCCCTTGTGCGAATCCCCATCTCGAAATCCGAACTTGGTCGCAATCACAACTTCCTTACGAAAAGGCTCAACGGCTTCGCCCACCAAATCCTCATTCGTAAACGGACCGTAACATTCAGCCGTATCAAAGAACGTCACGCCGCGTTCATACGCTGAGCGGATGAGCGCGATTGCTTGTTGCTTTTCGGTTGCGGGCCCATAGCCAAAGCTCAGCCCCATGCAACCGAGCCCCAAAGCCGAGACTTCCAGTCCGCTGTTTCCTAATTTTCTTTTTTTCATCAGCGTCTCCCGTTTTTCTGACGGCCCCTGGCAAGGCTCACTTCAGAATTCCTATTTTTCTTAGCCAGCTTTCAACTTCTTTACTTGCTTCTTCCGCTCTCGCATCCTTGATCGCCAGATATTGTCCGTCTCTTTCCGATCCGCCCCTGGTGCTGAATCCCTCCAGTACTGTGCTTCGCGGGCACAGCTCCCGAACGGTTTGAAAAGTGTTGCCAGGGCCATACCCGCCATTGGTATTGAACGGAACGACTGTCTTTCCATTGAGGTCGTATTGATGCAGGAAACTTTTGATGGGCGGAGGCAGCTTCATGTCCCAGGTCGGAAAGCCAAGAAAGAGAACGCCGTATTCCTCCATGTGCTCGATCTTTGTTTTCAGAGGCGGCAAATAGCCTGTCTCATTCTCATGGACTACCTGCTGCACAGTCGTGTGATAGTCAGCTGGGTACGGCGTTTCCAATTCGAGCGCGACAAGATTTCCTCCAACCTTCTGATGAACGATCTCCGCGATGGCTTTGGTGTTATTGGTTCGGGATAGATAAACGATCAGTACCTTTTTCTCCGCAGGGAGCCGCTGGTTTTGCGTTCGCCCTTCCTGCGCGGTGGAGAGACAAGGCAGAAGACACATGGCCACGAACACGATCAATGACAACGCAGTTGTGCGTTTCGTCATCCTGATAATTCCGTTTCGGACATGCAGATATTGCTGATGCATTACTGCGCCCTATTTCTTCGGGGGAGCCTCAACCCCAGAAAACGCAAGCACGAAGTCCGGCAGGCGCTGCCCCTGAACGTGGATTTCTGACAGGGACGTGTTCAGTTCTTTCTGCTCATCCGTAGTCAAAGCAATGGACATGGCACCCGTGTTCTCAATCATGTGCGCCATCTGGGTCGTGCCGGGGATAGGTACGATCCATGGTTTCTGCGCGATCAGCCACGCGAGAGCGATCTGACCAGGCGTGGCGTTTTTGCGGTCGCCCCATTCTCTCGCGAGTTTGACGAGTGCAAGGTTGTGGGGCAAGTTTTCCGGAGAGAAGCGAGTCTCAACGCCGCGAATGTCACCCTGAGCAAAACGTGTATTCTCGTCAATCCATCCCGTTAGGAACTGCACCGCGAGCGGACTCCAACACACAAAGCCGATGCCTAGTTCTTGACATATCGGGATCACGACCTCTTCCGGACCGCGCCACAGCATCGAATACTCATTCTGCACAGCCGTGAGGGGCAGCGTCGCGTGCGCACGGCGAAGCGTGTTTGGACCCATTTCGCACAAGCCCCAATGCAAAACCTTGCCTTGGGACATCAAGTCTTTAACGCCACCTGCAACGTCTTCGATCGGAACCTGCGGGTCGACGCGGTGCTGGTAGAGGAGGTCGATGCGGTCCGTACGCAACCGCGTGAGCATGCCATCAACGGCCTGCTTGATGTGAGTAGGTTGGCTGTTGAGGCCGGGTCGGCGTTGACCAGTTTCAGGGTCAAGGTTCCATCCGAATTTCGATGTGATCACGACCTTGTCTCGGAATGGCGCGATGCCCTCACCAAGAATTCGCTCGCATTCAAAAGGCCCGTAGGCCTCAGCCGTGTCAAAAAACGTCACGCCATGGTCGTAGGCGGCGCGAATGATCTTGATCATCTCCGGCCGGTACGGGACGGTCGTCTCGTACTTGCGGCTCATATTCTGAACTCCGAGGCCCACGCTGGAGACCTCGAGCGCGCCAAGCTTGCGACGGCCGGCAGGTTTTGGTGTCGCAATGCCTGTGCCGGATTGCGCCGCTTGATGTGGCGAAGCCAACGTCGGCACGGAACTTAGCGCCGCAGTTGCACCGGCAAGCGCTGCTTTCGTTAAGAAGTCACGGCGTCCGAACGGATTCATATTTTCTTTGCGAACCTGATGGTTGGAGTCATTTATACCGATTCCTCATGGTGCCTGCTTGTCTTGAAAATACGAGCGAGACGTGGGTAACCGGTAGCCCGATCCTGCCGACTTATTGCCTATTTCTCTTGGAGGAGAAGAATTCGATGGCACGCCTTCGGCAGGAGGACTATCTTATGAAGGAACCAGAGCCACTTCTCATGAACAAAGCCCAACAAATCGTAATCCGCCAGTCCTACCCGGCTATCCCACTGCGTGCAGAACTGGCTCGCCAGATCGCCTCTCTAATTGGCAATCAAGAGAATCGGATAACAGAGATTCCGGGCGTGAGTTTGCACCGGCGTACTGCACCTACCCCTCCATGCCGAACCACGTACCATCCGGGCATCATCGTGGTCGCCCAGGGCAGCAAACAGGTGAACCTCGGCAAGAGCAGCTTCACCTATGACGATGCGCACTACCTTTTGACCGCCGTCGATCTGCCCATTGTGAGTTGGGTTGCCCAGGCCACCCGGGAGCTCCCCTGCCTCGTGCTGTCGCTCAGATTGGATATCGCAATGGTTCGGGAACTGATCAGCCGCGACGAAATTTATGTTGCTGACGCGCCGGCTGGAAGCCCCGCCATGTCCATCGGTGAAACGACACCGGAGTTCCTGAGTGCATGCTGCCGCCTGCTTGATTTGCTCAACTGCCCGCAGGACATTCCCTTCTTGAGCGGCCTCGTTCAGCGCGAGATCATCTATCGCATTCTGCGCGGACCGGGAGGCGCACGCCTGCGAGCGGTCGCCACCCTCGGCGATCAAAGTCACCGCACAGCAAAAGCGATTGCGTGGATTACGGCGAACTATGCGAAGCCCCTACGCGTAGAGGAACTCGCGGAGCTTTCAAGCATGGGCGTATCCACCCTACATCACCATTTCCGTATGCTCACTTCCATGAGCCCGGTTCAGTATCAGAAACAACTGCGACTTCAGTCCGCGCGAAACCTAATGCTCAACAACGGACTCGACGCCGCCAGCGCCGCTTTTGAAGTTGGCTACGAGAGCCCGACGCAATTCAATCGTGAATACAGCCGCTTCTTCGGACAGCCCCCGATGCGTGACGTCAAAGCTCTCCGGGCCACCGGCGTTGTTGCCGCATAATCTGCTCGTGCAGCGAAGAACTTAGAAACACGTTTAATCGACACACAGTCCACTTCGCCGTACGGAAACTAACGCGCTCGCATGAACGAAAAGTCGGCTTTTCGTTCTGCGACCTGAAAGCTGTTGGAATGATTGTTTGACAAAGGAGGTATCGATCAGACTGTGCGTCCCATCGCACATAGCCTACGAGGTGGGAGCGGGGAGGCAACGAACCGTTCGAAGCCCTCGGACAATGTACCCACACTCGCAAGAGTGGCATCGGAACCGCGAGGCGACGATGTATCTGCCAGCATAAAGGTGGAGAGGGGCTAGGCTTGGTAGCAAGGTCAGAATACACAAATGCTCGTAAGCGTCGTCAGCCGAAGAGAGCCTAACATGCTGCGGGGCTCTTCTTGCAGTGGGCACAGGGGTTAACGAATCCTCTGTCATGGGTAAACAACACTGCCGGCGTACAGAGCAGACCTAACCTACCGCGTCATTCCAGCGGAACAGGGTAAATCCATATCGCTCCCCGAAGGGGGAACGTGCATCGCAAGATGCGCCGACGGCGATGCGGACAACAGAAAAGAGAAAAAGCGAACGCCGCTCTGTAATGGAGCGAATATCGGTTGAGTTTGTACCTGAACAACATCACCGAACGCAAAAGCGGGCTGACTTCTCTATGTGGTGCTTCACACGAGAGAACTTGACTAATCGGCTTATGAGGCAAGCAGATGATGACAGCGCAAGCTGTTGGTGCGGTCTCAAGCGAAGCGGCAGAATGGTTCGCCATCGACTGGCAAGCCACCAACCGCAACGTTCGCCGACTCCAAGTGCGTATCGTGCAGGCGACGAAGGCCAACAGGTGGAACAAGGTGAAAGCCTTGCAACGTCTGCTAACCCACTCCTACAGCGGCAAAGTTCTTGCCGTTCGACGAGTGACGGAAAACACTGGCAAGAAAACCCCCGGTGTGGACGGAGAAATCTGGGACACACCAGAGAAGAAGACACAGGCAGTACACGCACTAAAGCGACGGGGTTATAACTCTCAGCCCCTCCGACGTGTGTATATTCCGAAATCGGACGGCAAGACGATGCGCCCGCTCGGAATTCCCACCATGATCGATCGAGCGCAACAGGCCTTGTATTTGCTTGCACTCGATCCCGTGGTGGAAACCAAAGCGGATCGAAACTCCTACGGGTTCCGTCTGCAAAGGTCCTGCGCCGATGCGATGGCACAGTGCTTTCTTGCACTGCGAAGCGCAAACACGCAGTGGATTCTTGAGGGTGACATTAAAAGCTGCTTCGACAAAATTAGCCATGAATGGCTCTTACACCATGTTGCCATGGATAAAGTCATTCTCAAGAAGTGGCTGACATCGGGATATATGGAGAGACACGTCCTTCATGAAACGACGGACGGGACCCCGCAAGGCGGAATTATCTCCCCAGCGCTTTCCAACTGTGCGCTGGACGGACTGGAACGGCTCCTGCAGGAAAAGTACCCTGCTGGAAGACGTCTCAAGTCCATTGGAGGCCAGAAACCTTGCGTCAATCTCGTCCGCTATGCGGATGACTTCGTCATCACCAGTAAGTCGAAAGAATTACTGGAAGGAGAGGTCAAACCTCTGGTCGAGCAGTTCCTGCAAGATCGAGGTCTTGCACTTTCTTCTACGAAGACTGTCATTACGCACGTGGAGAACGGCTTTGATTTCCTCGGACAAAACGTGCGCAGATATCCCAACGGGAAGCTGCTCATTAAGCCTTCCAGGAAGAATGTCAAAACCTTCCTGGATCGCATCCGGCAAATGGTCAAAGCCGCGCTAGGCGCGTCTGCCGCCGATTTGATTGATACGCTCAACCCGATGATCCGCGGTTGGGCCAACTATCATCGGCACGTGGTGAGTAAACGCACGTTCGAACGCGTCGATCACCTAATCTTCTCAAGTCTGTGGCAATGGGCACGACGAAGGCACCCTAACAAAAACTTACGCTGGCTCAAAATGAAATACTTTGCGCGGCGTGGGAACCGTGACTGGTCCTTCTTCGGTGAAATCTGCGATGACGAAGGACGGCCAAGTAAGGTCTGGCTGTACTACGCCAAGAGCACTCCCATCAAACGACACGTCAAGGTTAGAGGTGAGGCCAACCCGTACGACCCAGCGTATGAGACCTATTTCGAAGATCGCGAAGGTACCCATATGCTGGATACGTTCCGGGGTACTCGCACTCTTCGCTATCTCTGGCATGAACAGAACGGGCTCTGCCCTGTGTGCAACACAAAAATCACTCGGATCACCGGCTGGCGCCTGCATTACTGCGTACCCCGGTTGCTGGGTGGCTCGCGCAGTGCTGTAAACCGCCTTCTGCTTCATCCGGAGTGCCATGACCGGGTTCATCGCCAACGTCTTTCCGTCTCGAAACCGCGTCTCCTCAATAGAGGCGTTCGAAGGGCTTGAGCTGGGTGACGGGAAACTGTCACGCCCAGTTCTGAGAGGGCTGGGCAGCCGCGAGGCTGCCCGGCCACTCGGTGAAGTGGACTGTGCCAAGGTGCGCGAACTGTGTGGGAATCCAATGTTTCAGTTGGTTAGCGATTGGGAGAAAGCAGGCACCTCGATAGTTTAGATCTAATTCCATGTGACGATAGGTAGACGCAGCGACCGCTGCTCCGGTCGGTCTGTACATAGAATTGACACACAAATCCTGTCGTGATACTTACCGCTTTTGACTCAAGGCAGATATCTCCGGGAGCTATTCAGGGGGTGACCTCGGCCACAGAAAACCATATCGGGCCTTTGCCTCTGCCAGCAGCACCTGGCCTCTGACGAAGGCCCTTTCGATGAGGCCGCGCTCTTTCTATGCAAGTAACAAAACCAAAATGCGGGGAGAACTCGGATGGCGCAAGTTGATGTTCCTCTCGTACGTGCGCAGTTCGCTCAAACGTCGCGGCGCGACAATTGGTGGATTCAACCGCTCGCCGTATTTCTAGGGTTTTCCACGTTCATCGTTTACTCCACTTGGGCCGCAATGCAAGGAACTCATTACCGTTTCGGTCCCTATCTTTCTCCTTTCTATTCCCCGGAGCTGTTTGGGGATTCAGTCAAGTCATGGTTCGGCATGAGGCCGGTGTGGATGCCCGCGTGGGTCACTGCAGCCATGCTGATTCTTTGGGCTCCCGGCGGGTTCCGATTCACTTGCTACTATTACCGCGGCGCATATTACAAAGCGTTTTGGGCCGACCCTCCTTCCTGCACCGTTGGAGAGCCGCGGAAGACCTATCTCGGAGAACGTTCGTTCCCTCTCATCCTGCAAAATATTCACCGGTATTTCTTGTATCTCGCGCTGATCTTTATCGTCCTGCTAGCGCATGACGTTTGGCAGGCGCTGTGGTTTGATGGCCACTTCGGAATCGGCTTGGGCACATTGGTCTTGTTGGTCAACGTTGTTTTGTTGACTTGTTATGTCTTTGGATGCCACTCCTTGAGGCATTTGATTGGAGGATTTCGTGACCGGCTTTCCTCTGCGCCCGCTGGAAACCGCGCCTATGACTGCGCGAGTTGCTTGAACCAGCGTCACCTGTTATTCGCCTGGCTCAGTCTCTTTTCGGTAGGCTTTGCGGACCTGTACGTCCGTTTGTGCTCTATGGGTGTCTGGAGCGACTGGAGGATCCTGTAGTGGCCGAATACATAACCCACGAGCACGACGTACTGGTGATCGGAGCGGGTGGCGCAGGCTTGCGCGCCGCCGCCGAAGCCGCTGGCGCGGGCGTCAAAGTTGCGATCATCTCGAAATCACTCCTTGGCAAGGCTCACACGGTTATGGCGGAAGGTGGCATCGCCGCCGCCCTGGCCAACGTGGATGACCGCGATTCCTGGCGCGTTCATTTCGCCGACACCATGCGCGGCGGGCAATACCTGAACTGTTGGCGGATGGCGGAGCTGCATGCCAAGGAGGCTCCCGAACGTGTGCGCGAGTTGGAAGGATGGGGCGCCGTTTTCGATCGGACTTCGGACGGACGCATTTTGCAACGCAACTTCGGCGGCCATCGCTACCCAAGACTGGCGCACGTGGGCGATCGTACCGGCCTCGAAATGATTCGCACCTTGCAGGACCACGACATTCATCTCGGCATGGACGTCTTCATGGAATACACGGTGGTTGCGCTGCTGACGGATGGCCAGCGCATCGCAGGTGCCTTCGGATACGACCGGGAGCGCGGCAGGTTCCATGTTTTTCGCGCCAAGGCCATTGTGCTTGCAACGGGGGGAATTGGCCGAGCCTACAAAATCACCAGCAACAGTTGGGAGTATACCGGCGACGGACACGCCCTCGCGTATCAGGCTGGGGCGTCGTTGATGGACATGGAGTTCGTGCAGTTCCATCCCACCGGGATGATCTGGCCGCCAAGTGTTCGGGGCATCCTGGTCACCGAAGGAGTCCGAGGCGAAGGAGGTGTACTGCGGAACAAGGATGGCCGCCGTTTCATGTTTGACGACATTCCTCCCGCATACGCCAGTCAGACTTCTAACACGGAAGAAGAAGGATGGCGGTACACCCAGGGAGACAAGAACGCGCGCCGGCCGCCGGAACTCCTTACACGCGATCATGTGGCTCGCTGCATTCGTCGAGAAGTGCGCGAAGGCCGCGGGAGCCCTCATGGTGGCGTGTTTCTGGATATCGCCTGGATTAAGGACCGCATTCCGAACGCCGCCGAGCACATCAAAAAGAAACTCCCAAGCATGTATCACCAGTTCAAACAACTCGCGGACATTGACATCACGGTAGAAGCAATGGAAGTCGGACCAACGACGCACTACATGATGGGTGGTGTCCGCGTTGATCCAGATTCGCAAATGTCTGACGTTCCCGGACTGTTTGCCGCGGGAGAATGCGGCGCTGGACTCCATGGTGCAAACAGACTCGGAGGGAATTCCCTTTCGGATCTATTGGTCTTTGGGAAACGTGCTGGTCAATACGCGGCATCCTACGCTAAGGAACACTCGCCAGGTGATATCAATTCCGAGGAAGTTGCTGCCGCGGAAAGACAATCCCTGGCGCCCTTCGAACGTGACAGCGCCGAGGGGCCTTACGCAGTGCAATATGCCTTGCAAGACATGATGCAAGACCTGGTTGGCATCGTTCGTCAAGAGAAAGAGATGCTGCAAGCCCTCGAACACATTCAGGAGTTCAAGGCGCGTGCAGCGCGCGTCGGAGTCCAGGGCCATCGCGAATACAATCCCGGTTGGCACACTGCCGTTGACCTGAACAACCTGCTGATCGTGTCTGAAATGGTGACTCGGGCAGCTCTCGAGAGGAAAGAAAGCCGGGGTGCGCATTTCCGAGATGACTTTCCTACTAAGGACGGGAAATTTGGCTCGTTCAACATCGTTATCCGCAAAGGACCGGGTGGCGAGATGCAGGTCCTACGCGAGCCGATTCCAGAGATGTCGGCAGAACTGAAACAGATTATAGAGGAGATGAAGTAATGCCCATGGCCACGTTCCGAATTTGGCGCGGCGAAAAAGGCGTTGGAAAGTTTCAGGACTATAGCACCGAGGTGTCGTCCGGAATGGTGGTGCTCGACGCCGTTCACCGCATTCAGGCCGAACAGGCCAACAATCTTGCGGTACGCTGGAACTGTAAGGCCGGCAAATGCGGCTCATGCTCTGCCGAAATCAACGGCATGCCTAAGCTCATGTGCATGACGCGCCTGAACTCGCTCCCCTTGGAGGAGCCCGTGACCATCGAGCCCATGAAAGCTTTCCCTCACGTGAAAGACTTGGTGACGGATGTGTCGTGGAATTACAGTGTGAAAAAGAACATCGCCAAATTCAAGCCGCGTCCTCCCGACGCGCCGGACGGAACCTGGCAGATGGCCCAGCAAGACGCTGATCGCGTTCAGGAATTCCGCAAATGCATTGAGTGCTACCTTTGCCAGGACGTTTGCCATGTACTACGCGAGCACCATATGCACGACCAGTTTGTCGGTCCGCGATTTCTGGTCTATATCGCAGCCTTAGAAATGAACCCTTTGGACACGGAAGACCGTGTCCCGGCCCTTCGACGGCAATATGGGATTGGGCTCTGCAACATTACGAAATGTTGCACCAAGGTGTGCCCTGAAAACATCACCATCACCGACAACGCCATTATTCCGCTAAAGGAGCGTGTGGTGGATCGCTTCTTCGATCCGTTGACGAAGATCTTTCGTGTGTTCCGTGCTTCTCGCCGCTAGGAGGTTTGTATGCATTTCGATCTGAAATCCATCTCGCTGGAAAGTGTCCCGAAAGCCCTCGAGAGAATTGAACGTTACCGGCTGTTGAACGAACCGAGCCTTGCCGAGAGCATTTGTCTGGACATTCTTGCGGTCTCACCATCCCATCAGCAAGCGCTCATCTCGCTTCTTCTGGCGCGAACCGATCAGTTCGGCTACGGCGCCACAATGAAGTCGGCAGAAGAGGTATTGCTTCGGATCGAAGGTGCATACGAGCGTGCCTACTATGCGGGTCTCATCTGGGAGCGGCAAGGGCATGCGCACATTCGTCAACGAGCGCATCTCAGCCACGCCAACAGTTATCATGCTCTGCGCCGAGCCATGGAATCCTACGAGCAAGCTGCGACACTCCGGCCCCCCGGAAACGACGATGCTATCTTGCGTTGGAACGCCTGTGCGCGCGTGCTCATGCAGAATCCGGAGATTCGCCCCATGCCGGATCCGGAGTTTCAACCAATCACTGGCGAGTAGCGGAGAGCGTTTCGCGGAGATATGCAGCCACCTCATCGATGAAGCGATGGACAGACGCCTCTGCGATGCGATGCCCAGCAACCGCATTGATGGCCCTCCCCAAGGAACCAAGGGGTGGTTCGTAAAGTCCACCAAAATCCAATTGGGTTTCGGTGCTGGTCAGCGGATAGATCGAAAGCTCAGCCTTCATGAATGGGAACAAGGCGGGAGCCGTCACCGCTTCCCATTCGAGCAACAACCGGGTGGCCGGGCCCGACGTGAGATCTCCAATTTTTTCTTCGATGCCTTTAACAGAAATCTTGATATCTGCCTTGACGCCGATACCGCCCAAGTCCACGTGCAGCTCGGCGGCGACCGTTTGAGCTCGAGAAGCGGCCGCTTTCGTCGCTGCCCGGAAGACATCGAGTGCGTCTCGCGTTAGCGTATCGCGCACGGTCGCATACGAATGGTTGACGTAGTCGTAGCAGCGAATCTCAATCGCTTTGTTCATTAGAGGTGCCCTGAGACGTCCACATATTCACCCTGTAATTGCAGAACTGTACCACAGGATGGTCGCGAGCATTTGCGAATCGCAACGGTCTCAGAAATTGAGTGTCGCCGTGGCCACTTGGCCGAGGATGTTAGCTTTCCGTTCTTGTGCTGCAATTAGTTTACTTGATCACGGCTCGATGCCGATGCGATCGTTGACTGCGTTTCGGATTCGCTGCTTGCAGCCGAGATACTTCTCAGTCGTTTGCACAGAAACGTGCCCAAGCAAAAATTGGATCTGTTCCAGTTCGCCTCCGGCAACATGGCATAGACGCGCACAAGAACGGCGGAGATCATGTGGCGCCAACTGAGGTAAGCCGAGTTTTGTGGCATAATTCTTAACGATGTGCCAGATCACTCGGTCAGTCATGACATCGCCCCAGGCCTTGCCAGCTCGACAAACACATCGAAATAACTTGCCACCTCTTATGCCCGCTGCGGTGACCCACTCATCAATCGTTCGCGTGACCCAATCAGGAAAAGGCACGGTCCGAACGTGTCCACCTTTTCCCGTCAGATCAACTATGGCCCAGTGGTCCTCACGACGCTGAATATCGCCCAATTCCGAGTCGGCAACCTCACCACGGCGAAGTCCACAAGCCAACAGCAGTGACAAGATGGCCCGGTCCCGCTTCCCCTTCAAAGTTTTGGCATCGGGTAATTCCCACAATGCCCGGGCCTCATCCGCGGGAAGCCAATTTCCAACACGGACGCCGAGCTTCTTCGCGCCTTTGACCCGCCGGATCCCAGCCGCTTGCTCTGGGCTTAGCATTCCGGAATCAGCGGCTTCATATGCCAGCCGACGGATGGCGGCGAGTCTGAGATTGATTGTTTCCGGAGCCAACCTACGTGACTCAAGATGCAAGCGATAACGTGTCACCGCAACCTTGTTGAATCCCAGACGAGGCTCCGAACAATACAACCTAATGAACTCGATGGCATGCTCATAGCAACGTCGCGAGCCGGCCGAACGCAAACTGGCGAGGACCGCTGCTTTTGACACGTCGAGGTCCGCAAAGCCGAGTGTTAATGACTGTTTGTTTTGCTCCCTATCTTTGATCTTCATAAGCAGCCGCTCCCAAACGGCGGCTTATGAAATTACGGCTGTGCTAGCTCAGAGGAGCGGACAGCGCGTTTTTTGTGCAACTGGGTAGGCCGACTCTTTAATGGTATACGCATGCTTCCGAATGCGCCTGCCGGCAACCTAGGTATCAGTCAGCTCGCGTCATTCACGGATGACTCCACTACCAGTCCTAGCGACCTCCTCGAGTAGTGTCAGAACCGCCTGGCATCGTTGATGGTCTCTAGCTTTCTCTTTTCGACGACGTATTCGACAACCGGAATGCAAAAAACATAAAAGCCCGAGGCGCGAGTCTCGCGCTTCGGGCTTCGGGCTTCGGGCTTCGGGTTAAATTGAATCTCAGAATTTACGCAGGCACTGGCCTTTGTTTTCCCATCTGTCAGTCAGCGGACGGCTGTCATTGCTGATCCTGCTCTGAATCTAGCGGCAGATTTCGTTCCAACCGCTTATTCTAAAAGAGAGGGACGTGGGTGCCACTGGAAATTTGCCGTAATCGTGCTGTAGGTGCTTGAATTGTTGCAGACCGCGCCAATGCAGGCGGGCAGGTAAGAGCTGTTCATTGCGGTATAAGACAGGCCGAAGTTGAAATCCCCGCCAATCGGCCGATTCACTCCAGCCCCTACGTACCAATTGTCGTAGACCGGGTGGCCTACCGTGGTCCCCGCCACCGGGCTGTTGCGTGAATATCCAGAATGAACGCTTCCGGTCCATACGGGTGTCAACCTGCGGGAAATAGTAGCTTCAACCTCATCTAGGTTCGAGCCAACTAACACCCCGCTATTGGCGTTTAGGCCGTGGATGTATGCGAGCGTGAGTATTCCATGACGAAAAGCGTAAGTCGTGTT
>Ga0207762_1000026_pt1 | contig 24660 bp, 20 predicted proteins | sample LuqExpMetageno37_FD_187795 | JGI IMG/M metagenome (GOLD analysis project Ga0207762, IMG submission 187795) | Tropical forest soil microbial communities from Luquillo Experimental Forest, Puerto Rico - Sample 37 (SPAdes) | ecosystem: Environmental > Terrestrial > Soil > Tropical forest ...
CGCGATCGACTTGACGTAGCCGCGGCCCCGCACCGCGAATTCGGTTTCGGCCAGTTCCACGGTGCGGCCGCCGACGTCGAGATTGCTTGCGCGCAGCGCATCGCGCACGCGGGCGAGCGGAATGCCGACGGCCTGAAGCCGGCGCGGGTCGATGACGACGCTATATTGCTTGACGAAGCCGCCGATGCTGGCAACCTCCGCGACGCCCTCGGCCTTGGTCACGCCGAAGCGCAGGTACCAATCCTGCAGCGTGCGCAATTCGGCGAGGCTCTTCTGCGCGCCGCGCACGACATATTGGTAGACCCAGCCGACGCCGGTCGCATCCGGTCCGAGGCTCGGCGCCACACCTGCCGGCAGCCGGCGCGCGGCCGAATTGAGATATTCTAGCACGCGCGAGCGCGCCCAGTATAAGTCGGTGCCGTCTTCGAAGATGATATAGACGAACGACACACCGAACGAGGAGAACCCTCGCACCACTTTCGATTTCGGCACACTGAGCATCGCGGTGGTCAGCGGATAGGTGACGAGGTCCTCCACCACCTGCGGGGCCTGACCGGGATACTCCGTGTAGACGATCACCTGCACGTCGGAGAGGTCGGGGATGGCGTCGAGCGGCACGCGGGTGGCGGCGAACAGTCCGGCCAGAGTCAAAAACAGGGCCGAGAACCCGATCAGGAACGGGTTGCGCGCCGACCAGCGGATGACGGCGGCAATCATCGCGACGTCTCATTCTGGGCTGGAGGAGGCGTGAATGCCTTGAGCGCCGTCTGCAGATTGCTTTCAGCATCGATCAGGAACGTCGCGCTTGTGACGACCTCTTCGCCCGCCGCAAGGCCGTCGCGGATTTGGACGTAGCCGCCGCCGCGCAGCCCCGGCTTGACAGGACGCGGTTCGAAGCGGCCTTCGCCCTTCGCGACGAGGACGAACTGCTGGGTGCCGCTGTCGATCATCGCGCTTTCGGCTACGGTCAGTACGGCTCCGCGCTCCGCCCCCGACCGGAACGCGACGTCCGCATACATATCGGTCTTGAGCTTGCCTTCGGGATTCGGCACCTCAATCCTCACCCGCACTGTGCGGGTCTCCGGCTTGACGTCCGGGTAAATGAAGGCGACGAGACCCTCGATGCGATCGTCGGGATAGGCACGCAGTGTCACCAGAGCGGGCGTGCCAATTTTGATAGCCGAGATGTCCGATTCCGCGACCTCCGCGATTACCCATAGGTGCGCCAGGTCCACGATCCGATAGAGCTCCTGGCCCGTAGCCACCCGTTGCCCTTTGACCACGTTCTTGGTGAGCACCGTGCCCGTGGCGGGAGCCGGCCAGTCGATGGTGCGCGGATTCGTTTTAGTCTGGCGGACTTCCTGTATGCGGCTTTCGGGAACGCCCAAGTTTCGCAAGCGCGTTTCGGAGCCGTCAATGATCGATCCTGAAAGGCGATCAGGCCCATTCAAGGTGGAAATGAAATTCGCCTGCGCTTTTTGGATTTCCGGAACGTAGGCTCTGAACAATGGTTCGCCGGCGCGCACCTCCGTCCCCGTTCTGTCGACGAAGAGATCTTCGATGAAGCTCTCAGCCCGCATCGAAACGACCGTCTGCCGCGTCTCGTCGATGGTCACGGTGCCGACGCCGCGCACGGATCGCACGAGCACGCGAGATTCCGCTTTTTCCGTGCGCACGCCGCTGCGCTGAACGCGCTCGAGACTAACCTTGACGGTCTTGCCGTCGTCCGGCTCGTCGCCCTCATAGACGGGGATGTAGTTCATCCCCATCGGATCCTTCTTCGGGATCGGCGAGGTATCGGGCAGCCCCATCGGATTGCGGTAGTACAGAATCTTGCGATCCGACGAAGCCGGCTTCGATGCCGACGGCTTTTGTTCGAACGAGATTTCTTCGTCGTCGTACACCGGGAGGTAGGCTTGCCCCGCCGAATTGTGCTTCGGCGACGCCGACCAACTCGGCGCGCCGGCAGGATCGCGATAATAAAGAACCGGCCTATCGGACGCCGCGGCTGTGCTGAGTTCGATTGGGGTAGCGACGGACGAATTCTGCCGGTGCGCATACCAGTACTGTCCCGCTGCGCCGAGGCTTAAGCCCAGCGCCAGAACCAAGATCGTGCGGCTTTTGCTCATGTGATATCGCGCCAGTCGACGGCGCGTCCTCGCGATCGGAATCTCGAACGTGGCAGGACAGCCGGCGCGTTGCGCCGGCTGCGGCTGCAAAACGGCTACTTCACCGCCTTGATGATGACCTTGCCGACGACCGTTTCAGGCTCGCCCTGCACCTTTGCCGCGATGCTCACGAGGTAGCGCCCCGCCATCGGCAGATCGGTCTTCAGCGCGTAGACGCCGGGTTTCTCGCTATGCACGAGCGCGACCGGCGAGACCATGTCGGCCATGCCGTCCGGACCCATGTCGACGCGCGTGCGCACGATCACCGCGTCCGGCACGGGCTTGCCGCTCGGCTTGTGCGTAAGACGGAGCGCGACGACGACGTCGTCGCCTTTCTTTATCTCCGGGCTGACGGGATCGAAAGCGTAGTCTGCGCCCCCGGCGAGAGCTGCACCCGATACCATGCTTACGGTTGCCGCAATGGCCGCGGCGATAAGTGCCTTTGTCATTTCTGATCTCCTGATGGATGTCCTGCACATGCACCGCGCACGCGCTTCGGCACGCGCGCGACAAGCGCTACGGTGTTCAGACGTTCGTGGAGATCAGACGCGCGGGGGTCTTAGTGGCGGTGCGGTCAACCAGGACAGCGAAGGCCCGCTCAGACGCAACGGCTCAAGCGCGGCGCCCATGCCGGCATCTTGCGAGAGCAAGACGACGCCGACACCGGTCAGCGTCACACAGCAAAGACCGCAGTTCACCATCGCAAGGCAATGATCGTTGGCGGGCGGCGATTTTTGATGCGATGCGTGCCCGTGCTGGTGGTGATCGCAGTCGACGACCGCCGTTTGAGCCGCAGCCTGGGGCGCAGGCGCCGCCATGCTGGCGGCCATCGGCAGGAACACTACCGATAATGCCAGCAAAACAGCGATGAATGTCCGAAATGTGCGCATGAATTACCCTGCAACACGCAAGATACCTCACACGAGCGCACCGGCAAACCATTGATCCAGGTCAACTACGACGCGTGGGCCATCGGCATGCCGCCCGAAGGCGGCAACAACTCCACCAATTTGTCCGCCGGGACCGGACGGCTGAATAGATAACCCTGCATTTCCGTGCAGCCGAGCGCCTGCAAGACCTGCTTCTGGCTCTCGGTCTCCACGCCCTCTGCGGTGGTGGTGATCTGCCGCGCCCGCGCGATCTCGACGATCGCCTGCACAATGTCGCGCGAATTTTCGGAATCGATATCTCGCACGAAAGAGCGGTCGATCTTGATCTTATCGAATGGGAAGCGCTGCAGATAACTGAGCGAGGAATAGCCAGTGCCAAAGTCGTCGAGTGCGATGCGTACTCCGAGCGCGCGAAGCTGGCGCACCACATCGAGCGCGGCGGAATCGTCGCGGATGAGGACCGCTTCGGTGATTTCCAATTCCAACCGGTGCGTCGGCAGTCGCGACGCGGCAAGCGCGCTCACCACCGTCTGCACGAGCGCTTCGCCGAATTGCGACGGCGACACGTTGACCGCCACTTTCAAGTCATCCGGCCACGTCGCCGCCTCGGTGCAGGCGGTGCGCAGCACCCATTCGCCGAGCGGACCGATCAGCCCGGTTTCCTCCGCGATCGGGATAAATTCGGACGGCGGGATATACGTACCGTTGCGATGCTCCCAACGCAGCAGCGCTTCGCAGCCGGCGATCCGGCCGTTGGAGAACCGCACCAGTGGCTGGAAATGCAGTTCGAAGCCGCCGACCATGATCGCTTCGCGCAAATCGAATTCGAGCGCGCGCCGCAACTTCATGCGCGCATCCATAGACGCCTCGAAGAAACGGTATTTGCCACGCCCGTCCGCCTTGGCGGCGTACATCGCCAAGTCAGCATTCTTCAGCAGTTCGGCTGCATCGCAGCCGTCGTGCGGTGCGAGCGCTATGCCGACGCTGCCGTCGGCCACCAGCCGGTGATCGAGCACATCATAGGCCCCGGCGATGCCGGCCAGGACGCGCGAGGCCAGATCGGCAATCTGCTCCACGTTCTCGAACTCTGGCAGCACGACCGCGAATTCATCGCCGCCGAGACGCGCGACGGTGCCGCGTTCACCAACGCACGCGCGGAGCCGCTCCGCCACGTGCTTCAAGAGCTCATCGCCGATCGGGTGGCCGAGGCTATCGTTGATGGACTTGAAGTGATCGAGGTCGAGATAGAGCAGCGCGAGCTGCAGCCCCTCGACCCGAATGCGCCGCAGTGAGGTTTCCAGGCGCTCGTGGAAGAGCATGCGATTGGGCAGTCCCGTGAGCGCGTCGTGATGCGCCAGATGCGCGATCCGCATCTCCGACTGTTTGCGATCGGTGACATCCTCGATGACTGTGAGCAGGTATTCGGGCTCCCCGCCGCCGTCACGAATCACGAGCCGTTGTGACGTAACGATGCGCTCGCCTTGGCCCGGCGTTTCAACCGGGTGTTCGCCTTCGAACAGATGGCCCTTTGACAGCGCGACATGGTCGGCCGCCTCGATTCGAGCCGATTCGAAAGGCGGCAAGAGCTCGTGAGACGTCTTCCCGATTACGTCCTCGCGCGAGCCGCCGATGTGCTCGAGGCCCGCCTTGTTCGCGAGGATATAGCGCCAGGACTTGACCTCCTTGACGAGGATCGCCGTCGGCACGCTCTCGACTACGCCGTTGAGGAACTCGCGGTCGCGGTCACGCTCGCGTTCGAGTTCTCGTCGCGCCGTGATGTCCTCATGGATAGAGATCCAGCCGCCCCCGGCTGCCGGATGATACAGAACCCGGACCGCGCGGCCATCGGGCAGTTCGAGCATCGTTTCGAACGGCTTACCTTCCGCGATCCGCCGCCGCCGTTCTGCGCAAAACCGGTCGGGATCGCAGTCTGTCCCCGTTACGCGCACCCACGTAGCGATCAGGTCTTCGAACGTGCATCCGGTACGCACGCGCTCAGCGTGGCCGTAGATTTCGAAATAGCGCGAATTGCAAATGACCATCCGCTCGGCGGCGTCGAACATGACCAGGCCGTGCGGCATCCCATTCACGACGGAATCGAGCCTCTGCTTTTCGAGGGCGAGCCGCTGCTTCGACCATTCACTATTTCGCTGCAGTTGTCGGCCGACGAGAAGCATCATAAGCGCGATCACGAGTGTGACCAGGACGCCAACCCCGAGCATGAGATCGCGCTCGTTGTCGAGCAATTCGCGTTGGCGGAAATCGGCGACGAGGTAACCGGTACAGATGCCGAGCACGGCGATGAACAGGGCGCCGCAGACGATGAGGTAGCGAATGAGGTGACGCGGCGCGCTCATGCCGCCTCGCCCTGACAACGTCCGTCGACCGGCGCCGCTTGAAGCGCGCACATTTCGTGCAGGCGCATTGCCGCGTCCCCCCTGGCGGACGCAACTTAGCCGGGCAGATATGGACAGCGGGTTAGGACGGCTGGTTAGCGATGCGTAAAGGGCTGCGAATAAAGAGTTATTGCCGACAATCCCGGGCGCGTTTCACGACCGAAACGTCGACGGCACGCCCCGCTGTCACGCGGGACGCGCCGTCCTGAAAGACGCCGTTAACGATGCGGCGAAAGGTCACGCGCTCGCAGCGAGTTGCGCGCCATTGACGTGATGGATGTGCCGCTCGGCGGCTTCGCAGCGGTCGCGGGCATGCTCAAGCACGAACAGCCGGATGGCGGACGAGAGATTCGTCTGCCGATCCTGCGCCTGGATTTCGGCAACAACCACCGAAACCGAGACTCCGCGGCCCTCCGCGATTTCTTTCAGATAATTCCAGAAGGCGTCCTCGAGGCTGATGCTGGTCTTGTGTCCTGCGAGCGACACCGAACGTTTGACGATTGCCGACTTCATGATCCTCTACTTCGTTTCTTGTTGACCGGCAGCGTGCCCCCGCCGGTGGCAGCAATTTGGCCGCCAATATCCCGCTGTCAGACAGACAGTTTCGGAGATCCAATCTCAACAGAAAGGCGCGAGGCGCCCGTCGAGACCGGTATGATACGCACGAATTAGTCCGGAATCAGACGGTGCGCCACTAGTAAGATTACGAGGATACCGGAGTTGCGATATACGTATAGCTCCTTAGCCGCTTAGGACGCGGCGAATCGCATCCGCCATATTTCTCGCACCCAATTTCTCGATGATGTTGGCACGGTGGAAATCCACCGTGCGCGGACTGATGCCGAGCTCGCGCCCCGCTTCTTTGCTCGATGCGCCTTTAACCAGATACGCGAGCACTTTGCGCTCGCGATCGGTCAAGAGGTCGTTGCCGGGGAAAGGTGTCGAGAGGATGGCGAGCGCATCGTCAAGGTTGCGGATAGCCGCGTTCGCGCGCTGCAGTTCTGGTGTTTCCATGAACTGCCACTCGCCATCGCGGCGTGCAACCGTGAGATTGTGTGCGCGCACGATATCGAACACGTCCATCGCGCTGGCGCTTGACAAAGAATACGTGCACAGCGCGAGCGCAGGCTGCCCCTCCAGCAGAGCGGGAAGAGCGGATTCGTATTCGGCGGCCTGCTCCGTATTTGCTTGCGCGCTGCCGTCACCGCAGCCGCGAATTCCATCGAATCCGCTAGCGATCGCCCGGTCGAGCATTGTGAGCCAGAACCGCGCGACCGCTTGCGGGTCGAAGGCGCTTCCTTTTTCCACCGCAAAAAGCTGGAGGTGACCGGCGCCAAAATGCAGGTCGTAGTCGTCCACTCGTGCGCGCAGCTTTGACATCGCCCGTTCGAGGCCGACGTCTGGCGGCGTCCGCCAGACACAAATCTCATTCGCCTCCAGTCCGGCTTCGAAGTATCCAGACACGGCGTCGAACAGATCGTCCTCTGCTTCGTAGAACAGGCAGAGATGCGTCCCCCACGGAACCTCATCGATTAGGGGGATGCCGCTGTTGCGTTGTGTAGAGGGCATAGCGATCCGATTGGCGAGACACCCGATTTAGTGCGGGAGGCGTCGGTTCGTTCCACGCACACGCGACGCCCCACATGACGCCTCGAAGGTGCGCCCAGTCAGCCAAGCCTTTGCCTTGTTCCCATTCTACACTTTCATGATGGCGCAAGCGATTCCCGCGCCGACCCTTCCCGCCTTACCGCAAAATCCGTTTCATCATTGGAGATTGAGCATGAGGTCCGCAAAATCGTTGCTGCTTGCGAGTGCCGCGCTGTTGTCGAGCGCGTCCGCGCTGCCACTGCACGCCCAAACCAACCGTTTTGACGTCGTGCAGGCCGCGCAGTCGGACAAGGAAAAAGAACAGAAGCAGAGGCCCCAGCAGCATCAGGCTCCTCCTGCCAAACAGCCCGCCGCGCCGCCGCAAGCGCAACCGCCGCACCCTGCTCCGCCGGCCCAGCCGCCCCGGCCGGCCGCGCCTCCGCCGCAAGCACCTCATCCCGCACCGCCTCCGGTCGCGCAGCCGCCTCGGCCTACCGCGCCGCCCCCGGAGCAGCGCCGGCCGGTCCCGCCGCCGGTCGAGCAGCGTCGGCCGGTCCCGCCGCCTTCGACGATTGAGCAGCATCGGCCACCGCAGTCTGCTCCGCAGGTCCAGCAGCCGCACGTCCCGCCGCCGCAACCAGCTCCGCAACAGAATCAGACTCCGCAGAGGGCGCCCGCTGCGCCCTCGCCGCAGAGCCAAACCGCTCCAACCGCGCCCAGCGGACTGCAGCCGCGCGACACCAACCAGTTCATTCGGCAGCCCGGCCAGCAGGCGCCCGCGCCGACCATCCAGGACCTGCGCCGCGAGCGCCAGCAGACGCGCGAGGGCAACGCCACGATCATTCGCGAGGGCGACCGCACCATCGTGCGCGAAGGCCAGAGCACCATCATTCGCCACAGCGATTCGGACCGCTTCGCGGTCGGCGCGCGCGACGTGCGCGTCGAGCGGCGTGGCAACGAGACCTATTCAATCATCGAGCGGCCGAACGGCGATCACATCATCACAATCACCGACGAGGGGGGCCGCCTGCTCCGGCGTGTGCGCCGCGAGCCGAACGGCCGCGAGATCGTCATCATCGACCAAAGCGGCATTCCACGCCGCGACACTTACTTCGTCGTTGTGCCGCCGCCGCGCTATACGTTGCCGCCGGACCGGTACTACGTGGATATCGACCGTGCGCCGCCGGAGCGCATTTACGACACGCTGATCGCAGCGCCGTTCGAGCCGATCGAACAAGTCTATACGATCGACGAGGTGCGTTACAGCCCCGGCCTGCGCATGATGCTGCCGCGCGTCGATCTCGATATCAATTTCGAGACCGGGTCATGGCAGATCACGCCCGACCAGATGGGCAAATTGGACGTGATCGCGCGGGCGCTCAACCGTGCGATCGACCGCAATCCGCGCGAGGTGTTCCTGATCGAAGGTCACACCGACGCGGTCGGCACCGACGACGACAATCTCTCGCTCTCCGACCGGCGCGCGGAATCGGTCGCCGTCGCGCTGACGCAGGAGTTCGGCGTCCCGCCGGAGAACCTGATCACGCAGGGCTATGGCGAGCAGGAATTGAAAGTGCCGACGATGGGACCGTCGCGCGAAAACCGGCGCGTCGCGGTGCGCCGCATCACACCGCTGATCGACCGCATGGCGGCGCGGTAGGCGCTAACACGTCATGCCCGGCTTTATGCCGGGCATCCACGTTTTCTACGCGAATCAGCGAAGAAGGCGTACATGGCCGGGACATAGGCGTTCTGTAAGAACGCTTTTCTTCGACCGGCTATGCCCGACCATGACAAGCATTTACTTCTTATACGCCCCCAGAACGGCCTCGCCGTCCTTACCTGCTTTCTTCACCCAGTCGGTGGTAAGCTGATCGCCGATCTTTTTCAGGCCCGCTTTCAGTTCTGGACTCGGCGGCAGCACCTTCATGCCGTGCGACTTAAGCTGGTCGAGATACCAGTCACTCTTCACCTGCCACATCTTCCAGCCGCGCGTTTCGGCCGTGGCCGCTGCTTTGAGCAGCGCGTCCTGCGTCGGCTTGTCGAGCGCATTGAACGCCGCCTTGTTCACGAAAGTGATGTTCTTCGGGATCCAGGCCTGCGTGTCGTAGTAGTGGTCGACCGACTCCCACGCCTTGCTGTCGTAGCCAGTGGCGGCGGAGGTGATGAAGGAATTGACCACACCTGTCGCCAGGGCCTGCGCAAGCTCGGCCGCCTGGACGGTCACAACCTGCGCGCCGACCAGTTCACCGATGCGGGCGGTGCCGACGTTATAGGCGCGCCACTTCAGACCCTTCATGTCGTCGACGGTGTTAATGTCCTTCTTGGCGTAGACGCCCTGCGGCGCCCACGGCACCGCGAAGAGAACCATCATGCCCTGCGACTCGAGCTTCTTCGCGATGTAAGGCTTCGAGGCGTCCCACAGCTTGTGCGACTCATCGAAGCTGGTCGCAAGGAAGGGCACGACGTCGACGCCGAACATTGGATCCTCGTTTTCGTGCAGCGAGATCAGAACCTCGCCGATCTGCACCTGCCCGGTTTGCACCGCACGCTTGATGTCCGGCGCCTTGAACAGGGACGCCGCCGGATGCACGGTGATCTGCAAGTTTCCGCCGGTCGCATCGGAGACGTCCTTGGCGAACTGGATCAGGTTGACGCTGTGCGGATTGTCGGCGGGATAGGCGGCGGGCAATTGCCATTTTGTCTGTGCCGATGCGGGCTGCAGGCTCGTCAGCGCCGCGGCGATCGCCAGTGCGGCGCAGAAGATCGTCTTTCTCATTTCACTCCCCTTTGCACACAGGTCTAAGGCAAACGTAACAGAAAGATGCGCACTGCCTAACTCGGCGGGAAAGCGAGTTGTGGCAGCATCAGCACGATCTGCGGAAACTCGGTGATGATGAAAACGGCCGCGATCAACAGTAGGAAGAACGGAAACGCCGCGCGCGCAACCGTGAAGGTGTCGCGTCCGCTCATGTTCTGCAGCACGAACAAATTGAAGCCGACGGGCGGCGTGACTTGCGCCATTTCCACATGGATGACGAGATAGACGCCGAACCAGACGAGATCGAGCCCCGCCTGTTTGATCATCGGCAGCACGATGACCATAGTCAGCACGATCATCGAGATGCCATCGATCAGGCAGCCCAGGATGATGTACATGATGCTCAAGTACAGCGCGAGCATGCCGGGCGTGAGGTCCTGCCCCTTCACCCATTCGGCGAGCGCGGCCGGAATGCCCGTGTAGGCCATCGCGGCGGTCGTATACGCAGCGCCGGCCAGGATCAGCATGATCATGCAAGTGAGCCGCGTCGCGCTCATCACGCTTTCGAAGAATGTCTTGCGGTTAAGCGTGCCGCTCCACCACGCGAGCAATAGTGCGCCGGTGACGCCCCAAGCCGCGCATTCGGTCGCGGTCGCGAGGCCGAGGACCAACGAGAGAAACACAGCCAGTATTAACAAAAGGCACGGAATGAGCTTGGTCGATTCCTTCAGTTTCGCGCGGAACGGCATTGGCGGATCGCGCGGCGGGATGCGGTCGGGATGCAACTGCGACCAGCCAATGATGTAGCCCGAATAGAGGGCCATCACGAGAAAGCCGGGCAGGAATCCGCCGAGGAAGACCTGCAGAACCGAGACGTTCGCCGTCACCGCGTAGACCACCATCGGGATTGACGGCGGAATGAGCAGGCCCAGGGTGCCGGAGCCGGCGAGCGAGCCGAGGCTCAAATTCTTGTCGTAGCCGCGTTTGTCCAATTCCGGCAGCGCGATCTTCCCGATGGTTGCGCAAGTCGCAGCGGACGAACCGGAGACAGCAGCAAAGATGCCGCAGCCGATCACATTCACATGCACGAGCCGTCCGGGCAGCCATTGCAGCCAAGGCGAAAGGCCGCGAAACATCTCTTCCGACAAGCGCGTGCGAAAAAGGATCTCGCCCATCCAGATGAACAGCGGCAGCGCGGCGAGCGTCCACGACGCACTCGCACTCCACACCGTCGTCGCCAGCACCGAGCCGATCGGCACCGGCGTAGTAAGCAGCATAGCGATGAAACCGATCAGGGCGAGCCCGACGGCGATCCAGACGCCGCTGCCGAGAATGACGATCAGCGCAATGAGCAGAATGATGGAAAGATTGACGAGCCCGAGGTCGGCGAACATCAGCCGGCTCCACCGGCCGCGACGCGTTCGACAAACTCATCAGGCGTCGACGGCGGCTCCTTCTCGTAGCGCGGCCGGTTGCCCTGCAGGACGAAGATCATCTCATCGACCAGCGCGATCGCCAGGATGACGAGCCCGCCGCTGTAGCCGAGTTGAGGAATCCACAATGGAATCGCCATCACGCCCTGCGCCATGTCGTTGAAGCGGTAGGAGTCCCACGTCATCGCCGCCGCGTACCAGGCGAAATACAGAACGAAGGCGGTTGCTATGCCCAGCGAGACGATTTCCATCAACCAGCGCCTCTGGCCAGTGAGACGCTCGAGCAAAAGGCCGACGCGGATCATCTCGCCTTTGCGAAAGGTGTGCGCAAGGCCGAGAAAGGCCATCGCCGCCATGCACCAGGAGGCGAAATCATCGCCGGCCGGTATGTTGACCCCGATCTGCCGCCCGAGCGAGAGGCCCATCATCAACAGGAAGATCAGGACCAGAAAGCCGCCGGCGGCGATGCCCGCCCAAAGATAAAGCCGGTCAAGAGCAGCCCGCACCATCGCCCCCTCTGCACACAGTCACACGTCTACACGCCTTCGGCGCTCATTTTGTGCGCGACGATAGCAGGCTTGTCTAAGGCCCGACAGGCCGGACATAGTGCGCCGCATTCACGACGGGGCGGCGAATGTCACGAGCGAAGACTTCGAAGCGTTGGGATTTCTGGATCGACCGCGGCGGCACATTCACCGACATCGTCGGCCGGAAGCCGGACGGTTCGCTGGTGGCACACAAGCTTCTGTCGGAAAACCCGGAAGCCTATGCCGACGCTGCCGTGCACGGCATCCGCGATCTATTGGGGCTGAAAAGCGGCGAGCCGATCCCACCCGGCATCGTCGGCGCGGTGAAGATGGGGACCACTGTGGCGACCAATGCGCTCCTGGAACGCAATGGCGACCGCGTGCTGCTCCTCATCACGCGCGGCTTTCGCGACGCGTTGAAGATCGGCTACCAGGCGCGGCCAAAGATTTTCGCCCGGCACATTATCAAGCCGGACATGCTGTACGAGCGAGTGGCCGAAGTCGACGAGCGCGTGCGCGCCGACGGCACGGTCGAGCGCGCCCTCGATCTCGAGGCGGTGCGCGGCGAGCTCGAAACGGCCAAGCGCGACGGCATCGAGGCAGTCGCGATCGTGCTGATGCACGCCTATCGCTATCCCGAGCACGAGACGACGATCGCTGCGCTCGCGCGTGAGATGGGCTTTGCCCAGGTGTCGGTGAGCCACGAGGTGTCGCCGCTGATCAAGCTCGTCGGCCGCGGAGATACGACCGTCGTCGATGCATATCTCTCGCCGATCCTGCGCAGGTACGTTTCGACTGTGTCGAACGACATGCACGCGGACGGCAACACAGCATCCGACGTTCGCCTGATGTTCATGATGTCGTCCGGCGGACTGACCGCGGCCGAGCTGTTTCAAGGCAAGGACGCGATCCTGTCGGGACCTGCGGGCGGCGTCGTCGGGATGGCGGAGACGGGTCGCGAGGCCGGGTTCGAGCGGCTGATCGGCTTCGACATGGGCGGCACGTCCACCGACGTGTCGCATTTCGACGGCGACTACGAGCGCGCCTTCGAGACGGAAGTCGCCGGCGTGCGCATGCGCGCACCGATGATGCTGATCCACACCGTCGCGGCGGGCGGCGGCTCGATTTTGCACTTCGACGGCGCGCGCTTCCGCGTTGGGCCGGATTCCGCCGGCGCCAATCCGGGGCCGAAATGCTATCGGCGCGGCGGACCGCTTGCAGTGACCGACGCCAACGTGATGCTCGGCAAGCTCATGCCGGAGTTCTTCCCGAAAATCTTCGGACCGCATCAGAACGAGCCGCTTGACGAGACGGCCGTGCGGCACGCGTTCAACAATCTCGCCCAGCAGGTCGGCGCGAAATCGGCGCAGGAAATCGCCGACGGTTTCGTCAAGATCGCGGTCGAGAACATGGCGAACGCGATCAAGAAGATCTCCGTGCAGCGCGGCTACGACGTCACGCACTACGCGCTCAACTGCTTCGGTGGCGCGGGCGGCCAGCATGCCTGTCTCGTCGCCGACGCGCTCGGCATGACGCGCGTGCTGATCCATCCGTTTTCGTCACTCTTGTCGGCCTACGGCATGGGCCTCGCCGACATCCGCGCGACGCGCGAGCAGGCGATCGAATTGCCGTTCGGCGCGAAGGCGCGGACCGCGGTCGAGCGCATCGCCGCGCGACTCGGCAAGACCGCGCGCGCAGAGGTCGAGGGCCAGGGCGTGCCCGACGGCAAGATCAAGGTGATCGTGCGCGCGCATATCCGTTACGCCGGCACCGACACGGCACTCGTCATCGATGCGGGCAAGCTTGCCGGCGCGCGCGTCGCGGTCGCCGATTTGAAGAAAATGCAATCCTCCTTCGAGCGCGCGCACAAAGCGCGCTTCGGATTCATCGACCGCAACAAACAGCTCGTGATCGAGGCTGTTTCGGTCGAAGCGGTCGGCGGCGGGGCGAAGTTCAAGGAAAGCGCGGGCTCGCGCACACGCAAGGCGCTCCCCGAACCCGCCAAGCGCACGCGCTTCTTCTCGCAAGGCGAGTGGCACGACGCGGCGATCTATACGCGCGAGCAGCTCAGGCCCGGGCAGAAGGTCGCCGGAGCGGCCATCATTATCGAGCCGCACCAGACCGTCGTGGTCGAGCCCGGCTGGCAGGCCGAACTGACCGCCAAGAACCACCTCGTGCTTGCGCGCGTCGTGCCGCTTGAGCGCACGCATGCGATCGGCACCGAGGCCGATCCGGTGATGCTCGAAGTGTTCAACAACCTGTTCATGTCGATCGCCGAGCAGATGGGCGTGTCGCTGCAGAACACCGCCTATTCGGTAAACATCAAGGAGCGGCTCGATTTCTCCTGTGCGGTATTTTCGGCCGAAGGCGCGCTGGTCGCGAACGCGCCGCATATGCCGGTGCATTTGGGCTCGATGGACCGCGCGGTCGAGACCATCATCCGCGAGAACGAAGGCCGCATCGCGCTCGGCGATGTCTACGCGATCAACGCGCCCTACAACGGCGGCACCCATCTGCCGGACATCACCGTCTGCACGCCGGTGTTCGACGACAAGAAGCACAAGATCCTCTTCTGGGTCGCCTCGCGCGGGCATCATGCCGACGTCGGCGGCATCTCGCCCGGCTCGATGTCGCCAAACGCGACCACGATCGAGGAAGAAGGCGTGTTGTTCGACAATTTCAAACTGGTCGATCGCGGCCGCTTCCGTGAGAAGGAGTTGACCGAGGCCCTGACCGGCGCAAAATATCCGGCGCGCAATCCGGTCCAGAACATCAACGACATCAAGGCGCAGATCGCGGCGAACGAGAAGGGCGTCGCCGAACTGCGCAAGATGGTCGAGCAGTTCACGCTGCCCGTGGTCGAGGCCTACATGCGGCACGTGCAGGACAACGCGGCAGAAAGCGTGCGCCGCGTCATCGACCGGCTACACGATTCATCGTTCGAATACGAGATGGATCAGGGCACCTGGATCAAGGTGAAGATCACGGTCGACAAGGAGAAAAGGAAAGCGCGCGTCGATTTCACCGGTACGAGCCCGCAGCAGCCGACCAACTTCAACGCGCCTGAGCCGGTGACGCGCGCGGCCGTCCTCTACGTCTTCCGCGTGATGGTCGACGACGAGATCCCGATGAACGCCGGCTGTCTGCGCCCGATCGACATCGTCATCCCGAAGCGCTCGATGCTGTCACCGGAATATCCGGCCGCCGTCGTCGCCGGCAATGTCGAGACTTCGCAGGCGGTGACCGACACGCTGTTTGGCGCACTCGGCTCGCTCGCTGCCGCGCAGGGCACGATGAACAATCTCAATTTCGGCAACAAGAAATACCAATATTACGAAACGATCTGCTCCGGCTCGCCGGCGGGGCCGGGCTTCAACGGCACCGACGCCGTGCACACGCACATGACGAACACGCGACTCACCGATCCGGAAGTTTTGGAATTCCGGTATCCGGTCGTGCTGGAGGACTTCCATATCCGCAAGGGCTCGGGCGGGCGCGGCAAGTGGCATGCGGGCGACGGCATACGCCGCACCATCCGTTTCCTTGAGCAGATGGAGTGCACGATCCTGTCAGGCCATCGCCGTGTGCGCCCGTTCGGGCTCGCCGGTGGTGAAGCGGGGCAGGTGGGCGAGAACGTGGTGCGGCGCAACGACCGAAGCACGGAGCGCCTGCAAGGCTGCGATGCGACGGTGATCGACGCCGGCGAGGCGATCATCATCCAAACGCCGACTGCGGGCGGCTACGAAAGGTCCAAATAAGCGCGGACTCCGCGCTGGCGTCACTGTCTCCGAAAGCTCGCGATTCCGCGTCCGACGGTCCAGATCAGGCCTGCGAAGGTGACTGCCCAGGCGAGCAGGGCGGCATAGACGAAAACCCGCGGCACGATTTCCAGAAATGGGAGATCCATCGCCCGGGCCATCTGCCAGGTAGCGACCGTGTACATGCCGAGCGGGAATACGGCGCCCCAATAGAGCGGGTCGTAACGAAACGGAAAGCGCCTGAATGCGTAGCGCCATATACCCAATATGACGAGCATCGGTATCCACCACGTGCCAGTCGCCCAATAGAAGACGGTGAACCCCTTGAGGAACGGCAGGAGCGAGTAAAGATACGGCGCGGCAGGCGATGCATTGGTGATCAGCAGCGCGCCTGCGAGCGTGGAAATGGCCATTGCTCCCATGTTGATCCAATACGGCGGCGATAGGTCTCCGGGCGAGAATTCGAAAAATGTGTAGCGGTAGAAAATCAGGGCGATCATCCAAATGTAGAGCATGCCGCCCCACAGCCACATCGACAGCGCGAGGAAATTGAGCTCCAGCCGATATGGCTGCGGCCAATGCGCGGCGATGAGAGCTCCGAGGACCGCAATCGCCTGCGTCGAGACGACCGCAAGCAGCCAACCGCCATTGATACCATCGGCGAGCGTCGGTTTGCGCTTCTTGACCGCGAAGGCGGCAAACACGGCGTAGATCAAGACGATCCAAAACAGCGTCGCCACAATCCATAAGATGACAGCGACTTCGTAATTGGCATCGATCACGACGAACTGGCTGCCGAGCACGCAGGAGGCGGCGACGAACGTCAGAAATCCCGGCCCGCGCTGGTGGTCGATCATGTCCGAGAAAAACGCTTTCGGATACCGCAGGATGCGCGCCACGGTGATAGCCGCGATGACGAGATAAGCGAGCAGATTCACCGCGAAGAGCACGCGCGCAAGAACCGTCATCTGCAATACAAATGCAGCAAGCGAGACGATGCCAGTTGCCATCACCATCGCAAAATAGGCGGGAGAAAACTCTTTGACGATTGCGACCAGTACGGGGGGCTGTAAATCCTTCGTCACATCGCACCGTCGCGTGTCAGTAGCGAAGATAGTACCGCGTGATCAGATTCAACTCGAGGAACAGTAAGATCAATATCGTGTTGCAGGCCCAGGCGACCGTCAGCAGGCGAGCAAGCAGGCTCCAGAAATACTCGTGCGTATTGTTCGCGCATCGCCACACCGAAACGAGAATCCAGGCGGTATAGGGAGCGAACAGAACCAGAAGAACCTGACGAAGCGCGACGCGATCGATGAAGAACGCAACGATGTAAATCGTAATCAGCACGAGGCTGGCGGCAACGCCGTACAGCCAGAACACTTTCCAGAGCGGCTGCTCGCCCCGCCACGCGCGAATCTCGGCGGAGAAAAACGCGGCGAAGAAATTCCTGACCAGGCCGCCGGCGGCATGACTGTCATCGTCGTTGCCATGCAACATGCGCATCAGCGAGCTCTGCACCGGACTGCCGTACGCATTGTGTCGCCGCCCCATACCGCCTCATCGATTGCATTGAAATTCCTTCACTGTGCAGCCCGATCACGGGAAGCGGCTTGATCTGAGTCAAGTTCCCGCGCGCCTGCGCGGCCTAGCATCACTCATCATGCCCCCTGCCCCGCGTTCCACCTCGCCGCTTTCCGACCTGCTGCGGCACGCGCCCGCCGTATTACTGGCACCTGTGCCGCTTGCGCTGCTGCAGCCGCTGTTCAGGCGCATGGCGCAGCATGTCGCGCAGTCGCGGCCCGAACTGTTCAACCGGCTTGGCCCGCATGCGGGCAAACGCTTCCTGATCGACCCGACCGACCTCCCCTTCGTGCTGGTGCTCACTCCTGAGCGCGACGCGCCCAAGATGACCGCTTACCGTCGTTACGAGAACCCGCCGTACGATGCGGCCATAGCCGGCTCATTTTTCCACCTTCTCGACATGATCGACGGCGTGGTCGACGGTGACGCGCTGTTCTTCTCGCGCGACCTGCGGGTGACCGGCGACACCGAGGCGGTCGTCGCGTTGCGCAACGCGCTCGACGATTTCGAGGGCAGCGCACTCGAAAGCGCGGCGAAGAGTTTCGGAGTCCTGGCGGGACCTGCGCAACTCGGACTGTCCGCGTTGCGCGCGGCAAGGGGGACCGCACGATGAGCGAACTCCGCCGACCCGAACTCGTCTGTCCGGCGGGTACGCCCGCGGCTTTGCGCACCGCCGTCGACGCGGGCGCGGACGCCGTCTATTGCGGCCTGCAGAACGAGACCAATGCGCGCAATTTTCCCGGCCTGAATTTCGCGCCGGCCGAGCTCAAGCAGTCGGTCGCATATGCGCATGCGCGCAAGGCGAAAGTGCTGCTCGCGGTAAATACGTTTCCGGCGGCGGGTAAATTCGGGATGTGGCGCGACGCGATCGATCTCGCGGCGGAAACGGGAGTCGACGCAGCCATCGTCGCCGACATCGGCGTCGCGGATTATGCGGCGCGCCAGCATCCGAATTTGCGCCTGCATCTGTCGGTGCAGGCGGGCGCGTCGTCGCCCGAAGCGATCCGCTTTTATTGCGAGGAGTTCGGGGTCAAGCGCGTCGTGCTGCCGCGCATGCTCACCGTCGCCGAGATCGCCGATCTGCACCGGCAGATCGACTGCGAGATCGAAGCCTTCATCTTCGGCAACATCGGCATGATGGCCGAGGGCCGCTGCAGCCTCACCCATTACGTCACCGGCCTCTCGACCAACATGGACGGCGTCTGCTCGCCCGCAGCCGACGTACATTACGAAGAGGATACAGGCCGCACGCTGACAACCCGGCTTGGCGAGTTCGTCATCGACCGCTTCGCCTGCGGCGAGAGCGCGGGTTATCCGACGATCTGCAAGGGCCGCTATTCGTGCTCCGCACAGACGGAGCCCTATTATGCGTTCGAGGAGCCGGTGAGCCTCAATCTGTCCGCGCTGTTGCCGGAGTTGATGCGCGCGGGCGTCACCGCGCTGAAGATCGAAGGCCGCCAGCGCAGCCGCGCCTATGTAAAGAGTGTCGTCAGTGCGTTCCGCAGCGCCGTCGACGGGCTGATGCAGGGACGCGAGGCGGCATTTTTGAGCCTGCTCACGCTCACGGAGGGCAGCCGCGAGACGCAGGGTGCATTTGCCGGGAAGCGATGGCGATGAATGGGAATAAAGCGGGCGAGCTGACGCTCGGCCCGGTGCTGTTCAATTGGGCACCGGAGCGCTGGCGCGATTTTTATTTCCGCGTTGCCGACGAGGCGCCGGTCGACGTCGTCTATCTCGGCGAGGTCGTCTGCTACAAGCGCGCGCCGCTGTTCGACGACGTGATGCCCGAAGTCGTCGCGCGGCTAGAGGCGGCCCGCAAGACGGTCGTGTACTCAACGCTTGCGGAAGTCATGTCCAAGCAGGAACGCACTCTCGTCGAGGATGTGTGCGGCTGCGACGGCGCGCTGATCGAGGCGAACGACGGCTCCGCGTTGATGCGCCTGCGCGGGCGGCCGCATCACGTCGGGCCGTTTGTGAATGCCTATAACGAGGGCACTGTGGCCGTCCTGGCGCGGAACGGCGCGCGCAGCATCTGCCTGCCGCCGGAAATGCCGAAAACGGCGATCGCCAATCTGTGCGGGCCCGCGGCCGAGTGTGGAGTCATGACCGAGGTTCAGGTGTTCGGTCGCGTCCCGCTGGCGTTGTCGGCGCGCTGCTATCATGCGCGCGCGCATGGGCGCACGAAAGATACATGCCAGTTCGTCTGCGACACCGATCCGGACGGGATGGTGCTGCGCACGCTGGAGGACAGGCCGTTCCTCGCCGTGAACGGCATCCAGACGATGTCGCACGCTTTTCTCAATTTGCTCGGCGGCGTGCGCGAACTGCGCGCGATGGGCGTTTCAAGCTTTCGGCTGTCCCCGCACACCTGCGACATGGTGGCGGTCGCGCGGACGTTCCGCGACGTGCTCGACGGCAAGGTCGACATTGGTGAAGGTCAGGCGCAACTCGCCGCCCTCGCCCTCGACGCGCCCTTCTGCGACGGCTTCTACACGGGCAACGCGGGCCAGACCTGGAGCCGGGCCGCGGCGCAGTGAGGCGGGGCTTCAATTCCTTGCAATGATCTCCCGCTCGCCGCGGTACACTGGCATCGTGGTCGGGAGGCGGCCCGGCTTGCGCCGCATTAGCAGCGATGGGCGGCGGCCCTTTAACGGCGAACACCTGCGCCGGCGTGGACGCGGGCGGCCGACGCGCACGTCGCCGAGATGCGGATAGGCATCGCGCAGGCCCAGGTCGTCCTCGACCAGCAGCGGCAGCGCAAGCACGCGGGCCCAGTCCTGCCAGTGGGTGAGCGCATCTTCCGCCTCAGCAGCGGCCGACAACGGCAACGCGAGACCGGGATCCTTGTGCGCGAGCACGACGGAGAGCCCGTCGGTCGAAACCTTCAGCGCGACACCGCTGAACGCCGAGACCGGCATGTTTAATGCCATGCGCATGCCCTGTACCGAGCGGCGCACGACGACGCGCTCGCGGTGCAGTTCGATGTCGCGCAACTGGCCGTCCGCCGCTGCGTCGGACGCAGAAAAACGCAGCGGCAGAGCGTTCGGGTCGAGCCGCAGCGCGCGGCCCGACCCGGGGCTTCCGTCCAAACGCATGTGACGCCTCGAAACTCTCCCGCGCCGGACTTATGCCGTCCGGTCGCAAGGCCGATCATGGCAAAAACGCGTCGGAAAGCGCTTAAGTTTCTTGGTTTACCGCGATTAACGTCGACGCCAACGTCGCGCATGATTGACGCGCGCTTGAAAAGCATGATTGACGAGACATTGCCGGGATCGCCGCAATTCGCGGGAACCGCGGTTGCATCGGCGCGCCATAGCCGCCATGTGTGAGTGCATGGCGGGCGTTCGTCCGCTTGTTCGCTCAACTGATTTCGAAAGTCCGCCGATGCTCGCACCCACCGATTCCCTATTCGACCAGACCGCCCTCCTCGAGCGCGCCGAGCGACTCGTTAAGGCCGCGCGCGCGGCGGGCGCGGATGCCGCCGACGCGGTTGCGCTGCGCAACCTCTCGCTATCAGTCGAGGTGCGCGACGGCGGCGTGGAGGAATCGGAAAGCGCGGAGGGAGACGACATCGGCCTGCGCGTGCTGATCGGCAAACGTCAGGCCATGGTGTCCAGCAACGATTTGTCCGGCGATCCGGCGGAGCTTGCGCAGCGTGCGGTCGCGATGGCGCGCGTTGCGCCGGACGATAAATTCGCCGGGCTCGCCGACGAGAGCGAGTTGGCGTGCGAATTCCCCGATCTCGATCTTATCGACCGCGCGTTGCCGCGCGTGGCAGATTTGGAGGCGCGTGCGCGTGCGGCGGAAGTGGCAGCGCTTGCTTACGAAGGCGTGAGCAAGTCCGGCGGCGCATCGGCCTCGGCCGGCATCGGCGGCATGGTGCTGGTGACGAGCAACGGCTTCCGTGGCGCCTATCTCGGCTCGAGTCACGGCATCTCGATGACCGCGATCGCCGGCGAAGGCACCGGCATGGAGCGCGACTATGACTATTCCTACGTGCGGCACGCAGCCGATCTGGAAAATCCCGAGCGGATCGGCCTCAGAGCGGCGGAGCGTGCCGTCGCGCGCCTCAGCCCGCGCAAGGTGTCCACTCGCAAGGTGCCGGTCGTGTTCGATCCGCGCGTCGCGAGCTCGCTCGTGGGCCATCTGGCGAGCGCGGTGAACGGCGCTTCGGTGGCGCGCAAGACCAGCTTTCTGAAAGACAAGCTCGGACAAAAAATATTCGCCGACGGGATCCGCATCATCGACGATCCGCTGCGCAAGCGGGGCCTGCGCTCGCATCCGTTCGACGGCGAAGGCGTGGCCGGCAAACCGATCGCGCTTGTGGACGGCGGCGTGCTGCAGAGCTGGCTGCTCGATTGCGCGACGGCGCGCGAGCTCAGCCTGAAGACGAACGGCCGCGCCTCACGCGGAGTTTCCTCGGCGCCCTCACCCTCCTCGACCAATCTGCACATGGCGGCGGGCAACCTCAGTCCTGGTGAATTGATGGCCGACATCAAGGACGGCTTCTACGTCACCGATCTGATCGGCATGGGCGCGAACATGGTCACCGGCGACTACAGCCGCGGCGCGTCGGGCTTCTGGATCGAGAACGGCAAGATTGCTTATGCCGTGAGCGAGGTCACGATCGCCGGCCATCTCACCGACATCTTCAAGAATCTCACGCCGGCGAATGATCTCGAATTCCGCTACAGCACCAACGCGCCGACGTTGCGTGTAGAGGGCCTGACCGTTGCCGGTCAGTGAGTCCCTGTGCGACGATTTCGAGGCCGCCATGCGCGAAGCCGGCGAAATCGCTCGGGTCACATCGCAGCGGAAATTCGAGCGGTGGACCAAGGGCAAGGACAATTCGCCGGTGAGCGAAGCCGACATTGCGGTCAACGACTTCCTACGCGCACGCCTGTCTCAGCTTTTGCCCGGCTCAGGGTGGCTTTCGGAAGAAACCGAGGACGATCCGGCGGCGCGCGAAATGCGTGAGACCTGGATCGTCGACCCGATCGACGGCACGCGCGCCTTCATCCAGGGCCGGCCGGACTGGACGGTATCGGCCGCCTTGGTCGAGAACGGCCGGCCCGTGCTGGCGGCCCTGTATGCGCCGGTCACGGAAGAGATGTTCGTCGCGATGCGCGGCACCGGGACGACCTGCAACGGCAAGCCGGTCGGCGTGGGCGACGGGGATGACCTCACCGGTCTGAAAGCGGCCGGTCCCAAGCGAATGTTGGAGAGGCTGGAAAAAGTCGAGCCGACCGCCCTGCCACAGCCGAAGGTCCATTCGCTCGCCCTCAGGCTGACACGTGTCGCCACCGCCGAACTGGGTGTCGCCTTCGCCTCCGGCGGCAGCCACGACTGGGACCTTGCCGCCGCCGATCTTTTAGTGCACGAAGCCGGCGGCGTCCTTACCGACCTCGCCGGCCGCCCGCTCAGCTTCAACCGCCCTCATCTGACGCACGGCGCGCTGGTCGCGGCAGGTCCCGCCCGGCATAAGGCGCTGTTGGCGCTATTGCGCGACCGGATGCCTGAGTTTGCGTGAGCTCGCGTTTATCGGCCCGGGGTGCGACGACGGGGAATGATCATGGCCGGACACAACCAACTTCTCCATCTCGTATTCGGCGGCGAACTCACCGAGCTCGGCGCCACCGAATTCAAGAACCTGGACAGACTCGACATTGTCGGCATCTATCCCAACTACGCATCCGCCTACGCCGCCTGGAAGGCAAAGGCCCAGCAGACGGTCGACAACGCTCACATGCGCTATTTCATCGTCCATCTGCACCGGCTGCTCGATCCCGATGCCTCGCATCAGGTGCGCTGAGACGTTAAGCCGATGCCGTCACTGAAGCGGATCACCGCCTCGCCCGCCTTCGTCAACGCGGCCGGATCGTTCGGCGCGTGGTATCTCCGGTTCGTCTGGCAGACGAACCAGATTATCTTCGAGCCGCACGATCTGTACGACACGGTGGAGATTCCGGCGATCATCGCCGTCTGGCACGGGCAGCATTTCTTGATGCCGTTTTTGCAAAAGAAGAACGATCCGGCGCATCGCGCCAAGGTGCTGATCTCGCGCCATCGCGACGGCGAATTGAATGCGCGCGCCGCGGAGAAGCTAGGTGTCGAGGCGATCCGTGGGTCGGGCGCGCATGGTGGAGGATTCCACAAGGGCGGCGCCGCCGCGATGAGACAGATGATCGAGGCGCTGAAGGAAGGCTACAACATCGCGATGACCGCCGACGTGCCGAAGATCGCGCGCATCGCTGGCATGGGCGTGGTCAAGCTCGGCCAATATTCACAGCGGCCGATCTATGCCGCCGCGATAGCCTCGAGCCGACGCAAGGTGCTGAACAACTGGGACCGCACGGCGATCAATCTGCCGTTCGGCACGGTCGCGGTCGTCGGCAGCGATCCAATCCACGTTCCCGCAGACGCTGACGCGGCGACGCTCGAGGCGGTGCGGCAGAAAATCCAAGACGAGCTCAACGACGCCACCCGCCGCGCCTACGCAATCGTCGACAAGAAGGGCGCGCCGTGAGCGAACCGCTCGGCTTGCGCATCTACCGGCTGCTGACCTCCGCAGCGGAGCCTTTGTCGGGACTTCTGTTCGCGCAGCGGCTGAAGCGCGGCCGCGAAAATCCGGAGCGTGTGAACGAGAGACGCGGCATTGCAAGCGTCGCGCGGCCTATAGGGCCGCTGGTCTGGCTGCACGGCGCAAGTGTCGGCGAATTGATGAGCGTGCTGCCGCTCATTTCGCACCTGCATGCGCGGGGGCTCTCGCTGCTGGTCACCTCGGGCACGGTAACGTCCAGCCAGTTGGCGGAGCAGCGCCTGCCGGACGGTGTCGTTCATCAGTTCGTGCCGTTCGATGTGCCGGCCTATGCGCGTCGCTTCCTCGAGCATTGGAAACCGCAGCTTGCGCTGTTCGTCGAATCCGATCTGTGGCCGAACCTGCTGCAGGAGACGGCCGCGCGCGGCGTCCCGATGGTGCTGGTCAATGCCCGGCTGTCCGAGCGTTCGTTCCGCCGCTGGCAGCGCTTCCCGAACATCATCGCGCATATGTTGCGCCGCTTTGCGCTCGCGCTGGCGCGCACGTCACTGGATGCCGAACGGTTGAGCGCGCTCCGTGCGGAGCGCGTGGTGATCACCGGCGATCTGAAACTCGACGTTCCGGCGCCGCCGGCGGATGCGGACGCGCTGGCGGAACTGAAACAGGCAATCGGGGAGCGTCCGCTACTCGCAGCGTCATCGACGCATTCGGGCGAAGATGAGCAGGTCCTGTTCGCGCATCGCGAACTGCGCGGCGCACATCCCGGCTTGCTCACCATCATCGCGCCGCGTCATCCGGAACGCGGGCCGCAGATCGCCGATTTGGCGCGCTCGATGGGCTGCGCGGCGAGCTTGCGGTCGCAGGGCACCCTGCCGGCCGCGGACACAGACGTCTACATCGCCGACACGTTGGGCGAATTGGGTCTGCTCTATCGTCTGGCACCGCTCGTGTTCATCGGTGGCTCACTGATCCGCCACGGCGGACAGAATCCGATCGAAGCCGCCAAACTCGGCGCCTG
>Ga0207762_1000033_pt1 | contig 23242 bp, 23 predicted proteins | sample LuqExpMetageno37_FD_187795 | JGI IMG/M metagenome (GOLD analysis project Ga0207762, IMG submission 187795) | Tropical forest soil microbial communities from Luquillo Experimental Forest, Puerto Rico - Sample 37 (SPAdes) | ecosystem: Environmental > Terrestrial > Soil > Tropical forest ...
GAGCTGAACGAGAGAGGTCTCACGTGGGCACCGATAATGGCGAAAAGGGTACGTCTGTTCAACCCTTGGCCGCCGGAGAGCTCTACCGTGCGACTGATCTTGATCATCTGAAGTTTGCAACCACAGCTGAACTGGCCGCGCTCGACAGCCTTGTCGGTCAGGAGCGGGCCTTCGAAGCAATCCGGTTCGGCACCGGAGTCGACAGTCGCGGCTTCAATCTTTTCGTTATCGGCCCGCATGGTGCGCATATGCAGCAGGCGATCAAGGCTCTGCTTGTCGACGCGTGCTGCAATAAGCCTAAGCCACCCGATTGGGTCTACGTCCATAACTTCAAGAATGGAGGCCGCCCGGTCGCACTTGAGCTGCCTGCGGGCCGTGCACGTCAGTTTCACGATGCGATGCACAAACTCATCGATGACCTCAAGACCGCATTGCCTGCCGTCTTTCAGAGCGAGGATTATCAGACCAGGCGTGGTGCCATTGACGATTCATTCCAGAAGAAGCAGGGCGAGGCCTTCTCAGAATTGCAGGAAAAGACCAGCCGAGAGGGGATCGCACTGCTGCGTACTCCGCTCGGCTTTGCTCTCGCCCCCGCAAAGGACGGCAAGGTCGTGCCGCCGGATGAGTTCGAGACTTGGCCCGAAGACAAGCGGCGTGACGTTCAGCGTACGATCGAAGTTCTAGAAAAGGACCTCGAACATATCATTCATCAGATCCCGGAGTGGGACCGACAGCGACGCGACAAAATCCGCCAACTCAATCGCGACACGGCCAACTATGCCGTGAACTTGACGATTGAGGAAACCAAAACGGAATTCAAAGATATCCCGCGTGTCATCGAGCACATCGAGGCTGTACGCTCAGATCTCATCGAGAACGTCGCGCTGTTCGTGCTGAAGGGCGATACTGATGAGAACACAAGTGAATCGCTGACGGGTAGTCATTTCGACCGATATGAGGTCAACGTTCTGGTCTCGCAAGACAGCAGCCAGTCTGGAGCGCCGATCATCGAAGAACTGCACCCCACGATCGCCAATCTCATCGGTTGCATCGAGTACGTGTCAATTCGGGGGGCGCTGGTGACTAACTTCCGCCTGATCAAAGCGGGTGCGCTACACCGCGCCAATGGGGGCTTTTTGATGCTCGACGCACACAGCCTTCTGATGGAGCCGTTCAGTTGGGCAGCACTGAAGCGGGTGCTGCGACGCGGCGAGATCGCGATCGAAGACATTGCGCGATTTCTCGGCCTAACCAGCACGGTATCGCTTGAACCCGACCCCATTCCGCTCAGACTCAAAGTCGTCCTGTTTGGCGAGCGACTCTTGTATTTCTTGCTTGCCGCGCTCGATCCAGAGCTCGCTGAGCACTTCAAAGTGCTTGCCGATTTCGAAAACGACTTCAGCCGCACGCCCGAGAATGAAGCCCTGCTTGCCCGTCTTCTCGCTATGCTGGCGCAGCGCGATGGATTGCGAGCGCTCGATCGCGAGGCCGTGGGGCTCGTTATCGATCAGGCTGCCCGGCGGGCCGATCACGCCGGCAAGCTCTCGCTCATTTTGGAGCATCTGCGCGAGATTTTGATCGAAGCCGATTTCTGTGCTCGACAACAAAAACGCGAAGTCGTCTCGCGCGCTGATGTGCAGCAGGCGATCGACGCCAGGATCCGGCGCGCAGCACGGCTGCGGGACCGGGAGCAAGAGGTGATTCTGGACAAGGTCGCGCTGATCAGCACGGACGGCGCTCATGTCGGCCAGATCAACGGGCTGAGCGTCATCGAGCTCGGCGGCTTCACATTCGGGCGGCCGACCCGCATCACCTGCCAGGTGCGGCCTGGCAGCGGCAAGGTGGTCGATATCGAGCGGGAAGTCGAACTCGGCGGCCCGCTGCATTCCAAAGGCGTACTGATTCTCTCGGGCTTTCTTGCCGGGCGGTATGCGCTCGACACGCCGATGTCGTTGTTCGCGAGCCTGGTGTTCGAGCAGTCCTATGCTGGGGTCGAAGGCGATAGCGCCTCATCGGCCGAGCTCTACGCGTTGATTTCAGCGCTGGCCGACGTGCCGCTTCGGCAGGATCTTGCAGTAACAGGGTCGGTCAATCAACACGGCGAGGTGCAGGCGATCGGGGGCGTGAACGAGAAGATTGAGGGATTTTTTGATATCTGCTCAAAGCGCGGGCTGACCGGAATGCAAGGAGTGATCGTTCCGCAGTCCAACGTGCAACATTTGATGTTGCGCGCGGATGTAGTTGAAGCATGCAAGGCCGGTCGTTTCGCAGTTTACCCGGTGAGAACGATTGATGAGGGGATGACATTGCTGACCGGACTAACAGCCGGGATGAGGAGAGAGGATGGTTGCTACCCGTCAGACAGCGTCAATGCGAGGGTCGAGAATCGGCTGCGTTCGTTTGCCATGATCAGACGAAGCTTCATCAGCGAACCAGCGGGCGGAGCTGCAAAGCAAACATGACAACTCGGCGTCACAAATTCCGCCGCCTGGTGCTCGGTTTTCAGTCTGGTACGCCCGTAACAAGCGTGCAAGTGGCCGCCCGTTTGGCCGCTACGCTGCAACTCGACCTGCTCGGGCTGTTTCTCGCAGGGGGAGGTCTTCGTGAGCTCGCGGGCCTGCCATTCGTGCACGAGATCACTCTCACGGGAGGGCGGCGGCGCATCGATATCGAGCAGATATCAGGGGACATCGCTTTCCGTGCCCAAGAGCTGGAGCGGATGTTCGCCGCCGCGGTTGAAGGGCTGTCCATAGCAACGGAATTTCAGATATGGGGAGGTTCAGTCCAGGACAGCGTGGCAGAATTTTCGCGCACCGAAGACATCCTCGTGATAAGCGAGCCGGAAAAACCGGCAGATCGGGCAGCTGCGCAATTCGCTTGGTTTCTTGAAGCGGCATACAGTTCTTCGGCCGCAGTACTGCTTGTACCTCCTGCCGTAATCCGGAGCAGCGGCTCCATCATGGCCATTGCCGCAACGGCGGATGATCCCAGCATTGCGGCGGCAGCACTTATTGCAGAAGCTACGAATGAACGGCTAATCATTGTGAATAGTGGGCAAGCGGCCGACACTGAAGCGATTCGTCAACATTCTGGAATATTAGGCGAAAACGTGAAGTGCATTGCTATGTCAATCGAACGACTGCGAGCCGACCTGATGTTTCAAGAAAGACTGATCGTGCTGACCCGTGGCGCTGGTTCCAAATCCACTGCTTTCGCAATTGCCTCCGAGCGTGAAGTTCCGGTGCTCATTGTGTAGTTTGGCCGCTGGTCTATCTAGTCCTCGAAGACGGGCGATTCGGGCTCCTTTTCCTCCGATACTCGTTCTACAGGCTCGCGTTCATCGTCTGGCAGTTCGTGTTCGATCTCCGTCGTCTCCTGCTCGATCAATCGGCCGGGCTCGTCGACACTAGGGTTGTCGGAGTAATGTTGCCGCTGTCGTGGACCATAACTTCGGTGCAGATCGATTGAAACTTGCGTGATGACCTCCCATCATCCGATGGCATTTGCCGGAACACGCGCTATCCCGAGACTGTGCATGAGATCGTGGGCGGCGCGCATTGATCTATCGACATCAATTCCGCGACAGGCATCCTCGATGACAATTGCTTCAAAGCCTTCGCGATGCGCGTCTTCGGCCGAATAGCGGACGCAAAAATCGAATGCGAGGCCTGCGAGGAAAATCCGCTTGAATCCGCGCTCGCGCAGATACCCGATCAGTCCCGTCGGAGTCTTGCGGTCGTTTTCGTAAAAGGCCGAATAAGAATCGATTGTCCGATGATAGCCTTTGCGCAGCACCAATTCGGCGTGGGGAATATGGAGATCGGGGCGGAACGCGGCGCCAGGCGTGTCCTGTATGCAATGGTCCGGCCATAAGGCTTGCGGCCCATAGGAAACCTCGATCGCTTGGTATGGCTGCGCTCCGGGATGCGAGGATGCAAACGAGAGATGACCGCGCGGATGCCAGTCCTGCGTCAGCACCACATGCGCGAAATTGGCCGCGAGCCGATTGACGGTCGCTACGATCTCATCGCCGCGCGGGACAGCCAACGCCCCGCCCGGGCAGAAGTCGTTCTGCACATCAACGACGAGCAAAATATCCGCTTCGCCAATGTTGAAGCGGTCGGTCATGACAAACCGTCGCTTCTGGCGATGCGCTCGTCCACTTCTGCTGCAAGCCGGACCAGCGCATCGGCTACCGCGACCCGATAATGAGCGTCCAGATCGAGTGCTCGCAACGCGGCCGGCAGGCGCTCCAGGTCACGCTCGGCGCGCGCGCGGATTTCGCTGAGCGGGTTGCTCGGCTGCAAGCGCTTGCCTTCGCGCATCACCGGTACGAGCAGCGGCTCGCCCGCTTGGGCATCGTCCTCCAATGACATCACGTCACCCGCCATACGGCCGTTCGGATCGTACCGCCGCCAGACCTGCTTGCGTCCGGGCCACGTGGCTTTTCCAGCCGAGCGTTTGCGCCGAGCAAACCCGGCATATTCCTGAAGCTTGTAGGCGCAATCGAGCGCAGGCACGTCGGACGAGGTGGTCAGGCTGGTGCCGACGCCGAAGCCATCGATCGGCGCGCCTGTAATAATAATCTCTTTAATATTGTCTTCATCGAGGCCGCCACTGGCGAAAATAGTCACCGCGCCGAGGCCGCCGGCATCTAGAATCGTGCGCACGCGCTTTGACAATTCGATCAGATCGCCGCTGTCGAGTCGAACCGCTCGAAGCGTGATTCCTTGTGTGGCAAGGCGCGGTGCCAACGCGACGACGCGATGCGCGGCTTTTTCCGTGTCGTATGTGTCGAGTAGCAGGGTAAGATTTTTCGGCCGGGAGTGCGCGAAAGCCTCGAAGGCGGCGCTCTCGCTATCATGGGCCTCGATAAAGGAATGCGCCATCGTGCCGTAGACGGGAATCCCGAACTCATGCTCTGCCATCAGGGTGGCAGTACCGGCAAAGCCTGCAATGTAGCTCGCCCGCGCCGCCATCAGCCCGGCTTGTGCTTCGTGTGCGCGGCGCAGACCGAAATCGACCAGCAATTTGCCAGGGGCGGCGAGCGCTACGCGCGCGGCTTTCGAGGCAATGAGCGTCTGAAAATGCAAGATATTGATCAGGCGCGTTTCGACGAGCTGCGCCTGCTGCATCGGTGCGACGACACGCAGGATCGGCTCGTTTTCGAAGACGATTCGCCCCTCGGGGACGGCGTGGACCTCACCGGTAAAGCGAAAGCTTGCAAGGTGATCCAGTAGGCTGCACTCGAAACGTTCCGTTTGCGCCAGCCATTCGATCTCTTCGCTGGTGAAGTGAAGTGCTTCCAGAAAATCGATCGCTTGCTCAAGTCCTGCGGCGAGCAGAAAGCCGCGCCGCGGCGGAAGCTTGCGGACGAAAAATTCGAATACGGCTGTCTCGGTCTGACCATGATCGAGATAAGCCTGGATCATATTGAGATGATACAGGTCTGTAAGCAGCGGACTGGTCAGTGGATTCATCGCACTGGACTCCGGCCCGCGTATCGATGCGCGGGCTTGACGCTCAACCGCGCGATTCCTCCTCTTCGTCCGCCGTGAGGATTGTGACAATTTTCGAGGCGGTGCCCTTCAGCGGCTCCGCCGCGCCGAACACGTCGCGGTCACCGGACAGCCACATGGCGGCTTCTTCGAGTTCGGTCGTGCTCGGCTGCAACTCGACAACTGCAAGCAGCTTGTCGAGATCGAGATTGCCAAGAATAGCTTTGATCTCATCATGTGTCGCTGAGGGCATGGGCCACCTGTTCGATGCTCATCCGGACGCGTCGGCCTTGACCCGTGACTTGATCGGATGCCGAGCCAGCAGATCGATCACTTCAGAGTCGGAGACTTGACGGAAATCCTCATAGAAGAAGCCGATCGCGCCGAAATTCTCATAATCTTCCAAACAGACGACCTCGTCCGCTTCGGTACGCAAGTCGGGGAGGTTCTGCGTCGGCGCAACTGGCACGGCCAGCACGAGTTTGCGCGGTTGCCGCATCCGGATCGCGCGTAGTGCGGCGCGGGTAGTAGCTCCGGTCGCGATCCCGTCATCGACGATGATGACAGTCTGGCCCTTCAATTCGGGATGCGGGCGATCGCCAAGATAGAGTTTGCGCCTGCGCTCAATTTCGGCGAGTTCGTGATCGCGCGCGGTCGCGAACTCCGACTCTTCGATTCCCGCCGCGCTGATCACGTTTTCATTGCGCACGATCACCGGATCGCGGCCGTCCACGACGGCTCCCATCGCCAACTCCGGCTGAAACGGCACGCCGATCTTGCGCACGAGAATAAGATCAAGTGGCGCTTCGAGGGCAGCCGCGATCTCCGCCGCGACCGGTACTCCGCCGCGCGGAAGCGCGAGGACGACAGGATGCCGGCGTTTGTAGTCTCGCAGCGCCTTGGCGAGTTGCCGGCCGGCGTCCACACGGTCGCGGAAGGGCATGCTTTGTCTCCATCACCCAGGGTGTCGGACGAGATGACGGTCGAACCAATCTCCGGCCAATTCGAAGACGCGTTCCAGCGCGCCTGGCTCGGGAAACAAGTGTGACGCGCCCGGAACGATCTCCAGCGCCTTTTCGGTATTCAATCGAACGAGAGCTTCTTCGTTCAGTTCGATCACTTCAGCATCGAAGCCGCCGACGATTAACAGCGTTGGCGCGGTGACCTGATCCAGAATCTGCTTGGCCAAGTCCGGACGTCCGCCGCGCGACACCACCGCGCCGATCCGGCTGCCCATGCGGGCCGCGGCGACCAAGGCCGCCGCGGCGCCCGTGCTCGCGCCGAATAGCCCCAGAGGCAGGCGAGCAAGATCAGCCTCATGCTCGACCCATCGCACGGCCGTGATCAGACGTTCCGCCAGCAAAGGAATATCGAACACGTTGCGGCGATCTCGCTCTTCCGCCGGATCGAGCAAGTCGAACAACAGCGTCGCCATGCCGCGTTCGTTGAACGCTCGCGCTACCGCACGGTTGCGTGGGCTGAGGCGGCTCGATCCGCTACCATGCGCGAAGACGATCAGCGCGCCTGCGTTCATGGGGACGTGCAGATCGCCGGGCAAACGCAGCGGGCCAATCGTCACCTCCCGCCTGTTAATGGCGCGAGCGTGTCGATGAAGTACGGTGCCGATGCCGACCATAGCGGCTCTCCAGCCTATGAGTAGTATGGTGGCGAGCTCTTATGGCGCCTTGATGAGCATCAACTCGCGCCCGTGTGGCGCAGCTATTTTGTGAAGATGAATGAGATTTGGCCGGTGCAGACATCAGTCAGCTCGGACAGCCATTTTACGCTTCAAGCCAAGGTGGCTTTCCTGAGCCGTCCACAGGCCTATTCTCCGGCGCCTGCCGATGTCATCGTGCGTGAGACCCACATGTCCTGGGTCTTCCTCGCGGGTAACCGGGTCTACAAGCTCAAAAAACCGGTCCGATTTCCGTATCTGGATTTTTCAACAATCGAGAGACGTGAACGCGCCTGCCGTGCCGAACTAGGCCTCAATCGTCGACTGGCGCGTGATATTTACCTCGACGTCTTTCCATTAGTCGCGACGGGAGGCGGCTTGGCGATTGATGGTCGCGGGACGCCAATCGATTGGCTGGTTTGCATGCGGCGGCTGGGTGAGCGCAGCATGATGGACCGTCTCCTTTTGGAGAGCCGGCTGGGGTTGGGCCATATCGAGCGACTGTCAGACGTTCTTGCATCGTTTTACTCGACGGCGCCACCGGCCCTGTCGGCATCGGAGGGGCATCTCGCGGAGCTGCGCCGGACGATGGCCTATAACAAGCGTATTCTCTTGGACGGTCGTTTTAAACTCCCTGCGGGACTGGTGCGCCGTATCGATCGCTGTCAACATTTGTTCCTGGATCGATACCGCAGCGCAGTAGCCGCGAGATTTCGACGTCGACGCATCGTGGACGGTCATGGCGACCTGCGACCAGAGCACATCTGCATAAACGACGATATACGCATCATCGACTGTCTCGAATTCAATGCGCGTCTGCGCATCGTTGATCCATTCGACGAGGTGGCCTATCTAGCGTTGGAATGCGAACGGCTTGGCGCGGCCTGGGCCGGCAAGGCATTGCGGAAGCGGATGAAGCATAAGCTGCGTGACGGACCGGTCGACGCATTGTTTGATTTCTACACATGCTACCGCGCTACCTTGCGCGCGAGGCTTGCCATCGCCCATCTTTACGAAGAGCACCCGCGGACACCAGAAAAATGGTCGGGTTTGGCTATCGATTATCTGCAGCTTGCCTCGCGCAGCGCGCGGAGGCTCGAAAGTTCATTCAGAACACGCCCAAATCGGTAAGGCTGCGGCCTTCGTGCAGGCGGCGGATGGCTTTGGCCAGCAGAGGGGCGGATGGGAGTAGGGCGAGCTTGTCGTTGTGTTCGGGATGTTCAAGTCGAAACGGCGGCACGGAATCGGTCACGACCACTTGGTCTAGCGTGGGATCTGCGAGCACTTCGGCCGAACCGCGCATGAAAAGCCCATGCGTGACCAAGGCAATGACGCGGCGGGCACCGGCCGCACGAGCCGAGCGAGCCGCGCGCAAAAGCGTGTGACCGGTACTGATCAGATCGTCGACGATCAGCGCGGTCGTTTCGACGACGTCGCCGACAAATAAGTTACCTGAGACAATGCCAGCGCTGCGGTGCTTTTCAGCGAGTCCTTTGCCGATGCTTCTTCCGAGAGTTGCTTCCAGTTGTTCCCGCAGCAGCTCGGCACGCTTCATCCCTCCGGCATCGGGCGAGATGACCGAAAGTGCCTCGTTTCTGAAGTTCGCATTCACGTAGTCGACAAACAGCGGCGTTCCCGTCAGTGCTATCGCCCGGCACTGAAAGGCGTTCTCGTACGCAGCCGGATTGTGCACTTCCAACGTGACGATGCAGTCGGTGCCGACGCTTTCGAACAGAGAAGCAATGTAGCGCGTCGTGACGGGATCGTTTGGCTTGGTGCGGCGGTCTTTGCGCGCATAGCAAAGATAGGGGACGACTGCAGTAATCCGCGCAGCTCCGGCATCTTTTAGTGCGCCGATGAAGAACAGTAGTCGGCAAAGTTTGTCGTTAGCGCTTTGCTGCGGACCACTGTGCAGGCTCTGGACTACATAGACGTGGTTTCCGCTCACGTCCTCCAGTGTCCGAGATTTGTGCTCGCCGTCTTCGAATTCCCGCTCTTCGTGCGCGGCCACTCCAATCTTCAGCTCCACGGCAATGCGGCTGCCGAGATCGGCCGTGGCGGAAAGAGCAAAAAGCTGCAGGGGAGGGGGCATCGTTCAGTGCCGTTTGAAATATTGGATTGCCCGCTCGTGTTTCTCCGCCTCCGCGCGTGTACGGAAGGTCCCGAGATTACGTCGCTTGCCGGTTTTTGGGTTCTTGTTGCGCGAATAAAGACGGTAGCCGCCGGAGGGAAGCTTGCGGATCATGCTTGCAGCCTTTGAGCAATGTATGGTCCGACCGAGGCCCGCGCTCGGACCGTACCACAGCCAACATCATTTAACATGATGAGCGGTTCGTTTCCATGGGGCGCACAACTTCCGACGCGTTGTCGTTCTCACGGCACTAGAACACGCCTTTGGTCATGACGTCTTTCGTCGTGAGCTGTTTCACGTCTTTCCCCTTCGCCAGACCCGCACGGTGATGTCGCGGTCCGTGACCATGCCGACAAAACGATCATTGTTCCCCCCGGAATTGCGCCGATGTCATACTTTTGCATGGTTTTGCGATCGTCGAAACGGGCGTGTCGGGCGAAACCCACTGTACGCACTTATGCATCATCTGTTTCACCTTCATTGGGTCTCTCTTCTGAACCTATTCGAGTCTCGGCCATGCAAGCCGGTGAATACGGTGCCTGGAGTTTCGTTTGGCTCCATAGCGCAGCCTTTCACCGCAAAGGGGGTGCGCCGAATGATAATGAAATCTTTTCGAAGGAGGCGCGGATACTGTACCAAGGTGCAATTATGTGGGGATCGGAAACCCGGAGGAACGGCAAAGTTCTGCTGTTGTCGGGCGCGCCGATCTCGACGCTGCTTGCGTCAGATCAATGCGATGGCCGACGAAAAGGGAAAATTGATGCGATCGTTCATGTCGATAGCGTAGTCGTCGGAAAGCCGCTGAAGAAGTTGGCGCGCGGCATATACGCGGCATATATATATGGCGGAATGCCGCCGAAAAACGCCGACACGAGTACGGTCAATTGTTAGGCCAAGTATACACGTTGCGTGTATGAGGGCGTGCATTCGATGAGAAGAACCACTGCATCGGAGGTAAAATTCTGGAGGTCGGCCAAGCGACAGTGGTCGCACATGCTGATCGAGGGCGTCGGACTTGTTATGTTCGGCTTGCTTGCATTTGTCCTCCCGGTCATTGCGGCTCGGCCGATCGACCGCGTTATTGGGTGGTTGTTTGTTTTTGCCGGCGTTATTGGGCTGATTAACACAGCGGGTAACCGTGACGCCCCGGGCTTTTGGTGGTCCTTACTCTCGGCGGCGTTGTCGATCACGGTAGGCTCTATTCTGATTGAGTGGCCGAGGGAGCCGAGTAACTCGCTGATTTACTTGTTTACGTTTTTCTTCGTCGTCGAGGGCATCGCGACAATTCTGTACGCCGTTGATCACAAGCGACGCTTATCGGGCCGCTGGAAGTGGATGGTCGCCAGTGGAGCCGTCGATCTAGCGCTCGCTGCTCTGGTAGCAGTCGGGTTGCCTGCCACTGCGCCTTGGGCGATCGGAGTACTGGTTGGCATCAACATGGTGTTCGGCGGTTCGGCCATGATTGCGATGGCCCTGTACGCCCATACGGCGCGATTTTGATTTTCGCACCAGATTCGATGGGTTTTTCGCGCTGGGCAGGCCTGGCGGCAAAACCGATAGGAACGGGATTTCGGAAGGACGCGGTGGAAGAACCACTGTGACTGGCGGCGGCGAGCCCTCAGTTGCCTGCTGGCCTCGGAAGTAGAATTTGCTAACGTCGGTGTCGCCATTATCAGCGCTGGGGATGCCGACGTGGCCACCTTGGAAATCCTTGTGGTCGTGCTCCTCGTGCTGCTGAATGGCTTTTTGGCGATGTCGGAGCTTGCGATCGTCTCCTCGCGCCGGCCTCGCCTCGAGCGGCTCGCCGGCGAGGGCCGTTCGGGCGCTCGCTTTGCGCTCGCGCTGGCCGACGATCCCGGACGGTTTCTCGCGACCGTGCAGGTTGGGCTCACCTCGATCGGCATTCTCAACGGTGCCTTCAGCGGCCTGACGCTCGGCGACCGGCTCGACGATTGGCTCGATCTCTATCCGGCGGTCGCACCCTACAGCAAACCGTTAGCGGTCGCGCTCGTAGTGATGTCGGTCACTTACGTCTCGCTCGTGATCGGTGAGCTTGCGCCGAAGCAGATCGCGCTCAAGGACCCTGAGCAGATCGCGATTCACGTGGCGCGGCCACTTGCATTGTTTACCCACATTACTGCGCCAGTGGTCTGGGTGCTCAACGTCTCGACGGTGTCCTTGCTTGGCCTGCTCGGGCTGCGCCCCGGCTTCGAGCGCCATGTCACCGATGAAGACATCCTGGGCGTGATCGTCGAAGGGGAAAAATCCGGGCTGATCCATGCTGCCGAGCGCGAGATGGTCGAGGATGTTCTCGACCTGACGAGCCGGACGGTGAACGCGATCATGACGCCGAAGCCGGACGTGGTCTGGATCGACCTCGACGCGCCGCCGGAAACGATCGTCCAGACGGTTCGCGCGTGCCCTTTCGCGCAGCTTCTGGTCTGCCGACGGACCATGGACAATGTCATCGGTGTGGTGCGCAAACAGGATCTGCTGAACCAGGCGCTCGATCGCGTGCCGATCGACGTCAGCAAGGCGCTGCAGGCTCCCTTGCTGATACCGGAAAGTGTCTCGATTTTACGCGCGCTCGATCTGTTCCGAAGAACGCCGGTCAATGCGGCGGTGATCGTGGACGAGTATGGCAGTGTCCAGGGCCTCGTCACGCGAACCGATCTGCTGGAGGCCGTGGCTGGTCCGCTGCCCGAGGTGGATCGCAGGCCTGAGCAAAAGGTCATCCGGCGGGAAGACGGGGCATTGTTGATCGACGGGGCAACGCCGGTCTCCGAAGTTGCCCCTTTGCTCGGCTTGTCTGAACTGCCGGAAAAAGACGCTGTGACCGTCGCCGGGCTGGTGCTCGCACAAGCCGACCATCTTCCCAAGATGGGCGAGCAGTTCTCCTGCAATGGTTGGCGTTTCGAGGTTGCCGAGCTCGATGGCGCGCGGATCAGCAAAGTCCTCGCCAGGCCTCTTTCACCAGCGCAAGGCCGGAAGCAATGAAAATGGGAAAATTGGGAAAGGAAAAAGAATGTGGGGGGAATTAGTGATGGCCTATGTCTCTTCCCGGCCCATTTCGGTCCAAGCCGAACTTACAAACGACGTCTGTTCTGCGGAGTAGGGCGGACCGAGACGCCGCACGGGCGTATGGCGGCTAATGACCCGATTGCAATTGAAGAGATCGAGCGAATGAGAGCTATCATCGCTCGGGCAGAAAAGGCTGAGACTGTCTTGTGAGACCGTTCCCATCTCAGAAGATGGTCATACGCAAATCCCCGGCAGCAAGGTCGGCGGCAGCCGGCATCCGCGTTTCGCTTTTGGTAGAGGCGCGGTGGCTCTCGCTCGAAGCGGGGTTTTCCGGCCTTGCAGCAAAGCTCGCTAAGTCACCAGCGGAAATCGGCAAATCAAAGCAAGCAAGAACTTCGGAGTTGCGCCTACGCTGCCGAAGCTTGAGCGGCGAGCGTCGCCGTTCACATACACCACAGATGAAAAGAAGCGCGGTAGTTTAGGGGCGTACCGAAGTTAGAGGAAATACAAAAGCACGAGCAATGCCAAACAAAGAACGACGATTGCCCCGACTGTCCAGAGCGTAATTTTGTCCGCCTCGCGGAACTCGGATTTGAAAAAGCGCCGTGTCATATGACGACTTGGTAAGTCGAAACCTCATTTGGCGCCTTGAGATTGATCAAGGAGGCTTGGCCATCAGCGAGCACGGCGGGATGGTGCCTTGCACTCCAGCGCTTTGACGTCTGTCAAAGACTTACTGACTCGTCATAGATCGTGACCGCAATGCTAAAATACTCGTAGTGATAACTGACACGGACCGGCAGCGCGGGTGTCTCAATAGCCAACAGCGTTGCACAGCAACAAGACAATAAGAATGGCCGCGCAAACCATGAATGATCGTTGTTGATTTGAAATACCAATGCGCTTATTAGCGCGCATTCTTTATTGTGCCTGTGAGTGCACGGAATGGCAGTCGACGCAGTTGGTCTTGCGGCTCACGAGGCTCTGGTGTGCTGCCTTGCCGAGATCAGACTCGGGCACAATAGCGCTTGTCACATGACACGAACGGCAGGTCGCGCTTTCGCTCGCGCGCATTTCGCTGATTGCATAGGTGACGAGCTCGGTTCGTCGCCGCGCCCATGCTGCGGGATCCTGGAAGCCTCCGATCTGCTCGGCAATGACGTCGCGGACGCCCTTTGAAATGTGCGTGTACGTCTCGACGAACCAATTGGTCCTCGGAATGTGGCAGTCGCTGCACGTCGCGATGGCGCCGAACCTATTGTGACGGTGCAGTGAGTTTTGAAAATGCGGCTCGATCGCAACCACGTTCATGGTGTGGCAGGACGTGCACAAGGCGTCCGTCGAAGTGAGCAGATTGGCCTCGTTCACGACGACGATTGCTGCGGCCCCGATGATGAGGCCGGCTAGCCCGGACAGCAATCCGATGCCCCACGCGCGCCGGTTCAGTTTGGTGCTTGCATGCGCCGCGGACACATCTTTGGCGCGGCGGGCCGCTTCCTGAGCATACCAGACCGGATGATGCGATTTCGCCCAGTTCTCGTCGACGTCGCCGGAGATCATCGAGCCGAACGCGCCTTCAGTGCCGATCGTGCCCATGTACATATGGACGAACATACCGGCGATGAACAGCACTCCGACGAGGCTGTGGGTCATCTGCGCGAACTGCATCGTCTTGATGCCTGTGCCCCAGAAAGGAAAGAGCAGCACATAGCCTGAGACAGACACGATCGCTCCCGCGACCACCGACATCCAGAAGATAAATTTTTCACCCGGATTGAACCGGCCTGCCGGTGGCTCTTTGCCGCCGAACATGCCGCCGCCACGCCTGAGCCATTCGATGTCTACGCGTTGGGGCAGGTTGTTCCGGACCCAAATCATGAACATCAGGAAGACGCCGAGCGTGAACGAGAAGCTGGTGAAATTATGCGCGTGCTTGGCCGCACTCGCCCAAGCGCTAAAGTTTTCCGGACCCATCCATGGCAACAGAACCTTCTTGCCGAAAGTGAAATTCAGGCCGGTGATCGCGAGCACGAGGAAGCTGCACGCGCTGAGCCAGTGCACGAAGCGCTCCCACGCGGTGAAGCGCGGAATCTTGCGGCCCGACCATCCGCCTTCGAAACGGATGGTGCCGTGCCAGAGGTAATAAGCGGTGAGAACGGCAAGGATGCCGAAGATTGCACCCGCGGCGATCCAGCGCAGATACACCTCGTGAAAGGTGCGCCAAATCCGCCCTTGCGGCTGCTCGATGACATCCGACTTTACGTCGGGCAGCGTGCCGCGGCCCTGAATATCTTTGAATTTCGTCAGGAGCTCCTGCTCGGTCACTGCATTCGCCGTGACGTTCGCCGGTGCGGCCTGGCTGAAGCACTGGGCCGGCACGCAGAACAAGAGAAACAGAGTCAGGAACGAGGCCGATAGCAAGGACGGGACCCGGCGCATGGCGACCTCCGTGGTGCCGCAAGCGGTACCCCGCGTCGCGCCGTACGCCATGACCCACGTCAAACTGGTCGCCGCCTTCGATTTTATTCAATTCGGGCCGCACATGCTTGGCGAACCGTGAATTGACGTACATCAAGGCAGTCACGTTGCATTGGAGCGTTGCTTGCTGCCGGTGCCCGCTGAAAAGTGGCAGGAGCATGCGATGGATCTGCCCGCGGATCGACGCGTCATCGAAGGATGGAGCTCCACGAGCCGTATCGATTGGCCGGGACGCGAGCGCGAAGCGTTCGCCACGCTGCATCTTCGAAACAGTCTTGTCTCCTGGATCGTCGCGGCACGGCCGCGGACGCTCGCTTTGTCGATCACGCCCGTCTGTGTGGGTACGGCGATCACCTACGCGACGGCGGCGCCCATCCGCTGGCCGGCCGTGCTCGGTGCCCTCCTCGGCAGCGTGCTCGTCCAGATCGGGACCAACCTGCACAACGACGCTGCCGATTCCGAAAAAGGCGGCGACGGTCCCGACCGGGTCGGGCCGATGCGCGTCACGTCTTCCGGCCTGTTGCCGATCGCCGCGGTCAAACGCGGCGCCGCCTTAGCATTTGCGGCGACCGCTTTGATCGGAGTTTATCTCGCTGCGGTGGGCGGCTGGCCGATCCTGCTGCTCGGGCTCGCCTCGATCGGCGCCGGCTGGGCCTACACCGGGGGACCACGGCCGATCGCCTACACGCCGTTCGGCGAACTCGTCGTTGTCGCGTTCTTTGGACTGGGTGCGGTCGGCGGGACGTACTGGTTGTCGGCTGCGACGCTCCGCGCGGCCGCGGTAGAAGCGGGACTGATGCTCGGCGTACTTGCGGGCGCTGTTCTCCTCGTCAACAACCACCGCGATGCGGCGGAAGATCTTCGCGTCGGACGGCGAACGCTGGCGATCCTCGCCGGCCCGCATTGGACGGCGGCGATCTACGCCACGCTCGTGCTCTCGCCTTTCGCGCTGCTGCCTCTATTGGCGTCGGCCGTCGCGCACGGCGCCATCTCGCTGCCGCTGTTGGTATCGCCTCTCGCGCTCGCGCTCGCTCGCGACTTCGCGAACGAACCGCGCGGGCGCGGCTTCAACCTCATTCTCGTCCGTACGGTGCAACTGCAGGTGTTGTTTAGCGCATTGCTGTGTGTCGGTCTGATTGTCTGAACGCCGCCTGCTGTCGACAAAAAGGGAATTTGCAACATGACGCGTTCCGGATTCTATATCGTCCCAACGGATCGTTGGTATATCGAGCGAGCCGTCTGGTTGATCGCCGGCCTGGTGCTGCTGGTCAGCACGCTTTTGGCCGTGACCTTGAGCCCTCTGTTCATCTTCGGCGCGATCGCCGCCGGCTTGGTATCCGTCAACGAGGCGTTCACGGGCTTCTGTCCGATCGGCACCCTGCTCAAGAGGCTCGGCTTTAAGGGCGCGCTCGAACGTCCGAACGGCGGCAGTCTCTATTTCTTGCAGACGGACAGCTGGTATTTGGAGCGGCGAATCTATGTCACGGTCGGCGTGAATATCACGCTCGGGTCGATCCTCTTCCTCGCGCATAGCCCATGGTGGGCGCTATTTCCCGCATTCGTCGGCGCGGCCATGTTGTGGTTTGCGTCGACCGGCTTCTGCATCCTCGCCAACATCCTGTATTGGATTGGCGCCGAACCGCGGCTCAGGCCGCAAAGTCTCGTCCGCCGCGCCGCCTAAGCTATCGGAGCCGTGCCCACTGCCGCCCGTCCGGCCAGTGGTCCGCCGACGATTACGACCTGCCGCGATGGCGCGCCTGACGGTCCGACGATCGGGCGCATCTACAAGCCGTCAGTCGCACCGACGGGAAATTGATCGTTCAAAGCATGCCTCTACGTTCCAGTCCGCCGATCCGCCCTCTTAAGCAGCAATGAAATGCTTATTTGTGAGAGACCTGAGTCCGATCCGCTTTCGAATCGAACCGGACGTTGGACGAATGTTTTTCGTCGACTCAGGGCCACAGGGCGACATCCGAGCCGCGACAGCTCTGATCCCGACTTAAACAGGGAGGCCGCGGCCGGGTGTGGCTTCAGATTTCGAGGCACCGGAACGCGACAGCTTTCAATCTTGAATTCGGGAAGGGTATCAGCGGCAAACAAAATCCGCCCGGATGACAACGCGAGGAGTATTTGACTCAGATCAGGGTCCGGGGACAGCCAGCGTGATAACGGTACACACGCCAAGAGGTCGGGCAATGCAGGTTTCACGAACGAGCGCTGTCTTAATCAGCCTAGCAGTGACTATCGTCTCGGGACCAGCGATGTCCCAGGGAGCAGATCTCGGACGAGCTGAGTATCTTTCCAGCTGCGCTGCTTGCCACGGTGCAGACGGAAAAGGAAACGGGTCGATTGCGTCACAGCTGGTAAAGCAGCCGAGCGACCTCACTATTTTGGCCAAGCAAAATGGGGGCGTGTTCCCGGTCGATATTGTCTATCGAATCATCGATGGCCGTGCAGGGGTGGCCGCGCATGGATCTCGAGAAATGCCGATTTGGGGCTATCGCTTCGTCCCGCCGACTTTTTACGACCAAAAATTTCAAGATGATTTCATACTTGCGTTCCCGTCCTCTCCTGAAGCGGTCGTGCACACGCGCATTTTGGCCGTCATCGATTATTTGAATCGTATCCAGCAGCGCTGAAGATCACTCGCTCGGCGGGTTCGGAGGTACCTCTCGGGAAAGCCCCTCTTTTTTGCGTAGCAAGGTATGCTCTTTCTTCAATCTGAGATCGTCTTCTCTGAGTTGCTCCTCATACCTTCTTCGGTGCTCGTAGTGGGGGTCGTCGAGAACGACGCGCCAAGCTTCGCTTAGCATGATTTCGTGCCGATGTTTTTCAGCTCTGTGAGCACGAACCATTAAAAACGCGATCAGCGCCACAAGCAAAAAGATTACCATAATTTCCACGGTCGCGGCTCCAGTAAATCAGCCAGGCCTAAACTCGAATTGAGCGACCATTGAGCGGTAATCTAGCCCAGCGCGTCGCCAATTCCGAAATGATACAGCTACAGCAGTATCCAACCACTTAGCAGGATTAGCAACAGTGTGCCTGTGGCTATAAACGCTAAAATATCTCAATTGCACTTTGCGTTCATGCAAAGGATGAGCATTCTCTCTAATGACCGAGCGGCACTTCCCACAAAAATATTAATTGACGCATCGACACCTGCGCCGCATGGTCAGCACCGCGGCCGAATAAAAATGGTTGCGCCCAGCGTGGCCGGCGAAAGCAGGTCGGCCTAGCGAGGCCGGCCCCGCATCATGCCGCCGGGAGGAATTCCTTTACAAACTCAATTTGCACTGGCATTTTTCGGTCCAGCGATTCAAAAACATAACCGCAATTTGTGCAGTGCCAGAAATTGCGGACTGCTTGCGCATTGATATGTCTGGACCACGCAGGCGCGATAAGCCATTCTGCGCACAGAGCACATTTTAACTCTTTCGGCATTTTACCCTCCCTGAACAACTCACCAATTCAAAACAGTACTGCCAGGAAGGCGATATTGCCCTTTGGTGCGGGTTGCTAAGCCCGCATAGTGCATTCAACACTGCGTGCTTCGAAGGTTCTGTGTGCTTTGCAGGCTCTAAAACGTGCCGTCCACCAAGCAACTATAATGGAGGCGACAAATAGAAAACGTTCGCACAACGGCATTAATAGCGTTCTCGCTCCTGGTGGCACTTGCGCTGTTGCCTGCCAACGCAGCCGCGCAACAAAAGTCTCTAAAAGAGCAGCTCGTCGGCAGTTGGGCTCTCGTATCAACGTCGCGCCAGACGGAACCAAGCGACAGGTCTTCGGTCCCAGCCCAAAAGGCATCTTCATCTTGGACGCATCCGGACACTGTGCGCAAATAATGTTCGATCCCAGCCGCCCTAAGTTCAAGGGAAAGACCCGCCTTGACGGAACGGCAGAAGAAAACGCCGCAGCCATGCGTGGCACGTCCGCGCTGTTCGGCACATGGTCAATCGACGAAGCCACCGGCACCCTCGTGACCAATGTGAATGGCCACGTTTTTCCAAATTATGACGGTGTGAAGCTCGTCAGAAAAGTCGCGATTAGCGGCGACCAATTGAATGTGACCACCCTGGAAGCCAGCAGCGGCGGAACCAGTCACTTGGTATTTCGGCGCATGAAATAAGTTCTGAAACGGCCAGCTGCCGCCGGGGGCGATCAGGCGGCCGACGACGCCCGCTTTGGATCACGAACGAGGGAAATCTCATACTCTTGTGAGTATATGAGGTTGTGAGCACGTGTCGTTTTGGCTTCGTAAAACGGACATCCTGTTGGGGCTTGATTAGGTCGGCAACGGGCCAGGTGCTGACCTAAGCGACAGATTGACGAATACCTGCATGCCCAAATTGATTTTACTTTTGGGGAAGTCCGCGGTCGTGCCCAAGCACGCAGACGGATGGCTGGTCACATCTTCCTCCGCCTTATGGCCGCTCAATATACTTGGATGCTTTTGATGTATCGGACGATGTTACGGATACGCGCTTGCGCCTTGTCTGGCTGCAATCGAGAAAAAATATCTCCCCACACCGGCATTTCAGAGCTACCGTGTGCTCTCAATGATTTACGTCCATCGATAGTCTGCTCAACTATTCTCGCCGGAAAGGCCCCATCGTTCTTCTTCGCAAGCAGAGTTAGATCGGGAGGGGCGGTTTTTAGCTCAGAAGCGACCGGGCCATTTCCCTTCCCGGAACGTCCGTGACAAGCCGCGCACCCAACAATGTAATCCGTTTCGCCAGAGACATTTTGTGCCGATGCCACTATGACTGTTCCGGACAAGAGCAAAATCAATATGGCGACTATTCTTCCAATCTGGATTGGACGCATGGGAGGCCCCTTCGAGCCGACGCTGCAGCGGATCTTACAGATAATGCACAGCGATCATCTCTGCCACGCAAGCGGGACGATCACTACCTTGGAGCTCAGTCGTGATGCCGTAGGTAACACGTAAGCCATCCTGCGGCGCGTCTTCTGCCGCAAGAATACTAATCCGACCGCGCAGCTTCGATCCGGCAGGCACTGGTGTGAGATACCGGATGCGATTGGCTCCGTATTTCAATGTGTTCTTTATCGCCTTGAGGCCAATGACCGAACGAACAAACCACGGCGCCAATGCCAGCGTGAGCAGCCCGTGAGCAATCGTGGTGTGCGTTGGCAGTTCACGTCTAGCACGCTCTACATCGACGTGAATCCACTGCTGGTCGCCGGTCGCCTCGGCAAATTGCTCGATGCGCTTCTGCGTCACTTCCAGCCATTCGCTTAGTCCTACCTCAGTTCCAATCGCCGCATTCGCTTTGGCGTACTTAGTCACATACGCGCCGTCGGACGGCGACAGGTTGGCCGTGTCGCCACGCGCGAACAACAGTGATCCTGCAAGTTGACGCGTACGCAGACCCCACACTCGCGAACGACGGATTTAGATTACAAAAGCCCCGGCTGCCCCGGATCACGTTTGGACGGCACTGCTCGATCGAGGCGTAGCTGCAGTCCCACGTCATATTACCAGTGCCATTATTGACCACAGCACACCAGCGTCCCGGGCCGTAGAATTGCGCATTAGCAGAAACCGGAAGCATTAGCACTGTCGCCAGTGCAGCTGGAATAGCCAATTTCGAGAACATAGTGGTTTCCATTCGTTCAGAAGCAGAATTTGAGGCTCGACTGTTCAGGTCTCGTGCCGCCGGCTACCGCTCACGTTCTTGCCGACGATCTCGCGAATGATCGTTAGGGTTTCTCTGGCGGCTTCGTCCGGCGGCAAGGCGGTATCTGCGACATTGCTGACCAACCTTGTGATGTCGTGATCGATCTTTTTCTGCGACCAGAACTTGCCCTGTGTCACCGTTATGTACACCGAGTAGGCGTGATGCACCGTTCCAGGTCGTTCTCCGATAATATGGAGAACACCTCGGAAGCTATTGGGGTCCGCGCGCTCGAAGAGCGTCTCGCCGATCCGGTAGCCAACACGCACTCGCCCGCTGGTGACCAGAATGTTCTTGTCGGCAATCGAAACACCGGCCTCGCGAAGCAGCCGGCGCATTTCCACGAGGTACGGCTCCAAATGGCCTTTGTCCATAATGGCGTTGGCGTTCAACCCGTCCGAGATGACGATCTGAGCTTTCGGGACGTTGATGCCCCACGAATCGCGAAGCCTAACAATCGCCGCAAGCGATTCCGGATCCAATATTTCGCCAGTGGGCGGATGAGCGATGTAGTCGTTCCTGTCCTTGGACTGAGTCCGGACCGGCAAGACATTCGGAACCGTACTTATGAATCCGGGCGTCAGCTCGGTCCAGAGAGATTTCTTCGCGTCTTCATATAGACCGTTGACCTTGTGTCCGAGCGCCGGGTTCAGATCCCAGATCTCCCGGCCGTGACCAGTCGCGAGATCGACGCCTCTCTGTTCGACCTCTGTCATCATACGCGCGCCTTCGGCGTACACTGCCTCCTTCGGTCGCGTGTCGCCCTTGGCCAGCCGGTATTGATAGTAGACCCACACAGGATCGCCATAGTGGCTGGTGTAATTGTTAGCGTCGTCGACGATGCCGATCCGCTTGTAGAAGTCCCACATCGCATCGTTGACTTTGAATCCAAATTTCTTCCGCAGCCTGACGTGGTCCTGAAACGACGTTGTGAGATAGCCCAGCATCGGATCGTTCTTGGTGGGCAAGGCGATAAGGTAGACCGGGCAAGCCGGCATGACCTGATCCTGGCACCAGTCAAGGTCTTCCAAAGTCACCGCCATGTGTAGCGTCGAGCAAACGTCCAGGCCGATGGTCAGGCCGTGCAGCTTCGCCATGACGATGTCTTCGAGGCAGCATCGGACCAGCTGCTCGCGGCTCCTGAATACCTCGGGCCCTATGAACCCGGCGACATCGTTGACGTGGAGCCACGCGCCCCGCGGTTGCACCTTTGCAAGTTCCTGCCCGATGGCGCGGCTGAAGCCATATTTCCGGGATTCGAGCACCATCATGTCGACGCCGTTCGCTGCGCCGTTGGTGAATTCGGATCCTTGCCCTGTTTCGAAATAAAGCCCGTATCGCTCGCCGGTTTTGGACTTCGCGTAGTTCAGTATCTTCTCGACGGTGATGTCGAAGGTCTTATTGCAGTCATCGGTGCCCGCGAGGCTCTGGAACATGGTGGCGACCGTGCCAGGATAGCTCGCAGCCACCGCCGCCTGGACGTCGATATGGGCGAGAACGCACCACGGGACAGTGTCCTGAAGTTTGAAGGTATCGACGACGTCCTTGAGCGCCTGTTCTACGGCAGCGACGCTTTTCACCGTGCTATCGACCGGATTGGTACCGATGACGATATCGCCGGTAGCATAAGCGAAGGCGTCGAAGACCTGCCAGATAACGTCCTCTGGATGGTCCGTCGGGGAGTTTGGTTGGATACGTGCGCCCATATACCCCTTGGCGCCCATCTGCGTGCCTGGAAGGACGTTGAAGATCTTCTGGCCGACGCTGACCAGTTCCTCGTTGTTCATCAGCTTCGGAACACAACCGATCACGTCGCTATTCAGGCCGTTCATGACCTCCTTGATTTGGTCCTCCGGTGCGGTCAGCAGGAACTGCTTCAACTGGCCCATGGTCCAGTCCTGGACCTTTGCATACTGGTTCTTGTCCGTGGTCTGCCAGATCAGCCTTTGCAGGTCGTCCACGTGAAGTGGATGTTCGTGGAGATCTCGTATCCTAGTGTTGGCCAGCAGTGCCCGGGCATTCTTGCGAGAACCCTCGTCTTTGGCACCGACGCCGATCGCCTGATCGCCTTCCTTGAAGTCATTCGCGGTGCCGATGATCTGCTGGTAAAGGGACTGATCGAATTTGCCCATGATGCGGTTGACATGCGCGAAGACGTCGTCGCCTGGCTTAACCTCTGCGACAGCGATAGCGCTTCTGTCGGACGCAGCCTTCGCAACAGTGGTATAGCCCACCGCGATGGCACCGGAAGCAGCGCCCATCATTCCAATGACATCTCTCCGCGAGAGGCCCTGGAATTCTTGGGATCGTGTGTGCGCAAGCATGTTCATCTCATCCCGGCTCGAGAATTGACGCCCGGTTCGCCCGGCAGAAGCGTGACCCAAACGCTGCCTGCCTCGCCTAGAGTTTCATGACGATGCGACCGTCAATTTTGTTCTCACGCATGCGTCCGAAGATGCTGTTGATGTCTTCCAGGCGTTCGGTCGAGTAGTGGACCTTCACCTTGCCGCTACCCGCGAACTGCAAGCACTCGGCGAGATCCAGGCGCGTTCCCACGATCGATCCTCGAATGGTCTTGCGCATCAGAACGGTGTTGAAGATATCTAGTTCGAACGAACCCGGCGGAAGCCCAACGAGCGCCATCGTGCCGCCCTTGCCCAGCATTCCGAGAGCCTGGCTGAACGCTTTGGGTGAGACGGCGGTCACAAGCACGCCCCGCGCGCCGCCACAGAGCTTG
>Ga0207762_1000041_pt1 | contig 22409 bp, 24 predicted proteins | sample LuqExpMetageno37_FD_187795 | JGI IMG/M metagenome (GOLD analysis project Ga0207762, IMG submission 187795) | Tropical forest soil microbial communities from Luquillo Experimental Forest, Puerto Rico - Sample 37 (SPAdes) | ecosystem: Environmental > Terrestrial > Soil > Tropical forest ...
GAGCGACTCTGCGACCGGAAACATCAACAGGTCCGTGTTGGACGACTGCATCATCTTGCCGTTGAGCCGCGTCTCGATCTTCAGGCCCTTGCCGCCGCGCGGCAGTTCGTCGGCGGTGACCATCCACGGGCCGACGCTGCCCGTGCGGTCGAAATTCTTGCCCATGCCCCACTGAGTCGTATGCCGCTGATATTCGCGGATGGAGCCTTCGTTGCCGATCGTGTAGCCGGCGACGCAGTCGAGCGCGTTCGCCATCGTGAGATGCTTCGCGCGCTTGCCGATCACGACGACCATCTCGCCTTCATAGTCGAACTGGATCGACTTTTGCGGCCGCATCAGCGGATGAAGGTGCGGCGTAAGCGACGACAGCATGCGGAAGAAGATCGACTGGTACTTCGGGATATTGTCGCGTTGCGGGCCTTCCTTGACGTGGTCTAGATAGTTGAGCCCGAGGCAGACGATCTTGCCTGGCCGCGCGACCGGCAGCGCGTAGTCGATGCTGGCGAGCGGGCGCCGCGCGGCGCTCGACGCGTTGCGCGCGATGTCGGCGAGCGGCTTGAGGTCTCCGTTCGATATCCGTAGCCATTCGCCCAGATCCGACGGCACGCTCGCATCCACCGCGGCCACGTCGACGACCGTGTCCTGATCCACGACGCCGATCTTGACGCCATTGTTCGTATTAAATCCGACAATCTTCACCTTCGCGCTCCTGCCTTGCTCTGGCCCGGCTCCCGGGCGGGGCAAGGCTTAGCGCAGGTGGATACGGGGGAAAAGGCTACTCCGCCGCGCGGAGGCGTTCCTCTGCCAAGGTAAAGGCGTGGATGCAGAAGTAGCCTTGGCTGTCTGTCCACATCCCGTCGGGCGCCCAGCCGACACCGCGGGCGAGCGAGCGCAGAGACTCGACGCTGTACTTGTAGCTGTTCTCGGTGTGGATGGTCTCGCCGGCGCGGAAGTCGATCGTCTCGCCCAAGACCTTTACCTTCTGCCGCTTCAGGCTGGCAAGATGCATCTCGATGCGGTTGCGCTCGCAGTTGTAGAAGGCGTGATGCTTGAAGCATTCGGGGCGGAAATTCGCCCCGAGCTCGCGATTCATCCGATCCAGCATGTTGAGATTGAACTCGGCCGTGACGCCGGCGGCATCGTTGTACGCGGCGTTCAGGATTCCGGGCGATTTGATCAGGTCTACGCCGATGATCAGCCGCGCACGGGCACCGAGGATGCGCGCCGCATTGCGCAGGAACGACGCCGCCTCGTGCGGTTCGAAATTGCCGATCGTCGAGCCGGGAAAGAAGCCGACGCACACCGGCGCGCGCAGCGCAGGCTCCGGCAACGCGAATGGATAGCAGATGTCGGCGGCCACTGGCAGGACTTGCAAATGCGGAAAATCGGCGTGCAACTCAGCCGCCTCCTGCTCCAGCATTACGCCATTGATGTCGACCGGCACATAAGCCGCAAGCTGCGGCACGGCGGCGAGCAGAATGCGCGCCTTGGTGTTGGAGCCGCTGCCGAATTCGACCAGCGCTGCGCCTTTCGGAATAAGCGCCGCGATGTCGGCCGCGTGCGCGCGCAACGCCTCGATCTCGCAGCGGGTCGGATAGTACTCGGGCTGCTCGGTGATGCGCTCAAACAGGTCCGAACCGCGCGCGTCGTAGAAGTACTTGGCCGGGATCCGCTTCGGCGTCGCGCTGAGACCATCGAGCACGTCGACCGCAAACGCCGATAGCTCATCGCGGGAGAACTGCTGACGCCGAGACCGGGCAACTGCGACCATGGGTTTCCTCTTTCGTTACGCAAACTCGGCGAGGCGCACGCTGCTGAACTGCCAACGCGCCGGCGGATAGAAAAAGTTACGATACGTCACACGCTCGTGACCGTCGGGCGTCGCGAGCGACGACCCACGCAGCACCATCTGGTTGACCATGAACTTGCCGTTGTACTCGCCGAGCGCGCCTTGGGCAGCGCGGTAGCCGGGATAAGGAAGGTAGGCGCTGCGCGTCCACTGCCAGGCGATGCCGAATGCATCGGCCAGAATGCCACTGCTTGCCGCTATTTCCCATTCCGCCTCGCTCGGCAGATGTTTGCCGGCAAACCGCGCGAAGGCATCGGCTTCGTAGTAGCTCACGTGCAACACTGGCGCGGCTGGGTCGACCGGCCGAAATCCGGCAAGCGTCATCGTGTGCCAGGCGCCGTCGATCTCGCGCCAATATCCGGGCGCCTGCCAGCCCTCCGTCTGTACAGTCGTCCATGCATCCGACAGCCAGAGCGATGCCGTCCGGTAGCCGCCCGCCGCGATGAAGGCGAGCCATTCGCCATTGCTCACGAGATGACGCGCAACGCGCACCTCCGGAATGAGCACCTCGTGGCGGGGCGTCTCATTGTCGAAGCAGAAGCCCGGGCCTTCATGTCCGATTGCGTGCACGCCGGAGGCGACGGTCACGAAGCCACGCGGGCCGGCGGCTGCGCGCGGCATACGCCAATCCGGATCGTAGGCCGGACGTGTCGGATTCTGCGCAAAGGCATGCAGGATATCGGTGAGCAGCAACTCCTGGTGCTGCTGCTCGTGATTGAGGCCGATTTCGAGAATTGAGAAGACGCGCTCGGCCTCGCCCTCGCCGACCGTCTCGATCAGCCGCTCGACCGCAGCATCGACGTGCGCGCAGTACGCTGCTACGTCTTCACCGTTTGGCCGCGTAATCAGCCCGCGCTGCGGCCGCGCATGGCGCGGACCGGCGGCAACGTAATAGGAATTGAACAGAAACGGAAAGCGCTCGTCGAACACGGCATAACCGGGCAAATGCGGCACGAGCAGAAACTGCTCGAAGAACCAGGTGACGTGCGCCCGATGCCACTTCGTCGGGCTCGCATCCGCCATCGACTGCACGATCTGATCTTCGGCGGAAAGATGCGAGGCGCGCCGCTCGGTTTCGGCCCGCACCCTGCGGAACGCATCGCGCCAGAAGACGCGCTGCTCTGGGCTCCGGCCCGCCGCGGCTTGCGACGCCGGCCAAACTGCACTGCGCGCCATGTGCGTTGTCTCCGTCTATCCGGACCCCGCTCGACGGCCATGCCGGCTCCGACGCTAGTAGACGAGCAAACCCCGAAATAGTTCCCTCGATCGGGCGGCCCGCACAATGGACTTGCCGCGTGGGACCTTCCGGGTGCGAGGGTTATCGGCTGTCGCCGTTGAACGGCGGACCAGACCTCGAGCGCGTCTCCACGGCTTTCGCAGCCGACAGCGGCGAATTACATACTTGACAGATATTGCTTTTTTGCCGCCGCTCGCACCCTAATAGCGCAGAAGGGAAGGAGTCCGGTATTCACGGCATTGGCGGGATCAGTTCGGCTTTTGCGAAAGCATACTTGTTTCCGGGGCGACCTCGCCTGCACGCTTACCGGCCTGGAAGGCGACGACAAGCGGGAGCTCGTTCGCATGCTGGTTAATTCGCTGGTCCGGATTCTGCTTGGTATGTTCGCCGCCGTCGCTATCACCTGACCAGGTGTCATTGCCGAGAGCCAGAACTGCAGGTCGCGCAAAGGCACGTGGAACGCGGGCAAGGTCCTTCGCGCTCCTGTAAAATCATTGTCAAGCAGCTGGCTTGATACCGAAATCCTTCGGTTTGAGAACGAGATCGGCGAGAGTGTAGGCGTCGAGCTCGCGCATGAACGCGGATAGCGCGTTGTTAAGCGCGCCCCGAAGCCGGCATCGTGGCGTGATCAGGCAATCGTTCTCCGCTCCAAAACATTCCACCAAGGCGAAATCCGGCTCCGTCGCTCGCAGTACGTCGCTCAGCCTGATCTTGTGCGGCAGTTTGGCGAGGGCGAGACCTCCGGAGCGGCCCCGAACGGCCTTGAGAAATCCCGACCGGGTCAATTGGTTGGCCACCTTCATCAGATGCGCACGGGAAATCCCGTACAGCTCGGCTGTTTCCTCGATCGTGATCAGCCGGTCGGTCTGCGCGGCGGCAAACATCAGCAGCCGCAAGGCATAGTCGGAAAAATTCGTCAGCCGCATATCTGATCCTCAAATTTCGCGGAACGCTGGGCTTCCCTGCAAAGATGCACTTTCGATGCGCGTTTGCAAGCCCTGGCCTCACGGAACGCGCTCTTCGGCCGGCGTCGGCGGATAAAAGATGTATTGACAATATTTCTTTTTGATCGGATGCTGACCGGGTCTCAACAGGAGGACAGCCATGGCTCCGACCGCAGCCGCACCCACCGCCAATGAAGTCGACGTGCGCAGCTTGATTCCGATGCAGCGCCATCGAAAGATTTTCGAGCTCGTCGACGAACTCGCGGTGGGTGCTTCGTTCGTGCTGGTCAACGATCACGATCCCAAGCCGCTTTATTATCAGTTGCAGGCTGAATACCCGCACCAGTTCTTCTGGAACTATCTCGAACAGGGTCCGGAGGTCTGGAAAGTGCATATCGGCCGACTGCAAAAAGCGGCGTGATACACGCGGACCGGCGTCAGTCGCCGGTCCGTACCGCTCTAAGGAGGCCCTGCATGCTCGGTGCCACCCTGTCCCGCTGGACGATGGCCTATTTCGTGGCGGCGCTTTGCTGCCTGCTGGCTGTGGAAGGTCTTATGGCGGCGGGCTATGGCTTTCCGTCGGCGGCAGTAGCCGCGCCGGAGACGCTGATTGTCGTCCACCTCGTCACAATCGGGTGGCTCACGCTGATCATGCTGGGCGCGCTCTTCCAGTTCGTCCCGGTCTTGATCGCGCGGCCAATCCACAGCAACGGTCTCCCGCTTCCGACGCTGATTCTTCTACTGGCGGGCCTGGCCGGTTTGATCCTGGGATTTGTCCAACTCGCCGGCAGCATCGGTCTTCCGTTTTCATTGTTGCCGGTCGGAGCCCTTCTGTTTGCGGCGGGCTTTGGCCTGGCCCTCTGGAATCTCGGCCGAACCCTTTGGTCGGCGCGGCCCGTTGGCCTGCCTGCTCGTTTTGTGGCCATGGGTCTCGCGTCAGGAGCCGCTACCGTCCTTCTGGGCAGCGCCTTCTCTTTTGTACTGAGCGGCGAGAGCGTCAATCCGCAGCTGCTGGACCTCATCGCGAACGGCCTGCCGGTGCACATCGTCGCCGGGCTCGGCGGCTGGCTGACCTTCACCGCCTTTGGCGTGAGCTACCGTTTGCTGTCGATGTTCACGCTTGCGCCGGAATCGGAACGCGCGAGCAGCCGGGCGGTCTTCTACGCCGGTGCAACCGGATTGGGAGCGATCGTGCTTGGCGGAATCACGGCGATCTGCCTGAGCGGAGAAGCGACCGTTATCTTTTCGGTGGGTGCCATGTTGTCGCTTACCGCTTTGGCTCTTTACGGCGCGGACATCGTGCATCTTTATCGCGCCCGCAAACGGCGCGTGCTAGAGCTCAACAGCCAAATGGCGATGGTCGCATTGGCGAACCTGGCCGCGGCTGTCGTCCTCGCGCTTTCTCTCGCCGGATTTGGCATCTTCGAACGCTCCATTCCGGCGCTACTCTTTCTAATCGCATTCGGGTGGCTGTCTGGGCTCGCGCTCGCCAAGCTCTACAAGATCATCGCCTTTCTCACCTGGCTTGAATGCTGCGGTCCGCTGCTTGGCAAGAAGCCGACGCCCCGGGTGCAGGATTTCGTTTGCGAGCCACGCGCGCAAAAATGGTTCGCGCTCTATTTCGCCGCGGTCTGGATCGCGACCGTGTGCCTTCTTCTCGGGCATTCGATCGCGTTTCGGTTCGCTTCACTCGGCGTCTTGATCGCGACCGGAGCGATCACGGCAGAGTTCTTGCGCATTCGTCGCCTCGCCGACCTCGGGGCAGAGGTGAAATTACCCGAGCTTGTCCGGCCGCATTTGCTGTTTGCACTGGTTAAGAGACGATAGGAGGACACCTCCATGACAACTTTCATCGAGGTCGACGTGCGGTCCGTCTTGCGCGCGGGCGGCGAGCCGTTCGGCATGATCATGAGTGCGATAAACGAGTTGAAGCCGGGCGAAGGCTTGCGGCTGCTCGCGACGTTCAAGCCCGTGCCACTCTTTCACGTGCTCGGGTCCAAGGGTTTCACCTATGAAGCCAAAGAAATCGGCGGCGGCGATTGGGAAGTGCTATTCTCCCCGGGCGAACAGCCGCAGGCGAAGGGCAGCGTCAAGTCTGCCGGCGACGACAGAGAATGGCCCGCGCCCGTACGCCACCTCGACAATCGGGATCTCGATCCGCCCGAGCCGATGGTGCGGATTCTTGCCGCCGTCGAGGAAATGGCTGCAGGCGAGGTGCTGTCCGCCCTGCTCTGCCGCGAACCGATCTTCCTTTTTCCGGAGCTTGCGAAGCGCGGGCACCGCTGGCGCGGCGGATTTGAACCCGACGGCAAGACCTACAAGGTGCTCGTCAGAATCGGTCAACCGGAATCGATACAATGACCGCCGAAGCAGCCGACGATATCCGCGACCGGGTTAAGGACGCGCTGCGCGTGGTGATCGATCCTGAGATCGGCTTCAACCTCGTGGATCTCGGACTGATCTACGACGTGACGGTCGAAGGCGGCGTCGCACGCGTCTTGATGAGCACGACCACGCGCGGTTGTCCGGCCGCCGATTATCTCAAGGACGGCGCGCAGGAAGCGGCGTCAAACGTGCCCGGCATCGATGCCGTCGAAGTCACGATGACCTACGACCCGCCATGGACTCCCGACATGATGTCGGAAGAAGCACAATTACAATTGGGATTTTCGACCGTAAACTGAACTTGCCCATGAGCGACACAGATCAGCGAACGAACGATGCCTTGCCTTTGATCGACCTTCTGCTTCGGAGTTTGAAAGAACTCGCAGCGGCAGAACGAACCGAGACAGCTTGTCAGCTTGCGGGCCAGGCCTGCGCCGCTCTTCGTCACGACGATCCGAAAGGCTGGCAGAAGCTCAACGCGCTGCTGCATCGGCTGACGAAAATGGCGGGCTGCTGAAACTTCGGCGCGTAACGAGGACAAAAAATGACGCTCGTGACCCCCATTAGAGACCCCCCAGTAGCCGACATATAACATTTATAATTTACGAATCCAGCATGATTATCGCGATAGCGACCGCGGGCCGCAGGACGAAAACATTGCGCCGGCGGTTTTCATTTGGGAACGGGAGAACCCCAATGCCGACCGACGTGATCAACGGCTTAGTTCGGCTCGAGGCCAGATTCGACCATTGGTGTGCGTGCGCCATTGTTTCAGTTGATCGTGCACAACCCTAACGAATAATACGTCGCGCCACTTTCATCCGCTGAACCGCGTCGCCAGCGAGATGACTCCATATGAAGGAGTCCCGGACAAGCTTTTCCGCGGCCGAATCCATCGAGCCTGCCAATCCGCAGATTTCCATGTTGAGTTCTGAAACCTCCTGTATGATTTCGGTCGAGAAGTTCATCACGAGCCCGGCATTAGCGGTATGAATCTTTTGATCGTGCTCGCAGGCAACGCGGAGCACAAAGGATCGGAGCGCTTCCGTCAGCATGTACATGCGACCGATCTTGAGCTGAACGATTTGTTGCTCCTTCAACGGTTTGCCCGCTTGCTTCGCTGTTCGAGCGACTCCAATGCCCTGCTCACATGCCGCCTCGCATAGTCCAAGCGCATTGGCGGCAAGTTCGAGATCGCCAAAGATATCCCCACCGGACGTATCGCCAGAACTTTTCTTGTACGCACCATTCACTTCGCCTATGACGTTGGCGTGCGGTACACGGGCATTTTCGAAGATCATTTCCGCATTTTGATAAAAACGCCACCCGCTCTTGTTGAATACTTTTCCCGGCCGAAAACCGGGAGTATCGCGCGGAACGAGAAACAGCGTCACTCCTTCCCGCAGTGGCGCGTGTGGATTCGTCCGCACGTCCAAGAAAAATAACTTTGCAATGTTGCCATTGGCTATAAAGGCCTTTTCCCCATTGAGGATCCAAAAGTCGCCATCTCTGACGCCACGCAGCTTAACGCCGGCGCTCGGATCATTGTCTGGTGGCAAGCGATTATCAGACCCGCCGCTCGGTTCTGTGATCCCTTTACCTAGAACGAACGTGTCGTCTGCAAGGAATGGCCGCAGAAAACGAGTTTTTTGTTCGTCCGTGCATACTGCAGCGATCAGATGGCTCCACTTCCAACATTGGCTAAAAGCCTTTGAGATCGCGCTGTCCCCCTTCGCCAACTCGGCCATAATCAGGGCCTGTGTGACGAAGTCGAGTCCATGACCGCCCCATTCCTTCGGCACTGCTGTAGTTCTAAATCCGAGCCTTGAACCTTTCTTGAACAATTCCCAGTCGAATGTCTGCTGCGGATCCGCCACGCGGTCTCTTTCCAAAGAGACAGGCCGAATCTCCTCTAGCGCAAATTTGCGTGCCTTCATTTGCCATGCGAGCTGTTCTTCGGTGAGTCTGAAATCCATCTCATACCCTCGTCCGATAAGCCCAGCTAGCCCGCGGATAACACTAGGATCGCTTGTAACCAGCCAGCAGTTCCGCAATCCTCAGTTTGGTGTCGGAGACACCATTGCCTGAATGCATGAGGACCAGTGAGTCGCTGATGTACTTGTGCAGCGGCATGTCTCGCATCACGCCCATAGCCCCGAAAACTTCAGCGGCATCCTTTGTAGCGCGATAGACTGCGGGGCCTACGAAGCAGCGTGAGATCAAATCCAGAGGCAGATTAGGCAAGCTCCCGTCGGCGGTCGCTTCGGGATGATCGCCCGCGTGAGCTGCACGCCAAACAGCAGCGCGGGCAAGATCTACTGCGATGGCGATTTCCGCAAGCTTCGTCCCAATTGCCTGATGCTCGATGATTCGTTTTCCACCTTGCACCCGAATCTGAGCGTATTCGACAGCGGCTTCGTAGGCTGCTCGGCCGATTCCCAGGTCGATTGCCTGGTCAAAGACGCTTCCGGGCTCAACCGAGGCCAGCAAGGCGGCCAAATCGGCTTGGCTGGGATCGATCAGGTGGTCTCCAGGAACGTGGCAATTTGTAAACGTTACCTGTCCTCCGACACCATGGCGCCTCAGCCGAAATTTTGTTTCTGGATTAATTGAAACTCCTGGCGTATCCCGGGGAATTAGCATGAATACGGGCTGCTGCCGACCAGGCACAGCGACCGACACGATAAACAAACGAGCCAGCGGAGCATTTAGGACGTTTTGCTTGGCTCCGTTCACAACCCATTGCTTGTTTAGCCCCTGCTCGGCAACGCTAGCGACGCGTGCTGCCAGCGACGAGCCGTGGTAAAGTATTCCGAGACGAGTATCGTTTCCTTCCTCCTCGCAACCGCAGCTCAGGTGATAGTGGTCGTCAGACAAAAATTCGGGAAGGAAGCGGTCCCGTTGTGCCGGGTTTAGCAGACGATCGAACAACAGGTGGCCCAGATTGGAGGTAAGCGACAGCACGGCGGAGATATCGGGATCTCCGGCTGCAAGCTCTTCAAGCACGATGCAGCGCGTCAGACTGTCTGCGGCTGCGCCCCCGTTTTCTTCGGAGACAGCCATCGTGCGCAGTCCGATTTGCGAGGCTTTGTCGAGAGCATCGATCAACAGTGGTCGATCGAATGATTCCAGACGGTCCGACTTGAGCGCACTCGGTCTCACATCCTGCGCGACGAAATCCCTGACCACGTCCCGGAATTGAAGTTGCTCTTGGGTTAGCTGTAAATTGTACATAGCCGCTGCCGCTTTTTAGCTTTCGTCCTATCGCGCTGATGCTCTGGCCACTAACCTGATACAGCTTCGGCTACAGCGTGGCCGAAGTCAGACGTGCTTGATCGACCGCCGAGATCCGGCGTGAGACAATTGCCCCGTTCAATGACCTGATCAACCGCCGTTCGGATCCGCTCGGCTGCGAGAACTGCCTTCGGCTCAATATGCTTGCGCCCCAACCAGGCGAGAAGCATCTGCCCTGACATGATCATCGCGTAAGGGTTTGCGATATTTCGACCAGCGATGTCCGGCGCAGATCCATGTGTCGCTTGCGCCATCGCTTGGCGCTCGCCAACGCAAAGCCCAGGTGCGAGCCCTAATCCTCCGACAAGCCCTGCACCTATATCGCTTAAGATGTCGCCGAATTGGTTCGTGGTAACCACAACGTCATACTGTTGCGGAGCCATCACGAGCTTCATTGAAATCGTATCGATCATCGCCTCTTCGAACGTGATGTCCGGGTAATCGCGCGCGACTTTGCGGCATTCCTCCGCGAACATACCGCAAGCGAGCCGATACACCGGCTCCTTGTGCGCGGCCGTTACTTTCTTTTTAGGGCGGGTGCGAGCGAGCTCGAAGGCCTCACGGGCGACCCGGCTTGAACCCTTGCGCGTAATCACGCGCATCGCGACCGTAATGTCGTCGTTCGGCCGAAACTCGGCGGACCCGGCAATCACGGTTTCGGAATACAGCATCCCTTCTGTAAGCTCGCGCACGAAGACGATGTCGACATCTTTGTGAATCGATTTCAGGGTGGGATGCGAGCGAGCTGGCCGCAAAGCGGCAAACAATTCGTATTTCTTGCGGATCGGCGGCATAACCCAAGTGGGGTCGTTCCGCGGATAAGCCGCATGACCGATGGGACCGAGAATCCAACCGTCCAATTGATGCAGCGCCTTTTCCGTGACGGACGGTAGGGTATTGCCGTGTCTCTCGTGCCCTTCTTTACCGACAGGGAGTTCCTGCCACTGGATCTCAAGGCCGCAGCTCCGAGCAGCGGATTTCATCACTTTGACGGCCTCCGGCACTACCTCTTTGCCGATGTCGTCTCCGAGCAAGATTCCAATTTTCAAATAACGCCCCCAGCAACTGCACCAGCTAGCGCCGCCCCCTTCGCAGAGCGAAACAGCCCTTTCGTGTGGGAATGGAGGCGGCAGCAACGCTATGGTTGCGTTTCGGGAGTGTCAATGAGAGCGGGTAGTGCAATCGAACTATTTTACCGGAACCCCCCGGTCATTTCCTCAAGCACGCTGCAAACGGAAGCAGTATCGGCATCGGCAAGGCCCAGCGCCATTGCAGAAGTGTAGATTGGCACGCACGCTGAGAACAAGGGCAGCGGGCAATCTGCGGACCGAGCGCTATCGCCAATCACTTGCATATCTTTTTGCCACGTCCGAATTTTCATCGTAGCAGGTTGGTAGATTCTTTCGATCATCATCCGGCCTCGCAGCTTATAAACGCCGTTACCGACTACCGGACTGGCAGCAAATAACTCCCAGACTTGCGCGGCATCCAACCCCAGTTTGCGCCCGAAGGTCATCGATTCCGCGACGGCCACGTTGTAGATCGCCACCAAATGGTTAGCCACGAACTTCATTCTGCTGCCGTTGCCGAACGCTCCGACATAGGGAGCTTTGTCAGTCAAGACAGTGAGGACCGGTGCGATTTTGCGGCATGCCTTGGCATTCCCACTGACGAAAATCGTCCAAGCCCGCTCTTTCAGCCGTTGCGCCGTCCCGCTGATTGGACAGTCCAAAACTTCGATTGAACATCCCTTCAGACGATTCAGGGCTCGCTCTTTGTCCTCAATGGGCAAGGTGCTGGTTTCTATGAGGATTCGAGGACGGTCCTTACTCAAACCAGCATTGGCGATCTCCTCCACCACTTGATCCAGTGCGCCAACCGATGGGAGCGAACACAGCAGCACATCTGCAGAACGTGCCACTTCCGCGCATGAAGGAAGGACTCGCCCACCCGTTTTTTGCAACCGAGAGCGAGGCGCTTTCGCCACATCGAAACCTATGACTTTGTAGCTCGCTGAAAGTAGTGCCTCAGCCATGGCACCTCCCATTATCCCGAGGCCAACAATTCCGATTACCGGTTTCATGTTTTCCCTCCGGGGAGCGGCCAAAAGCATGCGAGAGGTTTTTGCGTCGCAACGTCGATCTTGATCTGGCGAATGCTGATTCGATTTGATTTCATAGAACAGAATCGATCTACTTCAACTCAGTACGATCGGACACGTCAATAAAGTCGCTGGCCATGTCTTCTGGACCCTCTGCCGCGACACTTCGCGGCGTAATCCATGTTCCTGTCACCCCGTTCACCAACGAGAACGAGATTGACCTGCGAACATACGGCCGGGTTATCGAATTTCTCCTGCGCCATGATGCATCTTCGATCTGTATTAATCTTCATTTAGCCGAGTCGCTGAATCTCACTCTCGACGAACGCAAGCGTTTGGCCGAAGCCGCTGTAGAGGTAGTGAGCGGGCGAGTGCCCGTCATCGTGCATGTTAGCACGCCGGGAACTGACCAGGCGATCGATCTGGCGCGACATGCCAAGCGAGTCGGGGCGGATTGCGTGATGGCAATCGCGCCGTATTACTGGAAGCCCTCGCAAGACGCGCTGTACGCACATTTTTCCGCGATCTTATCGGCGACTGATCTGCCGTTCATCGCTTACAGCTCACCATCGATAATGGACGGGATCGGCATCGATTCCACCACTTTGGTCAAGCTGCTCGATCGCTTTCCAAATTTCATCGGGCTGAAGGAGGCGAGCCATAACTGGGAAAAGTACTTGGAGCTTGGACGAGCGGCACGGGCGACACGACCCGACTTCGGGCTTTTCGTGGGCACTGAATGGATGATCCCGTCGCTCACGTTGGGCGGGACGGCTTGCATGTCCATCTTCGGTGGAATAGCTCCGCTCTTCGTCAATTCGTTGTTTCACGCGACAACACGTGGCAATTTGACAGTCGCTCTAGACCTCCAGTACAAATTTTCCGAACTATATCAGATCGCCAAAGTCGAATATCCCGCGCCGACAAAAGCGATGTGGGAGATCATGGGCCGGCCGGTAGGGAATCCGAGATTGCCGAATAGGCCTGTTTCACAAGAGAGGAAAAGAGAGATAACGGCCGTGCTTGAACGGCTCGGCCTCTATGATACCGAACCGCATGGATGGTAGATCGCCTCGGTACGGCTTCTGTCGAACGCATCTGGATTTAAAATGCTGGGAGGGAAAAATGAAAAATGCCGTATCTTGGATTCTGGCCGGCCTTGGCATGGTGATAATTGCAATCCCCTCGTCGAGAGCAGAAGACTGGCCACAACGCCCTACCATTAGGCTCATTGTTCCATTCCCCGCCGGCGGAGGCACCGACGTTGTCGGCCGCCTTATAGCTAAAGGATTAACCGAGCGACTTGGCAAGAGCTTCATTATCGAGAATCGAGGCGGTGCAAACGGGCAAATCGGTTTGCAGGCCGTCAAGCAAGCTGCGGCAGATGGCTATACGTTCGCTGTGACTTCCGACACGCCGATGACGGTCAATCCGTGGCTCTATAAGTCGATGGCATATGAGCCGCTGAAGGACTTCGTGCCTGTCGCCGGTCTGGTCCGGCTGCCCTCGATGTTGGCAGTACATCCGTCGCTCCCAGTGCACAGTGTTGCAGAGTTGATTGCGCTCGCGAAATCGAAGCCAGGTTCGCTCAGCTATGCTTCGGCCGGAGTCGGCAACTTCAGTCACCTCGACATGGAAATGTTTGAGCTGGCGACCGGCATGAAACTGACGCATGTGCCCTATAAGGGCACCGGACCGTCAGCAATGGCAATGATTGCAGGCGAAGCGCAACTTGGGTTCAACAATGTCTCGACCTTGCTCCCCCACGTGAAGGCTGGACAATTGGTTGCGCTGGCAATTGCCGAGCCCAAACGCATGCCGGAGTTGCCGGATGTACCGACCATTGCCGAAACAGTCCCGGGCTTTGCGCTGGCGCCTTGGGTCGGCATCGTCGCAAAGGCCGGCACGCCTCAGCCCATCATAGACCGCTTGAGCAATGAAGCACTTTCGCTGATGAATGATCCTGCGTTCGCCAAGCAGTTTACCGATCAGCAATTGAGCGTCATGGCTCTGCCACCCAGCGAATTCGGGGCTCTTATCCGATCCGATTACGACCGCTGGGGCAAAGTCATCCAGACCGCGGGCATTAAGATCGAAGAATAACGATGAGCGCTTCATCTGAAGTCAGTACCAGCCGGCCAAAAGCTCCTGATCCACTGGATGCCTTTCGACTCGATGATCGCCTGATTGTTGTCACCGGCGCGAGCGAAGGTATCGGATGCGTATTTGCCGAGCACTTCGCTCGTGCCGGCGCAACAGTCGTCCTCACCAGCCGCCGGCGCGATAAGCTCGAAATGGTCCGGGACAGGATCCGTTCGGCGGGCGGCATAGCGGAGAGCGTCGTAGCGGACGTCACTCGCGTTTCCGATATTCAGCGATTAACGCACGTCGTTCGGGAGTTGGCGAACGGAACCAATTTCCGCCTAGCGCTCGTCAACAATGCGGGCTTGGCGTTCACAAAGCCGGCTCTGGAAGTGAGCGAGAGTGAATGGGACGCAGTCTTCGACGTTCACGTGAAGGGAACCTTCTTCTGCTCGCAGCAGATTGGATCGTTGATGCTGGATCGGGGCTATGGAAAAATTCTGAACCTGAGCTCAACTTGGGCGATAGCCACGGAGCCCGGCAAAGCTCCCTACTGCGCTGCCAAAGCCGCAATATCGCAAATGACAGCCGCACTGGCGACCGAATGGGCAAGTTCCGGCGTTCGGGTGAATGCGCTCGCGCCGACCACAACAATGAGTGAGGTGACGAAGCAACGGATGTCGGCCAATCCAAAAAGGGCAGAAGGTCTACTCTCCAGAATTAAACTTGGCCGTTTTGCCGAACCTCGGGATCTCGTCGGCACCGCGATATTTCTGATCAGCAGCGCGTCCGATTTTGTGACCGGGCAAACCATCTTCGTAGACGGGGGATTCACGCTTTGAGCAGTTTCGTCAGTAGACGCGCCATCAAAACGTCCGCACAAGCGATGTGATAAGCTGCTTTTGAAAAACATTGTATCGCGACTGAGAGGCTAACATGATCAGGGTCCTGGTGTGTGTCGCCTCGGTGATTACTAGTCTTTTCGCCACTGCAGCTCCCGTTCGCGCAGATGACTATCCGAGCCGCCCAATCACCATCGTCGTTCCCTATCCCGCCGGCGGCCCGACGGACGAGGCGGCACGGGTCGTAGCAAACTCGCTCTCCAAACAATTCAACGAGAACGTGGTTGTCGAGAACGTGTCCGGAGGCGGCACCATCATCGCCACCAATAAAGTCGCAAAGGCGGAACCCAACGGTTACACGTTACTGCTGCCTAATCTCCAGATCTCAGCAAATCCGAGCCTTTACGAGCAGCTACCATTCGACACGGCTAAAGATCTAACGCCAGTTATTTTGATCAATCGAAATCCTCTACTTCTGGTCGGCAGGAAGTCGCTTGAGCCGAATAGCCTTTCGGAGCTGATGACCGCCAGCAAAGCGAAAAGCCTGAAAGCTGCAATTGCGGGCTACGGTACTACGGGTCACCTCGCGACGGTGATGCTGGAGCAGGAATCCCACACAAAATTTGATTTGATACCCTACCGCGGCGGGGCACCAATTCTGACGGACCTACTTGGAGAGCACATCGACCTTTTCTTCGGGACTCCGCAACAGCTCTTGCCGCACATTAAGGCGGGCAAGCTCAAGGTGTATGGCGCGACCTCGAAAGAGCCTCTGCCGGACCTCCCGAATGTTGCCAGCTTCATCAATCTCTTCGGACCCAAGCTAGAAATTTATTATTGGCAGGCACTATTCGCACCAGCCGGCACACCGAGCCCGGTACTCGCGAAGCTCAATCGGGCAGTCGCAAACATGCTGGAGGATCCAACGGTGCTGGCGGTTTGGTCGCATGAGGGGGTGTCGGCATTTCCGAAGGACCAGCGCTCCATCGAAGCAGCGGAAATCTTTTTCAGAGACGAAATGGGTCGTTGGGGGCGACTCATCCGCGACAACAATATTAAGATCGAACGTTGAGTTGCGAGGCGCAGCCGCCGAGCCATTGCCGCCCAGTCAGAACGTCCCGTTGATGATCCTCATGTACGCCGGCGACTTCGGCGTGAGATGGGTGAGATGCCTATTTTCCCTCCAGCCGGCGGGCCTTTCTGCTCTGTCAATCGGCCCTTTTGTGGTCGCCGTCACATCCGCAGTAATCGCTTTCGGTTGAGGGTGTAGCGGTGCCCCCGACCTCCCTTTCCTCTGATCGAGGTGGCACTGACGGAAGGCCGCACGTGACCAGACGCGCGGCCTTTCTGTCGAGTCTTCCCGCCACGGTCGGCTTCGTCTCGTCTGCTCGCGGAGCACGGACCCGATATGACGCTTCCAGATCTGTTGCGGGCGATTGCGGAGTGCCCAAAGTGGGGCAGCATGAGCGACGGCTGCCGGGCTCATTATTCGCCCTCGAGTCGGCTGGACTAGCGCGGGGCTCAAATCGACGCTCGCGTGATGTGCATCACATCACGCAATCCGCGAATTTGGTCAGATCAATTTGTTTCATCTAGGCCCCACACCTAGGTGGATCAATCCCGGCCACTGGCCCCGGCTCGCCGGGGCCTTTTTCGTTCGGCGGGCGAGTTTCCACGGCTGCCCTGATTGGCGGCATCTTTCATCCGGCCAAAAAAGAAGCCGCGCCATTGAGGCGCGGCTCGAGGCATGGGGTTATTGCGATTTGTGCGGGCAAGCCATGACACGCCGATGACAGTCTCCGGTCGTCAAGTCAGATGGACCGAAAGGACTGGCGTGATTAGTCCTTTACGCTGCCGCCTCTATCAGCTTTGAGGGCCTTCTCCCGATCTCCCGCCAACTCCCATTTCAGCACGTCTTGCGCTCGCTGCAGCGCGTGTACGGTCAAATTTAGCCCGCGGCGCGCGGCCGCATGCTCGATCTCCGCGATGGTATGGGCGAGGTCGTCTTCTTCGGCCATGACTAGAATGTCCCATCGATCCGCATGTATGCCGACGATTTTGGACCCGGACCTGATCCATCTCTTGTACGGCGGGGTGAGCCGTTATTGGTCGGCGCCATAGGCGAAAACTATCAAAGTCGCCATTGGGAACAACCCTTCGACTTCCATAGGACCCATTACCGACTTTAGTACCATTAACTCAGGAATTCCGTTTTCAACCAATGTAGGAGCGTTGGTTCTCTCTTCGGCCGGTGATGCAGCGTTCACGGCCAGAGGTGGCGTCGCTGTTGTCCCGCCGCCAGCCACTCTCCCGATGTTCGCCACGGGTCTCGGCGCATTGGGTTTGCTCGGCTGGCGCGGAGGGGGCAAGCCATCTGATGTGATTGGCGTCTAAACTTAAGAGCCCCGGCAATGCCCGGGGCTTTTATGTTTCAAAATGTCCCGTCGACGATTCGCATGTACGCCGACGACTTCGGCCCTCGATGATCGCTTGCGCCCCGCCGCGGTCCGTGGCGCGACATCATTGAGCCGCCTGCATCAAAAGCAGATGCGGCCATCGCATATAGACTGTGGCGCCTACGGTTACGCGCCGGGGAGTGGGACTGTTCAACGTCAGCGGTGGCAGAGGTTCAGGCCCGAAGATTGCGCGGGATGTAGATTTCGACCTGTTCAGCGCCCAGTAAACGCCTGATCATAGAAAGGCCGCACAGGTCTCCATCTTCCTGTGCGGCCTCTCTACGGAGGTCACTCTACACACCGGCGCCCTGGGGTGGCCGCCAGCTTAGGCAGGATGGCCCAGCACCCCACCGCTTGTCGCTCGCAGACCGGACATAGCAGAGCACAATCACGGCCAGGTGAGCTGTGCAGGTTCTTGCCCCGAACGAAGCCGCCCATGCCTACCATTCTGCGAGAAACGCGTGGGGCGCGGGATAGCCGAAAGGCGTCGATTTTCGATTCCTTCGAGGGGCGGCGTACGTCGCGAGCGTGTCGCGGGGAGTCACTTGTAGCCAGTGGGAACCGTTGAAACAAAAGGAGAAGATCTTGCAACATGCACGACATGAAAAAGGCCGGTACGAGACCGGCCTAATTCCTGTTTTGTGCCAAGATTTCAAGGACTTAATTTGGTAGCGGGGGAGGGACTCGAACCCCCGACCTCCGGATTATGATTCCGCTGCTCTAACCAGCTGAGCTACCCCGCCATTCCGAGATCGGGGCACAAAACCCGGGCGCGATATAGGAAGCCGCGGCAAAGCCTGTCAAGCAAAGCGGCATACGCTCTACTTCGGCTGCACGGATTGATTGGAACTGCCGGGTGTGCCCGGCGGCGGAATGATCGGCATCGCCCCCTGTTGCGGCGTCGGCGCTTTGATCGCCGGGTCGACCGCGTCGGGCGGACAGATCACGCCATTGGACCGCGCCAGCTTCTCACCGAGCGGCTTTATACCCTACGGCGTGGGCACCTTCACATCGCCGCCCTGCCCGATCGTGGCTTGCGTATCGGCATGCGCGCAGGCCGAAGACTGCTCTTGCTCCGCTTTCGGGGCGACTGACTCGTTCGGTTTCGGCGGAGACTGCGCGAAAGCGACCGCAGACGTCAGCAGCATGAGGCCTCCTCGCGTCACAAAGAAAACGTGGGGCGCTGAGGCCGGGTTCCGGATCTAGGCTGCGACCCGCTCGAAGCGGACGAGCGAAAAATGGCCGAGGGGCGGCATCGGGCGGCGTTCGACCACACGCACGCGGCCGTTGCGCACAGCCCAGTCGGCCAGTCGCGCAAACGGAAACTCCGGCCGCCAGCCGAGCCGCCGCGCGACCGGCGCAAAGCCGAGTTCGAACCAGCGGCGCGGGCCCGCTTCCGCCCCGATGTGATTGACCAGCACGATTTCGCCGCCCGGTTTGAGCACGCGCACGAACTCGTCCAGCGTGCCCTCCGGATTCGGTACAGCCGTGATGACGTATTGCGCGACGATGACGTCGAAGCTTGCATCGGCCAATGCGAGCCGTGCCGCATCCATTACCGCGAGCATGTCCACATTCGTCAATTTCTGCTCGGCGACGCGCTCATGCGCCTTGCGCAGCATCGGCGCGGAAATGTCGAGCCCCACGATCCGGTTCTTGCGCGAATAGTCCGGCAGCGACAAACCAGTGCCGACGCCGACTTCGAGAATACGGCCGCCGTTCGGACCGCAGGCGGCTTCCGCTGCCTTGATCGAGGCGCGGCGGCCGGCATCGAAGACGGCGCCAAAGACGACGTCATAGACCGGCGCCCAGCGCGCATACGCGCGCTCGACGCTCGCACGATCGATGTCATTCATGGACGCGCGTAGACGAGCGCCGCGGCGCGCTGCGGCGCCGCTTCCGAAGCTGCGAGCGCGGTTTTGATAAAACCGCCGCCGAGCACGCGCGCCTGCCCCTCCGGCGCGTCGTAGAACACACAAGCCTGACCCGGCGATACGCCGTGCTCGCCGTCGATCAATTCGACCTCGTATTTGCCGTCCGCGCCCGTCAGCCAGGCTGCCTGCGGAGGCCGCGTAGAGCGCACCTTGACGAATACTTCGCGGCGCTCGGCGAGCGCGGCATCGATATCGCCGTCGCCAATCCAGTTCACGTCGCGCAGAGCGATGCGGCGCATACGCAATGCGTCGCGCGGTCCAACCACGACGCGGCGGCGCTCGGCATCGAGCCGCACAACATAAAGCGGCGAGCCCGTGGACACGCCGAGCCCGCGGCGCTGCCCAACGGTGAAATGAATGATGCCGTTGTGCTTCCCGAGCACGCGCCCGTCGAGATCGACGATCTCGCCCGCTTCCGCCGCGCCGGGCTTCAGCCGCTCGATGATGTCGGCGTAATGGCCGGCGGGCACGAAGCAGATATCCTGACTGTCGTGCTTGTCGGCGACCGCAAGCCCAAATTTGCGCGCATAGTCGCGCGTCTCGGCCTTGGTGAGATCGCCGAGCGGAAAACGCAGGATGTCGAGCTGTTCGCGCGTCGTGCCAAACAGGAAATAGCTCTGGTCGCGCTCTTCTTCACGCGCCCGGAAGAGCCCGCGCCCGCCGCCGGGCAGCGCGCGCGAGGCAACGTAGTGACCGGTCGCGAGCACCTGCGCGCCGAGTTCACGCGCGGTGTGCAGCAGGTCATGAAATTTGATCGACATGTTGCAGTCGACACAGGGCACCGGCGTTTCGCCCTCGATGTAGCTCTGCGCGAAACGGTCGATCACCGCTTCCTTGAAGCGGCTCTCGTAATCTAGCACGTAATGAGGAATGCCGATTCGCTCGGCGACGCCGCGCGCGTCGTAGATATCCTGGCCGGCGCAGCAGGCCCCCTTGCGGTGCTCAGTTGCCGCGCCGTGGTCGTAAAGCTGCAGCGTGACGCCGATCACGTCGTAGCCCTCGGCCTTCAAGAGCGCAGCCGTAACCGAGGAGTCGACGCCGCCGGACATGGCAACGACGACCCGGGTGTCCTCGGGGCGGGCGTCGAGATCGAGCGAATTGGTCATTGTGCTTCTTTACCATAGGTGGCGACGGTGCCCGTGCAATGCGAGGCGTCCGAGGACAGCAAATCCTGCCGCCTCTCGCCGTGCAGACTGTGCCGCCCGGTGGCTTGCCAGACCCCGCGCTTTTTCGCAAGTCATTGATGTACCTCGGCTCTTTTCCGCTTGGGGGCTAGCCTGGCGCTTGCAAAGACAGGAGCAGAATCAGTCCCGAGGTGTGTCCTGCACGAAGTTGCCTCGTCGTCAGTCCCGCATTTGTTCGCCCAGCTACGAAGGCAAAGGCGCCAGCAACATCGGACATGGCGGTCCCTGTTCCGGTTGATGCGCAGCGTCCGTTTGGTCCAATCAAACCGCTCCTGATGCCCAGTACATCCCGGATCCGGCCCAGATTTTGCCGGTCCCGGCCGCAGTGGGTGCTCTGCTGCAGACGCCAGCAGGCAAACCGAGCCGGTCTTCGGTGGCGGACACAGATCCGCGACCTCCACGCCGTCAACCAGCGGCACCGCTGCGAGCACCTCGACGAGTTCGAGCGGGACGGCGGTCGACTCGACGATGATCGCCAACAACTTCAACACGTTCCTGCAATTGCTGACGACACAGTTGCAGAACCAGAATCCGCTTGATCCGATTGACACCAATCCGCCGTTGCTTTCGATCGATCGGCGGTCAGACCTATACGATGGACAAAATAAAGCGCATTTTGCGGGCGAACTGAGCGCGCCCGGCGACGTTGAAGCGCCCTCGAAATCGCCTTGAAATGAGTTTATCCGAGGCTCGAAAGCGGCGCCCGCAGCCCCGGCGCCGCTGCCAACCGTAACCAAAAGGTTAGCGGATTCAGGGACAAGCGGCGCATTTGGCAGTTTTGGGCTTAGGCAAATTTTAAGTCGGGGCATGTAGGGTGCGCCCAGTGCCTGTCAGTTTAGTCGACGTGAGTATGCCAATGACCGAACCCCACCGCCCGAGGGTCAAATATGTGATCGGGCCAGATGGCAGTCCGCTGACGATCGCGGACCTGCCGCCGCCGACCACCAAACGCTGGGTCATCCGGCGCAAGGCGGAGGTCGTTGCAGCCGTTCGCGGGGGCCTGCTGTCGCTGGAAGAAGCGTGCGCACGCTACACGCTCACGGTCGAAGAATTCCTGTCCTGGCAGTATTCGATCGATCAGCACGGGCTCGCGGGGCTGCGCACGACGCGCATCCAGCAGTATCGCCAGTAATTTGCGATTTGTTAACTTGTTGAGGGCGGCCGATGCCGCCCTTTTCGCTTTTTGATGCGCCGTGTCGCGGCTTGCATAATGAAAAAGGGCGGGTCTTCCGCCCCGTCCTTTTCCAATTGCCAGCAGACGTCTGGTGAGCATCCGCACGCACTGCAGCACGAACCGTCCCTGAACGGGGAACCGGTTGCGGCGAAGTTTAGGCATTCTCAGAATATTCAAAACCAATCCCCGACTCGGGAGTTGATAAGGCCTGCGCATCGGGATGTGAGTGCAGGAAATCAAAAAGAGAATGGAGGTATGGAATAATCAAGACTGTTGCTTCTCTCGCGGTCGCCGGCGCGGTTGCGATCGGATTTGGATCCGCAACTTCCGCAGCGAATGTGAATGCCAGCGCGAATGGCACGGCAAATTCGTCGCTCGGCGGAACCGCTGCATACCGGCTTGAACGGTAAAGATCACTAGGCGGCAAACGGCGCGCTCAATCACAACACCACAGGGTCAGCAAACAGAAGCCTCAACGGATCGGCAAATTCCACGCTGGGCGGTACGGCAGCCCACGCCGGTTTGAACGGCACCGCCCACTCGACGACGAACAAGGCGATCAACTCCACGAAATGATCGCGGAATCCGCCGAGAGCGAAGGCGGAGACAAAAGGCCGCGCGGCCTTTTGTGCAGCCCTTAGCCCATCCGTGAAGCCCGCGAGCCTTGACGCGGCGCTTTGACGCCCCCATTCCTTTTTGCGTCAGTCGGCCGGACGGCCGCTCCGTGCCAAATGCCGAAAGGCGGGCGGAGAGGAAAGTCCGGGCTCCATGGACAAGCGGTGCCGGATAACGTCCGGCGGGCGGCAATTGCCGTTTAGGGACAGTGCCACAGAAAACAGACCGCCGCGGCGCGTAGCGTTCAGCCGAGGCAAGGGTGAAAAGGTGCGGCAAGAGCGCACCGCGCCTTCGGCGACGAAGGCGGCACGG
>Ga0207762_1000044_pt1 | contig 22035 bp, 17 predicted proteins | sample LuqExpMetageno37_FD_187795 | JGI IMG/M metagenome (GOLD analysis project Ga0207762, IMG submission 187795) | Tropical forest soil microbial communities from Luquillo Experimental Forest, Puerto Rico - Sample 37 (SPAdes) | ecosystem: Environmental > Terrestrial > Soil > Tropical forest ...
GTATCAGCTCGGTACCCATGGCCAGGCTGCCCTTCACTCCGGCAACCACCTGATTGAAATTGTCGAAAGTACCGAACGCGATCCGCCGCACGGTGCCGCCCTGCGGCGCGGATGGATTGACGTAGTCGAAATGCTTGAAGCCCGGCGGATACTGCGGCTCGCCGAAGAGCGAGAGGCCATGCTTCCATTGCCGCCCCTGTGCCGCGGCGCTGACGCTGAATGTCCCTGCGCCGAGCGCACCGAACGCCGGCGCAGCCAGCACGGCGGCGGTGCTGTGCAATACCGAACGGCGCGTTAGTTTCATTGGCAGGCTCCGGTACGCTCCTGTTGCAATTGCGGGGGATTGCAATTGCGGGGGATTATGTCGGTTTTTCGGTCCTCGGCCAGCGTCCGCACCCGAAATCCCCCTCGAGTATTAAACAAAACGGCCAGGCGCAAAGCCCGGCCGCATCACATCTGCGCTAACGCCTACTTTTTCTGGTCGGCCGGCTGATTGGCCGCCGCCTTCGGCAGCGGCTGCGGATTGTCCGATAGCGTATGCAGGAAGGCGATGATGTCCGCGCGCTGATTACCGCGCGGCAGGCCAGCGAACGTCATGGCCGTGCCGTTCATGGAGCCGCGCGGATTGGCCAGAAACTTGTCGAGCTCATCATCCGTCCAGGTGCCGCCTTTGGCCTTCATGGCGGCGGAATAGTTGAACCCCGCCTCGGAGGCGCGCTGCCGACCGACGATGCCCCAGAGATTGGGACCGACGCGGTTCGGCTCACCCTTCTGGAAGGTATGGCACGCTTGGCACTGCTTGGCCGTAGCCTGGCCCCGCTCGGCGGAGGCGGAAGCGAGCAACGTCTCGATCGGCTGCTCCTGCTCCTTTGGCGCGCTCGGACCAGCCGCGCCCGTCTCCTTGACGGCGATCGCGTAGCCGGCCTTGGCCGGCTTCTCTGGTGCAAAGATCGCGTTGGCGCCGATATTGAGCGCAAGCGTCACTAGGCAGGTGCCGAGGATGGCGCCAAGGATTTTGTTCAACTCGAACGAATTCATCGAAAAAAGGACTCCCAGAAGGGGCGCGAGTCGGGGTTAGACGGATGGCCGTCGGGGTCCCAGACGGCGGCGGACAGATACCGTTTTGCCTCCGGTCTGGCAACCCGTATAAGCGCGGCGGCATGCACAGGACCGCCACCATCATCCTGATCCCGGCCCGCATGGCCTCCACCCGCCTGCCCGGCAAGCCGCTGGCCGACATCCACGGGTTGCCGATGATCGTGCACGTGCTGCGTCGCGCGCGTGCCGCCCAGATCGGCGAGGCAGTGGTGGCAACCGATTCCGAGGCGGTCGCTGCGGCGGTGGAAAAGTCAGGTGGGCGCGCGATCATGACCCGCGCCGATCACGTTTCCGGCTCCGACCGCGTCTACGAGGCGCTGGAAGCGCTCGATCCCGAGCACCGTATCGGCGTCGTGGTCAATGTGCAGGGCGATCTGCCGACCATCGAACCCGCCGATATCCGCGCGGTTCTCGCGCCGCTCGCCGATCCCGCCGTTGATATCGCGACCCTCGCCGCGGTCATCGCCGACCCGGCCGAGCGCAGCAATCCAAACGTAGTGAAAGTGTCAGGCAAGATGGTCGCACCCGACCGCATGCACGCGGCGACATTTACCCGCGCCGATGCCACCGGTCCGGGCCCGCACTATCATCACATCGGGCTTTACGCTTACCGGCGCGCCGCGCTGGAGCGCTACGTCAAGCGTCCGCCGTCGGCCAACGAGCAGCGCGAGAAGCTTGAGCAACTACGCGCGCTCGATGCCGGAATGCGCATCGACGTCGCCATCGTCAAGAGCGTGCCGCTAGGCGTCGATGCGCCGGAAGAGCTCGCCAAAGCGCGCAAAATGCTCGGTGGTTGACTCGAAACGGAAGGTCTCGCAAGGAACGTGCTTGATAGGTGGGCTATGGCCAAGAAAAAGATCGTTTTCCAGGGCGAACCGGGCGCGAATTCACATCTCGCCTGCCGCGAAGCCTATCCTGATCACGAGCCGGTGCCCTGCCCGACCTTCGAGGACTGCTTCTTCGCGCTTTCAGGCGGCGACGTCGATCTCGGCATGATCCCGATCGAAAATTCTGTCGCTGGCCGCGTCGCCGACATTCATCACCTGATGCCGACATCGAAGCTGCACATCGTTGCCGAGTGGTTTTTGCCGATCCGCAACCAACTGATGGCGCCAGAGGGCGCCACATTGAAAAGCATCAAGTCCGTAGAAAGCCACGTGATGGCGCTCGGCCAGTGTCGCAAGATCATTCGTCAGCTGAAGCTCAAGCCGATCGTCGCCGCCGACACCGCCGGTTCCGCGCGCGAGGTCGCCGAGAGCAAGGACGTCACACGCGCGGCCATCGCGTCGCGGTTAGCGGCGGAGATTTACGGCCTCAATATCCTCAAGGAGAATGTCGAGGACGAAACCAGTTCGACCACCCGCTTCGTCGTGCTCTCAAAGGAAAAGAAGTGGGCGAAGCCCGACAACAGAAAAGTCATCACCACTTTCGTGTTTCGTGTGCGCAACGTTCCAGCCGCGCTCTACAAGGCGCTCGGCGGCTTCGCCACTAACGGCGTCAACATGACCAAGCTCGAGAGCTACATGATCGGCGGCAATTTCTTTGCCACCCAGTTCTACGCCGACGTCGAGGGTCACCCAGATGACCGTGCGCTTGTGCTCGCGCTCGAGGAGCTCGCCTTCTTCTCCAAGGAGCTCACGATCCTCGGCGTCTACGCCGCGCATCCTTTCCGCGAGACTTTCAAGGAAGAGACCGACTGAAACCTCGAGCGCCGGGTATGAGCACAGAACCCCAAAAAGTCGCGCTGGTGACCGGGGCTGCACGTGGCATCGGGCTTGCCACGGCCAAACGTTTCCTGGCCGACGGCTGGAGCGTCACCCTGCTCGACATCGATGGCGACAATCTCGGTCGCACCTTCACGGCGCTGGCAAAGCCTGCCACAACGATGGCGATAACCTGCGACGTGGCCGACGCGGCGGGCGTGTCGCGCGCGATTGAAGCGATCGGTCAGAAATTTGGCCGCCTTGATGCGCTGGTTAACAATGCCGGCATCGCCATTTTCAAGCCGATCCTCGAGGTAACCTACGAGGATTGGTCGCGCGTGCTGGCGGTCAACCTCACCGGCCCGTTCCTTTGCACACAGGCGGCAGTGCCGTTGTTGCGCGACTCGGGCGGTGGCGCCATCGTCAACATCACCTCAATCTCGGGCCTGCGCGCCTCCACTCTGCGCACGGCCTACGGTACCAGCAAAGCGGGCCTTGCGCATCTCACCCAGCAACAGGCAATCGAGCTTGCGCCCCTCGGCATCCGTGTCAATGCCGTGGCGCCGGGACCAGTCGACACGGCCATGGCCAAAGCCGTGCACACGGCGGAAATCCGCGCTGCCTACCACGACGCGATTCCGCTCAACCGCTACGGCCTGGAGAGCGAACTGGCCGAGGTGATCTTCTTCCTGTGCAGCGAGCGAGCGAGCTATATCACCGGCCAGACGCTGGCGGTCGACGGCGGATTCGAGGCGACCGGCATCGGCCTGCCGGCATTGCGCGGAGTGCGGCGCAACGGCTAGCCTTCCTGCAGAGCATTACGCGGCGACGGCCGCTTAACAAAAACCGGGTGAGGACGTCATGCGAACCATGGTGCGCGTGCTCGTTTTCTGCATTGCGATCTTCACCGGCGGAAGCGCTGGCGCGCAGAGCTACCCAAACCATCCGGTGCGCATGGTGGTCGGCTTCACCGCCGGCGGCCCGACCGATGTCATTGCCCGCATCGTCGCGGAGAAATTGTCCGCTTCGCTCGGCCAGCAATTCTACGTCGAGAACAAGCCTGGCGCCGGCAGCAACATCGCCAGCGCCGAAGTGGCGAAGGCACCGCCGGACGGCTACACACTGACCGTGGTGAGCACCGGCTTCATGGTAAACATGAGCCTTTACGCCAACGTACCCTATGACGCGGTGAAGGATTTCGCGCCGGTTACTATGGTCGCCTTCTCGCCGAACGTAATTACGGTCAATCCATCGGTGCCGGCGAAGAACGTGAAGGAGCTGATTGCGCTTATCAAGGCCAACCCGGGCAAATACAGCTTCGCGGGGCCCGGCATCGGCTCGACGCCGCATCTGTCGGGTGAATTGTTCAAGCAGATCTTCGGACTCGACATGGTGCACGTGCCGTTCCCCGGCGCGGCGCAGGCGGTTCAATCGACCGTCGGCGGTCACACACAGATAGCCTTCACCGCGTTGCCGCCGGCGCTCGCTAATATCAAGGACGGCAAATTGCGCGCGCTCGCCTTACTCGCGGTCAGCCGCAGTACCGAGCTGCCCGATGTGCCGACCATGCAGGAAGCCGGCTATCTAGACCAGGAAGCCGATACGCTCACTGGCGTGCTGGCGCCCGCAGATACGCCGAAGGAAATAGTCAACCTCCTGCAGCGCGAGATTGCCAAAGCGGTAGCGCAGCCAGACGTGACGTCGAATTTGCTCAAGCTCGGCTTTGTCCCGGTCGCGGACCAACCGGAAGTGTTCGGCGCGCGCATCAAGACCGAGATCGCCAAGTGGGGCAAGGTCGTGCATGAAGCGCATCTGCGCATCGAATGAGAGGCTAGCCACGCTCGCGCTCAAATCGTTCGACGAAGCGCGGCGACAACTTGCGCAGCCGCTCGATATTAATTCGGCCGGAACGGATAATGTAGCTCATCGCGAAATCGACCGGGCTCAGCTTCATGTGCTCGGCGAAATGCTCGTACCACTCGCCGCTGCCGTTGGCGCCGGCCACCAGCTTATCCAGGATCGGACGCCGCGCAGCCTCGTAGGCCTGGAGCGCTGTAGGCAAGTCCTTATGCGTCGCCAAGGCCTTGTCGAGCGCGATCGCGTCTTCCATGGCGAGCCGCGTGCCTGAGCCGATGGAGAAATGCGCGGTGTGCAGCGCGTCGCCCAGCAGCACGTGATTGCCATAAGACCAGCGCTCGTTGCGCACCAGCGGAAACCGTCGCCAGATCGAATTGTTGGAGATCAACGGATGGCCGCCGAGTGCATCGGCAAAAACGCGCTCGCATATTGCGCGCGCGTCTTGCTCGCTCATCTTTGCAAAGCCGGCGCGCTCAAAGGTCGGCGCATCGACTTCGACGATAAAGGTGCTCAAATCAGGCGTAAAACGATAATGATGCGCGTTGAAATGACCGAGATCGGTCGCGATAAAGGTCTGCGTCAGCGTCTCGAAGCGCTTGCCGGTGCCAAACCAGGCGAAACGATTGGTGAGATAGCAGACGCTGGCGCCGAATTGCTCCGCGTGAGTCCGCCGTACCAATGAGTTCACGCCATCGGCGCCGACGATCAGATCGAAGCCGGTGAGCTCGTCGAGCGTATCGACAGTGCGCCGGTAGATCGGCGCAATGCCGACCGAGAGCGCCCGCTCCTGCAAGAGTTGCAGAAGCTTCAGCCGGCCGATAGCAGCAAAGCCGACACCGTCGATGACAATGCGCTCGCCGCGATGCACCAAGGTGATGTCGTTCCAGGATTCCATTTGTGGGACGATTGCCGCATAGGTCGGCTCATCGTCTTCACGCAGGAATTCGAGCGCGCGGTCGGAGAACACCACGCCGAAGCCGAAGGTGGCGTCGGCCGGATTCTGCTCGATGACGGTAATGTCGGCTTCCGGCCTGCGGCGCTTGAGGAGAAAGCTGAGATAAAGCCCGGCCGGTCCGGCGCCGAGAATGGCGATGCGCATGCTTGTGTTCTAACGCTTCCGCTGCGTCCCGTCATGGTATGCTGCCGGACCGCCGATGATCCAGGATCCACTTATGCTCAGCACCACGCTTGCCCTCACGCTCCATGTTCTCGGTGCCGTCGTCTGGGTCGGTGGCATGTTTGCGGCCTACGTGTGCCTGCGCCCTGCCGCTGGCGTGCTCGAAGCTCCGCAGCGGCTGCGGCTGTGGCGAAACTTCTTCGCCAAATTCTTTCCGTGGGTGTGGGTCGCAGTGCTTCTGCTGCTCGCTAGCGGTTACTGGATGTTAGTGACCACGTTCGGCGGTTTTGCCGGCGCGCCAATCTACATTCAGCTGATGCAAGGTCTCGGCTGGCTGATGATCGTGCTCTTTGTCTGGCTGTTCCACGGACCGTGGCTCGCCTTGAAGCACGCGGTCGACGCGCAGGACTGGCCGGCCGCCGTTCCGCAGCTCGGCCGCATCCGTCAGATTATCATGATCAACCTGCCGCTCGGATTGATCGTCGTCATTATCGGCGGCACCGGACGCTATTGGGGGATTTGAATGGCGATCAAATCGTCTGGTTGTACTCGCCAACTTCCGGATGTTGGCGCAGCACGCAATCGATTGCCTTGAACATGTCGCGCATGCGCTGCTCCGACACCGGGCTTTCCACCACGACCACCAACTCCGGCTTGTTCGAGGAAGCCCGCACCAGGCCCCAGGTGCCGTCCTCGACGGTGACGCGGATGCCGTTCACCGTGACTAGGCTCCGGATCTTCTGCCCGGCCACCGGTTCGCCTTTGGCCATAGCTTCCTCGAAGTGCGCCACAACGGAATCGACTACACCGTACTTCTTCTCGTCGTCGCAGTGCGGCGACATGGTGGGCGAGCCCCAGGTCTTCGGCAACCCTTTGCGCAGATCCGCCATGCTCTTCCCCGGATTGCGGTCGAGCATGTCGCACACCGCAAGGCCGAAAATCATGCCGTCGTCATAGCCACGGCCGAACGGCTTGTTGAAGAAGAAGTGACCGGACTTCTCGAAGCCGGCTAGCGCACCCAGCTCATTGACCCGACGCTTGATATAGGAATGCCCGGTCTTCCAGTAGTCGGCCTTAACGCCGTTCGCCTTCAGTACCGGATCGGTGAGAAAGAGGCCGGTCGATTTGACGTCCACCACGAAGGTCGAGCGCTTGTGCAGGCTCGACATGTCGCGCGCCAGCAGTACGCCGACCTTGTCGGCGAAGATTTCCTCGCCCTCGTTGTCCACCACGCCACAGCGGTCGCCGTCGCCGTCGAAGCCGAGTGCCACGTCAGCCTTGTTGACCAGCACCGCGTCACGCATCGCGTGCAGCATTTTCATATCTTCGGTGTTGGGATTGTAGCGAGGGAAGGTGTGGTCGAGCTCGCAATCGAGCGGGATCACGTCGCAGCCGATCGTCTGTAAGATGCGCGGCGCAAAGGCGCCGGCGGTGCCGTTACCGCAGGCGGCGACGACCCTCAGCTTACGCTTGATCTTGGGTCGCTCGGCGAGATCAGCGATGTAGCGCTCGGGGAAGTTCTCGACAAACACATAGGAGCCGCCTCCCTTGAGATCAAAGTGGGCGCCGAGCACGATTTCCTTCAGCTGCTTCATCTCCATCGGCCCGAAAGTGAGCGGCCGGTTGACGCCCATCTTCACGCCAGTCCACCCGTTATCGTTGTGGGAAGCGGTGACCATGGCGACGCAAGGGACGTCGAGCTCGAATTGGGCGAAATAGGCCATCGGTGTGATCGCCAGCCCGATATCGTGCACCTTGCAGCCAGCCGCCATCAGGCCGGACACCAGCGCCATTTTCACCGAGGCCGAATAACTGCGGAAATCGTGGCCGGTGATGACCTCCGGCTTCACGTCCAATTCGTGGATCAACTTGCCGAGGCCCATCCCGAGCGCCTGCACGCCCATCAGGTTGATTTCTTTTTCCAGGAGCCAGCGCGCGTCGTATTCGCGGAAGCCGGTCGCCCTCACCAACGGCGAGGATTCATAGGCGTAGGTATTGGGCTTGAGCTCGGATTTTGGCGCCGGGAACATCAGGTCCTCAAAAGGGCTGGGCAAGTTCGCGGTTAAATAGCCTAACGCCGGAACTGCGCAAGCGCTCCGTCAGCCCTAAGTTTCATGAAGGACAGATGAGGGCTATTGCTCGAAAATCATGCGGCCGTCGGCATATTCATAGCGCCGCAGCCGCGACAGAAATGAGACGCCGAGTAGGTTGGTCGACAGCGCCTCGTCGGGCAGCACCAGCGCCGGTACGTCGAACACGGTGATGTTGCCAATCTCGATGCGGGACAGCTTTGTCGGCGCGGCCTTGATCTTGCCGTTGGCGGTGGTGACGGTGGCCGTGTAATCGCGCGGCATAGGATGCACGCCGACCATCGACGCGCTGGTCTCGCGCAGGATCACGAACGAAGCGCCGGTGTCGACCATGAAGTCGATATGGCGGCCGTCGACACGGGCGTCGACGCGAAAATGGCCGTCACGCCCGCTGGTGAGCTCCATCTTGTGCTGGCCGATCGATTCGTGTGTCGGCTGCTCGACGGGTTGTACCGCCGCCGCCTGCGTAGCCGGGGGTCCCACCACCGAGTTGTCGGCATAACGGGCAATATAGACGCTGCCGACGAGCGTTATGGCGGCAAAGATGAGAACCTGACGCATGGATCAAGCGTCGCATGCAGTTGCCGAAGAGCGCCTTAACGCAACGCCGTCAGCTGTGCCGCGCTACAGCGATCGTGACCGACCGGTTAAGGCAGTGCCGACAATTTTATGCACCGCGCGGTTTAGCGCGCCGTGTCGCTGGGGCGCTGAGCGGATCGTCGGGCCAGGGATGCTTAGGATAACGGCCGCGCATCTCTGTTTTGACATCCTTATAGCTGCCGCGCCAAAACCCTGGCAGATCGCGTGTCACCTGTACCGGCCGGTGCGCCGGCGACAGCAGCTCGATCACGAGCGGTACGCGCCCACCGGCGATGCTAGGATGCGTTGCCAAACCAAATAGCTCTTGCACTCGGATCGATATGGTCGGCCCCTGCTCGGCGTCGTAGTCGATGGGTACCGCTGAGCCGGTCGACGCGGTGAAATGCGTCGGCGCCTCGGCATCCAGCCGGTGGCGCAGATTCCACGGGATCAACGCGTCAAGCGCCGCGGCGAGGTCGTCGGCGCCAATTTGCGCGAGCGCAGTCTTGCCGGTCAGGAACGGTGCCAGCCATTCTGCCACTGTGCGCGCCAACGTGTTGTCTGATAGATCGGGCCATTCGTCGCCTTCCGACCGGCGCAGGAAAGATACACGGTTGCGCAACTGCATTTGCGCCTTGCTCCACGGCAGCTTGTCGATACCGAGGGCGGCAATGCCTTCTGCCAGTTGCTTCGCGTTTTCAGCATTGGGGGCGACCGGCTTGAGCTGTTCGGCCAGCACCAACACGCCAAGCCGGCGGCTGCGCCGCGCGCGCAACGAGGCGGAATCGGTGTCGAAAGTCACCGCCTCACGCTCTTCGATTCTGTCAGCGAAGCGCGCCTCGATCTCGGCCCGCGTGAGCGGCGCCGCCAATAGGATGCGGCTCGCGCCAGCCGTGCCAGTCAGCTCCGCCACCGCTAGGAACGTCTCGCACGCCAGCGCCGACGCTGGATCGACCAAGCCGCCGCGGCCATTGGCGAGCAGAAAGGCGCCGCTACGGCCACCTCGGCTCTTGGCGATGCGGTCCGGATACGCGAGCGCGAGAATGGAGCCCACCGAAAGCTTGCCGCCTCCGTTGCCGTCGACGGCATCGGCCCAGCGCTTCACCATGGCGCGCGCATCCTCGCCGCGCCGCGAGCTGTCGCGGCGAAATTGATCGAGGCGCCGGCAAAGATCGAGATCGTCGCCGCCGAGCCCGCGCTCGGTAAGGAGGGCGGCGATGGCGGCTGCCTGCGCGCCGGCGCCTTCTGCCGCCGCATCGACCACCATGCGCGCCAGCCGCGGCGGCAGCGGCAAAGCGCGAAGCTTGCGGCCCTCCTCGGTGACACGGCCCTGCGCGTCCAGCGCGCCCAGATCACCGAGCAGCGCTCTAGCTTCGTTCAGCGCGGCGCGCGGCGGCGGATCGAGGAACGCGAGCTCGCCCGGATCGACGGCGCCCCATTGCGCCAGGTCGAGCACGAACGACGACAGATCCGCCGACAGGATCTCCGGCCGTGTATAGGGCTCCAGCGAGCCGGTTTGCGGTTCGTCCCACAGCCGGTAGCAGACGCCCGGCTCGGTACGCCCGGCGCGGCCGCGGCGTTGATCGGCCGCCGCACGCGATACGCGCACGGTTTGCAGGCGTGTCAGGCCGACGTCGGGCTCGTAACGCGGCACGCGCGACAGGCCGCTGTCGATCACGACACGAATGCCTTCGATGGTGAGCGACGTTTCCGCAATCGAAGTAGCCAGCACCACCTTGCGGTGTCCCGGCGGCGCCGGTGAAATGGCGCGGTCCTGCTCGCTCGCGTCGAGCGCGCCGAATAAGGCAACGATATCGACATTGGCTTTCCGGACGCGTTCCTTCAGCAGTGTCTCGGTGCGGCGGATTTCCGCAGCGCCCGGCAGAAAGACCAGTAGAGAGCCGCTATCGGCGCGCAGCGCGTGCTCGGCCGCGTCCGCGACTTGGCGCTCGATCGGCACCCGCGCATCGCGACCGAGATAACGCGTCTCCACCGGGAACCCGCGGCCTTGGCTCTCGATCACCGGCGCATTGCCGAGCAGGGCCGCGACGCGCGCACCATCGAGGGTCGCCGACATCACCAGGATCTTGAGGTCGTCACGCAATCCCTGCTGGGCGTCGCGTACTAGCGCCAGCCCAAGATCGGCATCGAGCGAACGTTCATGGAATTCATCGAACAGCACGGCGGCGACACCTGCGAGCGACGGATCGTCAAGGATCAGCCGTGTGAACACGCCCTCGGTGACTACCTCGATGCGCGTGCGTTTCGAGACTTTCGAGCCGAAACGCACGCGCAGGCCGACGGTATCGCCCACCTGCTCGCCCAATATCGACGCCATGCGTGCTGCCGCGGCGCGCGCGGCGAGCCGGCGCGGCTCCAGCACCAGGATTTTCATATCCTTCGCCCACGGCTCGTCTAGCAACACCAACGGCACCCGCGTGGTCTTGCCGGCGCCTGGCTGTGCCACCAGCACGGAGCGGTTATTCGTCGCCAGCGCGCTGGTAAGCCGCGGCAGCGCTTCGTCGATCGGAAGCGGTATGTCGAAACGGCACATATGTAACGTCGTCACCGAAAAATCGGATGCAGAAACTCGGCAATCAATTTGGAAAGCTTCTGCCTACCCCGCGCGGATACGCGCGGGGCCTATCAGCGTCTCTTAGTGATAATGTTGTTGCTCATTTCTTCGGCCGCCCGACGCTATCGTAGATAAAGCCGTGACGCGCAACCTCCCCCGGCCGATAGATATTGCGCAGGTCGACCAGTACTGGCCGCTCCATCACTTTCCTGAGCCGCGCGAAATCGAGCGCGCGGAATTGCTCCCATTCCGTGACGATCACCAGCACCGCGGCGCCCTCCGCGCAGTCATACGCGTCCTTACAGAAGGTTACGTTGCCGATTAGGCCTTTAGCCTGCTCCATTCCAGTCGGATCGTAGGCGCGCACCTTGGCGCCCATGTCTTGTAACGCCGTGATCAACGGGATTGACGGCGCCTCGCGCATGTCGTCGGTGTTCGGCTTGAAGGTGAGCCCGAGCACGGCAATCGTCTTGCCGCGCGTTTCGCCGCCCAGTGCCGCCGAAACCTTGCGCGCCATCGCGCGCTTGCGTTGGTCGTTGACCGCGACCACCGCCTCGATGATGCGCAGCGGCGCCTCGTGGTCCTGTCCGGTCTTGAGCAGCGCCACCGCATCCTTGGGAAAGCAGGACCCGCCGAAGCCCGGACCTGCATGCAGGAATTTCGAACCGATTCGGTTGTCGAGCCCGATGCCGCGCGCGACCTCCTGCACGTCGGCGCCGACTTTCTCCGCCAGGTCGGCGATCTCGTTGATGAAGGTGATCTTAGTGGCGAGGAACGCGTTGGCAGCGTACTTGATCAGTTCGGCGGTGCGTCGGTCAGTAAACAGGATCGGCGAGCGGTTGAGATAGAGCGGGCGATAAAGCTCGGCCATCACCTCGCGCGCCCGCGCATCCTCGGTACCCACCACGATGCGGTCGGGATGCTTGAAGTCCTGGATGGCGGCGCCTTCGCGCAGGAACTCTGGGTTCGATACCACGGCTACTTCCGCCTGCGGCCGCGTCTCGCGGATGATGCGTTCGACCTCGTCGCCGGTGCCAACCGGCACAGTGGACTTGGTGATTACGAGTGTAAAACCTTCGAGCGCGGCAGCGATCTCGCGCGCGGCTTCATAGACGAAGCTTAGGTCGGCGTGCCCGTCACCGCGGCGGGATGGCGTGCCGACCGCGATGAACACCGCGTCGGCGTCTGTCACGGCGGCGGGAAGATCGCTGCTGAAGGTCAGCCGTCCCGCACGTGTATTGGCGGCGACCAGATCGGGCAGGCCAGGCTCATAGATCGGCACCTCGCCCTGCATGAGCGCTGCGATTTTACCGGCATCCTTGTCGACGCAGGTCACCTCATGGCCGAAATCGGCGAAGCAGGCTCCGGAGACGAGACCGACATAGCCAGTGCCGATCATGGCAACGCGCATAAAATATCCCGTCGTATCGTCTGTGCAGCCGCTGGAATCGGCGGTCTCATAGCAGGCTGCCCCACAAGGCGATAGTAAGGCTTCGGCATTTACTGTGGCAGCGGCAGGCGCAAGATTGATTAACGCGGCGTTAGGGCCCACATTCGACGTATGCCCGCCAGCGCCAAGTCCCAGTCTAAAGCCGCCGTCACAGTTCCCGCCGCCCGTCCGTTAAAAAAGGGCGACCACCTCTTTCTGGTGGACGGCTCCGGCTACATCTTCCGCGCCTATCACGCCCTGCCGCCGCTGACCCGTAAATCGGACGGCCTGCAGGTCAACGCCGTGCTTGGCTTCTGCAACATGCTATGGAAGCTCTTGGCCGAGATGAAGCCGGAGGAGAAGCCGACGCATCTCGCGGTAGTGTTCGACAAATCCGAGAAGACCTTCCGCACCGATTTTTATCCCGATTATAAGGCGCATCGGCCGGACCCGCCGGTCGATCTGATCCCGCAATTCCCGTTGATCCGCGAGGCCGTGCACGCCTTCGAAATTCCGTGCCTCGAACAGGCGGGCTACGAGGCCGATGATCTGATCGCGACCTACGCGCGGATTGCCAGCGAGGCCAGGGCAACGACCACCATCGTGTCGTCCGACAAGGACCTCATGCAGCTCATCGGCAACGGCGTCGTCATGTACGACACTATGAAGGACCGCCGCATCGGCCGCGAGGAGGTGATCGAGAAGTTCGGCGTGCCGCCGGAAAAAGTGATCGAGGTACAGGCGCTGATCGGCGATTCCACGGACAACGTGCCGGGTGTGCCGGGCATCGGCGTCAAGACTGCGGCGCAACTGATCGGCGAATACGGCAACCTGGAAACGCTGCTCAAGCGCGCGGGTGAGATCAAGCAGGAGAAACGGCGGCAGTCGCTCATCGACAACGCCGAGGCCGCGCGCATGTCAAAGCGGTTGGTCACGCTCGAAAACAAAGTAAAGCTTGACGTTCCGGTGGACGAGCTGGTCGTGCATGAGCCCGACTACAAGCGGCTGATCGCCTTCCTGAAGGCGATGGAGTTTGCAAGCATTACGCGCCGCGTCGCTGCGAAGACTGGCATCGACGCTTCGCAGATCGAGGCCGACGCGAAGCTGTCGGCGGGACATCGGCCCTCGTCCGATACGCCAGCGCTGTTGCCGCCATCCTCTGCGACGCAGCCGAATCTCGGACGGCAAGGGCAGCTTCCGCTTATCGCGCCGCCGCCTAAACGCGCGGGTGAGCGACCCGAAAGAGAAACCCTAACACCGATCTCGCTGTCCAAGCGGCGCATCGAGGCGTTGCGTTCAGCCAAATTCGATCCCACCAAATACGAAACGATCGATAGCCTCGATCGGCTTGAGCACTGGATCGAGCGCGCCTATGACACCGGCGTGCTGGCCCTGAAGACCGAGACCAGCAGTTTCGATCCAATGCGCACCAGTTTGTGCGGCATCGGCTTCGCCGTGGCGCCTAACGAGGCGGCTTACCTCCCGCTCGGCCATCGCGAGGCGAGCGAAAGCGAGACCTCCGGGTTGTTCGCCGCCAAGCTTTGCCACGGTCAAATCCCCGAACGCGAGGCACTCGCCGCCTTGAAACCGATCCTGGAGGATTTGAGTGTCGTCAAGATCGGCCACGACATCAAGCGCGACTGGCTGGTTCTCGCCTGCCGCGGCGTCCGCATCGGCGCAATCGACGACACGATGCTGATCTCCTATGTACTCGACGCCGGCAATGGCGCGCACGATATGGACGCGGTCGTCAACCGTTATCTGGGCCGCAGCCCTTCGCGCTTCAACGACGCTAAGAGCAAGGACAAGGCGCTGTTCACACCCGAGGCGATACCGATCGCGCGCGCCGCCACGTACGTTGGCGAGGACGCTGATGTGACGCTGCGCCTCTGGCAAGCCTTGAAGCCACGCATGGCGGCCGAAAAGGTAGTGAGCGTCTATGAAACGCTCGAGCGCCCGATGCCTTGCGTGCTCGCGCGCATGGAGCAGCGCGGCATCTCGGTCGATCCCGCCGTGCTGGCGCAGCTTTCTAATGACTTCGGCAAGAAGCAGGCTGCGCTTGAGCAAGAGATCAACAAGATCGCCGGCACGCAGGTTAATCCCGGCTCGCCGAAACAATTGGGCGACATCCTGTTCGGCCAGATGGGGCTGCCCGGCGGCACCAAGACCAAGACCGGGCAATGGTCGACCGGCGCGCGCACGCTCGAGGAATTGGCCGAGCAGGGCCACAAGCTGCCACAAGCCATCCTTGATTGGCGCCAGGTTTCCAAGCTGCGCTCGACCTATACCGAGGCGCTGCCCACATACGTTAACCCCGAAACCCAGCGTGTGCACACGAGTTACGCGCTCGCCGCTACCTCGACCGGCCGGCTCTCCTCGTCGGAGCCAAACCTGCAGAACATCCCCGTGCGCACCGAGGACGGCCGGAAGATTCGCAGGGCTTTCGTTGCCGCGCCCGGCAAGAAGCTCGTCTCCGCCGACTATTCGCAGATCGAATTACGGCTGTTGTCGGAAGTGGCGCACGTGCCGGCGCTGCGCAAGGCGTTCCAGGACGGCGTCGACATCCACGCCATGACCGCATCCGAGATGTTCGGCGTGCCGGTCAAGGATATGCCGGGCGAAGTTCGCCGGCGCGCCAAGGCGATCAATTTCGGCATCATCTACGGCATTTCCGCCTTCGGACTTGCCAATCAGCTCGGCATCGAGCGCGACGAAGCTGCCGCCTACATCAAGAAATATTTCGAGCGTTTCCCCGGCATCCGCGACTACATGGAGGAAACCAAGGAATACTGCCGCGCCAACGGCTACGTGCTTACGCTGTTCGGCCGCAAGTGCCACTATCCCGACATCAAGGCCAGCAACTCATCGATCCGCTCGTTCAACGAACGCGCTGCCATCAATGCGCGGCTGCAGGGCTCCGCTGCCGACATCATTCGCCGCGCCATGATGCGCATGGAGGGCGAGTTCGCCGGCGCCAGGCTCAACGCGCAAATGCTGCTACAGGTGCACGACGAGCTGATCTTCGAGGTGCCGGAAGCCGAAGTCGCCGACACCATTCCCATCATTAAGGACGTGATGGAAAGCGCGCCCAAGCCGGCCGTGGCACTCAACGTGCCGCTGCAAGTCGACGCCCGCGCCGCCAACAACTGGGACGAGGCGCATTAGCCTAGTTTTCAGCGCTTTTTGTTCTTCTTCCCCTTAAAGCTTTTTCGCGCGCCTTTCGCCGCGCTCGCCCGGCCCGCCGCCTTCGCCGGCAATACGGCGATTGCCTCGATCTCGAACAGGCCGCCCGGCCGCGCCAGCGCCGGCACTCCGATGGTAGTCGAGGCAGGCGGAGCTTGGGTATTGAGGTAGAGGTCGCGCACTTCACGGAAGGTCGACATGTTGCCCTCGATGTTGACAAGGAAGTTGTTGATCTTGACCACGTCGCGCCAGCGCGCGCCCGCAGCCTTGAGGGCTAGCGTCATGTTCTCGAAAGCCTGAACACACTGGGCGTGGAAGTCGCCCGGTTCGCCGACGAATTTGTTTTCGGTATCGACGCCAAGCTGACCAGCAAAATAGATGGTGCGGCCGGGCCCCATTGCCTCGACGAGGTAACTGTAGCCCGGAGGCTTGGCGAGCGTATTCGGATTGCTGAAACGCACCTTGGCAGCCATTCAATCCTCCCTACTTTTTTCCAAGAGGCCCAAGCGGCCTCCTAGCCACTTCGTCGTGGGCGCTTGGATCAGAATCGTCATGAGGATGGCGATGAACGTCACCGAAGCGACAATCGGCGCTCCCGGCGCCTTCATGCCGAGCAAGAGCCCGGCGAGCGCGGCCGGAATGACGCCTGTCTCGCGCGTCCAGCACATGAACAGCATCTCATTGAAGCTCCATCGCGCCCGTTGGTCGGGCAACGCGCACAGGAACACGGTCACCGGGCGCGCCACCAGCATCAAGATGAGCACCACGATGAGACCACCGAGCCAATATTGACCCATGAGGTGGAAATCAACCTGTGAACCCAGCAACAGGAAAATGAACAGCCGCATGATGAAGGCGGTGGTCGCCACGAACTCGTTGAGCTTCTGCTGCTCGGTCTTTCCCATCTTGAAGCCGAAGGCATCTTTATTGCCGAGCACGATGCCGAAAACGAACACCGCCATGAACCCGCTGGCCTGCAAGTTGTCGGCGGCAAAATAGGCGCCGATCACCGCCACCAAGGTGACGATCGGCGCGTATTCCTCGAGAAAGGCCCAGCGCTCGTGCGCGATCATCAGCGCGGCCAGATAGCCAAGCACGGTGCCGGCGACCAGTCCGATCACGGTTTGTTTAAGCAGGTCGAACAAAGATGACGTCAAGGAGAATTCACCGGTGCCCATGGCAACGCTCAGCACACCGACGGTGACGATTGCGCCGGTAGCATCGTTGAAGGCCGATTCGCTCATCACCGTTTGCGCCACGCGATCGCGGATTTCGACCTGCCGGAAGATCGGCACGAGCGTTGCAGGATCGGTCGAGGCGATGGCCGCGCCCAGCAGAAGCGCCACGATCCAAGGCACGCCGAGTACGACGTGCGCGGCGGCAGAAGTTACAGCTGCAGTGATAAGAACGCCGATCGTCGCCAGTACCACGATCGTGATCCAGACTTTCTTCAAGACCTCGAAACGCAGTGAAGCGCCGCCATCGAAGAGAATGTAGCTCGCACCGAACAGCAGGATGATTTGGTAGAGCGCGGAGTCGGCTTTGATGTCGATCAGGCCCAGCACCGACGGCCCGATCGCCATGCCGACGATCAGGAAGAGGGCGATATCGGGAACCGTGAGTTTCCGCGCGACGAACCCGGTAATGGTGCCGACGGTCAAGATAATGCCGCCGGATAGCAAAGTGTGTTTCGCAATCTCGATTGCGGGCGAGACTTCCACGGCTTCTCCCAAAATTGATCTTCTTATTGGCTTATTGGCGCAGATGCTGCCCGACAGCCACGGAAATGACAAGGTTAGCGGCCGCAGCGCTGCAACTTTCCCCTCGACTGAGGTGGTTCTGCTGCGCACCCCGCCGTGCCATTGACGCCCAGCGCCGGGCGACACGACAAGACCTTAGCGCTCAACTTTCGAGATAGCCGGCGACCGCTTCAGCCAGCGACAGCGACGCCGTCAGTCCCGGCGATTCAATCCCGAACATCTGCACCAATCCCGGCAGGCCATGTCGCGCCGGCGTGTCGATCAGGAAATCTCCTTGCGGCTCGTTCGGACCGCTGAGCTTGGGCCGGATGCCGGAGTAGTCCGGCGACAGGCTGCCGTGCGGCAGGCCCGGCCAGTAGGTGCGAATGCGTTCATAGAAGGCGGTAGCGCGCTTAGGATCGACGTCGTAATTCTCGCGTTCCACCCATTCGACGTCCGGACCGAAGCGCATGCGTCCGGCCATATCAAGCGTTACATGCACGCCGAGGCCGCCGACGATTGGCGTCGGATAGATTAGCCGCTTGAACGGTGTCTTGCCGGTGAAGGTGAAGTAATTGCCCTTGGCCAGCATGAGCCGTGGTACCTGCGTTTCCGGATAATCCGGTATGCTGCGCGCCACGGATTGCGCGCCCAAGCCGGCGCAATTGACAATCGCATCGAAGGCGAATTGTCCGGCCTCGCGGCCGCCGAACGATACCAGCCATCGCCTGTTCTTGCGCGTCGCGCCGGCAACCGGGGTGTTGAACGCGATCGCGCCGCCCCTGTCCTCGAGATCGCCGCGCAGTGCCAGCATGTAGGCGTGGCCGTCGATGATGCCGGTTTCGGGTGAATGCAGTGCGCCGACGCAAGACAATTCCGGCTCGAGCGCGCGTGCCGCGTTGCCACCGAGCATCTCGAGGCCCTCAACCTCGTTGATGCGGCCCTGCTTCTGGATGGTACGGATCTTCTCGAGCTCGGCATCGTTGGTCGCCACCACCAGCTTGCCGCACTTGCGATGCGGCACACCGTGCGCGGCGCAGAATTCATACAGCATTCGCCGCCCGCGGACGCAGTGCCGCCCGCGCAGGGTGCCCGTGGCGTAGTACATGCCACCGTGGATCACCTCGCTGTTGCGCGAGGAGATGCCTGTACCGATGTTCCCGGCGGCTTCCGCCACGATCACCTCGTGGCCCTCGCACGCAGCCCCGCGCGCCACCGCCAGCCCGATAACGCCTGCCCCAATCACCAGGACTTGCATCGGCGTCCCAGCTCGCCTTTCGTCATTAACGACGTCATGGAACTGCCATTTATCTGGCGATTTCACAAGAATCGGTCGAAAAGCCTCCGACCTTAGGGCTTGACCGAGGTCCCCGCTTAGGCAAATTCAAATTCAATGCGAATCTCCCGAACAAGGTGGAAAAGACGATGCGGAAAACGGTATTGAAAGTGGCGGCGGCCGCGCTTGGCGCCGTGTTGGCCGGACCGGCGCTGGCCGCGTCCTGCCAGAACACCGGCAGCTATGAGGCCTGGCTTGCGCAGTTCAAGAAGGACGCCGCCGCACAGGGCATCTCGTCGAAGGTAATCGCCGACGCCTCACCGTCGCTGACCTTCGATCCTGTCATTATCCGGCGCGACCACGGCCAAGCCGTGTTCAATCAAACCTTTTTGCAATTCTCTGACCGCATGGTGGGCGGCGCGCGCATCCCGAATGGCCTAGCCAAGATGAAGCAGCACGCAGCACTGTTCGCACAAGTCGAAAAGGAATACGGCGTGCCGGCGCCGGTGCTCACCGCGTTTTGGGGCTTGGAGAGCGACTTCGGCGCCAATTTCGGCAAATACAAGATCCTCAGTGCGTTGGCGACACTTGCGTATGACTGCCGCCGCCCTGATTTCTTCCGCACGCAGTTGTTCGATGCGCTACGAATCATCGAGGGCGGCGATCAGCGCGTCGAGGACATGATCGGCGACTGGGCTGGCGAATTCGGCGGCATGCAGTTCACCGCGTCCGATTATTTGAAGAATGCTGTCGACTTCGATGGCGATGGCCGCCGCGACCTGATCAATAGCGTGCCTGACACCATCGCCTCCGCGGCCAAGTTCCTGGTCAGCCTCGGCTGGCGCCGCGGTGAGCCTTGGTTGCAGGAAGTGCACATGCCGCAGAATCTCCCCTGGCAGGAAGCGGATGTGAACATCCAGCATCCGGTCTCGAAGTGGGCGGCCTGGGGCGTGAAGCCGGCTTACGGCTCCTTGCCGTCGGGCGACCTGCCCGCTTCGTTGATCCTACCGATGGGGCGACACGGTCCGGCGTTCCTCGCTTATCCGAACTTCAAGGCATTCCTCGGCTGGAATTCCGCGATGGTCTATTCGACGACGGTGGCCTATTTCGCCACTCGCCTGAATGGCGCGCCAAATGTTGACCACTCCGGAGCGACGGCCGTGGTGCCGCTCAGCACTGAACAGGTGATCAACCTGCAGAAGCTGCTGATCAAGCAAGGCTACGAAGGCGTCGGCGAACCTGACGGCAAGATCGGCAACGGCACCCGAAACGCGGTCAAACAGGCGCAGTTAAAAGTCGGCTTGCCGGCGGACTCCTACCCAACCGTTGAGTTAATCGAGCGCCTAAACGCCGGCCCCAGCAGCGCAAGCCGGTAACACGGGAATTTTGCGACCAGTTAGGAGCTATCTGAACGGACGTTGGCTTGAAGTGAAAAAAGGGCGCTCGTTTGGGCCGCCCTTCCGTCATCCGCGGTCACTCCGCCGCGATGCGCACTTCCGGCGCCGCCGCCTTGATGTCCGGCGTGACGTGGCTCTCGTATTTGGCGAAGTTCTTCTGAAACATGCCGACGAGATCGCGCGCGGTCTTGTCAAACTCGGCCTTGTTCTTCCAGGTCTTGAAAGGATTGAGCAGGTGCGGCTCGACGCCCTGCACCGAGGTCGGCACCGAGAAACCGAAATAAGGATCGGTGCGGAAATCTACGTTCCTCAACGCGCCGTCGAGCACAGCGGCGAGCAGCCGGCGCGTCGCCTTGATCGGCATGCGGCGACCTTCGCCGTACTTGCCGCCGGTCCAGCCCGAGTTCACCAGCCAGCAATCGACTTTGTAACGATTGATGTAGTCATGCAGTAGGTCGGCGTAGACCGAAGGGTGCCGCGGCAGGAACGGCGCGCCAAAGCAGGTCGAGAATACGGGCTGCACGCCGATCAGGCCCTTCTCGGTCCCCGCCACCTTGGCGGTGTAACCGGAGAGGAAATGATACATCGCCTGAGTCGGCGTTAGTTTAGCGATCGGCGGCATCACGCCGTAAGCATCGGCGGTGAGGAAGATTACATTCTTCGGATGTCCGGCGCGGCCAGTGCGCGAGGCATTCGGGATGAATTCCATCGGATAGGCCGAGCGGGTGTTCTCCGTCTTCGAGCCGTCGTCGTAATCGGGAATGCGCGTGACCGGATCGAACACCACGTTCTCCAAGACGGCGCCGAAGCGGTTGGTGGCGTCCCAGATCATCGGCTCGGCTTCCTGCGCGAGCTTGATGCACTTGGCGTAGCAGCCGCCCTCGAAATTGAATATGCCGTCCGGACCCCAGCCGTGCTCGTCGTCGCCGATCAGCGTGCGGTGCGGATCAGCCGAGAGCGTAGTCTTCCCGGTGCCCGACAGGCCGAAAAACAGCGCCGAGTCGCCGTTCGGCCCAACATTGGCCGAGCAGTGCATCGGCACCACGTTCTCCGCCGGCAAATAGAAGTTGAGCGTGGTGAAAACCGACTTCTTCATCTCGCCGGCATAGGAGGAGCCGCAGATCAGCACAATCTTGCGGGCGAAATCGATCGCTACCATCGTGTCCGAGCCCTCGCGCCCGCCGTGCCGCTTGGCATCCGGCTTGAACGACGGCAGATCGACAACGGTGAGCTCGGGAACGAACTTCTCGAGATCGGCGCGCTCGGGACGGATCAGCAATTGCCGAATGAACAGCGAGTGCCAAGCATATTCGGTGAAGACGCGGGTCTTGACCCGGTATTTCGGATCGGCGCCGCCATAGAGATCCTGCGCAAACAGTTTCTTACCCTTGGCGTGCTCGATGAAATCGGAAAGCAGATTCTGGAAATTCTCCTGGCTCATCTTTCTGTTGCCGTCCCACCACACGGAATCGCGTGTGAGATCGTCGACAACCGTATGCTTGTCCTTGGGCGAACGGCCGGTATGGTGACCGGTCGCGGCGCAGAGCGCGCCGCCGGCGACGATCGTCGCCTCGTTGCCGCGGATGGCGTGCTCGTAGAGGCCGGGCGCGGTCAGATTCCAGTGTACCGCGGCCAGATTCGTGAAACCGAACTTATCGGCGCCATGAGCACCGCTCCGCAAACCCGATTCTTGCACGCGACTTCCTCCCTACCAAGGACCGCCAAGCATCGCAGGCCGCCCGGGGCCGGCGTGGTTATAAAGTATTAAGTATAGCCCCTCGTTCCGGGCCGCGCGACCCTAGTCACGAACACCCGCGATGCCAAGGTTAATTGAGATGCGGCAGCGGCAACCGACGCTCAGTTGACGGCCGAAATGCCCGTGGAATCGGCCGACGGAGCCTGCCCCCCGGAGTTAACCAAAGACGACATCGGTCAGGCGACGCGCGCCTGCTCCACCAATTGCTTGAGCACGCTGCGCAACGGCCCCGGCCC
>Ga0207762_1000054_pt1 | contig 20935 bp, 19 predicted proteins | sample LuqExpMetageno37_FD_187795 | JGI IMG/M metagenome (GOLD analysis project Ga0207762, IMG submission 187795) | Tropical forest soil microbial communities from Luquillo Experimental Forest, Puerto Rico - Sample 37 (SPAdes) | ecosystem: Environmental > Terrestrial > Soil > Tropical forest ...
CCCGCCGCAGTGCAGGCGAAGGCGGGCGTCTCGAAGGACGAAGGCCGAGGTATAGCCGCGGGCGGCCGCGTCTTTGCCTCGCCACTCGCGCGACGCTTCGCCAAAGAAGCCGGGATCGATCTTTCCCGTGTGCAAGGCTCAGGTCCGCACGGGCGCGTGATCGCGCGCGACGTCGACGCCGCGAAGTCCGGCAAGGGATTGCGCGCGCCCGCCGCTCCGGCTGCGGCCTCTGCCCCGGCGGTCACGCCCGCGATGTCGGACCAACAGGTGCTCGCGCTGTACGAGGAAGGTTCCTACGAACTGATCCCGCACGACTCCATGCGCCGCACCATTGCGCAGCGCCTGACGGCCGCGGCGCAGTCGATGCCGGTGTTCTATCTCACCGTCGATTGCGACATCGGAAAGCTTACGGCCGTGCGCGAGGAGATCAACGCGCTGGCGCCGAATGACAAGGATGGCACGCCCGCCTACAAAGTCTCGGTCAACGACTTCGTCATCAAGGCGCTCGCGCTCGCTTTGCAGCGCGTGCCGGAAGCGAATGTGAGTTGGACCGAGAGCGCGATCCTCCGCCACAAGCATTCCGACGTGGGAGTCGCGGTCGCGTTGCCGTTCGGACTGATCACGCCGATCATCCGCCAGGCGGAATTAAAATCGCTCTCCGCTATTTCGAACGAGATGCGCGAACTCTCGGCGCGCGCACGGGCGAAGAAATTGAAGCCGCACGAATACCAGGGCGGTACCACGTCGGTGTCGAACCTCGGCATGTACGGCATCAAGGACTTCACCGCGGTGATCAATCCACCGCAGTCGTCAATCTTGGCGGTGGGGACCGGCGAGGAGCGCGCGGTCGTGCGTGACGGCAAGATCGAGATTGCAATGCTGATGAGCGTGACTTTGTCCTGCGACCATCGGCCGATCGACGGCGCGCTCGGCGCGCAGCTTTTGACCGCGTTCAAGACCTTGATCGAGAACCCGTTGATGATGGTGGTCTAGTTTCTCGTCATGCCCGGCCTTGTGCCGGGCATCCACGTCTTGGCGGCGGCTCAATTTGGAAAGACGTGGATGGCCGGGACAAGCCCGGCCATGACTGCAAAGTAAGGCGAGCGTGCATTCATGGCTGACACCAATTTCGACGTCATCATCATCGGCTCCGGCCCGGGCGGCTACGTCACCGCCATTCGCGCGGCGCAGCTCGGCTTTAAAACGGCGATCGTCGAGCGCGATTATCTCGGCGGCATCTGCCTCAACTGGGGCTGCATCCCGACCAAGGCGCTGCTGCGCTCGGCCGAGATTTATCACTACATGCAGCACGCGAAGGATTACGGGTTGAAGGCCGACAATGTCGGCTACGACCCCACCGCGGTCGTGAAGCGCTCGCGCGGAGTGTCGAAGCGGCTGAACGACGGCGTCGGCTTCCTGATGAAGAAGAACAAGGTCTCGGTGATCTGGGGCGATGCGACGATCGACGCGCCCGGCAAAATCACCGTGAAGCCGTCAAAGACCGAAGCGCTGAAAGGCGCGCTCGGTCCGGGACAGTATCAGGCCAAGCACATCATCGTTGCGACCGGCGCGCGGCCGCGCGTGCTGCCGGGCCTGGAGCCCGACAAGAAGCTGGTATGGACCTATTTTGAGGCGATGGTGCCGCCGGCAATTCCGAAGTCGCTGCTCGTCGTCGGCTCGGGTGCGATCGGCATCGAATTTGCGTCGTTCTATCGCACGCTCGGCGCGGAGGTGACCGTCGTCGAAGTGCTGCCGCAGATCCTGCCGGTCGAGGATCACGAGATCCAGGCGTTTGCGCGCAAGAGCTTCGAGAAGCAGGGTATCAAGATTCTCACCAACGCCAAGGTGACCAAGCTCGACAAGAAGGCCGACAGCGTCACCGCGACTGTCGAAAGCGAGGGCAAGACGCAGCAGATCACGGCCGAGCGCGTGATCTCGGCCGTCGGCGTCGTCGGCAACATTGAAAATCTCGGACTGGAAAAGCTGGGCGTCGCAACCGACCGCGGCGCGATCAAGATCGACGGCTATTGCAAGACGAACGTGCCGGGCATCTACGCCATCGGCGACGTCGCCGGTCCGCCGATGCTCGCACACAAAGCCGAGCACGAGGGCGTCGTCTGCATCGAGGCGATCAAGGGGCTCAATCCGCATCCGATGAACAAGTCGATGATCCCGGGCTGCACCTATTGTTTCCCGCAGGTCGCTTCGGTCGGCCTGACCGAGCAGGCGGCGAAAGAGAAGAAGCTCGACATCCGCGTCGGCCGCTTTCCCTTCGTGGGCAACGGCAAGGCGATCGCGCTCGGCGAGGATCAGGGCCTGGTGAAGGTGATCTTCGACAAGAAGACCGGTCAGCTTCTGGGCGCGCACATGGTCGGTGCAGAAGTAACCGAACTGATCCAGGGTTACGTCGTCGCGATGAATCTGGAGACGACGGAAGAAGAACTGATGCACACCATCTTCCCGCACCCGACCTTGTCGGAGATGATGAAGGAAGCGGTGCTCGACGCTTACGGCCGCGTGTTGAATATGTAACTGATCGGAGGGGCGACGATGCCCAGGTACGCGAACATCCTCGAGACCGTCGGCCGCACACCGGCGGTCAAGATCAATCGCTTGGCGCCTGCAGGCATCAACCTCTACGTCAAAGTCGAAGCCTTCAATCCGCTCGGCTCGGTGAAGGACCGCCTCGCACTCGGCGTGATCGAAGCGGCGGAGAAATCCGGCGAGCTCAAGCCCGGCCAGACGGTCGTCGAGGCGACCTCCGGCAACACCGGCATCGGCCTCGCGATGGTGTGTGCGGCAAAAGGCTATCCGCTTGTCGTCACCATGGCGGAGACCTTCTCGGTGGAGCGGCGGAAATTGATGCGCTTCCTCGGCGCCAAGGTCGTGCTTACGCCGGCGGCGGAACGCGCCTTCGGCATGGTCAACAAGGCGCAGGAATTGGCCAAGACGCACGGCTGGTTCCTGACGCGGCAGTTCGAGAACGAGGCCAATCCGGAGATGCATTCGCGCACGACGGCGCGCGAGATCGTCGACGACTTCAAAGGCGAACGGCTCGACTATTGGGTGACCGGCTACGGCACCGGCGGGACGCTCACCGGCGTGTCGCGCGTGCTGCGCAAGGAACGGCCGGAGACGAAGATCGTCGTCTGCGAGCCGACGGACGCGGCGCTGCTCACGAGTGGCGCGGCGCAGGAGCGCCATTCCGACGGCTCGCCGGCGAAACCGCATCCGGCGTTCAAGCCGCATCCGATGCAGGGTTGGACACCCGACTTCATCCCGCGCATCACCGCCGAGGTCATGGACGAGAAGGGCTACGACGAAATCCTCACCGTGGCCGGGCCGGAAGCGATGGCCTGCGCCAAGGCGCTGGCGCAGAAGGAGGGCATCTTCGTCGGCATCACCTCCGGCGCAACGTTCGCGGGCGCGCTGCAGGTCGCCAAAAAGGCCGCGCCCGGCTCGACCATCCTCGCGATGCTGCCCGACACGGGCGAGCGCTACCTGTCGACGCCGTTGTTCAGCGACGTGGCAGTCGATATGACCGAGGAGGAGACCGGGATTTCCAATTCGACGCCGAGCAACCGTCTGACGCCGAAGGCGTGAGCGGTCATGGGCGTCCTCGCGTGGATCGTCATTGGTCTGCTCGCTGGGTGGCTCGCCAATGCTCTGCTCGGCAGCCGTGGCGGCTTCCTCGGCAACATCGCAGTCGGGCTGATCGGCGGCGTTCTTGGCGGAGTGATCTTCGAGGCGGTCGGGCTTACGCCGCAGCAAGGTTTTACCGGCTCGCTGGTGAGCGCCACCATCGGAGCCATCGTTTTCCTGCTGATCTGGCGTGCGATCCGGGGCCGGTGATGCGTCTTGCAGCCTCGCTTTACGCCCCGTAAGTATCGCGCATGACCGTCGTTCTCGACCTCGTCAATGCCCCGCGCCATCCGGAAAAGGCGCACCGGCCGGATTCGGTGAGCCCGCCGAAGCCGGACTGGATTCGCGTGAAGGCGCCGGTGTCGAAGGGCTACGCCGACACGCATGCGATCGTGCGCGCGAACAAGCTGCACACGGTGTGCGAGGAGGCCGGTTGTCCCAATATCGGCGAGTGCTGGGAGAAGAAGCACGCCACCTTCATGATCCTGGGCGACACGTGCACGCGCGCTTGCGCGTTTTGCAACGTGAAGACCGGGCTGCCGGGCGCGCTCGATCCGGACGAGCCGGTGCAGGTGTGCGAGGCGACGGCGAAGCTCGGCCTTTCGCATGTCGTCGTCACCTCGGTCGACCGCGACGATCTCGCCGACGGCGGCGCTGACCATTTCGCGCAGACGATCGCGGCCATCCGCCAGCGCTGCCCGTCGACGACCATCGAAGTGCTGACGCCCGACTTCCTGCGCAAGGACGGCGCGCTCGAGACCGTCGTTGCCGCGAAGCCGGACGTGTTCAATCACAATCTGGAAACGGTGCCGTCGCTGTATCTCACCGTGCGGCCCGGCGCGCGTTATTTCCATTCGCTGCGGCTCCTACAGCGCGTTAAAGAGTTCGACCCGGCGATGTTCACGAAGTCGGGCATCATGGTGGGCTTGGGCGAGACGCGGAACGAAGTGCTGCAGGTGATGGACGACCTGCGCTCGGCCGAGGTCGATTTCCTCACCATCGGCCAATATCTGCAGCCGACGCGCAAACACGCCCCCGTCGCGCGCTTCGTGCCGCCGGACGAGTTCAAGGCGCTGGAAACGATCGCTTATGCCAAAGGCTTCTCTATGGTTGCCGCCTCGCCGCTGACGCGTTCGTCGCACCACGCCGGCGACGATTTCGCGAAATTGAAAGCCGCGCGGCAGACGCGCTGATGCCGGAATTTAAGACTCGCCGCCGCGTCCGACACGCCGCGAACGAAATGTTCGAGCTGGTCGGTGACGTCGATCGTTATCCAGAATTCGTGCCCTTGTGCACCGGCATGCGCGTGCGCAGCCGCACGCCGAAGGACGGTAAGACCGTCGTCGTCGCGGTGATGACCATCGCGTACAAGGTCGTCCATCAGAGCTTCACCAGCCGCGTCACGCTCGACCACGAGAAGCTCTCGATCTACGTTGACTATCTCGATGGTCCATTCAGCCGCATGCATAACCGCTGGACGTTCCGTCCGCTCACCGAAAACACCTGCGAGGTCGAGTTCTTCATCGATTACGAATTTCGCAGCCGCGCGTTTGCGTTGCTCGCCGGCGCGGTGTTCGATCAGGTCTTCCGCCGCATGGTCGGCGCGTTCGAAGCGCGCGCGTACAAGATCTATGGCCGACCCGTGGCGTGAACTGAAGCCCGCGCGCCGCGTTGTCGGCGCGGTCCATGCAGAAAGCATTTGAAGCGACGCTCCCGAGGGTTTCCGGCGTGACGGCTCGCCGAGCAATCCTTTTCTTCGTAGACATCAGCGTGCCGACACGGTCGCGCTGCAAGAGCCGGCGGGAGCCTTGCTCGGCTGCGTCTGCGGCCTTTTTGTTTTCGTTCGCCGACACTGACAAGGCTCTCGCGAGCCGTTGCCGCTTCCTCTTTCTGTGCGCATTCGCAATTACGCTCGGTGCGGCGGGCGGTCTTGTTTGGCCCGGCTTTCCGTAGCCGATGTGGCTATTTTCATCGCGGCGACATTCGCCAGCGGCGCCTTCATCGGTTCCGGCAAGGCGCCGATGCTTGCTTGCCGCTCCCTTGCCGCTCCGAGAGGCCTGGTTTGTCCTCCTGGCGTTTGCAACGACCGCGGTGGCGCGGCTCATCGACCATTTGATCGCCGGGCCGCTGCCGGCACTGCGCGCCGGACCGCCGCCTCCGCCCGGCTACAACTGGGCGCGCTTCGGCCTTTGTTGCGCCGCAGCTGCGGCGGTCAGCCTCAGGATCGGGATAGAGAGTGATCCGCGCCGCGCGGTCTGGATCGTAGTGACGCAGATCGTCGTCATGTAGCCGGTTGCACGCACCAGTTATGTCAGAACTGCGGAGCGCGTGGTAGGCACGGTCGTCGGCGTGGTCGCTGCCTACACAATAATCAATGTTGTGCAGCACCAGTGGTCAATTGCCGTAGCCGTGACGATTTTGGCGGCATTTGTGCCGCATCACCTGCAGCATCGCTACTGGCTGCAGACCACCCTGATCGCTCTGCTCATCCTGCTCGGCTACGGTTTGGCGGCCATGAATCTTACAGAAACGCACGGGTTATTTACGGAGCGGTTAGGGGCGTTCTGCTTGGGGCCGGTTTGGCCGGCATCGTCGCGGCCTTTCCGCGCGATGTGCCGGACGAGGATTAGGTACTGTAATGCAATTCGGCGTTTCTAGTTCCCATTGAAAACCGAAAAATATTTTCATCGGGATTGAAGAAAAACGCGAACCGCCGCCGTTAAGTCGACACCAAATCCCGCTGAATTCGTTGGACGATAAGGACAACCGCTTTCGGCTGTTCGCAGAGAAATGGAGAAATCGATGTGCGATTATAGCCTGCATGGGGTCGCCAACCGTCCTGCCAAAGTGGGAGACAAGCTTGTCTCGACCAACTTCGTGAATTCGTTTACGCGCGGCTTCACCGAGATCGGCGAGCCCAAGGTCGCCGTCTGCCTGATGCCAGGCACGGAGCTCGCCTTTGAGCAGGATATCGAGATCGATCACGTCTTCCGCCGCCTTCTCCCCCGCTTCGGATTCGGCAAGACCGGGCAGCGTGTGGCGCGTTTCCGTCAAGTCAACATGGACCGGCCGGATACGCACCATGACGCGCTCGAATTCCCGAACGGGAAGGTGGTGCTGGTGACGCGGCTCTGCCAGGGCCAGAAAGCAACCGTGCTGCAATTGCCCGCTACGGCGAAGGACCCGCACGTGCACGTCGAGCAGGCCGCAAAAACGGAAACACCCTCGAGTATCTCGCAGACTGCGTGAACTTTACTTCAACCCATCGCGCCCGGCGCTTTTGACCCCAGGGCCCGGGCGGGTGGCCTCAACATGGACTGAAAGCTGGCCGTGATGTGACCGTCACGCCGATGCAGGCGGTTTGGCGCCCACGACTTGCACGTGAGCGGTTAGCTTTGGCCACTCGGCGGCTGTGGTTCTTCCTTTTCAGCAAGCTCGCGCAGCATGGCGACCGCATGCAATACCGAGTCGCGACGTACGTTCGAGCGCCCGATTGCGCCGAACTTGCGATCGTGCGCGATTAGCCGCCCGCTGCGCGAAGCCGCGCAGAAGAAGACGAGCCCGATCGGCTTGCCTGCCACCGCGCCGGTCGGACCGGCAATTCCGGTGATCGAGACGGCGAGATCGACCTGTGCATGCGCGAGCGCGCCTCTCGCCATTTCCTCGGCGCATTCGCGGCTGACCGCGCCATAGATGTCGATTGTTGCAGGCTCGACCCCAAGCATTTGCTCTTTGGCTTCGTTCGAGTAGGTGACGAAAGCGCGGTCGAGCACAAGCGAGGCGCCGGAAATCTCGCTGATGGCCGCCGAAACAAGCCCGCCGGTACAGGATTCGGCCGTGGCCGCCGTAAGTTTCTTCTTCCGGCACACGTCGAGAAACGCCTTGACGGCTTCCGTTATTTCGTCGTCGAACATCGCTTCATGTCCACGGCAATCGGATCGTCGCGGTGGCGTAGGCGACGATGCCCTCGCTGCGGCCGGTAAAGCCGAGCTTTTCGCTGGTGGTCGCCTTGATCGCTACCCGTGTTGCATCAATTCCGGCGAGCCGTGCAATGTTCTCGCGGATGGCATCACGGTGAGGCCCAATTTTGGGCGCTTCGCAAACAACGTTCAGATCGAGATGGGCGACCACACCGCCGCGCTGCTTCAGGCGATTGAGCGCGTAGGTGAAGAAACGGTCGGACGATGCGCCCTTCCATTGCGGATCGCTGGGCGGAAAATGGGAGCCTATATCTCCATCCGCCAGCGCGCCGAGGATCGCGTCGACCAGCGCATGCAAGCCGACATCGGCATCCGAATGCCCGGTGAGGGCTTTCGTGTGCCCGATACGTACGCCGCCGATCATGACGTGATCGCCAGGGCCGAAAGCATGCACGTCGATGCCGCTGCCGACGCGCACGTCACCGAGCTGCGCGGCCTGCATGCCTTCGGCGCGCGCGAAGTCCTCAGGATTGGTCATTTTGATATTTCCGGGCTCTCCCGCGAAGACGGTGACGCGCATGCCCGCCCATTCCGCGAGCGCCGCATCGTCGGTGAAATCGGTGCGTCCCTCGGCAGCAGCGCGGCGATGCGCCGCGAACAGGGAGGCGAAGGCAAAGCCTTGCGGCGTCTGAATCAGCCGCAGGCGCGAGCGGTCGAGCGTCTCAGTGACACGATCATCCCTGTCCACGCCTTTGACTGTATCGGCTACGGGTACTCCGGGGATGGCCGCCCCGGTTCTGCGCGCGGTCTCGATTGTGCGTCCGATCAGGCCTGCACTGGCAAATGGGCGGGCGGCATCGTGGACCAGCACAATCGCCGGCGCCAGCGCCTCCAAGGCGGTCAGTCCCGCGCGGACCGAATCCTGCCGCGTCGCACCGCCCGGGACAGGCTCGCGGACCGCGAGCCCGGACAGGGCTTCTGCCACGAGTGACCGGTCTTCAGGCCGGGTCACCGGTTGGATCGCAGTGATTTCGGGCACTTCGAGGAGGCGGAGAACGGTCCGGCGCAGAATGGCCTTGCCGCCGATCCGCCGAAATTGCTTGGGCAGGTCGCCGCCGGCTCGAAGACCTTGCCCAGCGGCGACGACAATGGCGGCGACCCCGGCCATACATGTCCTTTCTCAGTTTTGCCTCAGGCTTAACCGCGTTCCGCCGGCCAGGCAAACCGACGAGTTCAGGTTGACGGAATTTTGGGCATGCACAATTGTTGCAACGCAACACTTGCCTGACAGCCTCTTTTGGCTAGACTGTGTGCACTTCTCGTTGGAGCATAAATGTTAGGCATTGACGGCAAAAACCGGATATCTCTCGGTTCTTGGGCCGCTCCTTTGGCTGTTGGAGCGGTAAACATTCCGAATCGGGTCATTCTCGCTCCGATGTCCGGCATCACCGATGCGCCGTTTCGCCGCCTAACCAAGAGGCTCGGCGCCGGCCTAGTCGTATCCGAAATGACGGCCTGCGCGGGGCTGGTCCGCGGCGAGCGCGAGGCTGCGGTGCGGAGCGAGGGGCACGGGATCGACATCCATGTGGTGCAACTCGCCGGCTGCGAAGCGGAATGGATGGCGGAAGGCGCCCGTATCGCGGAAGCCCAGGGCGCCGATCTCATCGACATCAACATGGGTTGCCCGTCGAAGAAGGTGACGAACGGCGCGGCCGGTTCTGCCCTGATGCGCAATCTCGATCATGCGCTCACGCTCGTCGAAGCGACGGTCGGAGCGGTGAAGGTGCCGGTCACGCTGAAGATGCGGCTCGGCTGGGATACCGATTGCATCAACGCACCCGAGCTTGCGCGTCGTGCCGAAGTCGCCGGCGTGGCGATGATCACCGTGCACGGCCGCACGCGCTGTCAATTTTACGATGGCTTCGCCGACTGGACGGCCGTACGCGCGGTCAAGCAGGCAGTCGGCGTGCCGGTCGTCGTCAACGGCGATGTGCGCAATTTCGACGATGCGCTTAGGGCACTGGAAGCATCGGGCGCCGACGCGGTGATGATCGGGCGCGGCGCGCAGGGCAGGCCGTGGTTTCCGGGCCAGGTCGCAAAATTTTTAACGACAGGCAACCGTGCCGGCGTCCCGTCATTGCGCGAGCAGTTCGCCCTCATCACGGCCCTGTACGAGGAAATGATCGCGCACCATGGCGCGTCAATCGGCCGTCGGCATGCGCGCAAACACCTCGGCTGGGCGCTCGACTGCGCGGCAGCGACCGCGGGCATTGCGCAGGAGCAATTGAAAGCGCAGCGCAGCCGTGTGCTCACCGCGGAGCAGCCTGCCGACGCGTTGCGGCTTCTGGCCGAAGCCTATGACGACTTCGCGTGGAGGGCAGCCGCATGAGCCGCGCACAAGCCCTGGCGAGCGCGCCGATCTCCAGTGCGGACGCGATGCTGCATGCCTTGCCACATCCGGTGATCATGGTGGCACCCGATGGCCGTATCGCCGACGCGAACGTCGCGGCCGAGCAGTTCTTCGAAGCTTCGATCCCGATGCTGCGCCGGCACATGTTGCGCGATCTGGTGCCGTTCGGTTCGCCGTTGCTGGCGCTTATCGAGCAGGTGCGGCGCCGCGGTTCGGCGGTCAACGAATACAAGGTCGATCTTGCGACGCCGCGCAATCCGGGCGAGCGCCTGGTCGATCTGCACGTCGCGCCGCTGCCGGAATTCGACGGCCACGTGATCGTGATGCTGCAAGAGCGCACGATCGCCGACAAAATGGACCGGCAGCTCACGCATCGCGGCGCGGCGCGTTCGGTGATCGCGTTGGCGGCGATGCTCGCACACGAAATCAAAAATCCGCTGTCTGGCATTCGCGGCGCCGCGCAGCTCCTCGAGCAATCGGCCAACGACGACGATCGTGCGCTCACCAAGCTCATCTGCGACGAAACCGACCGCATCGTGAAGCTTGTCGACCGCATGGAGGTCTTCGCCGACGAGCGCCCGGTCGAGCGCGAGCCCGTCAACATCCATGCCGTCCTCGATCACGTGAAGCGCTTGGCGCGCACCGGTTTCGCCCGGCACATCAAGATCGTCGAGGAATACGACCCTTCGCTGCCGCCGGTCCTCGCCAATCGCGATCAACTGATCCAGGTCTTTCTCAATCTGGTTAAGAACGCCGCCGAGGCGATCGGCGACACCGGCAGCGAGGGTGAAATCCACTTCAGCACCGCATTTCGGCCGGGCGTGCGATTGTCCGTTCACGGCAGCAAGGCGCGCGTATCACTGCCGCTCGAGGTCTGCGTAAAGGACAATGGGCCCGGCGTGCCCGAGGATCTGATGCCGCATCTGTTCGATCCGTTCGTCACCACCAAACGCAGCGGCAGTGGCCTCGGACTTGCATTGGTGGCGAAGATCGTCGGCGATCACGGCGGCATCACCGAATGCGAGTCGCAGCCGCATCGCACGATATTCCGCGTGCTCTTGCCGATCTTGAGCGGCGAGGGCGAGTCCGCGGCGAACGCTTGAGGACAGAGACGATGCCGACCGGAAGCATCCTGGTTGCCGACGACGACACCGCGATCCGCACGGTGTTGAACCAGGCGTTGTCGCGCGCGGGCTACGAGGTGCGCTCGACCGGCAACGCCGCGACCTTGTGGCGCTGGGTGACGCAAGGCGACGGCGACCTCGTCATCACCGACGTCGTGATGCCGGATGAGAATGCGTTCGATCTGATCCCACGCATCCGCAAGGCGCGGCCCGACCTGCCGATCATCGTGATGAGCGCGCAGAACACGTTCATGACGGCGATCCGCGCGAGCGAGCGCGGAGCCTACGAATACCTTCCGAAGCCGTTCGATCTGAAAGAGCTAATCACGATCGTCGGGCGGGCGATGGCCGAGCCGAAAGAGAGGGCGCCGGCGGCCGCCAAGAGCGAAGATTTTGATTCCTCAATTCCGCTCGTCGGCCGCTCGGTGGCGATGCAGGATATTTACCGCGTGCTCGCCCGCCTGATGCAGACCGACCTCACGGTCATGATCTCAGGGGAGTCTGGCACGGGCAAGGAACTCGTCGCGCGCGCCTTGCACGATTACGGCAAGCGCCGTGGTGGTAGCTTTGTCGCGATCAACATGGCCGCGATCCCGCGCGACCTGATCGAATCCGAATTGTTCGGCCACGAGAAGGGTTCCTTCACCGGCGCGAATGCGCGCAGCGCGGGACGCTTCGAACAGGCCGAGGGCGGGACGCTTTTCCTCGACGAAATCGGCGACATGCCGATGGAAGCACAGACCCGCCTGCTGCGCGTACTGCAGCAAGGAGAGTACACGACCGTGGGCGGCCGCACGCCGATCAAGAGCGACGTGCGCATCATCGCGGCGACCAACAAGGACCTGCGCGTGCTGATCCAACAGGGCCTCTTCCGCGAGGACCTGTTCTTCCGTTTGAACGTCGTGCCGTTGCGGCTGCCGCCACTGCGCGAGCGCACGGAGGATATCCCCGACCTGATCCGCCACTTCTTCGCGCAGGCCGAACGCGAAGGGCTGCCGCCGAAACAGATCGACCAGGGGGCGCTCGATCGCCTCAAGCGTCACCGCTGGCCGGGCAATGTGCGCGAGTTGGAAAACCTCGCCCGCCGACTCGCAGCGCTTTATCCGCAGGAGACGATCACAGCGGCTGTGATTGAGAACGAACTTTCCGGACCGACCATGCCGCTCGGGCCCGCCAACGAGACGACCACGGAAGAAGGACTCTCCGCCGCAGTGGAACGGCACCTGAGCACTTATTTCGCCGAATTCGAGAAAGGCTTGCCGCCGGCCGGCCTCTACCACCGCATCTTACGCGAAGTCGAATATCCGCTGGTGACGGCGGCGCTTGCGGCCACCCGCGGCAACCAGATTCGGGCCGCCGACTTGCTTGGCGTCAACCGCAATACCTTGCGTAAAAAGATCAGAGACTTGGATATTCAGGTATTTCGGGGCGGTAATTAAGCGCCGACATTAACCGAACCTCGGACGATTGCGCCGCGGATTCGTCTCAATTTGGCAACATTGTTGTATAAAAGCATCACCACCAGACGGTCTGTCGTCCGGCGGTGAGAGTCGGCGCGTTCAGCGCCGCGCGGGGGTCCATGAGCGCCGATCAAGCTGCCGTCGCTGACACGACGCTTGCGCCCGTTCGTCAGAAGCGTCGGGACGCACGCATTCTCGGGCCGATGGCTGTCGGGCTCGCGCTTTTGTCCGCATTCATCACGTTCGTGGTGCTCGCCGACCTGACGCCGATCGCGCCAAGTCACTACGTCGTCGTTTCCTTGCTGCTCGCCAATGCGGCGACGATCATCCTTCTACTCGGGGTCATCGCGCACGAAGTCTGGCAAGTAATACAGGCCCGCCGCTCGGGTGATGCCGGCGCGCGGCTGCATGTCCGCATTGTGGGGCTGTTCTCGATCATCGCCGCCGCACCGGCGATCCTCGTCGCCATCGTTGCAAGCGTGACGCTCGATCGCGGCCTCGACCGGCTGTTCTCGACGCGTACGCGGGCTGCAATCGAAAATTCTCTCATCGTTGCGGAAGCGTATCTACGCGATCACGCCCAGATCGTGCGCTCGGACCTTCTGGTGATGGCGATTGATCTTACCCGCAACAAGCCGATTTTCGACGCCGAGCCTGGCAAGTTAGCGCAGTTCTTGAGTTTCCAGGCCGCGGTGCGGGGCCTCTCGGCCGCAATCATCATCGACAAGGATCTCAATATCGTTGCGCGTGCCGATACCAAGGTCACGCAGACGTTCGCGATGCCGCCGAAGGACGCGCTGCCGCACATCACCAAGACTGAGCCGCAGGTCGTGCTGTTGCCGGACACCAACTACGTTGCGGCGGTCGTGCAACTCGACGGTTATCAGGACCAATATCTGTACGTCACACGTTTGCTCGACCCCCGCGTCGTGCCGCAATTGCAGGCGACGCGCGCGAGCGTGATCGAATATGCCGCGATCGAGGCGCGGCGCATCGGCGTGCAGGTCGCGTTCGCGCTCATGTACACGGTCATCGCGCTGATCGTGCTCTTGTCGGCGGTTTGGATCGGCATGAATTTCGCCAATCGCCTGGTCGCTCCGATCCGGCGACTGATCGGGGCGGCAAATGCCGTGTCCACGGGCAACCTCCATGTGCGCGTTCCGGTCCGCCAGTCGGAAGGCGATCTGGCGCAGCTTGGAGAGACGTTCAACCGCATGACGCAGGAACTGCGCACGCAGCACGATGACATCCTGCGCGCGCGAGACGTCATTGACAGCCGCCGCCGCTTTACCGAGGCTGTCCTTGCGGGCGCCAGCGCCGGCGTAATCGGCGTCGATGGGCATAGCCATATCAGCATTCTCAACCGCTCGGCGGAAAAGCTGATCGGCCGCAGTGAGGCCGAGGCGCTTGGCAAGCCGCTGGCGGAAATCCTGCCTGAACTTTCCGAGATGATGCAGGCCGCGCGATCCGGCGCGCGGGCGCAGGATCAGATCACGATCAACCGCGACGGGCGCGAGCGCAATCTATCGGTGCGCGTCACCAGCGAGCAGTCGTCGGCCTCCGAGCACGGTTATGTGGTCACTCTGGACGACATCACTGAACTCGTTGCCGCTCAGCGCACCTCTGCCTGGGCGGACGTGGCGCGCCGCATCGCGCACGAGATCAAGAATCCGCTGACGCCGATCCAGCTCTCCGCCGAGCGGTTGCGCCGCAAATACGGCAAGATGATAGTCGACGACCGCCGCGTGTTCGACCAGTGCACCGATACGATCGTGCGCCAGGTCGACGACATCCGCCGCATGGTCGACGAGTTCTCGCGCTTTGCGCGCATGCCAAAGCCGGTCATTGCAGCGGAGAACATCTCCGACGTCGTGCGCGAGGCGGTGTTCCTGATGCGCGTGGGCCATCCGGATATCGACATCGCAGCCGACGTGAGCGAGGAGCAGATGCCGGCACGGTTCGATCGGCGGCTGATCTCGCAGGCGCTTACGAACCTTATCAAGAATGCGACCGAGGCGATTGCGGCCGTACCGCCGGATGAGCTCGGCCGTGGGTCTATTCGGTTGACCGCCGCGCGCGAAGGCAGCGAGGTCGTCATCGACATCGTCGACAATGGCATCGGCCTGCCGAAGGAAAACCGCAGCCGTCTGCTCGAGCCATATGTGACCACGCGCGAGAAGGGGACTGGTCTCGGTCTCGCCATTGTCGGCCGCATCGTCGAAGAGCACGGCGGCCGCATCGAACTGCGCGATGCGTCAGACAAAGTGCCCGGCCAACGCGGCGCGTGGGTACGCCTGACCTTCAGCGCCGAAGGCGAAACCGAAAATGCAGATCAAAGCGATCAGCCAAAGTCCATGAATGAGTGACCTCATGTCAGCCGAGATTCTGATCGTCGACGACGAAGCCGATATCCGCGATCTTGTTGCCGGGATCCTGGAAGATGAAGGCTATGAGACGCGCACCGCCAAGAACAGCGACGACGCACTTGCGGCGGTTGCGATGCGCCGGCCCAACCTCGTTTTCCTCGACATATGGCTGCAGGGCTCGCGCCTCGACGGCTTGCAGTTGCTCGACGCGCTGAAGCAGGAACACCCCGAATTGCCGATCGTGATGATCTCGGGCCACGGCAACATCGAAACGGCAGTCGCCGCGATCAAGCAGGGCGCCTACGACTTCATCGAAAAGCCGTTCAAGGCGGACCGGCTCGTTTTGGTCGCCGATCGCGCACTCGAGACATCGCGGCTCAAGCGCGAGGTCAAGCAGCTCAAGCAGCTGGCGCCGCTGTCGCCGACTATCATCGGGCGCTCGCCCTCGATCTCCCAATTGCGCCAGGCGATTGAGCGTGTCGCGCCGACCAACAGTCGCGTGCTGATTGTCGGGCCGTCGGGCTCCGGGAAAGAGCTCGCGGCGCGGACGCTGCATCAGACATCCGGCCGCGCGAGCGGCCCGTTTGTCGTCATCAACGCCGCCGCGATTACGCCCGATCGGATGGAGATTGAGCTGTTCGGAGTCGATCATTCCAACGGCACCGAGCAGCGTAAACCCGGCGCTTTGGAAGAGGCGCATGGCGGAACGCTGTTCATCGATGACGTTGCGGATCTGCCGCGCGAAACGCAGAACAAAATTTTGCGCGTGCTGGTCGATCAGACGTTCCAGCGCGTCGGCGGCACCTCGAAGGTCTCGGTCGACGTGCGCGTCGTCTCTTCAACCTCGCGAAATCTGGAGTCATTGATTGCGGAGGGACGCTTCCGCGAGGACCTGTACCATCGCCTATCGGTCGTGCCGATCCGCGTGCCGGCGCTCGCCGAGCGGCGCGAGGACATTCCGGCGCTGGTCGACTACTTCATGGAGCAGATTTCACAGGCGACCGGCCTTCCCAAGCGGCGGATCGGCGAGGACGCCATGGCGGTGCTACAGTCGCACAACTGGCCGGGCAACGTGCGGCAACTCCGCAACAACGTCGAACGCCTGATGATCCTCGCCGGCGGCGATCCGGAGGCAGTCGTCGATGCGAGCATGTTGCCGCAGGACGTCGGGTCAATGGTGCCGAACATGCCGAACGGCAATGGCGGCGAGCAGTTGATGGGCCTGCCGCTACGCGACGCGCGCGAGGTGTTCGAGCGCGAATATCTGGTCGCCCAGATCAGCCGTTTCGGCGGCAACATTTCGCGCACGGCCGAGTTCGTCGGCATGGAGCGCTCTGCGCTGCATCGCAAGCTCAAGGCGCTGGGAATCGGCTAAGTAAGCGCAATGTTCCGCATCGCCTACGTCAATGGGCGCTATCTGCCGCACGCTCACGCCGCGGTGTCCGTCGAGGACCGCGGCTTTCAATTTGCCGACGGCGTGTACGAAGTCTGCGAGGTGCGCAACGGGCATCTCGTCGACGAGCGCCGACACATGGCGCGGCTCGAGCGCTCCCTGGGTGAATTGCGCATCCGCCGTCCGATGTCGCTTGCCGCCTTCGGCATCGTGTTGCGCGAAACGGTGCGGCGGAACCGCGTGCGCGACGGCATCGTCTATCTGCAGGTCACGCGCGGGGCGAGTCCGCGCGACTTTCCATTCCCGGCCGAAGCAACGCCGCCGACCATCGTCGTCACCGCGCGTGCGAACGATCCGCACAAGATTGCGGCACAGGCGCAGGAGGGGATTGCGGTCGTCACGGTCCCCGACATCCGCTGGCAACGCGTGGATATCAAGTCCGTCGCGCTGCTCCCGAATGTGCTCGCCAAGCAAACCGCACGGGATCGCGGCGCGCGCGAAGCGTGGCTCGTGGACGCGCGCGGTTACGTCACCGAAGGCGCATCATCCAATGCTTGGATCGTCGCGAAAGACACTTTGATCACACACCAGTTGGGAAACGACATCCTTCCGGGGATTACGCGCTCGGTCGTGCTCGACATCATTACGGCGCAAGGCCTGCGGCTCGAAGAGCGTGCTTTCACGATCGAGGAGGCCCACGCGGCCCGCGAAGCATTTGTCACGTCCGCCAGCCAAACGGTAATGCCAGTGGTCCGGATAGACGGCAGGCCGATCGGCGAGGGTAGGCCCGGCCCGATTGCAAAAGCCTTGCGCCGCGATTTCCACGCCCATGCCGAGATCACCTGACGCTGCGGCGGCGTCCTATCCCAACACGATTGTGTGAAAGAGTAATAATTTCAGCAACTTGACAAACCCAGACCTAAGTTTTGCTTGCACTGCAGCGAAACGTGCCATCTAATGGTGTTTCCCACGCTCGGCGGTCCGATTTGTGGGGTCTCTTGGCGGGCCGCAGCGGTTCTCGATCGACCGCGAGCGATTTCGGGCAATGAAAGGTCTCGTGCGGAGACACGAGCAAAAATGGAACAACGGCCATGGCCGCCGAACGTACGCAAAACCTGCAAGACACTTTCCTCAATCACGTCCGCAAAGCCAAAATCCCACTCACGATTTTCCTCGTGAACGGTGTAAAGCTGCAGGGCGTTGTGACTTGGTTCGATAATTTCTGCGTGCTGTTGCGCCGGGACGGGCATTCGCAGCTCGTCTACAAACATGCGATCTCGACCATCATGCCCGGTCACCCGATCCAATTGTTCGAAGGCGGGGAAGAGGCGGGCGGAGACAAGGCCTAGTTGGAACATCGCCGTCGCGATCAAAGCAGCGACCGCTTGAGTCCGGGCCAGTCCGGCGAGACTGGCCGCGCCGTGGTCATCGAGCCCTGGATCAAGAACACGCGCGTGTCCGACGCGGATGCGCGCACGCCTGAGGCGCGGCTGGACGAGGCCGTTGGGCTTGCGCGCGCGATCGACCTCAACGTGGTCGAGGCGGGGCTCGTCACGCTCAACGGGATCCGGCCGGCGACTTACGTCGGCAAAGGCAAGGTCGACGAGATTGCCGGCCTGGCGAAGAGCCATGAAGCCTCGGTCGTGATCATGGATTGCCCCGTCTCGCCGGTGCAGCAGCGCAATCTGGAAAAGGCCTGGAATGCGAAGGTCATCGACCGCACGGGCCTTATTCTTGAAATCTTCGGCCGGCGCGCGCGTACGCGTGAAGGTGCGCTGCAGGTGGAGCTGGCGCACCTGAATTATCAAAAGACGCGGCTGGTGCGCGCCTGGACGCACCTCGAGCGCCAGCGCGGCGGCTTCGGCTTCCTTGGCGGCCCAGGCGAAACGCAGCTCGAGGCGGATCGGCGCGTGATCGAGGAGCGGATCGCGCGCATTGAGCAGGAATTGGAGAAGGTCAAACGTACGCGCGCCCTGCACCGGGAAAGCCGCAAGCGTGTGCCGTACCCGATCGTCGCACTTGTCGGCTACACCAACGCGGGCAAGTCGACGCTTTTCAATCGGCTGACCGCGGCGACCGTGCTTTCGGCCGACATGCTGTTCGCGACCCTCGATCCAACCCTGCGCGCGGTCGACCTGCCGCACGGCAGCCGTGTCATCCTTTCCGATACGGTCGGCTTCATCTCCGACTTGCCGACAATGCTGGTTGCGGCGTTCCGCGCCACGCTTGAAGAGGTCATCGAGGCCGACGTAATCCTGCACGTCCGCGACATGTCGCACGAGGACGCGGCGGCGCAATCGCGCGACGTCGAAAAGGTCCTGGGAGAGCTTGGCATCGCATCCGAAGATCCGCGCCTCGTCGAGGTCTGGAACAAGGTGGACCGGCTCGATGCGGAGGAGCGCGCACGGCTTCTCAATATGGCCGAGCGGCAGCCGGAGGACCGGCGGCCCGTGCTGCTGTCTGCTCTGAGCGGCGAGGGCACAGATGCCCTCGTCACCGCAATCGAGACGCGCTTATCGCGCGAGCGGCAGACCTTGTTGCTCGCCGTCGACCCGGCCGATGGCGCGGGCCTGAGCTGGCTCTATCGCCACTCCGAAGTGCTCGCCCGCGACATGCGCGAGGACGGCACGCTGGCCGTCACCGTCCGCGCCGACGCAAAGAATGCCGAGATCATGCGGCGCAAATATTCGTTGGCCTAGCCGCGCGGACCGGATTTCGTTTCGCTCAATCCGGGTTACGTTTTTCCGCCGCCTTCGCCTCGTCCCAAAGCGCGTCCATCTCAGCCAAAGTCGACTCACCTGGCGACTTGCCGCGTGCCGCGAGCGCCTGTTCTATCGCGGCAAACCGGCGCTCGAATTTGAGATTGGTGGCGCGCAGCACACCTTCCGGGTCGGCATTCAAATGCCGCGCGAGATTGACGACAGCGAACAGGAGATCACCGACTTCCTTTCCCGCGTGCTCCTTGTCCGCTTCATCCAACGCGGCCTCGATCTCGTCCGCTTCCTCGCGAATTTTCGCCAGCACCGCGCGCGGATCGTTCCAGTCGAAGCCCACGGCGCCGGCCTTGTTCTGCAGCTTCAGCGCGCGCGTCAGCGCGGGTAGGGCGGCCGGCACCCCGGCGAGCGCGCCGGCGGGCGTCGCCTCGCCGCGCTCGGCCCGCTCCTTGGCCTTGATCCGCTCCCAAAGTCCCTTCACCGCCTCGGCGGTCTTGCCGTGCTCGTCCGCAAAGACGTGCGGATGGCGGCGGACTAGCTTGGTCGTGATCGCCTCGACCACGTCGCCGAAGTCGAACTTGCCTTGCTCCTCGGCCATGCGCGCGTGGAAGACAACCTGCAGCAGGAGATCGCCAAGCTCGTCCTTGAGATGCACCAGATCGCCGCGCGCGATCGCGTCGGCAACCTCGTAGGCCTCCTCGAGCGTATAGGGCGCGATCGTCTCGAACGATTGCTCCAGGTCCCACGGGCAGCCTGTGCCGGGCGTCCGCAACGCGGCCATGATCTCGATCAGTCTGGAGATGTCGCGGGCCGGCTGCATGGTAACCTGATTCGCATAAGACATATTATGGAACATATTCTGACGGGCCCGAAACATAAGGGCCAATCATCGAGCAATTTCGCGGCTTAGGCCTGTTTTCTTGCGACCACCCGATGAACGGTCTTGCCCGAGGACGCGCTGACGGCGTCTTCCTCAAAGAGAATATCCGACAGCAGACTGGTGACCACCGCGGCATCGAACGCCGCGTAAAGCCGTCTTTGACCGTCGCGCTGGTCCGCCCCCTGGGCCACGCGCCAGCTGAGATAGAAAATTCCGCCAGGCTTGAGGATCTCGAGCATCCGCGCGACGGCCGGCGCAATCTGGGCCTGCGGCAGATGCATGATCACGGTTTCGCAAAGGACGTTGTCGAAGCTCCCATCCGCGATGCCCTTAAGCTCCGGCAAGGCCGCGAACGCGAACGAAAGCTGCGGATAGCGTGCTCGGGCTTGTTGCAGCAGGCCGGATGACGCGTCATAGCCCGTCGCCGCGAAGCCCTCGGCGGCCAGCCAAGCGACCTCGCGGCCGCTGCCGCAGCCGATATCGGCGGTCGCGCCTGGCTGGAAATAGCGCTTTACGACCGCATGCAGGTCGCTCGGTGCAGGCTTGTCGTGCCAGTCCTGCGCAAAACTCGCGGCCTTGGCGTCATAGGCGGAGAGTGTTTCTTGATCCATTTTCGCACTATTTTCAATGTGTTGAGCAGCTCAGATAAAGTGACGCGAAACCTTATCAAGCGCTCTCCTGAAATTTCATGCCGTCATACGCCGGTTCAACATTCGCAGGCAGCTCGCGCCGCAGCGTCTCGTAATCCATGTCCGTATGCAGATTGGTCAGGATCGCGCGCTTCGGCTTCACGCGGTCGACCCACGCCAGTGCTTCGTCCAGATTCATGTGGCTGGGATGCGGCGCCTTGCGCAGCGCATCGACAACCCAGACGTCGAGGCCCTGCATCAACGGAAGGCTTTCGTCGGGCAGACTCTTGATATCGGCCGAATACGCCACGTTGCCCATCCGGAAGCCGAGCGACGGGATATCGCCATGGTTCTGCAGCACGGGCAGGGCCTCGATGTCGCCGCCCTGCCCCGAGAT
>Ga0207762_1000063_pt1 | contig 20040 bp, 20 predicted proteins | sample LuqExpMetageno37_FD_187795 | JGI IMG/M metagenome (GOLD analysis project Ga0207762, IMG submission 187795) | Tropical forest soil microbial communities from Luquillo Experimental Forest, Puerto Rico - Sample 37 (SPAdes) | ecosystem: Environmental > Terrestrial > Soil > Tropical forest ...
TGTAATCGAGCCGCGTAATGCACGGGTAAGACCCGACGGCGGAGCGCAAGTTATAGGTCCGCTCGAATGCGTATTTCCGCCCACTGCCGAATGCCTCGGGCATGTCCTTGAGGCTCTTTTCGGATTCGCGACGCCACTTGGCGAGTTCGCGCTTGCCTTCGGCGAGCAGCATAGCGTGCAGAGCGGGATCGCTGCGCAGTTTCGTGTCGATGGTGACCGACCCCTCGATGGTTCTGGTGTCGATCGCAAAGGCAGGCTTCTCCGTCTCCTGCGCATCGACGGACGAGGTCGCCGAAAAGGTCAGCAGAGCGAGAAGCAGGGCGCCGGTGCGGACTGCCATGATTGTGTGCGTGGGCCGATCTACTCCGCCGCCTCTTGTTCGTGGCCGAGGCGGCGGTTGAGCGACTGCAGCAGCTTCTCGGCTGCGTCGGCGATAACGGTGCCCGGCGGGAAGATCGCCTCGGCGCCGGCTTTTTTCAGCGTCTCATAATCATGCGGCGGCACCACGCCGCCGACCACGATCATGATGTCGTCGCGCCCTTGCGCCGCTAGTTCCTTCTTCAATTCCGGCACGAGCGTCAGATGCGCCGCCGCAAGCGACGACACGCCGAGAATATGCACGTCGTTCTCAACCGCCTGCCGCGCGGCTTCCGATGGCGTCGCGAACAGAGGCCCGATGTCGACGTCAAAGCCGAGATCGGCAAATGCCGATGCGATGACCTTCTGCCCGCGGTCGTGCCCGTCCTGGCCGATCTTGGCGACCAGCAGGCGAGGACGGCGGCCCTCTGCGCTCTCGAATTTCTCCACCAATTGACGCACACGTTCGACCGCGCCGGTCATGCCGACCTCCCGCTTGTACACACCGGTGATCGCCTTGATCTCTGCGCGATGACGGCCGAACACCTTCTCCAGCGCGGCCGAAATCTCGCCGACCGTCGCCTTCGCGCGCGCCGCATCGATCGCGAGCGCCAACAGGTTGCCGTTGCCTCGGTCGGCGGCGCGCGTCAGCGCGTCGAGAGCCTCCTTCAGTGCGGCCGGATCGCGCTCGGCCTTCAGCCGCGCGAGCTTGTCGAGCTGCTTTGCGCGCACGGCGGAATTGTCGACCTTCAGCACGTCGATCGGCGCCTCGTCGGTCGGCTGGTACTTGTTCACGCCGATGACGGACTGATGCCCGGAATCGATGCGCGCCTGCGTCTTGGCAGCGGCTTCCTCGATGCGCAATTTCGGAATGCCGGCCTCGATCGCCTTGGCCATGCCGCCGAGGCTTTCGACCTCCTCGATATGGCCCCATGCCTTCTTTGCGAGCTCGTAGGTGAGACGCTCGACATAGTAGGAGCCGCCCCACGGATCGACGATGCGCGTCGCGCCCGCTTCCTGCTGCAGCACGATCTGGGTATTGCGCGCTATGCGAGCGGAAAAATCGGTCGGCAGCGCCAGCGCCTCGTCGAGCGAATTCGTGTGCAGCGACTGCGTCTGTCCCTGCGTCGCCGCCATCGCCTCGATCATCGTGCGAGCGACGTTGTTGAACACGTCCTGCGCGGCGAGCGACCAGCCCGACGTCTGGCTGTGCGTACGCAGCGAGAGCGAACGCGGATCGTCGGGCTTGAACGGCTTGATTAGTTTCGCCCAAAGCATGCGCGCGGCGCGCAGCTTCGCGATCTCCATGAAGTAGTTCATGCCGATCGCCCAGAAGAACGAAATGCGCGGCGCGAACTGATCGACCGTGAGGCCCGCCTTGATCCCCGCGCGCACATATTCGACGCCATCGGCGAGCGTGTAGGCGAGCTCCAGGTCCTGCGTCGCGCCCGCCTCCTGCATGTGATAGCCGGAGACGGAAATGGAATTGAACTTCGGCATCTCCGCTGAGGTATAGGCAAAGATGTCGGAGATGATGCGCAACGATGGTGCAGGCGGATAGATGTAGGTGTTGCGCACCATGAATTCTTTGAGGATGTCGTTCTGGATCGTGCCCGCGAGCTTTGCATGCGGTACACCCTGTTCTTCCGCCGCGACGATGTAGAGCGCGAGCACCGGCAGCACAGCGCCGTTCATCGTCATCGACACGCTCATCTGGTCGAGCGGAATGCCCGAGAACAGCGTGCGCATGTCATAGATCGAGTCGATCGCGACACCCGCCATGCCGACGTCGCCGCCGACGCGCGGATGATCGCTGTCGTAGCCGCGGTGGGTTGCGAGATCGAAGGCGATCGACAGGCCCTTCTGTCCGGCCGCGAGGTTGCGCCGGTAGAAGGCGTTGGAATCTTCCGCGGTCGAGAAGCCGGCGTATTGCCGGATGGTCCAGGGCCGCGCCGCGTACATTGCCGGGTAGGGGCCGCGCAGGTAGGGCGCGCGGCCGGGCCAAGTGTCGAGGAAATCGAGGCCAGCAAGATCGGGTTCACCGTAGACGGGCTTTACCGCGATTTCTTCCGGCGTCTGCCACACCTCTGCGGCCGCCGAGGGAGGAAGTTCGGTGTCCGCGAGCGGGATGCCAGCGAAGTTCGGGATGGCGCTCATGCTCTGTCCAAAGTCTCGTGCGCGGCGCGCAACGTCGCGAGCACGTCGCAGCCAGCATAAATATAAGTGGTCACACCCGCCTTGTTCCAGGCGTTTTCGTGCTCGCCCGGCCGGCCGGCCAGAAGGACCGTGGCGCCGGCCTGCTTCAATGCCGAGGCGGCTGCGGCGGCCTCATCGGCATAGATCTTGTCCGACGAGCAGAGGCAAGCGAGCCTCGCGCCCGAGTCTTTGAACGCCGCGATCATGGCGGCTTGATCGCGAAAACCGTCACTCATCGTCGCGTCAATGCCGCCAGCTTCATAAAAATTTTTCGCGAACATTGCGCGGGCATTGAATTCGGACAGTTTGCCAAGCGTGGCCAGGAAAACCTTCGGCCTCGCGCCGGTCTTGGCGAGAATGGCGTCGGACTTGTCGCGCAAGGCCTCGAACGGTTCGGCGAGGCGGACCGGCGCAAGCACGTCAAAGGTTTTGGGGAACGACGGCTTGGCCTCGCTCCGCGGCACATCGAGAACGCGCACAGCCACTTCGCCTAGGTTGGGATAATCGCTTACGCCCGTAATTGGGTCCTTGCGGCGGGCGATCGCGGCTTCGCGCGCCGCACGCGTTGCGGCGACCTTTTGCTGGACGAGGCCGGACTGAAGCGCGGTAGCCGCACCTCCTGCAGCCTCGATCTCCTGAAACAGATTCCAGGCCGATCGAGCAATCTGTACCGTCAGCGCCTCGATGCCGGAGCCCGCGGCCGGATCGGCAACGCGATACAAGTTGGATTCCTCCAACAGAATGAGTTGCAAATTGCGCGCGACGCGCCGGGCGAACGCATCGGGCAGCCCCAGTGCTAGTGTAAACGGCAGAACCGTGATCTTGTCCGCGCCGCCGAGCCCAGCGGCCGTGACCGCCAGCGTGGCGCGCAGCATGTTCACGTAAGGATCGCGCGCGGTCATCATGCGCCACGCGGTTTCGGCTGCGACGTTAGCCGGCTGCGGCGCGAGACCGCAGGCTAGCTCGACACGCGCCCACAATTTCCGCAGCGCGCGGAACTTGGCGAGCGTGAGGAATTCGTCGGCGTCCGCCACGAGCAGAAATGAAATCCGGCGGCGCGCTTCGTCGAGCGTAAAGCCGGTGCCTTCGAGCAGCCGCAGATAGGCGACTCCCGCTGCGAGCACGAAGGCAAGTTCCTGCGCCTCGGAGCCGCCGGCGTCGTGCACGACGCGGCCATCCGCCCGCAGGAAACGTGAGCGACCGAAACCCTCGTTGCGCAGAAGAATAGCGGTGCCGCCCGCACGCTGCGACAACTCAGGCCAGGGAAGCGGGCTTTCGCCGGTACGTGCCATGTCGCCGAGGGGATCGAGGCCGAAGTCGATCGCTGCGGTGGCAGGATCGGCTTTCGATTCGGCAAAGCACCCAATCATCATTTCCGCGACCGGCCGGCCTGCAAACGGCGCGGTCTCCAGCCGCAGTGAGATCATGTCCAGCATTACGCCGGAAAGCGTCCGTTGAAGTGCATCGATATCGCTAATCGTCACGCCGAAGCCGCGTGCGGCCGGCGCGCCAGCGAACACGAGCGTCAACCCCGCCGCGCCGTTCTCAAGGTCCTGCAGCGCCTGGGCGTTCGCCTGCGCGGGATCCGGATGGTCGACGCGTTGGCCGACCGACCACGCCTCACCCGCAGCGCGTCCCGCGATCGGCTGCGTGTTTGCCGCGCGCTCATACAGAGGTTCGATGCCGATGCCGTCATAGGTCTTCGAGATGAGCTTGTCGAAGGAGCGGCCTTTCAGCGCGGCTTCCACAAGCTTGCGCCAATCGTCGCGGTCGGTCGCGGGAAATTCGGCTGCGAGTGCAAGGTTTTCGGGAACGTCGGACATGCGGCCAAAATGCCACGCTTTACGGGCTAAGGCCAATGCGGAGGTTCCCGGAGGCGCGGGACAGCCCGGCGGACTGGCCGCCGAGCCGGAAGCGGGCGCGATCACCTCGGCGGCAGGCGCTCGACCCCGCTGATCCCGATTTGAGTGGCGGCCTCGGCAACACGCCGTCCGGCAATGTGCAAATCGGGTGCGATCTCGGCCAGGGGAATTAGCACAAAGGCGCGCTCGAAAAGACGCGGATGCGGCAGAACGAGGTCAGGTTCCTGAATTGTAATTTCGTCATATGCGATTACGTCGATGTCAACCGTGCGCGGGCCCCAACGCTGTTCCGTCGCGCGGTTTCGGCCGAGCGTGCGCTCCACTGCGTGCGCGCGCGACAGAAGATCGCGCGGCGAGAGCGACGTTTCAACCGCGATGCAGAGGTTCACGAACGGCGCCTGATCGGTCACGCCCCAGGGCGGCGTTGCATAGTCCGACGATCGCGCAACGAGACGGATGTCGTCGCCCTCGCACAGCTTCTCGATGGCCTGAGCGAGCAGCGCGCGGCTGTCGCCGACATTGCCGCCGAGCGCGAGCCAGGCGAGCGTCATCGCTGTGCGTTGCGTGTCCGCGTCAGGATCACGCCGACATCGCTGAAGGTCGCGGCGATCGGCGCGTGTGGCTTGTGGATGGTCACGGTCACGCTCCGTACGCGCGGAAATTCGGCCAGCACCGCGTCGGCAACGCTACCTCCGGCGGCTTCGATCAAGCGGAATCGCTGGCGCAGGAACGCCTTCGACGCGCAGGTCACGACCTTGTCGTACGATACGGTGTCGGTGACCTTATCGCTGCGCGCTGCGGCCGACAGATCGATCTCGAGCAGGATGTCGAGAGAGAACGTCTGCCCGACCTTGGCCTCGTGCGGCATCACGCCGTGATAGGCGTGCAGCATCAGCCCGCTGATGAAGATGCGGTCTGTCATCCGGCGGCTCCGATTGCCGCGGCCACCCGCAGCGCTTGCACCGTCTCGCGCACGTCATGCACGCGCAGGATCGCTGCGCCTTTCTGCGCGGCGAGAAGATGCGCGGCGATCGAGCCGCCGACGCGCTCTGTCGGTGCGGACGGCGCGATCGAATTGATGAAGCGCTTGCGCGAGGCGCCGATCAAGAGCGGCAGGCCGAAGCGTTTGAACTCGCCGAGGCGGGCGAGGCATGCGATGCTCTGCTCCGGCGTCTTGCCGAAGCCGATGCCCGGATCGAGAACGATCTTGTCGCGAGCGATGCCGGCCTGCGACGCGATCTCCAGCGAGCGGGCAAAGAACGCGATCACGTCGGTGATGATATCGACCTTCGGATCGGCGGCATCGCGATTGTGCATCACGATCACCGGCACCCCGCGGCGTGCGACGAGCGAGGCCATGTCCCGATCGTGCTGCAGCCCCCAGACGTCGTTCACGATCGCAGCGCCCGCATCCAGCGCAAAAGCGGCGGTCGGCGCCTTGATCGTATCGATCGAGACCGGCACGCCTAGTTTCACGATCTCCGGCAGCACGGGTTTGAGCCGCGTAAGCTCTTCGTCCGCGCTTACCGGCTGCGACCCTCCATAGGGACGCGTCGACTCCGCGCCGATATCGAGAATGTCCGCGCCTTGCTCCGCCATTTCGCGCGCGTGCGCAATCGCAATCGCCGGATCAAAGAACTGGCCGCCGTCCGAAAAGGAGTCCGGCGTCACATTGAGAATGCCCATGACCAGCGGCCGCCCTTGCACGAGCAGAGCGCGGAGCGGATCGCGTGTACGGACGTCGGCGACACTCATGCGGCTGGCTTTGCGCTTGCCCGCGGCGCGCTGTCAAGGCGCGGGCGCGCAGCCGGTCAATACCGGATTTTCAGCGGCAGCTCCTTAGCGCTCTCGATCCAGCGGGCCACCATCCGTTCGGACGGGAGAAGCCGGACCAGCTTGCGCGCCCTGTTCGCGTCCGCCATCCGCTTGGCGAGATTGGCGGGATTGCGCACCTTTAGGTCTTTCACCGTGTCGACGCCAGCCGCCGCGAGCAGTTCGGCGTATTCCTTGCTCACGCCCTTCACGCGCATCCTGTCGGCGAGATTGGCCCAGCAGAGCAGTTTGCGCGGGTCGAGGCCGGTCTCGGCCGCGAGCTTCTTGCGCTGCGCCAGAGTGCGCGTGCTCTCCAGCAGACTGCCGGTCGACCGGATACCGGCCCTTTTGAACAGGGCCACCGTCTCACTGTTCAATTCGGCAATACTTGTCAGCGGATAAGACATCCGCGAAATCCCCCCGCGCACACATAAATCGATGCGCGCGCCTCAGTTCCTCAAACGAATTGCCCCAGCCCCGGAATGGCGCCGACGATCTCGCCGACCGCATCCTCGCCCGCCTGTTCGCGCGCAAACGCCAGCGTTTCGCGCGCTACGCCCTGCACTTGCCCCATACTCAATCCCGCCGCCATCATCTTGGTGCCGGCCCCCATGATGCCGCCCATCGCGAACATGCCCCCGCCGCTCGCATCGATACCTTCCTGCGATTCCATCAGTTCTTCCGCGCCAGGCAGCTTGTCGATCAACGCCTGCACTTTTTCCGGCGGCGCTTCTTTCCTGAGAAAGTCGAGCATGACGGCGACGGCCTTTTCGGCCGCGTCGCGATCGATGCCGAGATTGTTGGTGAGACGCGCGATCAGTTCATCCATTCTTATTCCCTCGCATTCCTCGGCGGCGTGGGTTCATTACATTGTGGACGTGTCCGGAACCCAAGACAAGACGCCGCGCCCGAATTGCAGCCACGCGTGTCATGCGTGCAACGTTCGCAGCGCGGCGCGGGTTTCGCAAGGGCCATGGCGCAGCCTTTCCTTCGCCGGACACGGTTGCTAGCGTGGTCGACCGTGTTTCAGGGAGCATCATGATGAGCCCACTCGACGCTGTACTGAGCCACATCGACCAGAACATCGACGCGAGCATCGAGCGGCTGTTTGCGCTGTTGCGCATCGCTTCCGTGTCGACTGATCCGGCGTACGCGGAGTATTGCCGCGCCGCCGCGGAGCATGTCGCGGACGACCTTTCCTCCATCGGGTTTGCCGCGGAGGTGCGCCCGACGGCGGGTCATCCCGTCGTTGTTGCGAAGGCGAACGGCGCCAGCGGCAAACGCGTTCTGTTCTACGGCCATTACGACGTGCAGCCTGTCGATCCGCTCGATCTATGGAAGACGCCGCCGTTCGAGCCGCGCATCGATACCTTGCCGGACGGTCGCAAGATCATTGTCGCGCGCGGGGCCTGCGATGACAAAGGTCAAGCCATGACCTTCATCGAGGCCTGCCGCGCCTATAAGGCGGTCACCGGCAAGCTGCCGCTGCCGATTACGATGATGATCGAAGGCGAAGAGGAGTGCGGCTCGAAGAACCTGTTCGGATTCGTTCGTGACAATGCGAACGAGTTTAAGCTCGACCTTGCGCTCGTTTGCGATACCGCGATGTGGGACCAGAAAACCCCCGCCGTTACGACCTCGCTTCGGGGCCTCGTTTATGAAGAAGTAACGATCACCTGCGCCGATCGCGACCTGCACTCCGGCGTGTTCGGTGGCGCGGCGCAGAACCCGCTGCGGCTACTCGCGAAAATCCTCGGCGCAATGTGGGACGAGAACGGGCGTGTGACGATTCCCGGCTTCTATGACGGCGTCTCGGACTTGCCGCCGGACATCGCCGCCGATCTCAAAGCGCTCGACCTCACGCCGGAGAAGTTTTTGGGGCCGATCGGGCTGAAAGAGTCTTCAGGTGAGAAAGGGCGGCTGCTGATCGAGCAGATCACCACGCGGCCGACGGCGGAAATCAACGGCATGATCGGCGGCTACACCGGCGATGGCGCGAAGACCGTGATCCCGGGCCAGGCTAAGGCGAAGGTCTCGTTCCGGCTGGTGGGAAAACAGAATCCGGAGAAAATCCGGGATGCTTTCCGCGCTTTCGTGCGCACGCGAACCCCAGCCGATTGTCAGGTCGAATTCGGCAACCACACCAACGCTCCGCCGATCCAGCTCTCGTTCGACAATCCGGCGCTGAACAAGGCGCGTGAGGCGCTCGCTGCCGAGTGGGGCAAGAAGGCTGTCACGGTCGGTGCGGGCGGCTCGATTCCGATCGTCGCCGACTTCAAGAACGTGCTGGGGATGGATTCGCTGCTGGTTGGCTTCGCGCTCGACGACGACCGCGTGCATTCGCCGAACGAGAAGTTCGATCTAACCAGCTACCACAAGGGCATCCGCAGCTGGGCACGTATTCTGGATGCGCTGGCCCATCAGTGAGCGTCACGACCGGGCTTGTCCCGGCGATCCACGTCTTTCTTGCTAAGTTGTAGTAAAGACGTGGATGCCCGGCACGGGGCCGGCACGACGATGGAGATGCTGCGGAGTGCTGGGTCCCGGATCTCGCTGCGCTCGCCCGGGACAGCAGCTCGCCTAGTACCCCCGCCGCCTGATCTTCTTGGCCAGTTTGCGCGCCGCGTAGCGCTCGTCACGCGCTGCTTTCTGTTCGGTCGCGAGCTTTGCGGCCTTCTCTGCTTCTTCCGCCGCGATCATGGCCGCGAGTTCCTCGGCTTCCTTGCGTGCCTTTTCGGCGGCGGCTTCCTCGATGAGACGCTTGCGCTCGGCTTCCGCCGCCAGACGCGCGCGTTCCGCGGCGAGTTCCGCCTCGCGCGCCATGCGCGCCGCTTCTTTCTCCGCAAGACGCTGGTTCCGCGCCTCGGCAATCGCGCGTCGTTCCGCTTCGCGCTCGCCACGGCCCGGGTCGGCCGCCGCCGCACGGAATCTCTCAAGCATTGCTTTTTTGGCCGCCGCTGCGCTCGACTGACGGTCGCGCAGGTCTGGGCTATGTGGACTGCTCATGCACTCTCCGGATGATGGGAAGGACGGATCGCAAGCAACCGCGCCCGCAGGGTATGTATCCAGCGCGGCGGTGTCTCGCAACCCTCAGTTCTTCAGGCGATAGCCCGTCTTGAATATCCACCAGACGATTGCAATGCAGATCGCTAGGAACATGGCTGTCATGCCGAGACTGATGACCGGGCTCACGTCCGCAACCTCGAAGAAGCTCCAGCGGAAGCCGCTGACGAGGTAGACGACCGGGTTCGCGAGCGTGACCTTTTGCCAGAGCGGCGGCAGCACGTGGATCGAATAGAAGGTGCCGCCGAGGAACGTCAGCGGCTGGATGATCAAGAGCGGCACGATCTGCAGCCTCTCGAAGCCGTCCGCCCAGATGCCGATGATGAAGCCGAGCAGGCTGAACGTGACCGCGGTGAGCAGCAGGAACGCGATCATCCACACGGGATGCGCGATCTGCAGCGGAACGAACAGCCACGACGTGGCCAAGATGATCAGTCCGAGAATGACCGACTTCGTCGCCGCCGCGCCGACATAGCCGACCGCGATTTCGATACCGGAGATCGGAGCGGAGAGGATCTCGTAGATCGTACCGGTGAAGCGAGGGAAGTAGATTCCGAAGGACGCGTTCATCGTGCTCTGCGTCAGGATCGTCAGCATGATCAGCCCAGGCACAATGAAGGAGCCGTACGCCACTCCGTCGACCACGTTGATGCGCGACCCGATCGCGGCGCCGAACACGACGAAATAGAGCGAGGTCGAGAGCACCGGCGAGACGATGCTCTGCATGATGGTGCGCCCGGTGCGCGACATCTCGAACAGGTAAACCGCTTGGATCGCCCGCCAGTTCATGCGTGACCGCTCACCAATCCGACGAAAATGTCCTCGAGCGATGACTGCACGGTCTGCAGGTCGCGGAAGCGAATGCCGGTTTCGTTGAGATCCGCGAGCAGGGCGGTGACGCCGGTGCGCTCGCCTTTGGTGTCATAGGTGAAGACGAGGTCTATCCCGCCGTTCGACAGGGCGAGATTGTGCCGCGCGAGCGCGGGCGGAACAGCGTCGAGCTTCCTCTGCAGATGCAGGATGAGCTGCTTCTGGCCCATCTTGCGCATGAGCTCGGTCTTTTCCTCCACCAGCACGATCTCGCCTCTGTTGATCACGCCGATGCGGTCGGCCATGTCCTCCGCTTCTTCGATGTAGTGCGTGGTCAGGATAATCGTGACGCCGGAAGCGCGTAGGTCGCGCACGACCTGCCACATGTCCTTGCGCAACTCGACATCGACGCCGGCGGTCGGCTCGTCGAGAAAGAGGATGCGCGGTTCGTGGCTCAAGGCCTTTGCGATGAGCACCCGCCGCTTCATGCCGCCGGAGAGCGTCATGATGCGGTTGTCTTTTTTGTCCCACAGCGACAGCGCGCGCAGGACCTTCTCGATGTGCTTAGGGTCTGGCGCATTGCCGAACAGGCCCCGGCTGAAGCTCACGGTCTTCCACACGGATTCGAACGCGTCGGTGGTCAATTCCTGCGGCACGAGGCCGATAAGCGAGCGCGCGGCGCGATAGTCGCGCACATTGTCGTGACCATCGACAGTGACCGTGCCGGTGGTCGCGCGCAGCAGGCCGCAGATAATCCCGATGAGCGTTGTCTTGCCCGCCCCATTTGGTCCGAGCAGCGCGAAGATTTCGCCGCGCGCGATGTCGAGATCGACCGGCTTCAGCGCCTGGAAGCCGGACGCGTAGATCTTCGTCAGATTGCGGATGGAAATGACAGGCTGCATGCGTGAGGATCGTGCGGAGGCGACAGCGATATAGGTTGCCGCCGCGTCGAGCAACAGCCCCTTCGCGGGTTGTTATGCCAGCCCGTTCAGATCGCTCACCACCCGTTCGGGCGGGAAATCGCGATACTCGTCGGGCATCTTGCTGCGGTTGACCCAGAAGGCGTGGAAGCCGAAGGCGGCGCCGCCCATCACGTCCCAGCGGTTGGACGAGACGAAGCTTACGTCAGCCGGCTTGCAGCCGCAGTGATCGGTGACGAGGCGATAGACCTCCGGTCGCGGCTTGAACATCTTGAGCACATCGACTGATAGCACCGCGTCGAGATCGCCGCCGATATCCGCGGCGTCGACCGCGCCCTTCAGCATGGCAGGCGAGCCATTGGAGAGAATGCCGGTCTTGTGGCCCTTCGCCTTCAGCGCGCGGAGCGCGGTGCGCGCGTCGGAGAATGCGTCGAGCTTGAAATAAGCGTTGAGCAATTGCGGCTTCAAGCTCTTGTCGACCGACGGTACGCGCGCGAGCGCGAAATCGAGCGCGCGTTGGGTCAAGGTCCAGAATTCCTCGTATTTGCCGGCAAGCGTGAGGGTCCATGTGTATTCGAGTTGTTTCGTGCGCCAGATCTCGGACATGCGCTCCGCGTCGGGACCCGCCTGGCCGCAGCGCAGGATGGCGGCATGCACGTTGAACAAGGTGCCGTAAGCGTCGAATACGAAAATAGACATTGTGCCTCCACTTCACCTACTTTCAGCTTGAATAGCATGTGCGGAGGCTACCGTGCGTGACACCATCGCGTGAAGGAGCGCGGCATGGCGGATTGGTCGCAGACCTGGACCTTCTTTGACGGCCAGTGGCACGACGGCAACGTGCCTTTGTGGGGCGCGCGCACGCATGCGATTTGGCTCGGCTCCTCGGTGTTCGACGGCGCGCGCGTGTTCGAGAACGTCGCGCCCGATCTCGATCTGCACTGCGCGCGCGTGAACGCTTCGGCCACAGCGATGGCATTGAACGCGGGCGTATCCGCCGACGAGTGGATCGGCCTCGTGCATGACGGAATGAAGAAATTTGCTCCTGGCACGACGCTCTACGTGCGACCGATGTATTGGGCCGAACGCGCCGGACCGCTCGCTCTGCCGCCGGATCCCGAGTCGACGCGCTTTGCGCTTACGCTCTACGAGGCTCCGATGCGTGCGCCGGACGGCTTTTCCATCACGCTGTCCCCGTATCGGCGGCCGACGCCGGATTCGGCGCCGCTCGATGCCAAGGCGGGCTGCCTTTATCCGAACAATGCGCGCGCGATGCTGGAAGCGAAGTCGCGCGGCTTCGGCAATTGCGTCGTCTGCGATGCCGTCGGCAACGTTGCCGAGCTTGCCAATTCCAATTTATTCATGGCGAAAGATGGTGTTGTCTATACGCCGATTGCGAATGGTACGTTTCTGGCCGGAATCACGCGCAAGCGCGTCATCGGATTGCTGCGCGATGCAGGAACTCCGGTTGTCGAGACCGTTCTGTGTTACTCGGATCTGCAGAACGCGGACGAGTTGTTCTCGACCGGCAACGCGTCGAAGGTGCTGCCGATCACCAAGATCGACGACCGCTCACTGCAGCCGGGGCCGATTTATCGCAAGGCGCGGGAATTGTACTGGCAATTTGCGCATTCGAAGAGCTGAGGCATCGCAACTCGTCATGGCCGAGCTTGTCCCGGCCATCCACGTCTTTCTTGCGGATGCCATCAAGGCGTAGAAGCCCGGCATTAAGTCGGGCATGGCGGAGTATGGGCCCGGGCATCGCGCTTCACGCTTGCCCGGGACGACAACAGTTCAAATTCCTACTTCGCCGCCTGGGTGAACATCTGCTCGACGTGCTCCCAGTTCACCAGGTGGTCGAGGAAGGCCTTGAGATAATCGGCACGCCGGTTGCGATAGTCGATGTAGTAGGAGTGCTCCCACACGTCGCAGCCGAGGATGGGCGAGGCGCCGTGCACCAGCGGATTCTCGCCGTTCGGCGTCTTCATGATGGCGAGCTTGCCGTCCTTCACGGCGATCCAGGCCCAGCCGGAGCCGAACTGCGTCATGCCGGCCTGCGCGAAGTCCTCCTTCACCTTGGCGAGGCCGCCGAGATCCTTGTCGACCGCCGCTTGCAGTTTGCCCGGCAGCTTGTCGCCGCCGCCGTTCGGCTTCATCCACTGCCAGAAGTGGATGTGGTTGTAGTGCTGGCCGGCATTGTTGAAGAGTCCCTGGTTCTTGCCGTAGGCGCTTTTCACCACCTCTTCGAGGGACTTGCCTTCGAGCCCGGAGCCTTCCAGGAGCTTGTTGCCCGTATCGACATAGGCCTTGTGGTGCTTGTCATGGTGATATTCGAGCGTCTCGCGCGACATGTACGGCGCCAGCGCATCGTATGAATATGGCAGATCGGGCAGCTTGAACGACATCAGTTCCTCCTCGCGGCAAGGTCTGTTTGAAAATCCCGTCAAGTGAACCCCGCCGTTCGGCCATGGGTTCCATGGTGTAATTAGGCGAGGCGAGTGGCGCGGGCAATCCGGTGCGCGCTGTTCCGCGGCTGTGGAGGGCGGCGCCCGAGACGGATAGGACCGGTTGCACGGACAAAGGAAACACAGGAAAATATGCGTCTGTTGAAGACTTTACCTTAGAGCCGCGCGGGAGAGACCGCCGGGAGGCCTTAAGATGTCGACCCTTCTTTACGTGCTCGGCGTGCTCGCCACATTGGCGGGGCTCGTAGCGATCGGCTTCGGCAGCCCGGCCTCGGCGCTCGATTTTGGCAACACGCTGATCGCGGCGGGCACGACGTCGGCGGTCGGCGGGCTGATCACGATCGGGCTTGCGGCCGCGATCGGCCGGCTGCAGCGCATTGCCGATCTCCTGTCGGCGCCGCCGCCACATGAGCATGCCGAGAATCTGGCGCCGCCGCCTTCGATCGCGCCTCCGCCGAAGCCGCCGCGGCCCGAGCCAAGACCTGCGCGGCTGGAGCCGAAAGTTGCCGAGCCCTCTCCCGCGCCTTTCGAGCCGCGCGGCCCGTCCACCCCGCCGGAATTCCCGCCGTTTTCTTCTGTGCCGACTTCCGTGCATGAAACCACGCCGTACGTGCAGCCGGAGAAGGCCATTGCGGAGGAGCCTGAACCTCAGCCGCTTGAGCCCGAACCGGACGTACATCAGGCCGAGCTGCCGCAGGCCGAGCCGCCGCCGCCCGAGCCCGAACCCGAACCGGCATCGCGCGAGCCGGAGCTTCCGCCGAAGTCGTTCTTCGATGCGGTCTGGCCAGAGGAAGAGGCATCTGAAGCACCGCCTGCCTCGGAGCCTTCTGCCGAGCCGCCGCCTCTGCCTGAGCCGGAGCCGCCGGCGCCCGCTCCCGCCCCGGAAAAGCAGCGCGCCGCGATCCTCAAATCAGGCGTGGTCGATGGCATGGGTTACACGCTCTATATCGACGGTTCGATCGAGGCCGAACTGCCGCAGGGCACCGTGCGGTTCGCCTCGATCCATGAACTGCGCGCTCATCTGGAAAAGAACGCCGGGTAGGTCAGCAAAGGTCAAGTCGAGCCGGTGCTGCCCAAAGCTTTGTCTTGCAAACGCGCAAAATCCGCCAGTAACATCCAAATAAAGTGAACCGCGCTGCGGCCTCACGCGCCCGCGCGTTCCGCTTCTGGGGAACGAATGAGCGATAGCAAGCCCGCACGCGACGCCTGCCTCGCGCTGACCGCGGATATCGTTGCGGCCTATGTCGGGCGACACGAGGTGGCGCCGAATGATATCCCCGCGTTGATCCAGCAGGTGCATGCGGCGCTGGTGCGCGTCGGCGGCGAAGCCCTCGAAGTGGCCGCGGAAGCGCCGAAACCCGCGGTCTCGCCGAAGCGCTCAGTCACGCCCGAATACATCGTTTGTCTCGAGGACGGCAAAAAATTCAAATCGCTGAAGCGGCATCTGCGAACGCAATATAAAATGACGCCGGAGCAGTACCGCGAGAAATGGGGCCTGCCGCCGGATTATCCGATGGTGGCGCCCAACTATGCCGCCGCGCGCTCGCATCTCGCCAAGCAGATGGGCCTCGGCCAGCAACGCCGCGGCCGCGCGGCGGAGTAGCGGCGAGTCTCTTCACCTCCCCCAAGAGGAGGGTGAAGCGCGCGTGAGGTTCGTCGTTCCTGTATTCAATTTTCAAATAGCCCGCGCATTACGCACGCGCGGCATCGCCCCTGCCCTTTGGTCGGGCCGGGGCAGGCCTTCTTTCCCTCGAAAAAAATGAGGGGAGGAGCACCGCTTGGCGTCTCCAGTAGTCGATCCGCGCCGATCGAGCGCGGTAAGCGCCTTCGGTGAGGAAGGCGGCCGCACCGCGCGGCGGTCCTTTTTCGGCGTCTTGTAAACCTCGGGACCGCACTTCCGAAGAAGCGACGTCGAAGATTATCGGTCGGAACGGCAAACCGATTCTGCACTTTTAGCGGCTTCTGCCGTGGGCCGCGCGCGGAATTCGCGCTCTTGCTCACGCTGCGGCTTTTACGCTCACCGTCCCTCGCGCCGCGCCATGAAGGCGAGACGCTCGAACAGGTGCACGTCCTGCTCGTTCTTGAGCAGCGCGCCGTGCAGCGGCGGGATCAGCTTCTTCGGATCGCGCTCGCGCAGGGTTTCCGGACCGATGTCCTCGACCATCAGCAATTTCAGCCAGTCCAGCAGTTCGGACGTCGACGGCTTCTTCTTCATGCCGGGCACGTCGCGGATCTCGTAGAACAGCCGCAATGCTTCCGCGACGAGACGCTGCTTGATGCCCGGAAAATGCACCTCGACGATCGCGCGCATCGTGTCCGTGTCGGGGAAGCGGATGTAGTGGAAGAAGCAGCGGCGCAGAAACGCGTCCGGCAATTCCTTCTCATTGTTGGAGGTGATCACCACGATCGGGCGGCGGCGCGCCTTCACCGTCTCAGCCGTCTCGTAGACGAAGAACTCCATGCGGTCGAGCTCCTGCAACAAATCGTTGGGAAACTCGATGTCGGCCTTGTCAATTTCATCGATCAGCAGCACCGGCCGCTCGTCGGACACGAACGCGTCCCACAATTTCCCGCGCTTGATGTAGTTGCGGATGTCCTTTACCCGCTCATCGCCGAGCTGGCTGTCGCGAAGGCGCGACACGGCGTCGTATTCGTACAGCCCCTGCTGCGCTTTGGTTGTCGATTTTACGTGCCATTCGATCAGCGGTGCGGACAGCGCCTTGGCGACCTCGAGCGCGAGCACGGTCTTGCCCGTCCCCGGCTCGCCTTTCACCAAAAGCGGCCGCTCAAGCGTGATCGCCGCGTTGACCGCGACCTTGAGGTCGTCGGTCGCGACGTAGCCGGACGTGCCTTCGAAACGCATTTGCAGAAGCCCTCTCGGACAAAAACCGGGCTCCTTGTCGGTCCGCCCCGCTCCACGGTCAAGAGGAGCTGCCGATAGATTTCGTGGCAGCGCCGCGACCACAGTGTTGCGCCGCCCCGCTAATGGCGGCTCGCGCCTTGATGTCGACGTCCCACGATTGTGCTCGCACAGGCGTGATGGCGTCTTGAGCTTGATGTGAATGCGCACACTGAGCCTGCGGGTGTATAAGAGCCTTGGACTGGGTGGGCTCGTTCGAGAACGGGAGAGGACCATGCGGCTGCACCGGCGGACCTTTCTGATGGGCGGCGTGGGGCTCGCTGCCCTCGCGGCGACACACTCGTTTGGCGAGGCGAAAGACATGACCACCGACACGATCGACTACCGCAATCTCAGCGATGCCGAATGGCGCAAGCGGCTCTCGCCGCAGGCCTACGATGTGCTGCGCAAGCAGGGGACCGAGCGCGCTGGCACGAGCCCGCTCAATCACGAAAAGCGCAAGGGCATCTTCACCTGCGCCGGCTGCGTGCAGCCGCTGTACTCGTCCGATACGAAGTTTGAGAGCGGCACCGGCTGGCCGAGCTTCTACGAGCCGCTGGCGCACGCGGTCGAGACCACGACGGACCGGTCGTTCTTCATAACGCGCACGGAAGTGCACTGCTCGCGCTGCGAAGGTCATCTCGGCCACGTCTTCAACGACGGCCCGCGCCCGACCGGCTTGCGCTACTGCATGAACGGCGTGGCGCTGAATTTCGAGCCGGCGCCCCGACAGGGGGCGTGAAGCTTTACTTCCCTTCACTTTCCCCGGAGGGGGAGGTCGCCAGCCGGAGCTCTAGCGGAGGCTGGCGGAGGGGGTGAACGATGGAGCGAATTTTCAATTCCCCCGACCCCGCGCGCTGACGCGCGCGACGCTCCCAGCGGTACGGTAAATGCGCTCGCGGCACCGGCTCTCATAGTTAACCCCCGCTTAATCGCTGCCGCGCTACGGTAAAATACGCCTAAACGCGCCGGCGCGCGTCCGGGTGCGGAGGGGTGCATGTGCGGCATCGCGGTTGCGCTCGGTTGGCCCGAGGCCGAAATGGCTGTGGCGCGGCTGATCGGCGGCATCCGCCACCGCGGCGACGTCAGCGATCCGGTGTTCGCGCCACGCCCGAACACCGCCATGGCGACGCGACGGCTGCGCATCGTCGATGCCGAACGCGCTGTGCAGCCGCAGCTTTCCTATGACGGGCGCCTCGCCGTCTCCTTTAACGGCGAAATTTATAATCACGCCGGCTTGCGCGCAGAGCTCGAGCAGGCGGGCGCGCGCTTTGCGACGAATTCCGACACGGAAGTGCTGGCGAATGCGCTGCGCCTATGGGGGCATCATGCGCTCGCGCGACTTAACGGCATGTACGCCTTCGTCGCGCTCGATCTGCAGACCGGAAATTTCCTCGCCGCACGCGATCCGTTCGGCATCAAGCCGCTGTATCTCATCAAGGCGGGCTCGTCGCATCTCTTCTGCTCGGAAATGCGGCCACTGCTCGACACCGTCGACACCGGTGACGTGCTGTTGCTGCCGCCGGGTTATGGACTGACGCAGGCCGGCTGCGCGCGCTTTGCCGCGCCGCTCAAGAACGAGCCGAAACGGCTTTTGAACGGCGATGCGGTTGCGCTCGACCGGATCTTGTGCGACGCCGTCGCCATGCGGTTGCCGCCGGATCTGCCCGCGGCGGTGCTGTTCAGCGGCGGAATCGATTCCACATTAATCGCGCATTATGTGCGGCAGCATCGGCCGGAGACGCCAGGTTATTTCGTCGGCAGCGTGCACGGGCCGAATTTCCGCTACGCCGCCGAATACGCGGCGGTGAGCGGCTTCGACCTTCGCATCGTGCCGTTCGAGCCGGACGGCGACGAGATGTTCGGCAGCATCGGGCGCGTCGTCGAGATCTGCGAGTCGTTCGAACCCAATCTCGTGCGCGGCGCGGTGTGCTCTCTGATGGCTGCCGAGCGCATGCGCGAGGACGGCTTCCGCGTTGGTTTGTGCGGGGAGGGTGCGGACGAACTGTTCTGCGGCTATGCACCGCTCGAAATTGCGTTCGGCGCGGGCGACGCGAATGCGCGCACGATCCGCGCGGACGTGCTCGGGCTGATGCATCGCGTCAGCCTGCAGTGTGTCGACCGTGTCGCGATGCGCTACCAGGTCGAGATGCGCGAGCCGTTCCTCGATCCGGCGGTGGCAAACTATGCTCTGAAGCTCGATGGCGGCGCGCTCGTGCGGGATGTGAACGGGATTCCCGTAGGCAATCAGCCGCTGCGCGCGTTGTACGAACTCTACGCCGAGGCTCTGCCGTCCAGCATCGGCTGGCGCGCCAAGGTGCCGTTCGGGGAGGGCGCCGGTTTGGACGTGAGCCCGCAGCATTCCGCGTGGAGACGGCGGTTCGACGGCCTCATCTCCGATGCCGATTTCCGTGATGGCCAGCGGCAGTTCGTGGCCTTCCATCTGCAGTCGAAGGAAGAGTTGTATTACATGCGCGAGCTTGCGCAGAGCTTTGATGTGATGCGGGTCCCGCATCTGCGCGACCGCGCCAGGATTTCCTTCGACATGGCGCGGCACGGGCAGAAGCTGAAGGCCCACGCGCACGCCAGGCTATAGGCTCCCGGCTCCAATTACCGCTGTTTCTGAATTTTCATTCAGCTTTGGGCGAGCGGGCCTGAACGTCCGTTCAGGTTTAATTTAAATTCGTCCTGATCCGGAACGGGACGCCTGCAGTCACGTTGGGCGGCTATCGGAAACGCAAACCGGGAGACCCCGCCAATGCGGAAACCAGTCGCAATCGCGCTCGCCACCGCCCTCATGCTCGCCGGCGGTTCGGCGCTCGCGCAGACCCAGCAAAATGCGCAGCAGCCCCAGCAGAACATGCAGACGCAGCAGAACGCGCAGGGCCAGCAGAATACGCAGCACCCGAAGGCCGCCTCCGCGAAGAAGACGAAGCACAAGGTGTCGTCGAACAAGCACTACAAGCACGTCGCGAATTCGAAGAAGCATCACCACGTCGCAAAGTCGAAGTCGCACAACAAGGTCGCCAAGTCGAAGTCGCACAACAAGGTCGCCAAGAGCAAGGGCCACCAGACGACCGGCATGGCCTCGGGCAAGAGCAAGAGCATGCAGCAGCCGCGCCCGTCGACTGAGACGACTGGCACCGGCTCGAACCCGAGCAACTCGAACAGCACGACCAACCCCAACAACACGAAATAGCAGTCGACCGAAATTTTAATCGGCGAACTGCTGATCGACCCGGCGCGGCATTCGCGCCGGGTCGATTTTAATTTGTGTGCGTGCATTGTATGAGTTGCGTTTCGAAAGACCGGAATCGCGGCGCGTCGCTTGTAGGGGTTCTGCGCCGTGGCGCATTGTCGGTATATGGACCCGCACAGGTGTCCTGGACGCAATCGCGGAGACGCGCCTCTGCGGAAACGCAGAGGCAGGACGTCGCGCCGGTTCCGGATTAATTGCCAATAACTCGGCGCACCACCGAAGCACGCGATCAAGCGAAAAGAGAGGCGCAGCTTTATGCGCCTTGGGGCCGGAAGTTCATGCCTTGCGAGCCGGGTGTGAGAGGCGATGACAGATCCTCGATCTGCAGACGTCCGCAAGATTGGCATTGGAAGAAACGGGCGCCCGCCGAGCCGCCGAACGACGCGACGGATGTGAT
>Ga0207762_1000080_pt1 | contig 18226 bp, 23 predicted proteins | sample LuqExpMetageno37_FD_187795 | JGI IMG/M metagenome (GOLD analysis project Ga0207762, IMG submission 187795) | Tropical forest soil microbial communities from Luquillo Experimental Forest, Puerto Rico - Sample 37 (SPAdes) | ecosystem: Environmental > Terrestrial > Soil > Tropical forest ...
GCGCTGGCTCTGTCAGCCGGACTTGCGCCGGCGGGGGCGGCCATAATCTAATCAGCCAAAAGCAGGAAAAGGGATCATGATCGTCAGGAATACGATCTACGTTATAGCCACGCTGTTGATTGCCGGTAGCCCGGCCTGGTCGCAGGAAAAGAATGGCAACCGGACCATCGAGCAATATAGTTGCAAGGAAATCATGCGCGAAAGCGGTTCAAACCGCGAAGTTGCTATAGCTTTCCTCCACGGCTTTCTACTCGGGAAATCCGGCGCTTCGAGTTTTAACCTGGAAACCTTGACCAAACAGACGGATGCGTTCCTGGATCGCTGTTTAGAAAATCCGAATGAAAAGGCGGTCGACGCAATGGTCAAGGTCAAGAGCTAGGGAGACCACGCCCAATAATCGCGCGGAGTGCGTAGAACTTGACTACCAAATACGAAGAAGATGCCAAGCCTAACCAATGCAGCAAGGGTGCTCTTGCGATTGCAGCGCTAGGGGTGCTGCTGAGTGCATGCGCGACCGTTTTCAATGAACCGATTAATGTACCGGTTGCGTCCGATGCGGCAACTGTTTCCCCAGCACCGCCCCCCAGTCTTGGCGGTGATACCGTCGTTGGGCTCGCATTTTCCGGCGGCGGTACACGCGCAGCCGCTTTTTCCTATGGCGTAATGCGCGGGCTTGATCGTCTACCAGCAGAAGGGCGCGGCACGTATTTTGACCGTGTCATGTTCATCTCAGGAGTGTCGGGAGGGTCGGTTAGCGCCGCCTATTTCGGTCTGAAAGGACGCGCTGCGCTCGGCGACTTTCGCGAAAGATTTCTCTTAAAGAATGCTGAGGAAGACCTTAGCACTCGCGTCAGCGTAGTGAATTTAGCCCGCGGCTTCGGAGGGGGGGTAAACGATTCCTCTCGACTATCGAATTGGCTCGATCAAAATCTATACGACGGCGCGACGCTGGCTAATCTCTTTCAACCGGGAAAGCCTCTCGTGTGGATCAATGCCTCAGACTTGTACAATCGCACGCCGTTTGTCTTTGCACCTGTAACCTTTGCTGCATTGTGCAGTGACCCAAGCAAGTATCCAATCTCGCAGGCAGTTGCGGCCTCTGCCGCTGTTCCTGTTGCCTTTGTGCCCATTGTGCTTGCCAGTTTCTCCGATACTTGCAGTGTGTCGTTGCCCCCGTGGGTTGATCGTGTTCTCGCGAATCCTAGAGCTGGGGCGCAAGCCCGGGCATTTGCGGAGGCGCTTAAGCGCTACCGGGAACCAGAACAATTTCGCTTCGTGAAGCTAGCCGATGGCGGTATCACTGATAACTTCGGACTGTCCGGCCTCGTGATCGCCCGTGAAGCTGTGGGACAACCTTATGCGCCGCTGCCCCGCGATGCAGCTGTACGGTTGCGTCATGTAGTTTTCATCGTGGTCAATTCCGGCGTGGGCCCCCATGGAGCGTGGGCACGGACCGTAGAGGGCCCGTCAGGGGCAGAAATGATCGGAGCACTCACTGACACCGCCATCGATTCTGCGAAGCGGAGTGGATTTGATGCTTTTCGGCTGAGCGTAAAGGGTTGGGAAGAGGCGACCCGCAAATGGCGATGTGCTTTGCCTCGGGCTGAAGCTGTAAAGCTTGGCGCTAAAGGCGATTGGCGTTGTAGTAATATTAGCTTTGATGTTGTAGAAATAGATTTCAACCTACTGGAACCGGAACGCGCCGCGAAGCTCGACCGTGTACCGACTAGGTTTTACTTGCCAGAAGAACAGGTTGATTTAGTTGTACAGGCGGGTACCGATGCGCTGTTGGCGCATCCAACCATACGGGCAGTGCTTGGCCGGCGGCATTAACAATCACGATCAGACGAAATTTGCTCTGCCTGAGAATCGTTATTTCTTCGAATAAATAGAAATGCGATCGGCGATCCGATCGTCACCACTGAGATGGTATTCGACCGTTATTATGTCGCCTACCTTTACGATGGAAAAGTTGCCTCTCTCCCAAAGATAAGAAACGCGAACTCTCTTTCCGCTAATGCGAATTCGCGTCTTATGGGTCGTTTTATAAGTATAGGTTGGCTCTCCGGCCTTCGCTTGACAACTGAAGGTTTTGGCAAGTTCATCGATCGCAGTGACAATTCGGTTGGGAGCAAAAGCTGCGGACACCGGCGTAAGTGTCGCAAGCATAGCCAACATCGCCACCATCAATATTTTAATCATTGTAAATTCCAGTCATAGCGCGGTCCGCTCTATAGTGTTAGCGTTGCGCCGCATTCCGGATCCATTGGTGGTGCGGTGTCTTTGCGGGGCACTACCGAGCATAACGCCTGCAAAAGTGTCGTGAGAATTGCAACCGTCGCCGCCATCAACAATTTGCGTATTGCAAAGCTCTGCGGTGCCATCGCGCCTCCAGAGCCGCTGTGCTAACGAATTGGCGGTGCATACATGATGCCGCCGGCCGTCCAGAGCTGGTTGATTCCGCGCGGTATGCCGAGTTTCGTCTTGACGCCAACGTTTCGATCGTAAAGTTCAGCATAGCTTCCAACGTGTCTGACAATGCGGACCGCCCAGTCCTTGGTTAGCCCTACCTGCTCGCCATAATTACCTTCGGTGCCGACAAGCCGCTTCACGTCAGGCTTAGCGGACTTTAAGGCGTCGCCGATCGTCTGTGAGTTAACACCAAGCTCTTCGGCGTTCACGAGCGCAAACGCCGTCCACTTCACGACGTTGATCCACTGTGCATCGCCTTGCCTGACTACCGGCCCGAGCGGTTCTTTGGAGATCACGTCGGGCAGAACGACATGGTCACCCGGCTTATCAAGTGTCGACCGTATTGAATGTAGTTGCGACGCGTCCGCCGTCATTACTTTGCAGCGGCCGGTTTGATACGCCTGGACCAACTCGCTCAGATTTGGCAGCAGCATTAGCGTATATTTCATGCCGTTCGCGTCGAAATAATCTGCCAGATTGACTTCCGTGGTGGTGCCCGCCTGGGTGCAGATCGTGGCATCATTCAGGTCAACTGCCGAGACGGCATTCATGGAGCGGGGCGTTAGGAAGCCCTGACCGTCGTAGTAGGTCACGGCCGGGAAGGTGAGCCCAAGTTCTGTCTCGCGTGACATCGTCCACGTGGAGTTGCGCGAAAGAATGTCGATCTCCCCGGACTTAAGCGCATCGAAGCGATTGTTCGCCGATAGCGGAACGTATTTGACCTTGTTCGGATCGTCGAAGATCGCCGCGGATAGCGCGCGGCAAAAGTCAACATCGAAACCGGTCCATTCGCCCGACTCGGAGCGCGAAGAGAAGCCCGTAATGCCCTGGCTGACGCCACAAACGAGCTGACCGCGATCCTTGACGGTCTTCAAAGTTTGCGAATGTGCAGCCTCGTTGACCATCAGCAATGGTGCAATGAACAAGGCGAGACTCAATAAATTTGGCCGGGCGTGCATAGGCATCTCCAAATTGCGGAAAATTGCGATCGAGCTGATCGCCTAGAGTTTTGGTGGCTGCAAGACAACGACGCGAGTGCCAATCGGGACGCGATCGTAGAGATCCGTGACATCGGGATTGGTGAGCCGGAAGCAGCCGGAAGACACCGCGGAACCGATCGTCCACGGCTGATTCGTGCCGTGAATACGATAGACAGTGCCTCCGATATAAAGTGCGCGGGCGCCCATTGGGTTGCCCGGTCCGCCCGCCATAAAGCGCGGCAGGTATGGTTGCCTCTCGATCATTTCGGGCGGCGGCGTCCAGTCCGGCCATTCTGCCTTTCGGTCAATTCGTTTAAGTCCATACCACTGGAATCCTTCCCGGCCGACCCCAATGCCATAGCGCAGCGCCCTCTGGTTGGGCTGAACGAGATACAGGAATCTCTCGGATGTATTGACGACAACCGTACCCGGCGCCTCCGTCGAGCGGAAGAAAACAAGCTGACGCTGAAACTCGGGGGGCAGCTGCTCCTCATCGGCTTTGGGTTCGTAACCGGGTTCGTCAACGTCCATGCGCCGACCTTGCGCCTGCGAGAGGGATGAAATCGCAAGGCAGAGAGTCAGTGCTGCCGCGAAAAGCCTGAAATAGGAATTCATTCGTTCTCCACTCCCTCTCGCCAGGTTCCGTCCGATCGCCTAAACCGAGAATATACTTCGCCTCTATGTGCATTGCCGCTAATATTTTCGTTATCGGAAATACTCACGTCGAATGGTGGAAACCGTGGACATTGGATGCGACAGATTTATGAGCTTTTTCGAGGAAGTAAACCCTTGCGATGAGGCCTGTAGCTGATGGACGCGGCGAATTATTCAGTTTTCGAGACCATGCGCAATGGACAGCAGATTGAGATCCGTGCGCTCAGGCGAGACGACGAGGCCGGTCTCCTGGCAGCAGTCGGCAGGGTGAGCACGCAGTCACTCTATCGGCGGTTTTTCGCCGTGAGGCGCAACTTCAGCGAGAAAGAGATCGACTATTTCCTGAATGTAGATTTCTCCGACCACGTAGCGCTGGTGGCAGTGGCCAAGGAAGCGGGACGCCTTACCATCGTCGGCGGCGCACGTTACATCGTTGGACAGCCTGGAAGCGCTGAGATTGCCTTCGCGGTACTCGATGAATACCAGGGCTGGGGCATTGGTGCCATGCTGATGCGCCACTTGGTGGTGATTGCCCGGGAAGCCGGTCTGAAACAATTTATTGCCGATGTGCTGCCCGAGAACACCTCGATGCTGAAGATCTTCGAAAGAAGCGGATTGAAAGTCAGCACCAGCCGAGACGCCGAAGCCGTTCACGCTGTCCTTCAACTTTGATCTGCGGGGTTTCGGTTTGAAATGACTAATTTTGAATAATTGGGACAGGTAGCAAATAGTATCGCGGGTCTAGCCAGACCTCAGCGCACGGACCGAAATCAAGTTGAAACCTTCGACGTAGAATCCAAATCCCTGGAAGGGCGCACATCTTTTCTAGCCCAGGCGTAAAGCAACTCCCAGATCACCGCGAGGATAATTGGTCCAAGAAATAGTCCCATTATTCCGTGGCTGAGGACGCCACCAAATACACCCACTAAAATCACCAACATAGGGGTCGTTAATCCGCGTCCCATGACGAATGGTTTGAGAAGGTTGTCGAGCAGATTAACGACGATCATGTAAACGGTGAACATGAGGGCAGGTGAGAACTCCATCCTCGTCCAGCTCCAAATAATGACAGGTATTATGACAATCGAAGGGCCTACTTGAATAATGCCCAGGATTAGAACCGAGAGTGTCAACAAGCTCGCCTGCGGAATCCCGCCGGCTGAAAATCCAATGCCTGCAAGACAGGCTTGCAAAACGGAGATGCCTATAACACCACGCGACACAGCACGAATCGTTGAGATGGCCAAATCGATAAACTCCGCTCCACGTTCCGAGTTGAGACGACGGCCAACCACTCTAGCGACATTGGCAATCGAAGGACCAACTGGAAAAAGAAAGCCGGCAATGATGATGGCTATCAAAAATTTGATGATCCCGATTCCTGTTTCGGCTCCGGCACTAAGCAGACTGCCGCCTAGAGGCTTTAATTGCGGCGCGATTTTAATGATTGCGTCTGCTGTATTGGTCGAGGCGAACTCCCAGAACTGATAAACTTGTTGACCGATGAGAGGCCAGCTTTTTACGCGTTCCGACGGAGCAGGAATTGCCAGCATCGACGGATCGAACCCTCCGGCAATCAGTTTAAAGCTATCGATCAGCCCTAATGCCAGCCAAGTCGCTGGTCCAATGACAAAAAAAAGATTTAGTATCGTAATTAAAATGGCAGCTAGTCGGCGCTTTCCTTGGAGCCAAGCCGTCAGCCGCTCGTAAGCGGGGTACAGGGCAACGGTTAATATGACGCTCCAAAAGAAAATCGAAATAAATGGTTGGACTAATGTCAATGACCAATAAAGGAGTAGCCCGAGGACGCCTAGCCGAACTGCGGTTTCAACAAAAGGCGTAGCGGGTTGATAAGAGGGTGTCTCGTTTTTTTCTTCGTTGGGCGCCGGTTTCATTTGGCCTGACTTCATTCAAGCTTAAGCAAAAGCGCGCGAATTGAGGTTGTTCGTTTCTACCTCCGATCGGGGCTCGCATCCACTTAAAAGTCGGCTATCTTCCGGATCGAAACATCCACTCAAGAGGCGCGGCTAGTACGCTGCTGGGATGAGAGTAGCGCCAGCGTATGTCGCGCGATCATCAGTTCTTCGTCTGTGGGGATTACGTAGACGGGTACTCGACCTTGCGAATGCGAAATGGTCGTCTTGCGCGTCTTATTCGCATCGGGGTCGAGTGTGAGGCCGAGCCATGTAAGTTTTTCCACGATCCGCGCGCGGATTGTCGCGGAGTTCTCACCAATGCCAGCTGTGAACACGAATGCATCAAGTCCGCCTAACGCGGCTGCAAGCAGTCCAGATTGCAGCCCGGCCCGGTAGACGAAGTAATCAATTGCAAACGCGGCGCGTGAGTCGCTGCTAGTTTCGAGTTCACGCATGTCATTGCTGATTTGCGAAAGCCCTTTCAGTCCGCATTCCTTGTAAAGAAGATCTTGGACCGCAGCTGCATTCATTCCCTTTTGGGCAATGAGATAGAGCACCACGCCAGGATCGAGCTGGCCCGGTCGCGTTCCCATCGGCAGTCCGTCGAGTGCCGTGAATCCCATCGAGCTTTCAATGCTGCGGCCTTCGAACAGTGCGCACATCGACGCTCCGCTACCTAGATGAGCAACGATCACACGTTGTTTTGCGACCGCGGGCGCGATCTTGGTTAAGCGCTCGGCAATATATTCGTAAGAAAGGCCATGAAAACCATATCGACGGACTCCCTCGCTATAAAACCGCTCAGGAATTGCGAAATGGTCTGCAACGGCGCTATGGCCACGATGAAATGCCGTATCGAAACAGGCTACCTGGGGCACTTCAGGACGGCGTGCCAGAAGCGAACGAATTGGTGCGAGATTGTTAGGCTGGTGTAATGGCGCGAGCGGCACGTACTGCTCGAGCCGCCCGAGAATGTGCTCATTGATCAAAACGGGCCGGTCATATTCAGGACCGCCATGAACGACGCGGTGGCCGATCGCGAGAAGGTCGGCCTTTTGGGTCTCGCGTAGCCATGCCGCAGTCTCAAAGATTGCTGCCGATACGTCGGGAACTTTATCAAGCCCATAGGTTCGGTCGACCAGCGCTCTTTTATCAGCTGCCTCGGCACGCAGACGCGGCTTGGTACCGATACCATCTATCTGTCCCTTTAAAAGACGGATTAGGTTTTGGGATCCCGCTGCCTCAAACAACTGGAATTTAAGGCTAGACGAACCAGCGTTGACGACGAGTATTGTTTCCATGTCAGCTCACACTGCAGGTACCGCCGCGGCGCGGCGTCGCGCATCTGCATAAAGAACAGCGACCGCACATGATGCCATTCGCGCACGCACTGAGTCAGCTCGTGACGTCAAAATAATCGGAACGCGGGCGCCAAGCACTATTCCCGCGGAATCCGCTTTGGCCATGAAGGACAGATTTTTGGCCAGCATGTTGCCGGCTTCGAGGTCAGGAACAACAAGAATTTGAGCGTGACCAGCAACTGGCGATTTGATGCCTTTAATGCGAGCGGCCTCCGGGTCAATCGCGTTATCGAAAGCCAGCGGGCCATCGAGCACTCCGCCCGTAATTTGGCCGCGATCAGCCATTTTGCAGAGTGCGGCTGCGTCGATTGTCGAGGGGATTTTGGTTGTCACGGTCTCAACCGCAGAAAGGATGGCGACCCTCGGCGTTCCAAGTCCTACCTGGGTAAAAAGGTCGATGGCGTTCTGAATAACGTCACGCTTTACATCTAGATCGGGGAAAATATTGATCGCAGCGTCTGTGATGAAAAGAGTCTCGGCATAGGTTGGGACATCCATGATGAACACGTGACTAATTCTGCGCGCTGTGCGCAATCCCGTTGCCGATGCAGTGACCGCGCGCATCAGCTCGTCTGTGTGAAGGCTTCCCTTCATGAGCAATTCGCCACGGCCCTGCCGGATCAACTCGACGCCTTTTGCAGCGGATTGCTCGCTATGCTCTGCGTCCACCTTCTCGAAGCCGCTGATGTCGAGTTTGTGCTTGGCCGCCACGGCAGCAATTTTCGCCGTAGGGCCTACCAGTATTGGACGGATAAGCCCTGCTTCGGCTGCTTCGGTTGCGCCCCGTAACGATGTTTCATCGCAGGGGTGCACTACCACGGTGACTGCCGGTGGAACTTGTTTCGCCTTAGCGATCAGTCGTTCGTATTTCTGATGAGGCGTTTGTGTTTGCGCTTGAGCGTTCATAATAGCTCCTATCCGCCGCTCTGAATAACGTAACGTTGCTCAGCATTGCGCAGTCATGATGCTTTGCTTGTGGGCACTGCCTTCGGCTTTGGTAAAGCGGTAACTTTCGTGTCGGCCTTAGGTTCTACGCTGCTGCCAAACAGATCCGCGATACGGCCGAGACGTTCACGGGTCTCGCCGGTAATTTCTTCGCGCGCACTCAGCAACTGTTTGATAAAGGAGAAAGCCTTTGCTCGCTCTTTAGCGTCCTTCGGCAAAAGATTTGGTATCGCGGCCAGTGCGGCCTCCGTATCGATCAGCAGCATGAAAAACTGCTCGCGCATAAGGGTCTTGAACTGTGCAAGCGTCAGCGACGGCATCTCATCTCTGGCCAATCGCATGCGGCGGACAGCGGCAAACCCGCGCTCGTCTACGCTCTTTCGTGTCGCGCCGATATAAAGAACGCTACGAGCTACCGCCTCGCCCAGGCCGCCCTCCCCAATGCGGGACGTTAATTCCGCAATCCGTTTCTGCAGCAGTTGTTCGTGCAATGGTGTTTTGCCCGCGCGCCTGTGAGGCTTTGCACTGGCGGGATCAATACCGCATGCGGCTTGCAAGAATGGAGAGCCATAGACCGCGAGGAACAGCTGCTCGCTGAAGCTATCCCTAATATCGCGGTATGTATCGAGTGCGGTAACAATCTGCTGTGACATCGTCTCTTGCAAGACGACGAATGGGTTATTTTTGTCGACCAAAGCCCGATTTTCGCGCGTCGATTGGGCAATCGTGCGCAGTGATGCCGCGAAGGGATTTGCATCCGAAAGCATTTCGTATTGCAACCGCGATGGTTGCGCTTTTTTTAACAGGTCGGCGATCGGGTTCGATGCCATGGCGCGCACGAATGGCTGCGCGAACGTGCGGTAGAGCGCTAGGTTTATTTCGGAAACCCGAGCGGCTGTCGCGAACCGTCTGTCATCGGCTGCGTCGTTGCCACCCAAAGCTCTAATGTCTTCAAGAGTCCTGGCCTCGCAGCGCATGATCCAGTCTCCCGAAATGAGATCACCGCTAGCGCTTTGATCAGTCTTTCTTTCAAAAGTGGCTTCGTAGAGTCCCGGAGGCAGAATATCGATAAGATCGATATTGCTCGCGAATTCATCGTGCTCTTTGCGTGCGACACCGCCTGAAACAAATATGCCCAAATGGCCGACGGTTTCATGAATAGTGTATACGATCGTCTGACCGTGGCAGCGAATATCATCAACATTTTCGTAAAGATCGAGAATCCAACCGAGGGCTTGCTGAGGCGGAGTGATATTGTCCCCCTTCGAACAGAAAACAACTATTGGTGAATGGATGTTTCGAAGGTCAAGTATTGAACCATCTGACGCCTGGATACGGCCAGCCGCGAGATTGTTGCCAATGAACAATTGGTCAACGATGAACTGGATCTCCTCGGCATTCAAATTGACATGTCCACCCCACCAGCGCTCGAATTCGAGGTAACGTGGCGCTTCCGTGTCGATTTTTGCATAAAGATTGTACTGTTTGCTCCATAGCGTGTTGGACGGATTCAGGTTTTCGAAATTCTGCACCAGCCACGCACCATCAAATTTGCCAAGACCGAGATCGCTGGTGAAAGTCGTAAGCCAACTGCCACCAAGCAAGCCTCCGGTGTAGCGCATGGGGTTTACGCCTCGCACGCCGGCCCAATACGACAACGGAGAACCAGCAACGATGATCGGGCCGAAAAGCTCAGGGCGTAAGGCTGCGAGCATCATAATCGCCCATCCGGCCTGACAGTTCGCAATGACGCAGGGTTTTCCGCTAGCCTTAGGATGAAGTGCGATCACTTTCTCAAGGAAGATTGCTTCAGCTCGCGCGATGTCCTCAATAGTCTGACCAGCCATTGGTTCAGGCAGGAAACCGACGAAGTAGCAGGGGTGCCCCGCCTTCAGCGCCACGCCAATTTCGCTATCACTTTTAAAACCACCAATACCGGGGCCGTGTCCGGCACGGGGGTCGACAACGACGAAGGGACGAAGCGTCATGTCCAATTCTGTACCTTTCGGCGGAATAATACGGGCGAGTGCGTAATTAACTGGTCGCTCAAATGTTCTACCGTCGAGCACGAGCTCGGCCTTGAAGTTGAGCACGTGCGGTACTTTCTCAGCTAAATGTTCTTTGTACTGATTGCCGCGTTGGCGCAGCGTGTCCCAAAATAAAATGCTGCGCTGGGCAGCATCCACCGTGTAATCCATTGCGGATCCAAACACCCCGAACGTCTTGGTCCAATTTTCGGATGCCATAGTTTGAGCCCTCCGCGACGTTGATTTCGTTGAAAAAGTCGCCTCGAAATTCTTCGGAAGGTAGGGGGGCAACAAGTCCTGGCATTGACGAGGGTCAAAAAGAAAAAATATATTTGAACGCAAGCGTTGCGATATATCAAAGGCATAGCGGTAATATCAAATAGTCGTTATCCAGGCCGAACGGCTAAAACCATCAATGTATGGAGCGGATCATGGCAGCGGCGATGGAAGACCTGCTTCCGAGCGCGGACGCTTGCAAAAAAAGGATTGCTGAGATCGAGGGTGAAAAGGCCTCCGAAGAAGTTAAGATTCAGGCAGCGAGAGCCGCAGAGAAGCAGGCGCTGCTAGACCAGCTTTCTAACCCTTCAGGCGTATCAGATGAGGAGCGCATGAGGCGCGCGGCAACCATCATCAAGCGTGCGGTGGAAAATGGTCTGACGGAAGTCGAGGTAGGCCGATTTCCGAATTCCCTTACCACTGACGGTGGGCGGGCCATCAATCAGCAAGAAGCTGGCTGGGAAAAAACGCTGACCGGATTGTCCAAGGAACTCTATGAGTTCTGGCAGAAGCATCTCCGTCCTAAAGGATACAGGTTGAAAATGCAGATCGTGGATTGGCCGGGCGGCTTACCAGGTGACATCGGCGTTTCTTTGAGCTGGGGTTAGTCTCGTTGGATGATCGTATCAGCTCGAAGGGGGTATCATGTCGAGCCGCGGCGAGAAGGACGGCAAGCTGAAGCGAAAGCCTTACGAAAACGAGTTGAAAAAACTACAGGTCGAGCTTTGCTATTTACAGGATTGGGTGAAGGAGAGTGGCCAACGCATTATCATTGTATTCGAAGGGCGCGACGCCGCCGGAAAGGGTGGCACCATTAAGGCCCTAACTGAAAGGGTTAGCCCCCGGGTCTTTCGGGTCGTTGCACTTCCAGCGCCGTCGGATCGCGAAAAGACCCAATTGTTCATGCAACGTTACATCCAGCAATTTCCTGCCGCCGGCGAGATCGTGATTTTTGATCGCAGTTGGTACAATCGTGCCGGTGTCGAATATGTAATGGAGTTCATCGACGACAAGACACACAAACGATTCCTGGAGCGGTGTCCGCTAATCGAACAATATATCGTCGACGGCGGTATCCAATTGATCAAGGTCTGGCTAGAGGTTGGACAGAAAGAGCAGGAAAAGCGCTTCGCGGCGCGAATCAATGACCCACTACGGCAATGGAAGTTAAGCCCGATGGACGTTGAATCGTACCGTCTCTGGTATGAGTATTCGCGTGCGCGCGATATGATGCTCGAGGCGACTGATAGTGAACATGCTCCCTGGTATATCGTACGCTCCGACGATAAGAAGCGTGCGCGGCTCAATTGCATTTCGCATATTCTTTCACAAATCCCGTACAAGAGCCTGCCGCGAAAAAAGGTGAAATTACCCAAACGTTCGACCAAAAATAAATATGATGATCAAGCTTCCTTAAAAGGAAGAAAATCCGTTGCGGACAAGTACTAGTGCTACGTTTAATGAAAAGGCCAAACGATCAAACGTTAATGGAAGGTAGATCATCTATCTGTGGCCATCGCTCGGAGCACCACAATGCGTGTATTTAATCTTGTCGTCAGGCTAGCGATCCTATCTGTTTCCTCGCTCATTAGCAGCTATGCGGCGCATGCTGCGGACATAAATGGGGTATGGGCCACTGATAAGGCAGCCTGTAGCAAGATGTTTGTTAAAAAAGGCAACAGTATTGCATTTGTAGATGATGCAGACTTGTTTGGCAGTGGGATGATTATTCAGGGGGGCACAATCAAAGGTAAGATTGCTAGCTGCAAGATCAAAAACACCAAGCAAGAAGGATCGATGGTGCATTTGCTCGCCGCATGTAGCACTGACATAGCACTTTCAGATGTGCAACTAAGTTTTAAAATCGTCAGTGATGATAAATTAAGTCGTATTTTTCCAGGCATGCCAGAGATGACAACAGATTACTTCCGGTGTTCGATTTAATTTTCGGTTTCCCGGAAATCTAAGTCTCCTTCGGCCGTTAGCAATCGCATCGCGGATTCAACCGAAGTCGACAAAATATTCGTGGGCGCGTTTCAATTTTTCAAGTTAGTTCAGAGGAGGGTGATATGGCAAGGCGATCTTTCAAGCTGTATGGGGTGATCACAGCAGCCGCTGCGTTACTGCTATTTGGAGCGTGTGCTAATGCGCAGACGCTAATTCAGAGTGGAATCGAGGCCCGCCTTGCGGCAGCGGTCAGTAAACTCGAAAATGCCTGCAGCGACGATCTCAAAAAGTATTGTAGCACGGTTACGCCAGGAGAGGGGCGTTTCCTTCTTTGTCTAGAGGCGCACGAAGACAAAATTGGCTCACGATGTGACTACGCTTTATTTGATGCGGCGCGAAACCTCGATCGTGCACTGGATCGTATTGTGCAGGCCGCCGATGCCTGCTGGAGCGATATTGCGAAGCATTGCGCAGGCATTCCAGAGGGTGGTGGGCGTATCGCACAATGTCTCATTGCGAAGAAGACATCGCTTAACGATGCCTGCCAGATCGCAATTAGTAAGTTCCAGCCAGGAAAATGATCGGCACCTAGGACAACGAGTATTTTTAGCGTTGCTGTATTCGCATTGAGAGGTGGCCCCGGTTGTCTGAACAGAATCTCCGCGTCGATAAGTGGAGCGTCTACCGGGGTTAGGCTGCCAAGCGGAGAGGCAGCGGCGTGAAGTAGGCTTTATCGGGTGTCGTGCCGTCAAGGCTCGAGTGTGGCCGCCGGCCATTGTAGAAGTCTAGGTAACGGCCAATCGAAGCGCGGGCTTCGCTGACGCCGTCATAGGCCCGCAGATACACCTCCTCATATTTGACGCTGCGCCACAACCGCTCGACGAAGACATTATCCCTCCAAGCTCCTTTGCCGTCCATGCTGATGGCAATGCCGTTGTTGGCGAGCACGCCGGTGAAGGCCGCGCCCGTGAACTGTGAACCCTGATCGGTATTGAAGATCTCTGGCTTGCCGTGATGAGCCAAGGCATCCTCCAGCGTCTCGACGCAGAAGGCCGCTTCCATGGTGATCGACAACCGCCATGATAGCACGCGACGACTAAACCAATCGAGCACGACAGCCAGATAGACAAAGCCACGCACCATCGGAATGTAGGTGATGTCCATCGCCCACACCTGGTTCGGCCGCGTGACCTCCATCCCGCGCAGCAGATAAGGGTAGATCTTGTGGCCAGGCTCTGGCTTCGTGGTGCGCGGACGGCGATACAGCGCCTCTATCCCCATCCGTTTCATCAGCGTTTTGACATGCCGACGGCCGATCTTGCACCCCTCGGCAGCCAGCAGGCCTCTCAACATTCGCGAGCCAGCGAATGGGAACTCCAGATGCAGTCGATCGAGACGCCGCATGATCGCGAGGTCGCTACCAGACACTGAACGCGGCAGATAATAGACGCTGCCACGGCTGATCTTCAAAACTTCCGCCTGCTTCGTGATCGGTAGCCCATGCTCACGGTCGATCATCGTTTTGCGCTCAGCAATCCCGCCTTGGTGAGCGCGCCCTCTAAAAAATCATTCTCCAGCGTCAGCTCTCCAATCTTCGCATGCAGAGATTTGAGATCGATGCTCGGCTCGGAGTGACCCTCGCAACCAAACACCCCGGCAGCCCTTTCCAAAAGCTGCGCTTTCCACTGCGTGATCTGATTGGGATGGACGTCAAACTGCTGCGCCAACTCGGCCAGTGTCAGCTCGCCCTTGATGGCGGCCAAAGCCACCCTCGCCTTGAATGCCGGTGTGTGGTTCCGGCGCGGTCGTCTGCTCATCGTCTCTCCTGTTCAGCAGCCTTCTTGGCCGCTGTCAGGCAGAAACTCCACTTATCCTGCTGTGCAGATTTCCGGCACCAGCTCTGTGGATCGATTCCGGACCTCGCTTGGGATCGTCTGGTTTCTCGTCAAGGAAGGACGGGAGGCTTGGGCGGCCGAATGCTGCGACAACTGTCATTGATTAAAACGCATCATTCATGTTCGCTGTACTCCCGAAAGCGGAAACCGCGAGGATAAATTCATGGGCATCAGCCAGCGCAACAACAACGAAATAATCGACAAGATCACGCGCATGCAGCGCGCCCACGAAGACCATGCGGACGCCGTGACAACCGTCCAGCAATTCAACGCGAGGCTTTCGGCCAAGGGGCGCATATGGGCCTGGCCGACGATTGCCGCTGCGCTTGCCTCAAAACACCATTGGCTGGTGATCGCGTGTGATAGCTGCGAGACCGTGATCGATCTGGATTTGCGCGTAAAGCCCCGCGAGCCTGACGCTTCAATCCGCGTTGCGCTCCACGATGTTCGCTGCCCGCGCTGCAATGGGCACGGTCGCACGCGCATCACCGCGCTGGCGCAGTATCCGTCGATTTGAGTTCAGTCGTGAGTTTGCCGAGTGCTCACTCCGATACGCCGCGCGTTCCCCCGATATCCACTTTATCCTTTAATGCCGAGATTGGTTGGCGGGCGCTGACTGTCCGCTACCGGCACATCCTGTTCCACACTAAGGATCCGATGTAGCCAACGACGTACCCGAAGATCGCCGTCACAACTATAAGCGTGATGGATGCGGTGAGATCAAAGGGGCCTATCGTAATAGAAAGATGGATCATGTGTGCCCAGAGGATAAAGTCATAGAGGATCTGTCCCAATCCTGTCGCCACTAATATCGACCACACGATGTGCCAACCGCCGAGGAGGATTGCAAACACCAGCCCTACTTTGTTTGGATTGCTCATAGAATTACCTCCTTGTTATTTTGTTCATCCAAAACACCTTGGGCGACCAAAACTTTTCTACGTGTTCGGCTGTTGCGATGACTGAGTGAGATTGAAAGTCCGCTTGCCGACGAAACATCCCGGCACGTTGGCCGGGGTTCCGACAACGCAGAGTTTAGCAATAATTCGACAGAGGGTATGGCGCCTATACCATCTTGGCGAGGATTTGTTTCATTTCCACCGCCGAAAACGCGCGTAAGGATTGCGTGCGAACATTTCCCAGCGCACATAGGCTCAAATTTAGTGCCGTGCCACTAATATCATCTGGCGCTTCGGTGATCAAAACGATATCATGTTGTCCTTGCGTCCAGAACATTTCCCTTACGTTCACGCCGAATTTTTTGGCCATTTCCTTGAAGGCATCGGCCCGCTTCATGGTGTCTCTCGCGTTACGAATGCCTTGGTCAGTAAAGTTTACCAGTACAACATAAGTGATCATGAGCTGCTCCTCAGTTCATGGAAGAAAAGCGGCGCAGCGTACCAATCAACGTACATATATACAATGCCAGGCAAAAGTCATTGACCTCTATCAGTCAGAACTACTGACCTAAACATCGATAGTAAAGGCATCCGCATCCTTGAGCCGATATTAGACTATTAGCGGAGTGGAATGAGCAGCATGTGTGCACCTGGGACCATTTGAGACTTTGTGCGATACGATTAATCTCTTGCTACAAGCGGAGATAATCAAATGACCGCCCTTAGGCTTCCGACCGTGAGCTTTGGTGCTGTTTCCGCAATCGTCACCAGCATCGGCTTGATTATCGGATTAGGAACGGTGGGGATTTCCACGCCAACGATTATCGCCGGACTTCTCATCGTAGGCCTTGCAGACAATCTGACCGACTCGCTGAGCATTCATGTCTATCAAGAATCAGAAAAACTGGAACAACAAGCCGCGTTCGAGGCGACGATCAGCAATTTTGTAACTAGACTTTTAATTTCGATCAGCTTCGTCATCGTTGTGCTGGTGTTTTCTAGCTCGACTGCAGTTTTCGTTTCGTTGGCATGGGGTATAGCTCTGCTAACTGGAGTTACATGGCTAGTTGCAAAAAGCAGAGGTGCAAATGTGACAACAGAAGTTCTCAAACATCTTGCCGTTGCTGCTGTAGTCATTGTTGCAAGCCGAGCGATTGGAGTTCTTATTAATGTAATGCCGGCAACCCCTGTTTGACGCTGGCGCGGCAGCCGTCGATTTGAGGCTCACGCTTCATGTCCGTTTTACCCCCCCGAAAGCAGACGGCGCCGCTGATCGTGCGCCTGTTAGGCGATTTTAACGTGCCCCCGAGGGGGCGTTATTGCTACGGCGATCGTCTATTGATCCTCGGCCTTGCCGCCAAAACTTCCCAGCAACGGCGCCGGAGCGAGCGGAATAGGTGTGTGCTTTAACGCCGGTTTCTTTTCTACAGATTTCTTGTTCCGCGGCGGCGCCTTCTTCATCCTGTTCTTTTTGCCTTTCTTGCGGGTTGGCGCACCGCGTTTTGCCTTCTTGGATTTCTCCGCCACGATGAAGCTCCCGATCGGTTCAACCAAAATTATGCCAACATGTTTTTACCGGCATACCGTAAGGAAGTAGCCAATCGCCGCATTGCGTTCCATCAATACGAGACAGCTTGCGTCATCGCGCCACAGATGAAAAACCCCGGCACGGTGGCCGGGGCTTGGTTTGTTTCAGCAGCTGATTGATCAAGTACGTTAGCGTGCGCTTTCTTCTTCCTGCGCCAACCGAGCAGACCTAAAGCGCCGAGCGCGTGATAGACATCCTTGTTGTTCAGCTGTTCATCGACAGAAACCCCCGGGGGCAAAGTGCCGAAGTCGGTTATGCGTTAATCTCGCCAGAAGTCCTTGAACCTGTTCGGCGATAATTCGGTGTATCGCACCGTGTGCTGGATGTTTTTGTGCCCCAGGTAGTCCTGGATTGAGCGCGTATCGTGCCCGTCCCCTGCAAGCTTATAGCCGGCAGCATGGCGTAGCATGTGAGCGTGGACCTGAAACGGAAGACCCGCTTTCTGCCCTGCCCGCTTGACCAGCCAATTAAAGCTGTCGGTCGTGAAGGGCCCGCCGCGCTCGCTTACGAACACGAACGGCGCCTTTGGCGCTTCCCGCTTGAGCCTTCGCAGCGCGCGCAGCTCGTCGCCACGAATGGGATGTGTGCTTGGCTTCCCGTTCTTTACCCGATGCACATGCAGCGTGGCGGAATCCCAATCGATCTGCTCCCACTGTAGATTGACGACCTCCGAGGCCCGCAAGCCATGCCGGTAGACAACCAGGATCATGGTCGCGTCCCGGTGAGCGTATCGGTTGTCCTTGGTGGCCTCGATCAGCTTCTCGACCTCGGCCGGCGGCGCTTGCGAAATGCCCTGTTCGGCCGCCGCACGAGAGAAACTGCTCGTTTTTCGGTAGCCGGCGTGACCAGCTTTAGATGCGTTTTGGCCATGGTTTGTCGCCTCGTGCCCGCATTTACTGCCCGTACAATAGGCTTTTTACGAGGTATGCAAGTTCGCTCTCTTGATCTGCTAAGACGCTTTGCGAGTGGCCACATCGTCTTTCTCGGCGACTAAGCGCGGTATCAATGGCGCAGACATAATCTCCTACGACCGATTGAGAAGCTGTTGCCCACAGCCGCTAGTTTTCTCTGGATCGCGCGTTTTTGACCCGTGTAAGAGAAGGGGTACGGACCGCCGCTTCGAGGAAGATACGGACTTCCTTCAGCTCGGCGGGACTGACGGGATTGTCGTCGTCGGGCAGCGGAGCGATGGGCACATCAGCATGCTTACAGCGGCGATTGCGCCCCAATCGGCTCGTTTGCCACCGTATTATTGGGCGAAAGACG